>Ga0181526_10000233_pt1 | contig 60779 bp, 48 predicted proteins | sample PEATcosm2014_Bin_35_FD_119750 | JGI IMG/M metagenome (GOLD analysis project Ga0181526, IMG submission 119750) | Peatland microbial communities from MTU Mesocosm Facility, Houghton, MI, USA - PEATcosm2014_Bin06_30_metaG | ecosystem: Environmental > Terrestrial > Soil > Wetlands > Peat | place... | reverse complement strand
GCCGCGGCTCACGGCTTCGTCGATCTCGAACAATGTCTTGCCCGGCGCCCAGCCGTCGGCGACGGCGCGGTCCCAATCGCGCTTAAAGGCGCTGGCCTGGCCGATGATGACCTTGAAGCCGTTGTCGCGCAGGTTCAGCGATTGGGCCGGTCCCTGCACGCCGTAGCCGATGACGGCGATTGTCTCGCCCTTCAGCACCTTGCGCGCCTTCGCCATCGGGAATTCCTTCCGCGTGATGACCTGTTCCTTTGTTCCGCCAAAATTAATAATCGCCATAATGTAGTAACCTTTTATTTATGTTCGTGTCATGCTAACCCGCCTTCGGGGCCGGTCAAGGTAATTAGTTCCTCAAATGGGAGTGAGTTCGAGTTGAGTTTTACTTTCGCGACAGCGCGATTTTTCCGGTGCGGGTCAATTCCAGCACGCCAAAGGTCTTCATCAGACCCAGAAATTTTTCGATCTTCCCTTCATCCCCTGTCAATTCGATGGTCAGGCTTTTGGCCTGCACATCGACAATCTTGGCCCGGAAAATATCGGTCATTTGCATGATCTCGGCCCTGGATTTGGCATCCACCGCCACACGCACCAGGATCAACTCGCGGTCGATGAATTCAGCCTCGCGGAAGTCATGCACTTCCAGGACGTTCACCAGCTTGTTGAGTTGTTTGACGATTTGCTCCAGGGTCGCCTCGTCGCCGCGCGTCACGATGGTCATGCGGGACGTGTTCGGCTCCTGCGTCGGCGCGACATTGAGCGTGTCAATGTTGTAGCCGCGCCCGCTAAAGAGGCCCGCCACGCGCGTCAGCACGCCGAACTTGTTTTCCACCAGCACTGATATGGTATGTCGCATAAATCAAAAAACCCGCGTCCAGCGAGGACAACGGGCGGCCTGTGAGCCGGAACAATGCCTCAGGCCGCGTCAGTCAACAACGACCACGCGCACGCACTGCGGCAGAACGGCCAAAAATTTCATCGCGCACAAACTAACAAGCATCGCGCCGCCGGTCAACCACCAATTTTTGTCATTTCGAGCCTGGGGGGTCCTTTCACCCGCCGTTCCTCCCAATCCAAAAGCTGAAGGCAAAAGCCGACGCGGTAATTTCCCTCGAAAATGAGTTGAATAAATTAAAACAAATGGTACAATGGCTCGTGGAAAAGAAACAGGCATGTATGAAAAAAATCATTCTCCTTTTCGGTTTGCTCATTGCGGCATTAAGCCAGGCTCAAACCTATTCCATCGACTGGTATAAAGTCGCCGGGGGCGGCGGCGCCAGTTCCGGCACGAACGGCGCCACCGTTTATTCCGTCAGCGGCACCATCGGCCAGCACGATGCCGGCGCCGCGATGACCGGCGGCAATTATTCCCTCACCGGCGGTTTCTGGAGTTTGATTTCCGTGGTGCAAACCGTCGGCGCGCCGACTTTGACCGTCACGCAGTCGGGCAACAGTGTCATAGTCTCCTGGCCGGGCGCGGGCAGTTACACCCTGCAACAGAACAGCAATCTGGCGGCAGCGGCCGGCTGGACAAACAGCGGCTACACCATCACCACCAACGCCAACGGCACCAACAGCATCACCATCACACCGCCCACGGGCAATTTATTCTTCCGGTTGTTTCAGTAGTTGCGGCGGGAGTTGAGGTGGTTTCCTAATCTTAATCTCATCGAATCGCCGTCTCAACTTGCTCTGTGGGGAAATCGGTGGGATGGGTGTTAACCAATCCCGAAGCACCAGAAGACTGGCGCTCCCCAAAACGCTTCGCGCCCTCCGCCGGTTGTCGGAAAACGCGCCAGCGTTTTGTCCCAGCCTTCCCCATTCAGACAGCGATTACAAAAATAATTTAAAATACAAGTCGGGAATGATGTGCCGGAGGCCGCATTGGAACTGCCGGACCCACGAAGTGAGGGAAAAGCCGGTCAAACCAACCGAAGCGAAGCAACAGTGAATTGAACCGCAGCGTGGATGAGAGCCATTGACCCGGACGGAAAGTATTCTAGCATCGCGTCGCAACAATTGATCCCAAACGGTATGCCAAAATACATCCTCGCCATCGACCAGGGCACGACCAGTTCGCGGGCCATCATTTTCGACCACGATGGCGCAATTAAGGCGGCCGCCCAACGCGAATTCACACAGTATTATCCCAAACCCGGCTGGGTGGAGCATGATGCCGCGGAAATCTGGTCAACCCAGGCCGGGGTCGTGGCCGAAGCCATCGCCAGCGGCGGCATTCACACCCGGGATCTGGCCGCCATTGGCATTACCAATCAGCGTGAAACAACCGTGGTTTGGGATCGGCAAACGAGCGAGCCGATTTGCCCCGCCATTGTCTGGCAGGATCGGCGCACGGCGGAGTATTGCGATCTTTTGAAGGAAAAGGGCCACGCCAGCTTGATTCAGCAGAAAACCGGTTTGGTGCTGGATGCTTATTTCTCCGGCACCAAGTTGAAATGGATTCTGGATAATGTGCGCGGGGCGCGTCAACGGGCGGAAGCCGGTCTGTTGGCCTTCGGCACGGTGGATAGTTGGCTGGCCTGGAAATTGACCGGCGGCGCGGTCCATATAACGGATGCCAGCAACGCCAGCCGGACAATGCTCTACAACATCCATGCGCAGCAATGGGACGAGGAGTTGCTTGATCTGTTCGGCATCCCTGAGAAGCTGCTGCCGCGGGTCAGGCCTTCCAGCGAAGTTTATGCGGAGACGGCGGCGGACCTTTTTGGTTCGAGGGTGCCGGTGGCGGGAATGGCAGGGGACCAGCAAGCCGCGCTTTTTGGCCAGATGTGCATTCGTTCCGGCATGCTCAAACATACTTACGGCACGGGTGGATTCATGATGCTCAATACGGGCGGCACGGCCATCGCCTCCGCGAACAATTTGCTCACCACCATCGCCTGGCAACTGAACGGGAAAGTGACTTATGCGCTGGAAGGAAGCATCTTCATCGCGGGCGCGGTTGTGCAATGGCTGCGCGATGGGTTGGGCTTGATAAAGACATCGGCGGAAATTGAAAGTCTGGCCGAAACGGTGGCGGACAATGGAGGCGTTTACGTGGTGCCGGCGTTCGCCGGCCTGGGCGCGCCGCATTGGGATCCCTATGCGCGCGGCACGATCACCGGCCTGACGCGCGGCACAACCGCCGGCCATCTGGCCCGCGCCGCCCTGGAGAGCATTGCCTTCCAGACTGCGGACGTGCTCGAGGCGATGGAAGCGGATGCGAAGATGCCCGTCAAGGAATTGCGCGTGGACGGCGGCGCAACGGTTAACGACGCGCTCATGCAATTTCAGGCCGACCTGCTGGGCGTTCCGCTGGTCCGCCCCAAAGTCACAGAAACCACGGCACTGGGCGCGGCCTGCCTGGCCGGACTGGCCGCCAGCTATTGGAAAGACACCCGCGAATTGGAGGAACTCTGGCAACGGCAAAAGACTTTTCAGCCCGCGATGGACGGGGCAAAAGTGGCCGGTTTAAAGCGCAACTGGCGCAAGGCGGTGGGCCGGGCCAAAGGCTGGATGAAGGATTGAGGGCTGTTTACCCTGTCATGTCACGCCACAGCCGATCTAATCGTGTCATCAATGCGTCCGGCCAGTTCCGGGAAGGGATAGTGCGCCGCGTATTCGTGCAACTTTTGCGCCCGCTTGTTGGCTTCGAATTGCACCTCCGATTGCCGGACCAGGCGGGACATCACTGCTTCAATTAATTCGTCTGCCGTAAACGGCTTGACCAGATAATCATCGGCCCCGCAAACCATGCCGCGGCGAAAACCATCGCGGCTGACCAAACCGGTCATGAGAATAAATGGAATGGTGGCCGTCTGGGAGGATTCACGGATTGCGGCGAGGGTTTCGTAACCGCTCATGGCGGGCATGTTGACGTCACAAATGACCAGATCCGGCTTCTCATCGGCAATCATCTGGACCCCCAGTTTGCCATTTGGCGCTTCGAGCACGGTAAAGCCGTAGTTGGTCAACACAGTGGCTATGAGATTTCTAATGTCTTCCGTATCGTCAATTACGAGTATGCTCTTCATCACCTGTTAGCACATCAGGAAGCGTGCCAATGGTTTGGAAGCATAAAAAACACCAAAAAGGGCATAATCCCGGCGAAATATGCCGGGTCGGAACTGTCCACGGACCGTTTTGCACCCGGCAGGCGGGCAAAGTCTTCCCATTGTGGACGGCCTATTTGCTGTTCAGGCAGGCATAGACCACCTCTGCCAATTTGCGCGCATGAAAGGGTTTCTGCACAAAATTCACCCGTGTGCCGGGGGGAAATTCCTTGGCCAGCCGTTCTGTATTATATCCGCTCGTGTAAAGGACCTTCAAGGCCGGCTTGGCCGTCTGCAATATTTTGGCCAGCTCCGGCCCGGCCATCCCGTCCGGCAAAATCAAATCAGTCAATAACAAGTCAATCTTTGCTTTGTGCTGCTCCCAAATCTCCAGGGCGGTCTTGCCGTTGCTGGATTCGAGCACTTTGTAACCGTAGCTTTCCAGGATATGATGCATCAACTTGAGCAACGGCGCTTCGTCCTCGACCACCAGAATGGTCTCGGTGCCGCCCATGACGTTTTGTTCCCCCGGTGTCATGGGCAACGCCCCGCTCTTGTCGGCGGAGGCCGGAAAAAAGATCTGGAAGGCCGTGCCCTCGCCAACCCGGCTGGTCACTTCGATCCAGCCGCGATGCTGCTTGATGATGCCATAAACGGTGGCCAGGCCCAGACCCGTGCCGCGGTCCAGTTCCTTGGTCGTGAAAAACGGCTCGAAAATACGGCCCAAGTTTTCCGGCGCAATGCCGCAGCCGCTATCGCTGAAGGTCAGGCGGACAAATCGGCCGGGAACGGCTTCCGGGTTTTGCCGCGCCCCGGCGGCATCAAGCGTTACGAAGGCGGTGGCAATGCGCAACTGACCGCCGCGGGGCATGGCATCGCGGGAATTGACGGCCAGATTGAGCAGCACCTGCTCGACCATGCCGAGGTCGGCTTTGATCGGGGGCAGGTCCGGGGCCAGGTCCACCTGCAGGGCGACGTCTTCGCCCAAAATGCGCCGGAGCATTTTGGTGACATTGTTGACAATCCCGTTCAAATCGAGCGTTTGCAGATCCAATTCCTGCTTGCGGCTGAAAGTCATCAATTGGCGGGTCAGGGCGCTGGCCCGCTTGCCGGCTTCGGAGATTTCCTTGAGCGATTCGGCGGCCTTGGCGCCCAGCTTTTCGCCGGTCATGATGAGGCTGGCGTGGCCGTTGATGACGGTCAGAAGATTGTTGAAATCATGGGCGATGCCGCCGGCCAACTGGCCGACGGACTCCATTTTTTGCGCCTGGCGCAATTGGGCCTCGAGGTTCAAGCGTTCCGTCACGTCCACGGCCAGGGACAGCCACCGCTTTTGCGTTCCCAGCGGGTGCGAGGTGATTTCCATTTCGGTGAACTTGGCGTTTTTGGTGCGATGCCGCCAGACGCCGGAATAGGCCGTGCCCGGCGTCCACTTGGTCAATTTGTTGAGGAAGGCGGGAATTTCCTCCGGCAAGGCAATGTCGCGCAAGGTCATTTTCAGGAAGTCGCTCTTGGAGTACCCGTAGTGCTGCACGGCTGCGTCATTGACGGCCAGGAAGGCCAGCGTTTCCTGGTCGAAGGTGTAAATGGGGGTGGGATTGCTTTCAAAGAGGAGGCGGTACTGGTTTTCCGAAGATTTGATCTGGGAAATCGATTGTTCCAATTCCCGCGTGCGCGCTTTGATCAGGGCTTCGAGGTTGTCGAAATGGGATTGCGCTTCGCGGGCCAGCCGCCATTTTTCCGCCAGGGCAAAAGCCAGCAGCCGCACTTCGATGCCGTCAAAGGGCTTTTTAAGCAGCAGCACCTGGTCGGTCCGGCGCAGGCGGCGCACGATGTCATCGGCGGAGAAATCAATAAACGCGGTGCAAATGACCACTTCCAAAGCAGGCTCCACCTTCCAGAGTTGCTCGATGGTCTAGATGCCATCCCAGCCCGGCGGCATGCGCATATCGACAAAGGCCACGGCGTAGGGCCGGCCGGCCCGGCGCGCCTGGATGACCATTTCCAGGGCCTCCTGGCCCTGGCTGGCACAATTCAGTGCAAAGGTGGGAAGCCCGGCCGGCGGCATCGGCCGGCCCTCGATTTCGGCCCCGGCCCCGGCCATCTGCCGGGCCGTGGCCACATCGGAGATCAGGATCTTTTGATAAACCTCGTGCATTTCCGGAGTATCATCAATACTAATAATCCGCACGGATTCCTTGTCACTCATGACCGCGCCTCCTTTCCCCTGCCCGGGGCGGGCTTGGGCCGGACAAGCGCGGCTCCGCTGCCGTCATCCTCCGCGTGGAGGATGCGCCTGGGGTCTGGCATGGAGCCGCCGGTTTGCACTTGTTCCTTGCATTGCAGCAGCAAAACTCCCTGTATTCAAGGCAAATCCAACGCCGCGCAAATACTGTTGCCGCATTATGGGTTCTGAACCTTGCCACTTCCACCCCGTTGGTCCATACTCCCGAAACCCATGAACCAAAAGCTGAACACATCCGCGCGCGGAGTCGTCCTCATCATGGCTGGAATCTCGCTCGCCGCCACAGCCGCATACGCGCAAACCGCCGCGCCGGCCCCGGGGCCGGACCCGAAGGAAATCCCCGTCCCGGAAATCAAGACCGACTTGGGGAGAATGCCTGGCGTCAATGAGTTGCCCGTCCGCAAGGAGCTGCCCGATCCGATGGTCATGAACGGCGGCGCCAAAGTCACCACTCCCGAACAATGGAAAAAACGCCGCGAGGAAATCAAGCGCACGCTCGAGTACTACGCCACCGGTGAAATGCCGCCTCCGCCTGGAAACGTGAAAGGGGTCGAGGTCACCAACGAAACCGTGCTCGACGGCAAGGTCAAATACCGCCTGGTGCATCTGACTTTTGGCCCCAGGGAAAAACTTTCACTGGACATTGGCATCTTCGCGCCGGTTGTAGGCGGGCCGTTCCCAACGATTATTTGGCAAGGCGGGACGCCACCCCATGCGAAGGCATTGGCCCGGCTTCCGAACGGGCCCAACCAGGGGCGCGGACAGGACGTTCTGATGATGGTCGGCCCGGCGCCCGGCGCGGCGGATTCGGGGGATGCGGCCGGACAAAAGGGAACCAACACTCCGCCACGCGGACGCCGTGGCGGATTCAGTGATGGCGGCGATGCCCAAGGCGCCGCGACGCGCAACAGCGATGTCTTCCAGCGCGGCTATGCCCTCGTGATTTACAACGCAAATGATTGCGCCGAGGACACAACCCTGCGCAATGAGGACGGCAGTTGGGCCTTTCGCAACACCCGCTTCTTTCCCGCCTATCCGGGTTACGACTGGGGCATTCTGGCGGCTTGGGCGTGGGGCGCATCACGCATCGCCGATTATCTCGCAACCGATCCCGCAATCGACAAGGCAACACTCATTATCACCGGCGCCTCGCGCAACGGAAAATCCTCGATGATCGCAGCGGCGTTTGACCCTCGGCTCCTGGGCGCGCCGGTTGTGACCGGCGGCGGCGGCATCGGCGCCTATCGTTTCGCCGGTCCCCGCAAGAGTGAAACCCTGGACATCATGCAGAAAAAATATCCCAACTGGTTCTCGCCGCACTTGCATGAGTTCTGGGGACAGCGGGAAAAGCTCCCGTTTGACGAGCATTGGTTCCTGGCTCTTGCCGCGCCCCGGCCTTTCATTGCGTTGGAAGGCGATGCAGACACCATTTCCCTGCCCGACGCGGTCAAACATTCCATCCAAGCCGCGCAAAAGGTCTATGAATTTCTGGGGGCGAAGGACAATCTCGGCGTTCACTATTCGCACCACGCGCACGCCTTCACGCAGGAGGATTGGGTCGCGATGATGGACTTTTTCGACAAGTATTCCCGCGGCATGAAGGTGGACAGAACCTTCGACCATTTCCTCACGGATGGAGCAAGAGATGCCGCGACGTCCGGGCCGGCTCCCAGGACGTTTAATGTCCGCGACTTTGGCGCCACCGGCGACGGAACGAACAAGGACACCGTCGCCTTTCAAAAGGCGCTCGATACCTGCGCTGTGTCAGGCGGCGGCGATGTCATCGTGCCTGCCGGCAGATATCTCATCGGCAGCGTGCAGATGGGCAACCGCACCATCCTCCGCCTCCAACAGGACAGCGTCATCACAGGCAGCCCGGACGCGGCGGATTACCCGATGTTGGACGTTCGCTGGGAAGGCCGCTGGCAGCCGGGCAGGCGCGCCCTCATTTACTCGGCCAATGTGGATCACACTGGCATCATCGGCCCCGGTCGCATTGAGGGAGATCCAGGCGTTGCCTCTCCGCAAAACCCGCGCGGGTCGGTCGTTCTCGAGCCGATCTCCTGCAACGTCGTGCGCTGGGAAGGTTTCAGCCTCACCCAGGGCGGCAATTGGGCCACCCATCCGACCTATTGCACCGATGTCGAAATCACGAACATCAACATTCGGGGAGGCCGCGACGGGATCGACATCGATTCCTGCAAAAACATCCGCGTTGAAGGTTGCGACGTTGATACGGGCGATGATTCCATCAGCCTCAAATCCGGTCGCGGCATGAACGGCGCGCGGCTTGGAAAGCCCACGGAAGACGTCCTGATCTCCAATTGCACGTTGCATTGCCGCAGATTTGCATGCCTCGGCATCGGCAGTGAAACCTCGGGAGGCGTCCGCAATGTGCGGATGGAACATTGCAAACTCAGCGCCCCGCGCTCCTGCGCGATTTACATCAAAAGCCGCATCGGCCGCGCCGGCGTCAACGAGAACATCGCGGGCGAAGATCTGGATGTGTCGGACGGCGGCTTTCTTCGCGTCAACCTGATAAGTGCCGGAAACAGCAACACCGTGGATGACCCGGTTGCGGGTTCTCCCGGCATTCCCGAGGGCAGGAATTTCAAATTCTCCAACATCCGCGTCGCCTGCAAGACACTCGCAGATGTCACGCAGATTTCCGCCGAAAAGCCGCTTCAGGGCCTCGTGTTGGAAAACATCAGCGGCACTTGCACCAAGGGCATTTCCCTTCAGCATGTCAACAACGCCGTCCTGAGCGGCATCCATGTGACCGGCTTGACCGGTCCGCTGTTGGAGACCAATGACGTCACCGGGACCGGCCTCGAATCCGCCGAAAAATACACCCCGCCTCCTCCGCGCGGCGCCCGGAACCCTGCCCCGCCATAGATCGCCCTGAGAATGGTGTTGTCAAACGGCAAAAAGTTCGGCCACCGTCAATTGAAAGTCCGGCAACAAGGCTTCCTGAATAAGTTCGCGCCCGGCCAGGATTCCCTTCAAAGCCAGGCCGTGGGGGGTGCCGTGATAAAACTCAATATTGTTATAGCGCGGGTCGATCATCCACAGCCTCGCCAGATTGAAATCTTCATAGAGGCCTTTCTTGAGCACGGTGTCGGGGCGGTGGTCATGCGAGTCAACAATTTCCGCGGCCAGCCACATTTTGCCCGTCGCCGCGGTGACCAGGGCCAAATCCGGACGAAGCATCACGCCGGCGGAGAGTTGGACGATGGTGCGCGGCGGCAGGAGGCGGGCCGTGGAGTTCGCGGCCAGGCTGGCGGACACCCGGGCGTGCAGGAAGGCGCAAATCTCTTCATGGCGTTTTCCGGGCGCCGAGCGCACTATTGTCTCGCCATGGATAATCTCTTCGTAAATTACACTCATGGATGGTGTGGTGATTGTTGAGTATTAAAGTGGAATTCTCAACCCTGAAGTTGAGGCGGCAACCATACAAACCATCGGGCAAATTATAATTGCCCGCGTGCGTCCTTATGTGCTTCGATGGGTCCATGAGCCTCGTGAAAAGCAGCGACATCAGTCGTTACAAAATGACGCCAGAAAGGCTCCGTTCCCAGCGTGGTTTCTGCTGGTTCTTTCTGGTTCTCGCCTTGTTCATGGCTCCTTATGGGGTTTATTGTCTGCGCCGCGACCGTCCTTCGCTGCAATGGCCGACCGTCCCGGGCGTCATGATGCAGGCGGATGTCCATCGCTACAGCGGGCGCCATTCGAGCGGCACAATCTTGAACGCAACTTACAGCTACAAAGTCAACGGCACGCGCTACGTTTCCCACCAAGTCAGGCTTTGGCATAATGACCTCAGCATCAGCGGCAACGCCGCCTCCTTTGCCCTGACGCATCCGGTCCGTTCCACGGTGACAGTGTATTACGACCCGCAAAACCCGGCCAACGCTGTGCTCATCCCCGGCGCCAATGAATTTGCCGATCAGCAGTTCATCTGGGCTGGCCCGGTGGCCACTTTACTCGCCGCGTTTCAACTCCTGCGCCTCCGGAAGCAATACGCCCGCATGGCCGCCCAAAGCCGCAGGACCGACTCCAAAGCCGGCCAAGACAAACGCACCGACCGTAAACCACCCAAGTCGGAACTTTCGGCCGAGCCTTTCATGAGCTACGAACCCGGCGCCAAACGCAAACTCAACTGCTTCCCGGATAATGAATGTCTCCTCGAGGTCCTCGGCCACCAAGGGAAAAAACTCCAGGACTGGACGCCTGAAGACCGCGTCATTGATCGGTCCGGCTGCTTGTTCCGGCTGGTTCCCAATGCAAAACGCACACAATACGACCTGGAACCCACCGGCGAAACCTGGACCTGGCAGAAAATCCTCGAACTCGCCACCCGGGACGCCACTGTCATTAAGAAGGATCCGGCAGCCATTCGCCGCCAGGTCGAGCGCGCGCCCGAGGCGGAAAAAATCCGCGTCATTATGCAATGCGTGGATGCATTGCCAAGCGCTCCGATTTGGGCTTGGGTCGGTTTAGGTTTGTTTCTGCTGCTGGTTTTCCTCGCGGTAATGTGCCTGGGCGGCCTGTTCTTCACTTGGTTGCTGAAATAATCCCTTCCTGCGGAAGTTGCGGCGCCAGCAAACGGCGCAGGAACCGCCCTGTGTGCGACCGCTTGTTTTTGGCCAGCGATTCCGGCGTTCCGACGCCCACGATGCGTCCGCCCTCCCCGCCACCCTCCGGCCCCAGGTCAATGATCCAATCCGCCTCCGCAATCAGTTCCAGGTTATGTTCGATGACAATGACCGTGTGGCCCGCCTCCACGAGGCGCTGCAATGCTTCGACCAGCCGTTTCACGTCCGCCATGTGCAACCCGACCGTCGGTTCTTCCAGCAAAAAGAGACTCGATCGCCCCGGGGGAAAATGTTCCGCCTCCCCCGGTCTGCGAAAGCCGGCCAGCAAATGAGTGACTATCTTCAGACGCTGCGCCTCACCGCCGCTCAAGGTCGGGCTGCTTTGGCCGAGCTTGATGTAATCCAGCCCCGTGTCGCGCAACGCTTCCAGGGCCCGGGCAATTTTGGGAAAGGCGGCAAAGGTTTGCAGCGCCTGGCCCACGCTCAAGTCCAGCACTTCGGCAATGTTCAAATGGCGGAACTGGATGTCCAGGGTTTCCCGATTGAAGCGCCTGCCCTGGCAGGTCTCGCAGCGGACATACGCCGGTGGCATGAAGCTCATTTCCAGTTTAATCGTCCCGGCGCCGAGACATTCCGGGCAGCGGCCTTGCGGGCTGTTGAAGGAAAATCGGCTGGCGGAGTAGCCGCGCAGCCGCGCCTCCGGCGTCTGCGCGAAAAGTTGGCGGATGGCGTCAAAGAATCCGGCGTAGGTCGCCGGCACCGACCGCAAGGTGCGGCCAATGGGGGATTGATCCACCTCATAAACCGCGCGAAGCGAACCGGCTCCTGTCACTGTGCCCGCCTCTTTGGCGGCGGACATCTTGCGCGAGCGCAAAACCCTGGCGCGCACCACCGGCAACAAACAATCGCGCAACAACGTGCTTTTGCCCGAGCCGCTGACGCCGGTCAGGCAGACGAAGCGATGCAGGGGAAAGCTCACGGTCAGATTTTTCAAATTGTGCAACGTTGCGCCAGCCAGGGTCAGCGTCGCCTGTTCCGCGTCTGGATCGACCGGCCGCCGCCGGCCTCGCGCCGGATAAGATCTTCTGGAGCGCAAACATTGTGCCGTGACGGAATGCTTCTGCGCCATCAACTCCTTCCAGGCGCCGCTGGCCACGACTTCACCGCCGTTGACGCCAGCCCCTGGCCCCAAATCGATGATATAATCGGCCCGCCGCATGGTTTCTTCATCATGTTCGACGACGAGCAGGGAATTGCCCCGCGCCTTGAGCAACTCCAGGGCGTGGAGCAACTTTTCATTGTCGCGGGCATGGAGACCGATGGTCGGCTCGTCCAAAATATAAAGGACACCGCTGAGATTGGAACCGAGTTGGGCGGCCAATCGGATGCGTTGCGCCTCGCCTCCCGAAAGGGTGGCGGCGCCGCGGCCCAATTGCAAATAGCCCAGGCCGACCTCGCGCAGAAATTTCAACCGTTCGCGAATCTCGGGCAAAATGTCCCGCGCGATTTCCGCCTCGCGCCCTTTCAACCGCAGGCCCTGGAACCAGGCCAGCGCGGCATCCACCGAGGCATTGGAAAGATCGACAATTGTCGGAGAGGCTCCCGGCAACCCGCCGGTTTTCGCCTTGGGGGCGCGGACGTTGCAGTTCTGGAGGCGCACGGCGCGGGCGATGGTGTTGAGCCGCGTTCCGTGGCACGATTGGCAAATTTCGCGTCGTCCCTCCTGCCACTCAAACCACGATTCTTCAATCGCCCCGGCCCGCGCTCCGCGCTCAACTTCGGGCAAATAAAAAACCTCGCCGAAACCGCGGCAGGACGGACACCAGCCGCGCGAGGAATTGTAGCTGAACATTTTCGGGTCCAGCGGCTCAAAGGACTGGCCGCAGGCCGGACAAGAACGCTCCGTGGAATGAACGGAAGTCCTGCCGTCATTGGCCAGCGCATGGACAGTGCCGCGCCCCAACTCCAATGCCGCATCAATCAGCTCCCGCGCCGCTTTTTGTTCCGACGGCGTGGGCCGCCGCTTCTTGTCCAGCCGGCCCGCCACGATTTCCACATCATGTTCCCGGAAGCGATCCAGCCGCAGAGGCTGGTTTGTGGCGTGCATTTTTCCGTCAGCGCGCACCTCGGCGTAGCCGTGTTTGGCGGCCCAGGCGGCGACATCGGTATGAAAGCCTTTGCGGTTCTTGACCACGGGTGCCAGCAAAAGCAAATCACCCCGCTTTTTCATGTCCTCTTCCAATCGGCGGCCAACCTGATCTCGCGTCTGCGCCTGGACCGGACACTGGCATTGCGGGCAAAATTGGGTGCCGAGCCGGGCGAAGAGCAGGCGCACAAAATGATAGACCTCAGTGACGGTTGCCACCGTGCTTTTGCCCCCGCCGCGCGAATGGCGCTGCTCGATGCTGACGGCCGGGGGAATGCCGGTGATCAAATCCACCTCCGGCCGGGCCAGTTGCTCGATGAACTGCCGGGCATAGACATTCATCGAATCCAGGAACCGGCGCTGGCCTTCGGCAAAGAGCAAATCAAAGGCCAGCGTGCTTTTGCCCGACCCACTCAAACCGGTGACAACGACGAATTGATTGCGCGGGATGGTCAGGGAAATATTCTTGAGATTGTGTTCGCGCGCGCCATGGATGGCGATGACTTCCGCTTCCGCGACCGTTGCTGGTGAATGACTCACACTCCATTATGCCCCACCCCGCGCCGTCCGCAAGACAGCCGGACTCCCTGGCGCCGCCTGTTTCCAAACACCGAGGGACTGCAATTGGGCGGTGGCCTGCCCGGCCCAATCGCGATTGGCCGCCGGCGACGCGGGGCTGGGATGCAATATCCGTCCGATTTGGACCGGGCTTCCTTCCGCAACCATGCCGGCCTGGCGCGCGGCAAATGCGCCAATGCCGATGATCCATTTGGGCCGCAAAATATCGAACACAGCGCGCAGGTGGGCGTCACACACCCGGGATAAACGCGCCCTTTCCAACAAGCTCAACTTGTCGGGCGTTCGATTGCGCCCGCCCTCTTCCAAAAAGGCCAGCGGACAATAATTCACAACAAAATGGCGCTCGAAGAAATTTTCCGGAGGTCCAAAACGGTCGGCAAAAAGTTTCCACAACCGCTGGCCGCTGATTTCGGAGCGCGCGCAGTCGAATCCCAAAATGGGACGGCGCGGATGCTCATGGGCGGGCCGTCCAATGGCGGCGTCAATTTTCATCCAATCCCGCACCGCGCCAATTTCCCCAAAGGGCACCCCCGTTTGCGCCATGCCAAACGGCCCCGGATTCATGCCGAGGAAAATGATGTCCTTCGGCGTCCGGCCAAAGCGGCGCAGGTACATTTCGTGTCCCTTCCACGCGTAGAGCAATGGATTATAGACATGCGTCACAGGTGGCGCAAAATGCAGCTTCTCCACTTCTCCGCACAAGTGTTGCGCGGCTTCAATCAATTGTTTATTCACTGGAGTGCAGTCTGACAATGATGATCGAACGTGCCGGCATGATGCGGCGGGTATGGATTGGTCAGCACCAGAATCTTCATACGCTCGGGCAGGAGATTACAGGCTGGAGAAGGGTTTGGCGAGTCCGGCGATTGGAAACAAGCTCTGATTGGGATAAACTCGGCAAACCCCCTTGGTTGAGAACCGACGGCAACTTCACCGGTTGCCGAAAGCGTCGTTCACGGAGGAGGCGGAGAAGATCCGCATTGAACTGATCGTCCGCCAGTTAACCGAGCCGTCAAATAGCTCGATATTCCCACCCATCGCACCAATGCTGGCGCTATTGGTGCCTTTAGCGTCGGAGGGGCCTTGGGCCACGGCACCACCTGCTGCCGAGTGCGGCGCCACTTTCATCAGCGGGACGGATCCATTTTGAGCGAGGGTCCAGTAATTCGCATCCGCCAGAAGCTCGTTGGTTGGAGCGGCGGTGGAAAACTTGATGGGCTCGAGCGAATAATTCAGGCCGAGTTTCGCCGGGGGTACGATGTCGTCGGCCAGATAGCTGTAACCGATAATGTACCCGTATTGATCATGCGAAGCCACGCCTTTTACTTCGGCGCCAAAATCAAGATTGGGACAACAAAAAATGTTGCTGTTGCCGGCGGCATAGCCCAACACCAGATTGGTGAAGGTCTGGTCAGACAGCCGAATGGAATGGTATTCACCAATGTTGTCAGCTGCGCTGGGCAGGACATCTGAATTGTTGCCCGCGTACATGTCGAAGACCACGTACAATTGATGCAGGTTGTTTTTGCAAACCGCGCGGCGCGCTTTTTCCTTCGCGCCCGACAGGGCGGGCAGAAGCAAGGCAGTCAAAACCGCGGTCATGGCAATCACCACCATCAATTCCACCATTGTGAATCCGGCGGAACCGCTGGGCTCGTCATTCCTGCGATGAAAGACTCGCTGCGTTTTCATGTCTCAACTGGCCTATTGATCATAATATGCTCCATCCCCAAAAAAACCGCAACAAAAATCTTTTGTAAGGGAAATCCTTACAAATTCTATCGAACAGTCATGGCGCGGTAGAAAAACTGGCCACCGCCAACGGGAACGCTTATGGACCGATTCGCAAGGACGCTGTAATTGGTCGCCACCGCGGCCCAATTGGTCAAATCGCACGAACCCTGGATGACGTAGGTGACGTTGCTTTGGCCTTCAAGGGTAAAGCCCAGCCCTCCCACGCTCACCACCGGATTGTTCAAATATGGCGGCAGGAGCGCGTCATAGGCTTGAATGACCGGCGCGGCAACGGTCGTGGCCTGATTGGTTCCCGGTGGCGAATAGGCGCGCCAGACTTGCTTGGTGCCGTCCAAAGCGTAAAGATTGCCAACGTTGTCCCATGCCACGTCGCAGTAGCCATGGCCACCCGTTTGGTCAAGATCAGTTATGAAATCCCCATTGGTTGCGCGGAAAAGGTATAGTCCCCCGGTTGTGTCGTTTTCGATATTATCGATACCATCGACACCCACCACGGCGACGGCAACAACACTGGCGGTTGGGTCCACGGCGACGCCGTACGCTTTCAGCAGCGTCGGGTACATCTCGATCGCCCAATCCGCCATTGTTTCCGGTTCCCCGACGTAGGGCGGAAAACTCAAGAGCGCATAAGCCGGATCTTCATTAGGTGTCAGAAATTGCATGGTGTAAATGAAACCGTTGCTGTCCACCGCAAGATCGTAAGGTTCTTGTGTCAAGAAGTACTGATCCACCGGCACGATGACGCTGCCCGTATCGTTGGTCGCCGCGACGCCATCGGCGCCGATTTGCCAGCCAACAATTCCCGCCGATCCGCCGTAGGGGTACGCGTCCGTCATCCAGATTTGCGTGTTGGCACCCGCCCCGATGACACTCAAGCTGCTCAGATTTGCGTTCGTATCGCCTGCCGGGTAATTGTCCCGTCCCACAACGACGCGCCAGTTGTTGGACTCGATGGTTGGATCGAATGAGACCACAACCCCCTGGCCGGAGAAATCATCCACGTAGAGCCGGTCATCGGCCCCAATGGCCATCTTCCAGGGACTGCCGTTGCCTGCCCAGCCATAGCCGCCCGTGCTGAAGCCGCCTTCATCGGCAGGGCTGCCATCGGCGTTGCACTTGATAATACCGACGTTATCGCCGTAGTTGTTTGCCACATAGACCCGTCCGTAAAACAGGCTGTTTGTATTCTGGTTGACGGAAACACCACTCGGTAAATTGACAAAGAAGTAGGGGCCGTCGTCCGTGATATTGGTCCAGGTGTTATAGCCGGCCGACGCGGCGGTGATGCTCACCGTATAAACGCCTTCAGCCAGATTCGTCATGCCATTCCAAATCACGGAGTTGAATCCGGCATTCGTTCCCGCACCTCTATTCGTGGAGCCCAGGGTTTGGATCACATTCGTTCCGCTATAAATCCGGATCCAAACACCCCCGGTAGCCGTGTCATTGAGGATGTAACTGATGGTCAAGCTGCTGCCGGGAACGATGACTCCCGCGTTGAACGAGCCATTGAGCCGGATATCGGTCGCATAAACATTGGCGCGGGCCGGTAGGGCGGACGAAATGAAAACCAGCGCAAGGGTCAGGCTTCCAGCCAGCCAGCCCAAGTTTGTCTTGATTTTTGAGAAAAGAACACCGGCACTCTCCCGACCAGAAGAATGCGAGTCGCCCAAGGGAAAACGATCAATGAGAACACGAACAATTACACGGCGCTTGTCCATCAGCTTCCTTTTTTGAACATAAAAAGCCTAGCACAAAAGCCGCCCGTTTGACAAGCACTTATTTTTGACATAAAAACCTTTTGTGGGGAAAGCCCTGGCAGGGATGGGTTTGACACCATTGGCCCCCGGATTACTTTCACCTCATGCTTGCGCCTCCGCCAGCCTGCATCCGCCTTCGTGGCGTGCGGCAAAACAACTTGAAAAATTTTGACCTCGACCTGCCGTTGCGCCAGTTGGTGGTCATCGCGGGCTTGAGCGGGTCGGGCAAAAGTTCCCTGGCCTTCGAAACCCTCTTTGCCGAAGGCCAGCGCCGGTACATCGAAACGTTCTCCCCGTACGCCCGCCAGTTCCTCGACCGCATGGATAAACCCCAGGCTGACAGCATCGAAGGCATTCCTCCCGCCATTGCCATCGAACAGCGGAACACGGTCAAATCCACCCGTTCCACAGTCGGGACCATGACTGAAATCACCGATTACGCCAAACTGTTTTGGCCCCATTTGTCGCAACTCCATTGCCGGCGTTGCGGTGAACCGGTGCAAAAGGATTCGCCGCAGAAAATCTGGACCACCATGCGCGGCCTGGCGCCGGACAGCGAAACGCTGGTCACTTTCGAGTTGCCGCTCAGCGGGAAGTTCTCCCTGGAAGAGTCGATGGCGCTCATTGCCCGCCAGGGCTATCAGCGCCTCTTCTTCAATGGGGAAGTCATCCCGCTTGAACAGGCCCCGGCCCGGATCAAGGCTTCCGGCGCCCCGTGCGTAACCGTGATCCAGGACCGGGTCAGATTGAGCGCTCAAAATCGCGCCCGGTTTGTCGAGGCATGCGAGCAAGCCTGCCATTTCGGCAAAGGCAAACTGGCCGTCCATCCCCTTCCGCCGGAATCCCGCGCTGCCGCTGCTTCCCCCACCCTCTTCTCCAACAGATTGCACTGCGCCCGGTGCGACTTGGAATATGCCGGGCCGACGGCGGCTTTGTTCAGCTTCAATCATCCCATCGGCGCCTGCCCGGCTTGCCGGGGTTTTGGCCGCATCATTGCCATCGATTACAATGCCGCTATACCCGACCGGTCCAAAACTCTGGCCGGGGGCGCTGTCAAACCCTGGCAAACCCCTTCCAACGCGGAGTGCCAGGAAGAGTTGCTCAAGTTCGCCCGCCTGCGCAAAGTGCCCGTGGACGTTCCGTTTCGGGATTTGCCGCAAAAGTGGCGGGACTGGGTCATTGATGGCGATGCGGATTACAAAAAAGACAAAGCCCACGAATGGCCGCACGCCTGGTATGGTGTAAAGGGTTATTTCCGCTGGCTGGAATCGCGGGCCTACAAAATGCACGTGCGCGTCCTGCTCTCGCGCTACCGGATTTATCAGACCTGTCCCAATTGCCATGGCACCCGCTTTGGCCCTGAGACGCTGCTTTACCGCATCAACGGCCTGACCCTGGCGGATTTCTATCGTTTGCCGGTTCGCCAGGCGTTGCTGTTTATTGATTCCCTCATGGCCAAGGGGCCGCCGCCAAAAGCTTCCGACCCCCTGGCGATGGCTCTCGGCGAGGTCCGCTCCCGCCTGGCTTATCTGGACGAGGTTGGACTGAATTATCTGACCCTGGACCGCCTGACCCGTTCCCTTTCCGGCGGCGAAACCGAACGGGTCAACCTGACGGCGTGTCTCGGCTCGCGGCTGGTCAATACTCTGTTTGTGCTGGATGAGCCCAGTGTCGGATTGCACCCGCGCGACACCGCCCGGCTCGTCCGCATTGTCCGGCAACTGCGCGACGCCGGCAACACGGTGGTCGTCGTGGAACATGAAGCGGGCGTGATGCGCGCCGCGGATCAAATCATCGAATTGGGACCAGGCCGCGGCGAGTCCGGCGGAGTGGTGGTGTTTCAGGGCACCTGCAAGGAAATCTTGCGCGATGCGAAATCGTTGACCGGCGCTTACCTGAGCGGCAGGAAGCAAATTGAAATTCCCAAACGCCGTCCCGTTTCCGGCGGACGCAAGCGCAAACTGCTGCTGCGCGGCGCGAATTTGCACAACCTGAAAAATCTGGCCGTCGAAATTCCTCTGGCCCGTTTAGTCTGCGTCTCGGGCGTGAGTGGTTCGGGCAAAACCACCCTGCTCCGCGATGTGCTCATGCCCGCGCTCATGGAAAGATTGCAAAACTCGGGAGGCGGCGACGCCCAGCCCCGCGCGCCGGAGGAAGAAAACGGCGAATCTCCCAACCTCCCCGCCTCCGGAACCGATCATCCGGAACTCCGCCTGGAAGGTTGGGAGAGTCTCGGCCGGGCCGTTATAGTGGATCAATCTCCGTTGGGCCGGACACCCCGTTCCAACCCGGCTGTTTATACCGGCGCATTTGACGAGATTCGCGCCTTCTTCACCCAGACCGATCCCGCCCAACAACGCGGCTTGCGCGACAGCGCCTTCAGTTTCAACTCCGCACAAGGCCAATGCGGGCGCTGCCGCGGCGCGGGCTTTGAAAAAATCGAAATGCAGTTTTTGAGCGACATCTTCATTCGCTGTCCGGAGTGCAATGGCCGGCGTTACCGGCCTCACATCCTCGAAGTAACAATCCCCTGCCCCGGTGATGCTCCAAAACATCTTTCCTGGAACATCGCCGACCTGCTGGAAGCGACGGTCGATCAGGTGATTCAATTCCTTACCGGCTTCCCCGAATCCCGTCCCGCGCGGCGCGCGGCGGACAATTTGAAACTCCTGCAAGAACTTGGCTTGGGTTACTTGCGGCTCGGCCAGCCCATCAACACCTTGTCCGGCGGCGAAAGCCAGCGCCTCAAACTGGTCAAACACCTCGCCCAAGCGCGCGAAGCCACCGTTGCGCCCGGCGAAAAACCAGTCATTTTCCTGTTCGACGAACCGACCACCGGATTGCATTTCGATGACGTCCGAATTCTCCTCAAAGTCTTTCAAAGGCTTGTTGATGCCGGCCATTCGGTCCTGGTCATCGAGCACAACGTGGATGTCATAAAATCTGCCGACTGGGTGATTGATCTCGGACCGGAAGCCGGCGACGAAGGGGGAAAAGTAGTGGCCCAAGGCACCCCCGAAACCCTGGCCAATTCGCCTTCGAGCCATACCGGCCGCGCCTTGGCGGCAGACGCAAATCTTTGAAGGCCAGAATGTTTTTGCTTCGAAAAGATTTGTTTTTGCTGGCGATGGGGCGGAAAGGACATTAAAAGTTTGGGCATGACTGTACAAATGCAGAAGCTTTCTTACGGCGGATGGCCCCGGTGCATCCGGCTGGCCAGCCAGAATATTGAATTGATCGCAACCACGGAAATCGGGCCGCGCATTATCCGGTTTGGCTTTGTGGGCGCTCCCAATCTTTTCAAGGAATTTGCCGAGGTGGGCAAGACGGGAGGCGATTCCTGGCGCAATTACGGCGGGCACCGTCTTTGGCACGCGCCGGAAGTCATGCCCCGCACCTACGCCCCTGACAACAGCCCAATCGAACACCAGTGGGATGGCGCAACTTTGAAACTCATTCAGCCCACCGAGACGGCGACCGGCATCCAGAAGGAAATCGAGGTCACGCTGGATGCGCAACGCAACAGCGTCACCGTGCGGCATCAGCTCGCCAATAAAAACCCCTGGCCGGTGGAATTGGCCCCGTGGGCGCTGACGGTTATGCAAGGTCCCGGCCGGGCCATCCTGCCGCACGAACCGCCCTCGAACGAATTGTTGCCGGTTCGGCCCGTCGGCTTGTGGGGTTACACCAACATGGCCGATCCACGATGGAAATGGGGCGCGAAATTCATCCAACTCGCCTGCGACCCCGCCGCCACGACGCCGCAGAAGGTCGGCTTGGGCAACAAACAGGGATGGGCCGCTTATTACCGCGACGGCCAGGTCTTTCTCAAGCGCGTCGCCTTCGATCCCGCCGCGGCGTATCCCGATTTTGGCTGCAACGTCGAATGTTACACGAACGGGGACATGCTGGAAGTGGAGAGCTTGGGGCCGCTGACAAAACTCGCGCCCAACGCCACCGTGGAACACGTCGAGCGCTGGTATCTGTGCAAGGCGAAAATCGGCGAATCCGACCATGAGATCGAGGCGGCAATGGCTCCTTTGTTGCGCCAAAGTCCGTAAGTCATCCCGCATCCCTTTTTTCCCATGCGATTGCCTTTCAGTTTGAAAGGCATCCGCCTTCGCCGCAATGGTTTCGGCGCGACTTGCCCCGAAAGTAGTTCGGGGTTCGGGATTGATTTTCTCAAGAAAAATGTGCCCCGAAACAAACAGTGAAAATTTCACCATTTTCCAAAGTCATAACAAATTGCAGGCAAGCATCTTACGTGTCGATCATATTTTAAAACTCGATTTGCCGGCAGGCGGCCGAGAATAAAAGTGGATCAAATGCTCATAATTCGCTTGGCTGATTCCACCGAAACCAAAACCGCCACTTCCAGGACGCCCAGCCACTTCGCCTACAATGTTCGCAACCGCGAAGGCGGCGACAACTTCCGCCGCCGCCAAGGCTATGGCGGACAAGTCTGGATTCGCATCGGCAGCGCATGGGCGCACGCCGACGGCAAACGCTTTAAGAGCCTGATTGAAAACTACGAGGCGTTTCTGCGGTGAGGGATTTTAGCCGCAGACGAGACGGCGAGAACTGAGCATCCCCAAAGCGGGCTGTGAAGTTCGAGCCAACGACGGATGCGGGCGAAAAACCCGCCGCCCGAAGGGTTTTCGCGCAAAATACCTTCTGATTTCATTGCGCCTCGGTCACAGCCCCCCTTGCGGGGATGCTCTGGTGCCCCGTGTGGAAGCACTTGCGCCTCGTCATCCGGCCTTTTGCGCGAAAACAGGAACCCTCGCGTTTTCAAACAGGCTCTGGCATCCAGCTTGAAACCATGCCGCTGGACGGACGCATCGCCCTCCGCGTCACTTCCGAAAAGGCGAAATAACCGGCACGGGCGGGCTTCACAGCCCGCCCTTTTCCCCGCATATTCAGGCAAAAAACGTGGCTTGCGCCGCCGGCCGGGATTTGATTCAATCCCTTGTTCCAGAAACTTTTATGTGAACGAAACGAAAAAACAGATTTGCGGCTTCAGCTGCTGTCCAATCCAAAACTGGTAATTCTGCCTTGCAGGACACGGTTCGAGGCACGCCCCCATCGGGCGTGCCCGAAAGCGAGCCAGTGAGGGCATACCAGTGCCCGTGTCGGGGCGTGAGCAGATCACGCTTCTTTTTTGGGGACGGAATCTGAGGCGAGAAAACTCAAGATGAAAACGGACCTTACCGGAGAATCAGCGGCAGAACTCGAATCCACCAAGCGGTTCTTTCGGCCTTTTGTCATTGAGCGGTTGCGATTCTTTGCTTATGGATTCCTTTGCCTTGCATTTTTCACCGGAATCGCTCTCCTTGAAAGGCACGAGATCAACCATTCACACCCATATAAGGTAAACACGGGACTTGCCCAATTTCAGCGAGCCAAAGATTCGACAGCTATGGGGATAATTGGTCTTGGGGGGTTACTGCTTGGAATAGTAGGGACTGGTATTGTTGTCTATCAGGTCGTTAAGTGCCTGATCGGACCACCGCGAGCTCCCGAAGCCCCGGATAAAGCAGTCCTCTTCTATTTAAGAACTTGTCTTTTATCTGACACGTTTTTTCGTCCATTAAGTGTTGGGAGCTATATTTGTCTGCTATCTTCAGCAAGGCGGGAATTTGGTAGTTACGAGGGCTTTCAAGATTACTGGCGAGGCGTGAACAAGGGAATCCGGGAGAAAAACGGTGCGTTCAACATGGAACATTTGCAGCAGTATTGGGTTCAAAAAGTGAGCGCGAATGAATCAGAGGCCACGTTCAATATCAAAGTGAAGCTGGTGTTTTTCTGAGCAAACCTAATTCAACAAGCGAGACCTCTAAACTAGAATCAGCAGAACTGGGCTCATTCGAAACAAAGCAGCCGCGCGCAACTGGCAGTCTCGCACCATCTCCCAGAAAGGCTAAAGGGAAGAAGAAATCCCTTTTAAAACAAAAGGAGAATAAAGCTGTGGGAAAATTAGATAGTCTATCAGCAATGCAAACCGCCGTAACACCAACCCCTCCTCCGCCAAAGTTCGCGGGTGACTTGATCGACGCGGCGGTGCGTGGTAATACGGCTGCGGTGCAGGCGCTACTCGCCGAGGGGGCCAACGTCAATGCCAAGGCGAATGATGGCATGACCGCGCTGATGGTGGCCTCCCTGAACGGCCACCGCGAGGTGGTGCAGGCGCTGCTCGCCAAGGGGGCCAACGTCAATGTCAAGGCGAACGATGGCGCGTCGGCGCTAATCTTGGCCTCCCAGAACGACCACTGCGAGGTGGTGCAGGCGCTGCTCGACAAGGGGGCCGACGTCAATGCCAAGGCGAACACAGCTGATACAGCGCTGATCTTGGCCTCGGGGCAGGGCTACAGCGAGATAGTGCAGGCACTGCTTGACAAGAATGCCGACGTCAATGCCAGGAGGAACGACGGAGTGACGGCACTGATCTTCGCCTCCGAAAACGGCCACTGCGAGGTGGTGCAGGCGCTACTCGACAAGGGAGCCGAGGCCAATGCCCAGAAGACGGACGACGGCGCGACGGCACTGATCATGGCCTCCCAGAACAGCCATGGCGACGTGGTGCAGGCGTTGCTTGACAAGAATGCCAACGCCAATATCAAGGCGAACAACGGTGCGACGGCGCTGTTTCTGGCCTCTTTGTTAGGCCACGGCGAAGTAGTGCGGGCGCTTCTCGCCAAGGGGGCCGACGTTAATGCCAAGGCGAACGATGGAGCGACGGCGCTGAAGGTGACGAAAGACGCTGATATCAAAGCCTTATTGGTTAATGCAGGTGCCAAATCATAAATACACCGGAATCAATCAAAGGAGGCCCTGCGGTTCCACATTCCATTTTGTTTCCTCACTCATTTTTCTCAAATCTTTCTGCGTCATAAAATCTGGCATCGAACTCCACCAACGTCCTGAGCGCGGCGGCTTTCGCTCCGGCTTCGCTCCCCGCTACCTCGAGTCTCCGCTCCTCGAAACCGCCGCCCTCATGCCGCCCCTGTTTTGCTGCTCCGGCTGCCTGCGCTGGCAAAATCGCAGACTCCCGCCCCGGGATTGCCTGACTCCAAACCTGAATCCGCGCTCCGCTGCGTTCCGGCGCGGTTCAGTTTGGAGACAGGCCGGACGAAACGCACCTGTCATGTTTCATGCGTTCGCAGCGAACCCCGCCAGTTGCGCCCGCTAAAGCGGAGTCAGTGGGGGAGTAATTCCTTGGATCGTTTTCATATCCATTCAGCAGGACGGGGGATCGTTTGGTTTTCGTTCACCCGAATCGTGGCCGGGAAGACGTGGCGTGGAATGTCCGTCAGCGGGAGCGGTTTGCGGGTCGCCCCATGCGATGATAATTGTCGTTGCGGCACTGTTGGCGTTCAAGAGTTCACTCAAAAGGTGAACGTGTCGAAAGCGCGAGTTCCCAGAAAGTCGTTAATGATTCGGGAGACCGGGGGTGTCAGACAGAATTGTTCAGGTGACGAAAAAGGTCCCCCTCTCTCCTTCTCTCTCCCCGCCTGCGGGGAGAGAGGGCAAACGCAGCCTGCGCCAAAACCCATAGATTCTGGTTGTCCCGAATTGAGTTCGCGGTTAGGTTAGGGAGTGAATTCAGGCCGTTTCGTTGCTGCGCTGCTCAAGGTCGGCGCTGTTTGTTGCGTTATTCTCGCTCCGCTGACGACACGCAGCCAGACGAAATATATCCGCCTTCGCAACGAACTCATCGCCACGCAGCCGGCCGGGAAATCGGCCGCAATTACGGCGGAGGGCGCGGCTTCCGGGCTGTTTCTTGTCCAACTTGAGGGACATCCGCAGGCGGCGTGGCGGGCCATCCTCAAGACGAACGGTGTGGACTTTATCAAGTACGTGCCGGAGGACGCTTTTATCGCGCGAATCACCAATGCCTCACTGGCCCGGGTGCGGGGCTTGGGTTTTGTGCGGTGGGTCGGACCTTACCGCCCGGAGCACAAGATTCATCCGCGGTTGTCGGCGGCGGTTAGCGGCTCATCGAAGACTAATCTTCCGGTGGCGGTGAACATTCTGTTGTCGCCGCGCGCCACGGCGGAGGAAGTCAGGCAGGTGCGGGCCATGCTTGCGAGGGTGGATCACGAGAGCCACTTGCGGCAGGGAGTGATCCTGCGGGGCAATCTGCCGCCGGCGCTTTTGACCAATCTGGCGCAATTGGATTCCGTGCTCTGGGTTGAGCCTGCGCCGCGTCGCAAGTTGGTGGATGAACTGGCGTCGAAGATCGTCGGCGGAGACGATGGTTTGACAGGCACTCCCACCGTGACCGAGCAACTGGGTTTTGGGGGGAGCGGCGTGACGGTATGCGTGGCGGACACGGGGTTGGACACAGGCAACACATACACGATGCACCCGGATGTGCGGGGCAGGGTCAGTGGTTTTCTCTATTATGGTTCGTTGACGGACGGTTCAGACGGCTATGGGCACGGCACCCATTGCGCGGGCATTGTGGCGGGCAATGCGGCGACAGGCGAGACGGATCCTGCCACCGGCGCTTGGTACGGTTTGGGTGTCGCATCGACTTCGAGCCTGTTTATCGAAAGAATTTTTGATGCTGACGCGAATGAAGTCACGCCTGCGCCGAGCGATGAAACACTGGCGCGGGATGCGGTTCGCCACGGAGCGCAAATCGGTTCGGCGAGCTGGGGCAACGATGTGCAAGGGGAGTACGACATGGACGCGGCGCAGTTCGACGAGCTGGCGCGGGATGCGGATCCGGTGACGCCCGGGGATCAACCGTACGTTCTCGAGTTTTCAGCGGGCAACGCGGGGCCGGACTCCCAAACACTGGACAGCCCGGCAACGGGCAAGAACGTCCTCGCCACCGGGGCTTCGGAGACGGTGTCAGGCACCGAGTCGCAGACTTACGGACTTTATGACGATGGGCCGGATACAATGGCTGATTTTTCCAGCCGGGGTCCGTGTGAAGATGGCCGGATCAAGCCGGACCTTGTGGCGCCGGGAACGTGGATCGCCTCGCTGGCTTCCTCGGCGGCGCCGGACGAAGCGGCCATTGCCTGGGTCACGATCGACAACTATTACGTCTATATGGGCGGGACGAGCATGTCGGGCCCCTTTGCCTCCGGTGCGGCGGCGGTTTTCATGCAGTATTATCGGAGCACCCATGCCAACGCCACGCCGTCGCCGGCGCTGGTCAAGGCCGCCTTGATCAATTCCGCGGCGGAGTTGGACGAGAACAACGGCGGCCCGGGACCCATCCCCAATAATGATGAAGGCTGGGGCCGCATTACGTTGACCAATATTATCGGGTCTTCGCGCGTGTATGAATATGTGGACCAAACGGTTCTCCTAAGCACCGGACAGGAATATGATCAACATGTGTTTGTGCAGAAATCCGATCAGCCGCTGAAAATTACATTGGCCTATACCGACGTGGCGGGATTCCCGGGCGCGATTCCAGCTTTGGTCAATGATTTGGACCTGGTGGTCGTCGGCCCGGATGGCACGATTTACCGGGGCAATCAGTTTACCGACGGAGAATCGACGCCCAACGCGCTGGAGTCAGACACTCTTAATAATGTGGAGGGCATCCAATTGGGCCAGCCGGCGCCTGGAGATTATCTGGTGCGGATATTGGCCATCAACGTGCCGGAGGATGCGCGCCTTGACACGTATGCAATCGACCAGGATTTCGCGCTGGTCATGTCGGGGAATCTGCTTGTGGGTCAGCAAGGGGAGGTCCTGCTGGATCGCACCAATTACACCGCGCCGGGGACAATACATTTGGAGGTGCTGGATGCGGGGCGGGCGGCCAGTAATGCCGTAACTGTCCTGGTCAAGAGCACAACCGAGCCTTTGGGAGAAAAAATCACCTTGAATGCCGCTGGCGGCTACGGTGCCTTCACTGGAATGGTGACGACGGTGGTTGGCAACGCAGCGCCCGATGGCAAGCTGGAGATTCACAACGGCGATGCCATCGAAGCGGATTACACGGATTCTTCGGGCACGCCGCGAAGCGCGACGGCCGTGGCCAACCTGATTGCGCCGGTCATCAGCGGAGTGACAACCAATTTGGCTATCGGGGTGCTGACCATCACCTGGCAAACCAGCGAGGCCGCCAGCTCGACCGTTTATTACGGCACCAATCCGGCGGCCTTGAACCTGGTGGCAGGCGATGCCACCCTGACCACCGAGCATTCAATCATCCTGGCCAATCTGGCGGCTGGCAGGACCTATTATTTCGAGGTCGTTTCCACGGACGAAGCGGGCAATGGCGCAACCAATAATAATTCGGGAGCGTTTTATGCCTTTGTGGCGGCGCCCACCCCGGTGGTTTTGTTGATTGACGCGTACGATGACGTGGGCGAATCGGACGACGGCTCCACTGTGATTGCCGCCGGGACCTACACCAACGCGCTGGCCGCGGCGGGCTTCAGCTTTGCCTATTGGAAGGTGATCGAGCGCGGACCCCCACAGCTTTCCGACTTGCAACCATTCCATGTGGTGATTTGGCGAACGACCGATGACATCATCAACTACACCGGGACGAACAACACGCTGACCCCGCAGCAACAGGTCATGATCGAGTCTTATCTCAATGGCGGCGGATCCTTCTTCATGGCCTCGATGGGAATTCTCAGCCAACTGGGCGATGTTCCATTCCGCCAATCGGTGCTGCAAGTCGGCGGGTTCGTTCAAAATCCCGATCCGCCCGCCCCCTGTTCGGATTGCGACGAGGATTTTGGCGTGCCCGCGTTTCAGGGCGCCCCCGGCAACCCGATCACCGGCGGCATGATTATCACTTTGGATTATTCGTCTTACCCGTATTTCCCCGACTTGTTTGGTGACGGAGAAAACCTCGGGCCGGACTTTTCCGATACATTTACGCCGGTCGCGACCGCCACTCCCATCACCTTTGAAACGGTGTCAGGCAAGGCCTGCGGCGCCAGTTATCCTCCGACGGGAGTGGACAGCCCCGGACGAATTGTGTTTCTCTCGTTTCCCCTCGACACCGTGCCTGAGAGCGGGCCAACGCCGGACAATGAAGTGGTTCTGTTGCGGAACATCCTTAATTTTCTTGATCCGGGCGCAAACGGCGTTGGCGTCATCTGGCTCGACAACAACATCTATACCATACCGGACGTCGTGACAGTGGAAGTAGGCGATTCGGACCTGGCCGGAATGGGGCAGGCCCAGGCCGCGTTTTCCACCAGTTCGGCCACGAATGTTGTCAACATCACCCTCATCGAGACGTCGCACCCTGGATTGTTTCGGGGCTCCATCACGCTGGTGGCGTCAAATACAATTGCCGCCGGTCAATTGCATGTCAGGAACGGGGACACCGTTAGCGCAAGCTATTTTGACGCATCGGCCCATTCCAATGTGGTGGCCACCGCCATCGTGGACACAGTGCCGCCGGTCATTACGCAAGTCCAGGCGGCGACCAATGTTGGAAGCGCTGTGGTCACGTGGAACACATCCACCCCGGCTGATTCGCTGGTGGAGTACGGCGTGCCGTTGCTGGATCAGAGCGTGTATGACGCGCAGCTTGTCACCAATCACTCGGTCACTTTATCCGGACTGGCGGGGAACCGGACGTATTATTACGATGTGACCAGCCGCGACCAGGCGGGCAACAGCGCGACGGATAATAATCACGGCGCGCTCTACACCTTCATCACCCCGAAACCATTGCAGCCCCCCTGGTTCGACAATCTCGAGTCCGGCGCAACAAGCTGGACCGTGGTGCCCGATACCGCTTCCGGCTTGGGGTCCAGTCTCAATTGGACGCTGGGCACACCGCACAATGGACTACAAAAAAGCGCCCATTCCGGCGTTAATGCCTGGGGCAGCGACCTTGACGGCGCGCAAATTCCCTTCTCGGCCTCCAGTTACCTTTACAGCCCGGTCATTGATCTGACGGGCTTCAGCCAGGCCACTCTGACGTTTTGGGACTGCTTTGATTTCTCGCAGATTTTCTTCGACCCCTACTATTATGAGCAGGGACAAATCCTCATCAGCACCAATCCCAAAACTCCTCCTGGCAATCTCCCCTATATCGTGGACTTTAGCGGGCTGGTTTCGGACGATTGGCAATTGGAAACGGTGGATTTGACAGCGTATGCCGGCCAAACCATTCAAATCGTTTGGGACTATTTGGGCTTTGAAGGCGGAACCACCTACGGCTGGCTGGTGGATGACGTCGGCGTCACCGGTGTGTCAGCGGGCGAGGGCGGAACCATTGTCGTCTCCAAGAACCTCGGTTCGGGGAGTTTTACGCTGACCGGGCCAATCAGCCAATCCGGCACAGCCCTGGCCACAACCTTGAGCAACGCTCCTCCCGGGCAATACACGGCGCAATTCGGCGATGTGGCCTTCTTCATAACGCCCCCCAGCCAGACCAACACTCTGGCCGCAGGCGGGACGCTGACCTTCAACGGCACCTACACTTTCCCGGACGTGAACAGCAACGGCATGTCGGATTTGTATGAACAATACTATTTTGGCGTTGTGTCAACCAACAGGACGCAATTGACCGACACCGACAAAGACGGGATGAGCGACTACGCGGAGTTTATCGCCGGAACCGATCCCACCAATCCGGCTTCCAATCTGCGGTTCGTCAAGGCATTTCAGGCGGGCGGGCAGGTCACTTTCCAATGGGCGGCCATTCCCGGACGGATCTATCAAGTGGAGAGTTCGACCAACCTGGTCACATGGACGCCGGTGACGGATTGGATGCAGGCCCTGAGCAGCCCCATGTCATACACCCCGACCAACGCCAACCATGGTTTCTGCGCATTTAAAGTCCAAGTCAGGCCCTGAGCAACCGCGCTGTGACCGCGTTTCCAGGGCCATGAGTATTCTCGCGATTCAACTGATTTGCCGCGAAGAATGGCAAGATTGATACATAGGAAAACCCGCAACACCGCAACAAGTGTTGATAGTCAAGGACTTAGCCCGCAACATTTGTTACAAACCCGCAACAAGCCCGTTACATTAACGATAAAGCCGGCTTGGACTGGTTGGACGGTCTAACGCACCTGCTCGCGTTGAACAGCGCAACAAGAAAATTTCGGATGGTGCAGGCGGACTTGTTCAAGTACGAGGTGATGAAATCATCAGTGCGTTCCCTTTGGCGGATTCAAGTTCATTTAACAACTGCCCAAACCTCCTGTCCAGCGTGGCTGCGATGAATGGAAAAGAAACGGAACTTGTATTGCATTCTGCTGGTACTTGGGGTTCCTCAATCCAAACTTTTCAAAAGCGGATTTGCGCAGGGACATCCCATCGCGTCGAAGTCTTTGGTGGCGTTTACAGAATGCCCTTCATGCCCCGCGGAATTTGAGTCGTGAAATTTTGAAGGTCGTGCTTGGAAACTTGCAAATACGCCATGACCGCGCCATAGTAATGCCATGAAAACGACAATTGAACTCGACGCCTCCAATCGGATCGTGCTTTCGCGGGAACTGCGGCAGGCGGCCGGGATTCCCCGGAGGCAAAAACTTATGGTATCCGTGACGCCGGGGCGCATCGTTTTGGAAATGGAGGCCAACGCCTCCGGCCGCATCGTCAAACGCGGCAAACTCAAGGTCTGGACGGGCGCCGTTCCGGCCACGCCGATTGCGGAGGCCGTTGAACACTCACGCCACTACACTCGATGACCTTCCTTGACACTGGAATAATGGCAGGGGCAGTCTTGAAGTCGCACCCTGAACACATTGCCTGCCTCGCGGCACTTGAAGATTCCGTGCGTCCGTTCACGAACGCCCACGCGATTGCGGAAACTTTCGCCACACTCACAGGCTTTTATAAGGTGCCGACAGACGTTGCAACCGAGTTGACTTTGAGCCTGCGGCATTCGGTCGTGGTGGAGGCATTGGCGTTGGCGGATTACGAAACGGCGATTCGGGAAGCGCGCAGCCGGGGTGTCATGGGCGGGGGAATTTACGACTCTCTGCATGCGACATTTGCGCGCCGCAAAAAAGCGGTCCAGATCGTGACACGCAACCCGTCACACTTTCAGCATGTGGCGCCGGACATTGAAATTCTGACACCTTAGGCCGGGATGCAAATTGATCTTCAACGCTCGGAATACGACAGTGGCAAGCTGGACCGGGCAGATTTAAAGGCGAGTCCGTTTGAACAGTTCGCCGCATGGTTCGAGCAGGCCTGCCAGGACAAAGTGATCGAGCCGAACGCCATGAGCCTGGCCACCGCCGGAACGGATGGCCGGCCACTGGTGCGCACGGTCTTATTGAAGAGCTATGATACGCGTGGTTTCGTCTTTTTCACCAATTTGGAAAGCCGGAAAGCGCGCCAAATCAAGGAAAACCCCCATGCCTCCCTGTTGTTCCCCTGGCTGGCGCTGCAGCGGCAGGTCATCATCAGCGGGCCGGTGGAAAAGGTTTCCACTGCCGAGTCGCTCGCCTATTTCATCACGCGGCCGCGTGGCAGCCAGATCGGAGCCTGGATTTCGCGGCAAAGCTCGATCGTCACGTCGCGTCAGCTTATGGAAATGCAATGGGCGGAAATGCAGCGCAAGTTTTCCGAGGGCGAGGTTCCCCTGCCCTCGTGGTGGGGCGGTTACCGGGTGGTCCCGCGCGAGATCGAATTCTGGCAGGGACGGGTCAACCGGCTGCATGATCGGTTTCTTTACACTTTGAAAGGGGATGGAACTTGGGCCATCGCAAGGCTGGCGCCGTAACCGGCCCGGAATCCGATCGTTTATGGTCTTGCCCTGTTTCGCCGCTGTTCCGTTGGCGCCGGGAGTTGAATGGAGAGGCGGCGGGCGGTTTCAGCGTCCAATTCCCGAACCAGTTCATCGCGGCTCTTGCTTAAACCGAGGCGCGTCGAAGCGCCCTCGGCGGTAAGACCCTGCAACAGGAGAAGATCGTAGGCGCCAATGACGTCGAGCAAGATGTTCTCGCGGTCGCTCTGCGGCTCCGGCTTCTGGCCCCAGGGAGCGGAAACAAAGGCGGATTCATCCGTCAAGCCGTTCAGGCCTGGCCAATACTTGCTTTGATAGCCATTCTCTCCACTGGAACGAGGGGTCATGCAGAGTTCGACGATTGAATTGGCCGGACTGTTCAAAAATGTTGCGCCCTATTTTGTAATGGCCATCTTGCGCCGCCCGGACGCGCAGAGCGGGCGCAGCGAGACCGGGCATCGTGCCTGAAGCAAATGGGCGGGCAACCGGACTGTTTTCAATTCTTCACGCACGCGCCCTCTTTCCCCGGCGCTTCATTTGCAAACTTGTCACCCGCGCGTCAATCAGATACCTTTCCACCATGAGTACTGTGCAAGAAATTGAATCCGCAATCACACAGCTTAAACCCAGGGATATTCATGCTGTGGCGGATTGGTTGCTGGAATACCGCGAAACGCTTTGGGATAAGACAATTGCAGCGGACGCCCATGCCGGGAAGTTGGACCCGCTCATCAAAAAAGCCAAGGCCGCCCATCGCGCGGGTAAGGCGACACCTTTTCCGTGAAATCAAGCGCGTTGCCGGATTTTTGGAAGTGTTTCAATCGCTTGCCGCCAAATGTTCAGAAGATCGCGCGCAAGAATTTCGCCCTTTGGAAAAAGCAACCGGGCTTGAAATCTCTCGCGTTCAAAAGAATCAAGCACGATCTCTGGTCAGTGCGGGCGGGGTCGGGTTTCCGCGCCCTGGCAACCTTTGATGATGGCCATTTCCTTTGGTTTTGGATCGGCGCGCACGATGAATATGAGCGGTTATTGCGCAAGCTTTGATCTGCGCTCCGCCAAGCTTGCGCCTCAGCCGACACGCCGGGAAAAGTCTATACGGCGATCGGCGCCTTGATCGGTCGTTGCGGGCCGCATCCAATCAATCAGGTCTTGTCCAGGCAACGCCGCACGACCTTCGCCAAGGCGACCGGCGCATACGGTTTGGGCAGGTAGGTAATCTCCTGCCCGGCTGTCAGGGGAAATGCCGCCTGGTTCGCACGGTATCCGCTGGAACTGATCACTTTCAAAGAACCCTTTTCTTTCTTGAGCCGCGCCGCCAAAGCCAACCCGCTCATGCTTCCCGGCATCAGCATGTCCGTGAACAACAACTCGATCTTTTGATGGTGCTGTTCCCACACCTTCAGGGCTTCCAACCCATTGCCGGCCTCCAAGACCGCGTAACCCAGATTGCGGAGACACAAGGCCACCAATCTGCGCACCGGTAACTCGTCCTCCACCAGCAAAATCGTTTCGGAACCGCCTCTGATTTCCTCCGCATGGCTGGAAACCGCGGACGAGCCCAACGGACTTGTCCCGGCGGGAAGATAAACCCGGAACGAACTGCCCTGACCCACCGTGCTTTCCACCTCGACCCAGCCTTGATGCTGCTTGACGATCCCATAGACTGTGGCCAGCCCCAAGCCGGTCCCTTTGCCCACTTCTTTTGTGGTAAAAAACGGCTCAAATATCCTCCCCAAAACGGTTTCATCCATGCCGCAACCAGTGTCGCTAACCGACAGGCAGACAAAACTTCCGGGCCGGGCCTCTGTGTTTGGTTTTGCGGATTGAGCCTCGATCTCAACCATCGTGGTGGCAATCGTCAACCGCCCGCCTTGGGACATCGCATCACGGGCGTTGATGCACAGATTCATCACCACCTGCTCCATCATGCACGCATCGGCGCGCACCCAAATGCCATCGGAGGAGCCTTCGAACATAACTTCGATGTTCTCGCCCAACAGCCGTCGCAACATCTTCAGCAGGTCGTTCACCAGCACGTTCATCTCCACCGGTTCGACTTGGGCCACTTGTCGCCGGCTGAATAGCAAAAGCTGCCGCGTCAGGTTGGCCGCGCGCAAGGTCTCCCTTTCGACCTCCTTGAGCGAATCCTTCGCGCCCAGGGTTAGATGGGGACTCTGCTGCAAGAGCCCAAGGTGCATGAGAGTCGCTGTGAGGATGTTGTTGAAATCATGCGCCACACCTCCGGCCAGTTGCCCAACCGCCTCCATTTTCTGCGCCTGGCGCAGTTGTTCTTCCAGATGCTTCCGCTGCGTGATGTCTTCTTTTACCGCCAGAAAATGCGTGATCTGCCCGGTCTTGTTCACGAAAGGCGAAATCACGGCTGATTCCCAAAACAGCCTCCCGTCCTTGGCCCGGTTTAGGAATTCACCCCGCCATTCGTGACCGGCCGTAATGGCCTCCCAGAGGCGCTTGTACTCCTCGGGCGGCGTCTTTCCGGATTTCAACATGCGGGGATTTCTTCCCAGGGCCTCCTCCCTCGTATAGCCGGTCACCTTGGTGAACCCCGGATTGACATACTCAATGTTGCCAGCCAGATCGGTGATGACAATATTAACCGGACTCTGTTCCAGCGCCCGCAACATTTTGAGCCTTTCATCCTCCGCCAGTTTGCGCTCGGTCAAATCTTCCACGAAAGCGTCGATGAACTTGAGTTTCCCTTCTTCGTTGCGCACCGCCTTCATCCGCAGTTGGGCGAAAAAGGTCGAACCGTCTTTGCGGAGCAACTCGACCTGGCGCTGCACGACCGTCTCGGACTCCATTGCCTCGCGAACAATGGCGCGTTCCTGGTCGCTTTTAACAAAGAGCTCCCCGGGAATCTCGACGCTTGCAGCCATCTCGTCCGGGCTTTGGTAGCCAAACATCCTGGCCAACGTGGGATTCGCGGCCACCAGGCGGTATATTGTGGATCGATAAATCCCGATGGGCGCATTCTCGAAGATGTCTCTGAAATCTTCTTCAGTTTTGCGGAACGCTTCTTCCGGGAGGCTGTCCGGGTATTGGGTTTGGCGTTTCATGGCTCTCTGCACCATTGGATCATTCCGCGCGCATCATGGTTGGGGTTTGCGTCAAGAATAATGTTGCGGGGAACCTGCTGGCATGTTTTTTCGCTATTCATTAATGCCCCAGTGATGGAAAGGCTCGCTTCGGGCCTCACTGACGGGGAAAAATGCCCCGCCCCTCGAAGGCTCCTCGACGATGGTTGCCTGCACGACAGACTCCGGCTCCGGCAAGAGCCGTGTTGTATGCCGGGAGCGAGCGGGTGGATCGGATTCGACCTGCGTGACTTGTTTGGTGATGGCGGGCAAAAAGATTTTGAAAGTTGTGCCCTGGCCCACCTGGCTGCTGACCTCAATCCATCCATGATGCTGCTTCACGATTCCATAAACGAGCGCCAGCCCCAAACCGCTGCGGTCGCCTGCGTCTTTCGTGGTGAAGAAAGGTTCGAACAGGCGCGACAGGATTGTGGGCGGAATGCCGCAACCCGTGTCGGAGACGGTTAGACACACGAACTCATCCTGGCGCGCAACCGTGTGACTCCTGATGTCAGAGGGCGCCAGCACGAGCTTTTCGGTGGTTAAGGTGAGCCGGCCGCCCTGAGGCATGGCGTCAAGAGCGTTGACCAGCAGATGGCAGACGACCTGTCCCAACATCCCGCCGTCGGCGAGAATCCGCGGCAAACTGGCGCGGTAACGACATTCGCATTCTAACTTGCCTTTGGCGGCAGGGAGAAATTCCCGGAGGGTGCGCTCGACGACTCGATTGAGATCCAACGCTTGGAATTCGAGAGGCTGGTTTTGTGAGAAACCGACCAATTGCTGGATCAAATGCGCCGCGCGGCGCGAAGCCGTCAGTGTTCGTTCCACCAGGTCCCTCGATTCCGGATGGAAATCCCCGTTTAGCTCCAACAGCAGTTGGCTGTTGGCATGAATGGGAGTCAGCAAGTTGTTGAAATGGTGAACGATGCCCGCCGCCAATTGGCCAAAGGCCTCCATGGTTCGGATATCACGCCAGTCTTCCTTATATTTCTTGCCGTCGGTGATGTCCTGGCTGACAGAGATGAAATGAGTAACAGGGCCGGTACTATGCCGGCGCATCGGAGTGGTGGTTTGTGCATGAACGCAAAGGCTCCCGTTGCGCCGCCGGTTAACGAATTCCCCGCGCCAGGTCTTCCCGCTCAGAACAGTATCCCAGAACTGACGATAGAAGGACGGGGCGTGGCTGCCGGACTTAAAAACCCTGGGCGTCATGCCCAAAATCTCCTCGGCCGGATAACCGGTCGATTTGCTGAACGCCGGGTTCACCCACAATATGCGAGCCTGGTCATCCGTGATCATAATTCCGCTGTCAACCACCGTGAGAGCCTTTGATTGAAGGAACAGTTGCTCCAGGCTCTCGAAGACCGGGCGTTCTTCCGCATGTTGGGTGGTGATGTCCATGATTGGCCAAAGTAAGTTGCTGCTTAATCTGACTCGTTCGAAGCGGCGACGCCTCGGGCGAATAAGCCTTCCTCCGGGGAAAGACTCAAGAGACTCAGGGTGTTCATCCCACAGGGGAACCAGGATTTGTTGAGGTTCGGCCGGGAATGCCAACCGATTTCGGGCCGGGCTTCCAGCGGAACCCCGTTTGGCCGGCGGATGTGGGCTGGGCCGAACGCGCGGCCCTGGGTTGGCTCTGGCCCCGTTCGCTCAAGAGTTGCTGCTCGGCCTGCAGCCAGATTTCTTCGTCGCGGCCGTCGGGCCGTCCGCGCTTTTCCCAGAGTTGCGCTGCAAGCCGGGCGATTTCCGGGTGACTGGGCCTGGCGATGAGTGAAGTATTGATGGATTGCATTTTGTTCCTTTGTGGTTGAGGTGTGAGTGTGATCCTTTCGATGGCGCTGTTGCTGGCGGCGCCGACCCGATTTTTGATGATGTTTTTCTGGAGGGAAAGGGGCGAAAACGCACTGGAATTGCGCGGGGAAGGGAGTGAAAGCCAACCTCGGCGGCAACCTCCTCGATTCCGATGTGTGGGGTCAGGAGGAGTTTATCAGGAACTGCATCCAATACCCATATGATGGAAGACTTATTGGATAGACAATTCATACTAATAGAACTACCGTACATCAACGAAGCCCGCCAATGGGAGAAAGGTCCCTCCGCTTGTAGTCCCCGGCCTACGTAGTTGCCTTGAAAGGCAGTGGTTAAAGGCGTGCGGGAAGATGGACCACAAGATGTTGCGGGTGAAAATCTGAAAAACTCTCATGGAATCCAACTCCCGACCCCCATGCGCCTGTTTTAGGATTGGGGGCGGGGTTCAACATTAATGTTGCGAGGAACTTGTTTGAAAGTTTTTCGCTATTCATTAATGCCCCATTGAATAAGAGGCGCGCTTCGGATCTCATCGAAAAGGAAAGCCGCTCTGCCCGTCGAAGCCTCTTTCACGAAGGTTTCGTGGGCGTGAGGTTCCGGTTCTGGAAACAGCCCGGTAGTATGCTGCGCCACGAATTCCAGCCTGGCACGCCGCGCGACGGCTCGCAGATAGTCCTGCATTTGAGCAGGGGCGAGCGGCGATTCCTCGCAGACTCCAATAAACGCCAAAAGGGCGCCGTTGCCCCGAGGCCGGCGCGGCAGCCAGGAATCGATCCAAACGCATAGGCCGGCCGGCGGTTCGCCCTGCGCACGGACGGAGACAACGATAACATCCGCCCCGACGGCCGCCTGCACAGCACGGACCAAAACGCGGGAATCGAGAAGGCTGGCAATACTCCACTTGGTGCAGTGGAACGATTGCAGGCCCACCGATTGGGCCGCGCGACCCAATGCCAGGGAGGCCAGGGCGCCCATGGCCTCATCGTGATGAATTACAGCAACCTTCAGACCGTAATCTGTCTCGTCGGAAGCGGCGATGGCTCGAGCCAATAAGCCTTCTTCCAGGGAAGAATTCAATAACCTCAGGGCGCTCATATGACAGAGGAGTTGGGATTTGTTACGGTTCGGCTGGGAATGCCAGCCAATTTCAGCCGAGGCTGCGAGTCGGAGCGTCCCTTGGCGGCAGATTCTGGCTGGGCCGAGCGCGTGGCCTTGGGTCGGTTGTGGCCTTGGGCGATCAGAAGCAGCTGCTCGGCCTCCAGCCAGATTTCTTCGTCGCGGTTGTTGGGCCGTCCGCGCTTTTCCCAGAGTTGTGCTGCGCACCGGGCGATTTCCGGGTGACTGGGCCGTGGCATGGCAGTGAATCTGTCAGTGAGTGAAGCATTGATTGATTGCATGGTGTTCCTTTCATTTCATTCGTCGTGGATGGGCGGGGTTCGAGCCTCCGTGCCTGTCCGCCCGGGGTTCTCGATCAGTAACTGCATCCAACGCTCGGGTGATGGCAAATTTGGTGGAGGGATATTTCATAATGATAGAACTAGCTTGCATGGGCCAAGCCTGGCAATGGGAGAAAGGTCCCTCCGCTTGTAGTCCGCGGCCTACACCGCTGGCTCGAAGCTCATTTCGGGGGAAACCGGGGGGCCGCCCTCTTTTCGACCAGGCGATGGTCCAGAGCGTAATGAACCAAATCCACATCGCTTTGAAGGTGGAGCTTTTCCAAAAGACGCGCGTGGAAGGTGCGGACAGTCTTCACGCTCAACGACAGATCCCCCGCGATTTCTTTGAGGGATCGGCCCATCACCACCAGGTGCAGGACTTGAAATTCCCGCTCCGAAAGTTTTTCATGCAGCGGTCGGCCGCCGCGGCCGGCCTCAGTGGCCAATTGCTCCGCCAGTGTCGCGCTCACGTATTTGCCGCCCCCCAGGACTTTGCGCACGGCCTGCACGAGGTGCTCCGGGGCGGTCTGCTTGTCAAGATAACCGCTGGCGCCGGCTCGCAAGACGCGCACCCCCAACTGTTCTTCCGGGGCGCTGCTGAGCACCAGCACCGGCAGGCGCGGATAGTTTTGGCGGACCTCCTGCAAGACACCGAGGCTGTTGCCGCCGGGCATGAACAGATCAAGCACCAGTATATCAAAGCGCCGTTCCCGAAGGGATTCCAGTGTTTCCGAGATCGTGGCTGATCCACGGAACTCCGCTCGAGGAAACTCCTCGGCCAGGAGTTGTTCCAATCCCTTCCGCACCACCGGGTGATCGTCGGCAATCAAGATACTGATCATAAGTTATTGTCCGGGTTGACAATCGAGGCGATCGGGAGCCGCACCTCGACAGTCGTTCCACCTCCGGCCTGTGCCCTGATCGCGCACCGGCCTTCCAACATGGATGCCCTCTCGCGCATGCCCAGGAGACCGATCGAGTGGGGATCTTTCAGTTCGCTGGGCTGAACGCCATGGCCGTTGTCGCGGACAGTCAAAATAACCTCGTCCGCCTCCCGCCACAAATGGATATCGACCTTCGTGGCCCCGGCGTGTCGGGCTACGTTCGTTAAACTCTCCTGCAAGATGCGAAACAAGGCGGTCGAGCGGTCCCGATCCATCGCCAGGCCCTGACCCGGCACCCTCGCCTCGCAGCAAATCTCAGTGCGTTTCTGGAAATCAGCGGCGACCCACTCGATGGCGGCGCACAAGCCGAGACTATCCAGCACCACGGGCCGCAAGTCCGCCGCGATCCTCCGCACGGACTGGCTCGCCTTGTCCGTCAGGTCCATTATCGCGCCCACTTTTTCCTGGAGGACGTTTTGCTTCCAGGTGCCGATGGGCTCGGCCAGTCTTCGACTCAGCCACGCGACTTCCATTTTGAGGCAGGTCAGTTCTTGAGCCAGCACGTCATGGATTTCCCGCGCCGCATGGGCGCGCTCTTCTTCGCGTGCGGCTTGGATGCGCGCCGCCAGGGCGCGAAGCTGTTCGTGCGAGGCGCGGATCGCCTCCTCACCCCGCGCCTCCGCCTCTTCCGTCCGCCTTTTCGCTTCCAGGTGCAGAAGGCGGACTTCAAGCATGTTGTGAACTCGCACCAATGCCTCCGCCAGATCGAACGGTCTGCTGATGAAATCCCTGGCCCCGGCTTTCAGCGCGCGCAGCATGTGTTCCGGTTGGGCGGTGATCACGAGCACAGGTAGATAGCCGTCGGTTTCGACTGCCTTCACGCCCTCCAGCACTTGGAATCCATCCAGGCCGGGCATCTCAAGGTCCAGCAGGATCAGGGAATAACGATTCTTGCGATACAGTTCGCAGACCTCATGCGGATCCCTCGTGGACGCGATGGATACGTAGCCGGCGCCCCGCAGCATGTCCTCAAGCAGGGAGACATTGTCTTCCTGGTCGTCAACTATCAGGATGCTGGCTCTAAGTATGTCCGATGAACTGATCATAGCGCTTGTCCGGCGTTGTTCGCTCCAATCCACCGTTTTCTCCCCAAATTCCATTGGCGCGTTCAACGTGTCCATGAAGTCGTCTGACTTTAATCGATTTGGTGGGATGGCGCAAGAATTCAGGGGAGTCATACCGCCACGGGATACTTGATCGGCGGATGCGGGTCGTAGCCGGCGATTTCAAAATCCTCGAAATGATACTCGAAAATGGACGCAGGTTTGCGTTTGAGGATCAGCTTTGGCTGTGGCCGGGGTGCCCGCTTCAGTTGCTCCCGGACGCCTTCAATTTGGTTCAAATAAATGTGACAGTCCCCGCCTGTCCAGACGAAGTCCCCGGGTTCCAAATCGCACTGCTGAGCGATCAGGTGTGTCAACAACGAATATTGTGGCACGTTGAAGACCATGCCCACCGGGCAGTCCACCGAACGTTGGTAGAGCTGACACGACAGCCGCCCCTCAGCAACATGGAATTGAAAGAGCGCGTGGCAGGAGGCCAGAGCGGCACATCCCGCCCGGACATTATCCTGCGGGCTTATGGCTTCGTCAGGAAGCACCGCGGGGTTCCATGCACTCACGATATGCCGCCGTGATTCCGGTTTGGTCCGGATCTGGTGAATGAGTTGGCTTATTTGGTCGATTTTCCTCCCATCCCGGGCTTCCCACGCCCTCCATTGCGCCCCGTACACGGGGCCCAAGTCTCCATTTTCATCCGCCCAGGCGTCCCAAATGTGAACATTATGGTCCGTGAGGTACTTGATATTGGTGTCCCCCGCCAGAAACCAGAGAAGTTCGCGAATGACGCCTTTGAAGAAGACCTTTCGCGTGGTCACCAGCGGGAAACCTTTCGACAAGTCAAAACGCAATTGCGCCCCAAAGATGCTTTTGGTCCCGGTTCCCGTGCGGTCTCCCCGCATCACACCATGATCGAGGATGTTCTGCAAAAGATCGAGGTACGGTTGCATATGGCAATATTTAACGGAAGGTTATCTCAGCCGCCGGCAGGCCGTTTTGACTCTCCATTTGGACTTTTCCAGCGCCGAACGGGCCGCCATCGCGTCAGCGCCGGTCACGGCTCGCACGATGCGTACCGCCCGTCCCCGCAATTTTCGATTGGAAGCATTCAGGTCAACCATCAAGTTGCCGGCCACTTTGCCCAGGCGCACCATGGCCAGGGTCGTCACCGTGTTCAATATCACCTTGGTCGCCGTGCCGGCCTTCAGGCGTGTCGATCCTGTCAATACTTCGGGTCCCACATCCGGCGCAATGACCAAATCGGGCCGGCCGGCCGCAGGAATTTTCAAATGCGGGTTAAAACAGATCAACGCCGTTCTGGCGCCTTTCCGCCGCGCCGCGGCCAGCGCTCCCCACACAAAGGGCGTCCGACCGCTCGCCGCGATGCCGATGACCACGTCTTTATTGTTGACACCACGATGGTCAATGGCCGATGCGCCCGCCGCCGGGCTGTCTTCCGCGCCTTCCACCGATTTCCAAACAGCGGATTGCCCTCCGGCGACAATGCCTTGCACGCGGTCCGGCGAAATGCCAAATGTCGGCGGGCATTCCACCGCGTCCAAAATCCCCAGCCGTCCGCTCGTGCCCGCGCCGGCGTAAATGAGCCGTCCGCCGCGTCGCATGGCGCTGACCACCCACTCAATGACCCGCTCGATCTTCCGCTTCTCTTTCAGCAGGGCGCGGCCGACTTTTGATTCCTCCTCAATCATCAGCGCCACGGCTTTGGACAATGACATGCGGTCCAGATTCTTTGAACGCGGATTCCTTTGTTCCGTCGGGGAAAGCGCGCGAGAGGCGGGCAGGAGGGTTGTGTCAGGTTCCGGCGCGGTGATCTGCTGGATTTTTCCCGCCCCGGCCCGGCCGCCAAAGTGTTCCCTCGCCAAATCCAGCGCGCCGCAAACACTCTCCCGCCGCAAACTCGTCACGCGGGCCGCGGGCCAGAGTTGCAATAAGCGCGCGCGCACCCGCCGCGCGAAACCCGGCTGCTTCAAAAGAACGCCGCCCGCCAAAATAAATTCGACCGGCGACCCTTCTTTGGCCGTGCGGCGCGCGCAATAAAACCCATCTCTGGCCAGAGATTCCGCCGCGGCCGTCAAGATGCCGCGCGCCAGCTTGTCTCCTTTTGCCGCCGCCGCGAAGACCTGCTCCGCCAGCGCCGCCACTTCTGATTTGCCCGCCAATTTGGCCCAGTCAATCAAATCTTCCGGCTCGTTCATTTGCAGGGCCTGCAAAATGTTCCGGCCCAGCAGCGGCCAGCGCCCCTCCCGGTCCAAAAAATGAACCGACGCTTTCAATCCGCGCAAACCGATTTCATAGCCGCTGCCTTTATCCCCCAAAATATGTCCCCACCCGCCAACACGGATGGTTTTCCCGTCCGGTTTCCGGCCGCAACAACACGATCCGGTGCCGCTCAAAATCAAGACCCGCGCCACAGATTTGGTCGTCTCACCGGATTCTCCCGCCACCAGGGCCGTTTCCAAATCGTCCGTCGCGTAGCACGGCGTCTCCGGCCAGACTTTTGCGGCGGCGGCGCCAATCCGCTCCCGGTCCATATCGGTCCTCACCCCCGCCATGCCAATGGCGATTCCGGCCAACGGCGCGATCGTCCTGCCCTGGAGGCCCTTGATCGCCATGAAATGTTCCACCAGCGCCCCGTCATCCAGAAGGCGGAGATTCGCCGGACCGAATTCCGCGCGAAGACAGGGCAAATCCCCTCCCGGCGCCAAAAGCGCAACGCTGCGGGTCGCTCCGCATTCCACGCCAAGATACGAACCACCTGGTGAAGGGGCATCCATGTAATATATTTTTGCTGTCTGTTATTTCGTCAGGATGCTATCCTGTACTGCCGTGACTTTAATCGAACAACAGATTTTGGACAACTTAATGGCGCTGGAAGAATCGGCCGCGAAGATGGCCGCCGCCAATCCCAAGCCTGATTTGCTGCCCATTTTCTCGCGGCTCGACGAGTTGGCCCGCCAGTTGCCGGCCGGCGCCGAGCCGGATTTGTTGCACTACCTCCATCGCAAAAGTTACCAAAAAGCCTGCGCGCTTTTGCGGCAGCGCCAGCGCGGCAAAATTTGAACTTTGACCTCAACGACACCATCGCCGCCATCGCCACCCCCGTGGGCGAGGGCGGAATCGCCGTTGTCCGCCTTTCCGGCCCGCAATCTCTCTCGATTGCCGGCGCCAGCTTCAGACCCGCCGGCAAAACTTCGCTGGCCCCTTCTGCCGCGCCCACGCATACCATTCATTTCGGCAAAATAGTCCGCCAGGGCCGCGTCCTGGACGAAGTCTTGCTGGCCGTGATGCGCGCGCCCCGCAGTTTCACGTGCCAGGACGTGGTCGAAATCACCTGTCACGGCGGTGTGCTCCCGGCCAAACTTGTTTTGGACACTCTCCTGGAAAACGGCGCGCGTCTGGCCTCTCCAGGCGAATTTACCCGGCGCGCCTTCCTGAATGGCCGCATTGATTTGGCCCAGGCCGAAGCCGTGGCCGATTTGATCCATTCCCGCACCGAACTGGCCCTCGCCGCCGCCAACGAACAACTGGCCGGCAAACTTTCCCAACGCATCAATCTTCTGCGCGACGATCTGATGAAAACTTTGGCCCACATCGAAGCCCATATTGATTTCCCGGACGAAGACATCGCTCCGGATACCAGAAAAGAATTGATCGCCCGATTGCAGGCCGGTGTGGCTTTCACCGACCAATTACTGCGCACGGCCAATGAAGGCCGGATTCTGCGCCGGGGCATTCGCGCCGCCATCATCGGGCGGCCCAATGTCGGCAAATCCAGTCTGCTCAATCAACTCCTGGGCCACGACCGCGCCATCGTCTCCCGCATTCCAGGCACCACCCGCGACACCATCGAAGAAACCGCCAATGTGCGCGGTCTTCCGGTCATCTTCATTGACACCGCCGGACTGCGGGAAGCCACCGACGAAATCGAGCTGGAAGGCATTCGTCGCAGCCGCGGCGCCCTGGCCGACGCCGAACTGATTCTACACGTGCTCGACGCCGCCGAACCGCTGGCCGCTGCCGACGAAAAGTTGCTTTCAGAATTCGCGCAAAAAAAACGGCTCCTCATCCGCAACAAAATCGATCTCCCCGTCCGTCTCCAATTGCCGCAGGGCATTTCGGCCCTGGACGTCTGTTGTCTGACCGGCAAAGGAATTGAAGAAGTCAAAGACGCGATCAAGGAGAAAGTCTGGGCGGGAGAAATCCAGGCTGAAATGTGGCAAGTCATGATCAACTCCCGCCATCAAGACGCCCTGCAACGGGCGCGCGACGGCATCGAGCGCACGGTGACTGCATTGCGAGACGGCTTGGGATTGGAATTGGCCGCGTTGGACCTTCGCATCGCCGCCAACGCCGTCGGAGAAATCGTCGGCAAAACGACGACGGACGATTTACTCGACGCCATTTTCAGCCAATTCTGTATCGGCAAATAAGTGCAATACGGACTTGCAGAAAGCTCCAATTTTGATTTCCAGTGCATCTGCGGGAATGCGAAAATGGTTTCTTGCCCGCCGACTCCTGAGGAGGTACCTTGACCCCGTGAAAACAGCAAGCGTTCAGCAAGTGCCGGAGCAATGGCCGGACATCTTGAAATGGGTGGCGTCTGGGGAGGAAGTGCAAATGACCGACCACGACAAGGTGGTGGCCACACTCGTGCCCGCCGACGTTCCGCAGCCGGATTTCCTCAGCCGGGCCAAAGCGATTTGGGGTGAGAATCCTCCGGGCAAATCCCTGAGCGCAATCGTGTCCGAAGCGCGCGGAGGCGAACGGTGATCTATTTGGATACGGGGTGTCTGGTAAAACTCTATTACCCGGAACCGGACAGCCAGAAGAGCGCGGCTCTGGTCGCGGGCAGGTCAATCTGTGTTAACCCCCTCCATGTGTTGGAATTCACAAATGCGCTCCACCTGAAATTGTTTTATCGAAGCGCCACTTCAGCCCAAGTGCAGGCGGCGAGCGCGCTTGTGGAAGCTGACGTGAAATCGGGTGTTCTTGTTCCGGCGGTGGCAAATTGGGAAAAGATTTTTCGCGCCGCCACAGATCTTGCACGGCAGCACTCCGCCTCCTTTGGCTGCCGATCCCTGGACGTGCTTCACTGCGCTGCGGCCCTGGTTCTTGAAGCGGGCGAATTTCTCAGCACGGACGCCAGACAGAAGCACTTGGCTGGCGCAATGGGGCTGAAATTGGCGAGCATTTGAAACAGAATTCGAGCTTGAGCTTCATGCGTGCGCTTCGAGCGGCACGTCCACGTAACGTTCGCGCGACATTTCCGCGCCATAAGCGATGCAGGCCTGGATGTCCCCCGATTCCAAGCCGGGATAATCCTTCAAAATTTGGCGTTCGGTCATGCCGGAAGCCAGCAAATCCAGAATCAGTGAAACCCAAATGCGATGGCCGCGAATGCAAGGCTTGCCAAAACAGCGTTCAGGATCAATCCAAATGCGCTGGAGCAGTTCTTCGCGGGAAAACTTTTGAGCCTTTGTTTTCATTCGTCAGCGTGTAAAGAATTCCATCCATGAAATGCGTTTGCAAGGTTCATTCCAGCACACTCAACGGATAATCCACATACTTTCCGGCCTTGGCCCGCTTAATGGCAGTCATCGCCTTCGGGTTTGCCAGAATTTCCATCTGCTCCAAAAGACTGTCCATCCGTTTCCGAGGCACAATAAACGCGACAACTTCGCCATTTCGGGTGATGGCGGAAGTTCTTTCTTTCCGACAAAGGGCGGGAAACTGCGCCTGCCCCTGCGTCACGGTCAACGTTTTCATGGCATCTACATTGCCCTATTTTGGATTCCCGGCCAACCCCCGATTTTCCATCACACTCAACAAAGATCGGCGCGTCGCAGCGGCTTTCGGCAGAAAGCCGATGAATGCGGCGGTCTGCCGACGTGCCGTTACGATGAGAAAACGCTCCTGGCTACGCCTCTCGTTGTCAAAAAAAATTAGAGCTTGCGGACAGACCAATATAAGACTAGACTTAGCTAAGTCTATGATAACCGTGAATACGCATGAGGCAAAAAGCAACCTCTCAAAACTGCTCGCCACTGTGGAGAATCAAGGCGAGGTCGTCTTGATCTGTCGCAATGGCAAACCCATCGCGGAGATGAAAGCCGTCAAAGCCGCCGTCGGCCGCCTTGAGCCAAACCCTGCGCTTAAAGTCACCTTCGCGCCGGGCTTCGACCCCACTGAACCTGCCACAGAAGAGGATTGGCCGGAGGAAAACCGATGATGCTCCTGGATACCTGCGTCCTGCTCTGGCTGGCGGCGGATACCACCGCCATCTCGGCGCGGGCGACGGAACTCATCCGCAGCACGCCCGAAGGACTATTCGTGTCGGCTATTAGCGCCTTCGAAGTCGGCCAAAAGGCCGCTGCCGGAAAATTGTCGCTGCCGCGTCCGGTGGATGCCTGGTTTGCGGCGATGGTGCAGTGGCACGGCTTGCATGAAATCCCGGTCAGCGGAGTGATTGCCGCGCGCGCCACCCTGTTGCCGGCTATTCATCGGGATCCGTTCGACCGGCTCCTCATCGCCACCGCGCAAGAGCACCGGCTTCAGCTTCTGACCCCCGACGCCACAATCGCGAAATACCCGAACCTGGACACTCTCTGGTAGGCGGCATTGCGCGGGAAGGATCGGCCTTCAGGTTTGAGGATAAGGGTGATGGGGATGGTGGTGATGATGGAAGAGCCGTTCACGATTGGCGTACAGATACCAGACAATGAAGATGTTGATGATCGTCACCCCGACCATGAACCAGCTAAACTCTCTCACTAATTCGTATATTTCCACCGGCACAAAAAACGCCGATTCCACTATGGCCAGCCATCCGGCCCACTTTACTCGAAACAGCAGCCCTATCCCCTCCGTCAATGGAAACAAGGCAAACAGCAAAGCCCCGATGACCGCCACCTTGACCGCCACCCGAACTTCTTTGTCAGTCGCGTTGGCTATCTGTCTGGTCAGGTGCATAAAAAACTTATTCTCAGGATGAATGCGCAGGTAATGAAATACTTGCTGGACCGACGACCGGCCCATGAGTTGTTCATACTCCGTCGGCAATTGGGTCGCCGGTTGACAATACAAAAAGGCGGCTAAGAAGACGGCCAGCAGGCCTTTGACCAGCTTGAAAACAACGATCAGGTAGAGCGTGGGCGCCCGTCTGAGTGGCGCTTCCTGCCCCCCCGCGTCCATTGCCTTAAGTGAAACTTTTGTCTCAATCTCCATTATCGAATCCTCTCCAGGAGCAGCGCCGCCAGGGCCTCTATCTTCACCCGGCTTTGTTTCATGCTGTCCCGCTCCCGCAACGTGACCGTGTCCTTCAGTTCGGCCCCCTGCTCTCCCAGAGTGTCAAAATCTATGGTCACGCCGAAGGGCGTGCCGGCTTCATCCTGCCGCCGGTAACGCCGGCCAATCGCTCCGGCCTCATCATAAAACACCGTCATGTGCGGACGCAACAGATCACGCACCTCCCGCGCCTTCTTCACCAATTCCGGTTTGTTCTTCAGCAGCGGAAACACCGCCGCTTTGACCGGCGCGATCCGCGGATGAAAACGCATGACGACGCGCGTCTCCATCTTCCCCTTTTCGTCCGGCGCCGTGTCCTCGCCGTAGGCGTTGCAGATCAGGGCCAGCGCCAGCCGGTCCACCCCCGCCGATGGCTCGATCACGTGCGGCACATAGCTGCCCCGGGCCAGTCCGACCGCGTCCTCCCGCGCCTTGGCTTCCGCCTTGCCCGGGTCTTCGTTGGTTTTGACAAGATAATTCCGGCGCGATTCAAAATATCGTTCCGACAACGCCGCTTTTTTCGCTTCATCCAGCTTGGCCCAGGCCAGCTTCAATTCCTCATCGAACACCCCCATCGCTTTGCCGGAGAACCTTTGGTGTTGCGACAAATCAAAATCGCTCCGCGCCGCGATGCCTTCCAGTTCCTCGCCGGCCAGTTCGCCGGCAGCGTCCCTTTTGCTGAACGGAAATTTGTAAAGGATATCGACTGTGGCCCGGGCGTAGTGCGCCAGTTCCTCCGGCTTTTGCCAGTACTCGACCAGCGTGGTTCGCGGCAATCCAATGCTCTCGTAGAACGCCAGCCGTTCTTCCACCCAGTATTTGTGCCACATTTGCCAGCCCCAATTCGCCTGCGGTTCGCCGGGATGGCCGGGGCCGGCGGGCCGGGCCACGCTGCCGCAAATCGCCTCGATCGCTTCATCAGGCCGGATGAAAAACTCCAGTTCCATCTGCTCGAACTCGCGCGAGCGAAAGGTGAAATTGCGCGGGTTGATCTCATTGCGAAACGCCTTGCCGATCTGGCATATGCCGAACGGCACCTTCTGCCGCGATACTTCGGCCACGTTCTTGAATTGCGCGAATATGGCCTGCGCCGTTTCCGGCCGAAGATAGGCCGTGTTCTCCGCGCTCTCCACCGGCCCCACATAAGTTTTGAACATCAAATTAAACATCCGCGCCTCGGTCAACAGGCTCCCATTTTCAGGGTTGTAGCGGGTGGAGTTTTCCACCTTCTCAGTCCGTTCCTCCAACAGGCGGGCCTCCACAATCCCGCGTTGCGCATAAAACTGTCGGGCCACCTTGCGCGCGCTATCGGGATTCTTCCCCGGAGCGAGCAGGACCGAGTAAGGATCGTCGCACTTCGACGCAGTATAGATGGTTTCCAGCATATCCAGGGAAGGCGTGTTGGGCTTCGGCTGGTACTCGTGTTCGAATACTTTGTTGAGATTTACACGATCGGGAGATCCATCTTTTGTTTTTATGTACCTCTCCATGAAATCAGTTATTGTCATGAATTCCGGCTCTGAATATATCTTTTTGAAGTTAGACCACTGCCTCAAGTCTCGAGCGCCGCTGTAGTGATAAACCACGCCGCTTTGCGGTTCAATTTGATCGGCCCGAAAGCGTTTCTTGGTCAACAGGCAATCCACCATCGGATCGGCAAAAGTTGTCGTATGCCCGCTGGCCTCCCAAATCTTCGGGTGCATGATAATCGTCGCGTCCAGGCCAACCACGTCATCGCGCCTTTGCGTCATGACGCGCCACCAAAAACCTTTGACATTGCGTTTCAGTTCAGCGCCGAGCGGGCCGTAATCCCAAAACCCGTTGATGCCGCCGTAAATTTCGGACGACTGAAAAACAAACCCCCGTCTCTTGCACAAAGAGACAATCCGTTCCATGAGATCATTCACCTTGGATTCCGCCATAGCGCACCATTGTTCTTGAACTGCAACCCGATGTCAAGGCGGGCGGCCTTCGGGTAATGCCTCAATTTGGTGTAGGGTAGAGCCTGTGGCTCGAAATCGGCGCGCAGCGCCGCCACTGCAACCGCTAAAGTCAAGGCACGGGAGTGGCTGGACAAAGTGGCATCGCAAGGGTTGGGTAACGCCGTGGGCGAACTGCATGTGCTGGCGCTGCGCTCGGGCATCAAGGTTTGAAAGGAGGAATGCGTTGCGGGGTGCGTTTGACTTTTTTGACCACAGTATCATCCGGCTCCTAATCTTCTTAATCCGACTGAATCGCCCATGAAAAACCAGGGGATTATGATTAGGATTAGGATTTGTGAAAAAGCTTGCAAAACCCCGGAATCAGCTTAGAATCACCCACTGGTTGTGTTCGAGACCCCAATGATTTCTCTTTGGGCTGTTTTTGGTGTCCGGCCAATTTGAAGTTAATGCAAACACTGTTTTTTATGAATGACACCTGTGAATTGTTTTCCCCGCGTTGGCGAAGAATGGCGCAAGTGGCCGTCTCGTCATTGCTCGTGGCCGCACTTTTTTCGGTCCAAAATGCGGCCGCGCTCACGGTGACTGCCGTCACGTCCGGCAATGGGCATCCGGCGCATCAAGTCCAGTGGACGGATGGCGCCGGTTTGCCGCGAACCGCCATCATGGTGGACCAGAGCGCGAGTGGACCGGGCTATCTTTACCAGTTGACGTATCAGTTTAATGGATCGCCCAGGGTCTGCGCCGGGACCGGAAGCACCGGATACCCCGGCGATGGATTCGTGGAGAACCACAACACGCAGGGGTCTGACAACAACAGTCTCGACAATTCCACCCCGGGAACCACCACCGTCGTGCTTTCGGGCTCCAGCCACGCCATCATCGCCTATGACATGCCCACTTACCGAATCCTTGGTGAAACCATCCCGACGACCATTTATTGGTTTTTCGCCGACGGTCGTGACAACCCCATTTTCGCGATCAGCCAGGACGCGCGGGCCACGCCCGGAAACCTCGGCGGCGACACTCGCTCCCCCTACGGCTCAATGAACTTTGACGGCGGCAATGGGGCTTCGGACGTGGGCGGGGCCTCTTATGGAGACACTCTTAAGTTTGTCACTCTCGCGGGGGCGCCCGAATTGGTGACGGGGCTTTCCGGTTGGAGTGACACCGAGGCCAACACCATCCCGTACGCGATGGAATGGGTCAGTTCCGGCGAAGTGGATGCTGAGATGGGCCATGTTGCCACGCTCCCAATCACCATCCTGGACCAAGGGGCGGATCGTGACGCCAATTCGACCCTGGACCCCCGGAACCAGCAGGCATTGAATGGTCCCATGATCCCCTACGGGGCTAGCGACACTGGACCCGACGCCTGGGCTTTCCAACTATTAGACTACATCCTTCACCCGGACTATCAGGGAGATCCCCAAGGAGCCGGCGCTACCATTCAGGTTACTTGGTCAAAGCTCGCCTGGGGAGGTAATTTTGGTCGGGTAGGCGGCTACAACAATGGCAACGCCGCCCTGGACGGCACCCAGTATTCGGAGCATTATGACTGCGGCTCCGATATCCTGACCGGCACCCGCGCTGACGGCTTGCTCATGGCTTATTCGGTCTTTGTCGTTCTAGGAACGCACAACGGCAGCTACCTCACGGGTGCCGTCGGGACGCAAGTCACCCAAATGGAGCATGTCGCCCTGGCGACCCTTGGCTCCTCAATCGGCACCGTGGTAGCCAGCGGGCCGGCTGGAGTGGGAAACGCCGCAAACGCGACGATTACCTATTCCCCCGCCGGGTATAACCCGACTTACGCGGCTTGGGAAATCGCCGCCTCCGGCAATGCGGTCAATGCCACGCTCACGCCTGCGGCGACTTATCCCCTCGCTTTCCCGGTCTTTATCATCGACAACTATACCAAGGGCAGCTTGCCATCCAGTATTTCCGTCACTATCAGCGGCTCCAGCCCCAGTTACTATGCGTCGCTCGATACCGTCAACTCGCGCCTGTGGATTACCGTAACCACCCCTTCCCCGATCACCAGCGCCACGCCCTTGAACTTGGTTGTCAGCGAGAGCGAGGTGCCCGCGCCGGGCATTACCTCCTTTACCCCCGCCAGCGGCACGGTAGGCACTTCGGTCACTATCACCGGTCAGAATTTCAAGGGCACGATTCCGACCGCTTATACCACGAGTGCGGTCGCTTTCAATGGCGTTAGCGCCATCCTTGGCGCTGTCTCGGCAACATCCATTCAAACCACGGTTCCCGCTGGCGCGACCACAGGGCCGATTACCGTAACCACGCCTGGCGGCACAGCCACCAGCACCGGCAGCAGCACTCCCACATTCACGCCGACGTACACGCTCTCAGTGGTCGCAGCGCCGTCGTCCGGCGACGGGACGGTGACGGCCGGCGGGATAATTGGCGGCGGGTCGCTTGCGGGAGGCCCGGAGACACTGATAGCCACGGCCAACACAGGCTATGTATTTGCCAACTGGACGCAGACGCCGGGCGGGGGCCAGTTAAGCGCCTCACCAAGCTACATCATCACACTCAACGCCGACGAGACGTTCTACGCCAACTTCCTGATGGCACCAGAAATAGAAGTGTTGAACGGGTTGATTGTCATTACCAATGGCCAGACGAACGCGGTGGATTTCGGCAGTGTCCAGCAGAACCAGACAGGCCCCATCTTGACTTTCACAGTGACGAATTCCGGCGGGCAGCCATTGGGTTTGGGAACGCCGACAGTGCCTTCGGGCTACACTCTCGTCACGAATCCTCCAGCCACAATCCCCGCCGGGAGTGACGGCGCGTTCAGTGTGCAACTCAATTCGACCACGGTTGGCGCCAGCTCCGGTGACATCACCATCACCAACAACGCCAACTACGCCACCAACAGCCCGTTTGTCTTCCCAATCACAGGTCTGGTAACCGCCGAAATAATTTCGTTGAGCGGCAACCTGGTGTTTGGTGGCGTCGCGCTTAATACGTCATCCAACCTAACGCTCACCATTGGCAATACCGGCAACTTGACGCTGACCATCACCAATATCAGTTATCCGCCTGGGTTTGGCGGCGCATTTTCGAACACCATCACCATCGCGCCTGGCGGTTCAACCAACGTGCTGGTGACGTTTTCACCCACTATTGCAAGCAACTACAGCGGCACTGTGACGGTCAATTCGGATGCAACCGGCGGCACTGACACGATCCCCATTTCGGGCTTCGGGGCGAACGGCACTTTGGTTTTGACCATTGACATCAGCGGGAATGGTTCTGTGTCGCCAGACCTGAATGGCCAGACCTTGAACGCGGGCACGAAGCACACCATCAGGGCGGTTCCCACAGCCGGGAGCGGAGAAATCTTCGCGGGTTGGAGCGGCAGCACCAATTCCACAAAGAACCCGCTCACTTTTACCATGGAGATCAGCACGGTGCTGCAGGCGAATTTTATCCCCAATCCGTTCCCGCCATTTGTCGGGACGTACAACGGTCTTTTTACAAACACCAATGGCATTGTCACCAAGCAATCGGCCGGGATGCTCAAGGGCCTGACCATTAGCAAGAAGGGAACCTACAGCGGGTCGCTTTTAATCAACGGCGGAAGCCATGCCATCAGCGGCGCCTTTTTTGCGACCAGCCAGTCCAGCAATTTCATTTCACGCCCGACCGGTCAGGGAGGCCCTCTTGTGGTGGAAATGACATTGTTGAATTCGAGCAATTCTGCACCGCAGGTGACGGGCACGGTTTCCAACGCCAGTTGGGTGGCCAATCTGACCGCCTATCGGGCCACCAACACCGTGCCTTCAGCCGAGTACACCATGCTGATCCCGCCGGACACCAGCAACACGCCGCCCAATTTGTCGCCCGGTGGCGACGGCTATGCCTTGATCACCAACCATGTGGGCAAAGCCACAATCACCGGGGCGTTGGCCGATGGCGCCGCTTTTAGTCAAACGGTGCCTGTTTCCCAACACGGCTGCGTTCCCATCTACGCCAATCTCTACGGCGGCAAAGGCCTGCTCCTGGGCTGGATTAATCTGGATATTACCAATACCACCGATGTCGGCCTGACTTGGATTCATCCCGGAACCCATTCGGGACTATACCAGAACGGGTTCACCAATGTTCTTCTCACCAATCAAATCCAGATTTCGCAGTGGACCAATTCCCCGGGGAATTTTGACAATCTGACAAATCTGTCGATGCTGGAAACGATCAACGATACCAACACTCCCATTGCCGTAATGTTCTCCACCTCTGGCAAAGTGACCGGGCCGTCGGTGAGCGGTTCCGTCAATCTCAAAACCGGCCTGTTGACAGTGACCATCGGCAGCGGGGCATCCAAGGTGACCGGCCACGGCGCGATTTTACTTAATGCCACCACTGGCGGCGGTTATTTCCTGACCAAAACCAACGCCCAAGCCATCGAACTGGGACCGTAAACGAGAGATTTGGGACGCCCGTGGATCGGGAGGGTTAAGGCACTGCCAGCATTCGCAATCGGCATCCGCAATAGTGTCGCCAGGCGCATCCCAATATTTGACCAAGTAATGGGGAGCCTCCTTTTATGGAGAATAAACATTGACTTTCGATCTTGGGCGCGAAATACTCTCGCTGGATTGATATGAAAACTTTCGTGCGAACCATTATCCTCACGAACGCTTCGGAACGCAAGGCACGGCACGGTGCCCGACGCAACACCCAAATCAGGGATTGCTTTTACAGCACGTTGTTTGGGGAGTTGCCAGGATATTTTTGCATTGGCGCAATGGTCCTCGCTCTTGCTGCGAACCTTGCCTCCGCACAGGAGACAATTAATCTGACATCAGGTACTGACGGTTCGTATATGTCAGATCAGAGTTACAACGAAACACGCGCCGCTGATGTCACAGTGTTGTCGGGGACGGATCTGCTGGTCGAGTCCATGACCCTCACCGGTTTCTATTTTAATAATTGGGTGACATCGGCTGTTGTCGGCGCGCGGATTTACAATACCAGCACCCAACAGCTCATCGCTTCAGCCAATGTCACCGATTCTTCCGGCGGCCCTGTGACGGTCCCAATCTCGGCGACTTTGGTTCCCGGTGGCGATTACCGCCTGGGGTTTTTTGCTGCTACAACCCCGGCCAATGGTGGTATCGGGACCTTCTTCTTGCCTGCTGGCGAAAATCCTTGGTTGATTCCCTACACCGAGGCGGACGGTTTATTGCGAATCAACGGTGCCTACGACATCCAGCCCGACTCCTTCCCCGCCTACCTGAATGAAGCTGTGCCGCAGGTCAACCTCCAGGTGGTTGTGGTTCCGGAACCCGCATGCATGGGATTGCTGGCTGTCGGCGTCACCGCACTCCTTTTCCGCCGCCACCCCAAGCCGGCCACCCACAAATACGGCAATGATTTTGCCACAGGGAGCACAAAGAGCGCATGGACACATGCCGAATGAAGGCATTTTTCTTTGTGATCTCTGTGATCGCTTTGCCCCGAAAGCTTTCGGGGTTGATGGTTAAATAGTTTTCTTCTTTTTCGCGTATTTGGCAGCTTGTCGCGCCGTAGCCCCGCGAAGGCGGATATTTCGCGGTTAAAAAATCATTCCAAGTCCTTCCCCTTCAGGCGGTTGCGCTGGAACGATGCCGATTACAAACTTAGTTTAAAATATTCGTTGTTTCGGTGAATATCTATGCTATATTGTAGTTTGATGATTGGCTCAATGAAGCCATGCCGAAAAACTGAAAATATTGAAACCAACACAAACACCCTCCATATTATGAGTACCCGCAATGGAAAAATTGCCCGCCTGCCCCGCTCTGTCCGCAATGAATTAAACGAACGCCTCGAACGCTCCGAGCCAAGCCCCCAACTCCTCGATTGGCTCAACGCCTTGCCCGAGGTGCAGAAAGTCGTCAAGGACGACTTCGCCGGCGTCCCCATCAGCAAGCAGAACCTCAGCGAATGGCGCCAGGGCGGTTTCGAGGAATGGCTCGCCCGCCAGGACTTGTGCGAAGACGCCCGGGATCTGCGGCAGTTGTCGGAGGAGATGGACGACGACGAATCGCAAATGGTGCTGGCCGACGATGTGGCCCAGGTGCTGGCCGCCCGTTTTGGCACCCTGATTGCCAACTGGAACGGCGAGGTGGACGAGAAGTTCGAGGCCAAGTCGCGGGTCTTGAACCGGCTTTGCCGCAGTGTGGTGCAGTTGCAGCGGGGCATGCACCGGTCCAGGCGGGAGGGTTTTGAATTGACCTGCAAGCTGGAGGAACAGGAGAAAAGCGAGCAGGCACAGATGAAGAAGAAATTACTCAGGCCCTTTTTCGATACGCTGAGGCTGAATTCGATGGCCAAGCTGTTCGGGGGCGGCACGGCGGGCCGGAAAATCGCCAAATACATTATGGCGGTTCAGAATGGCAATCTGGAGGCCGAATTCGACGTGTTGCCCACCGACAAATTCGAGCATGAGGAACCTGCTCCACAGGAAGCAGAATCAGTCAAACCAGCCCAAAAGCGGCAGAAGGTCAAACAGGCCAGGAAAACCAAGCCGGACAACGCGGCTAAACCGTTGGAGGAAAACGAGATAGAGGGTGGAAACGACGGGAAATCCAGTCAGGCCGGGTCAAACCCAGTCAAAGTAAATCAAACCGATTTGGAACCCATAAGTCCCATTCCTCCCATGCCTCCCATAAATCCCATCCCCCCGGCTGAGGCTTCCGAGGCCCGGGAGTTGCAACAGGTGACGGACTTGGCCGAAAATGGTGGTCATTTATGACATTGAACCCGCCGCGAGACGGTTTAAAATGAAAAGGTTGAAATTTTCACGGTTGACGATTTTCATGGCACACCGCAACGTTGCACTGCTTTTGTCACAGGAATGAAGACCATTCTTTTCGTTTGCACGGGTAATATCTGTCGCAGTCCGATGGCGGAGGGCCTCTTTCGCCACGCCACCCACGGCCGGACGGATTGCCAGGCGATTTCCGCGGGGGTGGGCGCAGTGGACGGCCAGCCGCCCAGTCCCCACGCCGTGCGCGCCCTCAAGGAATTGGGCATCGATATTTCCCGGCAGAACAGCCGCATGCTCACCCCCGACTTGGTCGAGCGGGCCGATTACATTTTTGGCATGACCCACAGTCATGTCGATCAGATCACCCTGCTCTTTCCGCAGGCCGCGGAGAAGACCTTTCTCCTGCGCGAGTTTGATGAGACGCTCGACGAATTCGAAAAGGACATCACGGACCCCATTGGCGGTTCCTATGAAACCTATGCCTACTGCCGCGACCAGATCGAGCAAGGCATATTCTCCATGCTCAACTTCATCGAGCAGACCTCCGAGCCTCTGGCCTCGCCGCTTTCCGCCGCCAAAACCCGCTGCGCCATTGGCTGCGACCACGCCGGTTTCCGCTTGAAGGAGGCGATCAAGGATTACTTGCAGGAGAAGGGCGTTTCCCTGACCGATGTCGGGGCCAATTCGTCCGAAGTCAGCGATTATACCGATTACGCCCGGGCGGTTGGAGAGTTGATCGCCTCAGGGCGGTGCGAATTCGGCCTTTTAATTTGTTCCACCGGTGTCGGCATGAGCATGGCCGCCAACAAGATCGGCGGCGTGCGCGCCGCGCTGGTCATCGACGAACAAATGGCCGCGCTTTCCCGCCAGCACAACAACGCCAATGTCCTCTGCCTGGGCGCGGGCAATACTTCCCCCGCGCAGGCCCGAAAAATTCTGGACGCCTTTCTGGCCGCGCAATTTGAAGGCGGCCGCCACGAACGACGCATTAATAAAATGGAAACATCCAACCCCCCCGCTTATTTGCGAATGAAAACAGTTGATCCCGAGGTCGCCAACGCCATCTTCCTTGAACGGCAGCGCCAGCAGGAAAACATCGAGTTGATTGCCAGCGAAAATTTCGTCAGCCCGGCGGTAATGGAAGCCCAGGGCTCGGTCTTGACCAATAAATATGCCGAGGGCTATCCCGGCAAACGGTGGTATGGCGGCTGCGAGAACGTTGATGCCGTCGAACGCCTCGCCATCGAGCGCGCCAAAAAAATCTTCGGCGCCGAACATGTCAACGTCCAGCCCCATTCCGGCAGCCAGGCCAACATGGCCGTCTATTTTGCCTTCCTCAAGCCGGGCGACAAAATGCTGACCATGGACCTCAGCCACGGCGGCCACCTCACCCACGGCAACAAGGTCAATTTCTCCGGCAGATTCTTTGAAATCGTCCATTACGGCGTGCGCAAGGACACCGAGATGATCGATTACGATCAATTGCAAAAAATGGCCCGGGAACACCGGCCCCGCATGATCACCGTCGGCGCCAGCGCTTATCCGCGCATCATTGATTTCAAGCGCATGGGCGAAATCGCGCGCGAGGTTGGGGCGTATTTGCTCGCCGACATCGCCCACATCGCCGGCCTGGTCGCCACCGGCCTTCACCCCAGCCCCGTTGAACACGCCGATTTTGTCACGACCACGACGCATAAGACGCTGCGCGGGCCGCGCGGCGGCTTGATTTTGTGCGGGGAGAAATATGCAAAGGAGATTGATTCGCAGGTTTTTCCAGGGATTCAGGGCGGGCCGCTCATGCATGTCATAGCGGCCAAGGCAGTCTGTTTCCAGGAAGCCATGCAGCCCGCGTTCAAGGCTTACCAGGCGCAAATCGTCGCCAACGCCAAAGCCCTCGCCGAAGGAATGGCCAGCAATCATTTCCGGCTCATCAGCGGCGGGACGGACAACCATCTGATGCTGGTCGATGTCGGCGGGCGGGGAATGACCGGCAAAGATTGCCAGGCCGCGCTGGACGAAGCCGGAATCACCATCAATAAAAACACCATCCCCTTCGAGACCCGCTCCCCCTTCCAAGCCAGCGGCATTCGTCTGGGTACCCCGGCCGTGACCACCCGGGGAATGAAAGAGCCGGAAATGGCCGCCATCGCGGACATGATCAGCGAAGTTTTGCTTGATATAAAGAATCTTGACACCGCTCACAAGGTGAGAGAACGTGTCCGGGAATTAACAGCTAGATATCCATTGCCGTATTAACAGGAATTTTTGGGTGAATCCCCGGTTGGCCTGCCGATTTGAATCATTTCAAATCTTTCGCATCCAATTGGCCAGACCACACGGGCTTAGCCCAATGCCTCGAATCTAAATCTTATTTTTACTTATGCCCAAAGCCGCCACAAAGAAAGCCGCCAGGAAAACTCCAAAGAGCGCGGCGCCGATGGCCGATGCCGCCCTTGACGAAACTTCCCAGGCGCCAGCCGCGCCCTCCTCCCCAGCCGATCTCAAACTGGAACCGCCCACCCATGCCGTGGAAGCGCAGCAACCCGCCGAAACCCGCCCGGCAACGGGCGGCCCCGCGCCCGTCAGCCTGAATATTGCCGAACTTCAGGCCATGGCCATGCCGGACCTCAATCACAAGGCCCGCGAAATGGGTATCGAGAATTTCGGCACCATGCGCAAGCACGAACTGATCTTTCAGATCCTGCAAAAAAACGCCGAGCGCGCCGGAGTTTTGTTCTCCGAAGGGGTTTTGGAAATTTTGCCCGAGGGCTTCGGTTTCCTGCGCTCCCGCAGTTTTAATTACCTCCCCTGCCCCGAGGACATTTACGTCTCGCCGTCGCAGATCCGCCGCTTTGATCTTCAAACCGGCAATCTCATCGCCGGCCAAATCCGTCCGCCCAAGGACAAGGAACGCTTTTTCGCCCTGCTCAAGGTCGAAGCGGTCGATACGGAAGACCCGGACAAGGCCAAGGACAAAACGCATTTCGACAACCTCACGCCCCTCTTTCCGACCAAACGCTATTTGCTGGAAACGGCGCCCGAGGAGCTTTCCACCCGCGTCCTGGACCTGGTTTGTCCCATTGGCAAAGGCACCCGCGGCCTGATCGTCGCCCCGCCCCGCACCGGCAAAACCGTCCTGATGCAAAAACTGGCCAACGCCATTCTCAAGAACAATCCCGAAGCTTATTTGTTCATTCTGCTCATCGACGAGCGCCCCGAAGAAGTGACCGACATGGAACGCACCTGCCGCGGCGCCGAGGTCATCAGCTCGACCTTCGACGAACCCCCCGAACGCCACGTGCAGGTGGCCGAGATGGTCATTGAAAAGGCCAAGCGCATGATCGAGCACAAACGCGACGCCGTAATTCTTCTTGACTCTATCACCCGCCTGGCCCGCGCTTACAACACCATTCAGCCCCACTCCGGCAAGATTCTCTCCGGCGGCGTCGATGCCAATGCCCTGCACAAGCCCAAACGCTTTTTCGGCGCGGCCCGCAACATTGAGGAAGGCGGTTCCCTGACCATTATCGCCACCGCCCTGGTTGACACTGGATCGCGCATGGACGAAGTCATTTTCGAGGAATTCAAAGGCACCGGCAACATGGAGGTCAATCTGGACCGTCATCTGGTTGACCGGCGCATTTTCCCATCCATCAACATCGAACTGTCCGGCACGCGCAAGGAAGAACTGCTCTATCATCCCGAGGAGTACAACAAAGTCGTCATCCTCCGCCGCGCCCTCACCGGCGTGCCGCCCGTCGAAGCCATGGAACTGCTGCTGGGCAAACTCAAAAAAACCCGCAGCAACATCGAGTTCCTCCTCGGCATGGCCGTGGGCTGATTCCACCAAGAGCCGCTGGAAGCGGGGATGTAAGATGACGGAAATGATTATGTGGAAATCCAGTCGTACGAAAGTGGACGTGATTGGCAATCACCAACTGTTATTAGAGCGCGTACTTGTTGCAAGCCTGAAGTGCGCCGTGATAGCACTCATGGTGCAGGGCTTGATGCTATTAGCCGCGTTTTTGACGTTTCCGGCGGGGATGCTCATAATGATTCCCCTGGGTTGGCCAATCCAAATACTGGCGCCCCACTTGCATCATCATTACGAGCTTTCTCCTCACCAGCGGTTAATCCTTGAATGCCTACAGTGCGTGGGCCTCAATACTCTTATTTGTTCAGTTCTGTTTGCGTTGTTTAAGTGGCTTTGGCTTCTCGTAGAAAAGGAATCAAAATCAAAGGACAATTATCCATAACTCTCTTATCCATATCGCTAATCCAATGCGCTTTCGGCCACGAAGTTCCTGTGCATGAGCGCATCACTCAGGCCGCTGTTGCTGGATCCAGTGGCTTTACTCTGTATCTGGCAGACAACGATATTCCTTCGTACCTGCAAGACAACGATATTAACAGCATGACAGCCGCCGGATGGATCCAATTTGGAAGCGCGCGAGAAGATGACTCTTTTAATAAATAATGGTAAGCGGTAAAGGAGCGTCCCCCTGTTGATCAGCGGGTGGCGGTGGTAAAAATGGGGCCATGAAGACATCCAATGGTTCGTTTCTCCGCCGCCGGGCTCCACGCCTCGACGCCGCCCGG
>Ga0181526_10000231_pt1 | contig 61015 bp, 51 predicted proteins | sample PEATcosm2014_Bin_35_FD_119750 | JGI IMG/M metagenome (GOLD analysis project Ga0181526, IMG submission 119750) | Peatland microbial communities from MTU Mesocosm Facility, Houghton, MI, USA - PEATcosm2014_Bin06_30_metaG | ecosystem: Environmental > Terrestrial > Soil > Wetlands > Peat | place... | reverse complement strand
TTATCCCTATGATATTTATCCGGTTCAGCTCAGCTGCCGGGACTCACGGCTGCCTCGTTCAGGTCGCCGGGAAAGGGGGCCGTCGTGAAAATCCTCGCGGTCGAAAACGAACCCCGCGAGGCGCAGGACCTTGAGCGGCTGTGCCGTGCGATTCTTACGGACGCACTGAGGCTGTTCGTTGTCGCGGATTCGTTGGGTGCCGCCTCCGCACGATTGGGCGAGGTGGCCTTCGACGTCGTCCTGCTCGATCCTCAGCTGCAGCGAAGCAACGGTCCGGACCTGCTCTCCGCCTGGTCCCTCCACGCGTATCAGACGATCGTCATCTCCGAGCACGCCGACCTGGCGCTGAAGGCCTTCGAATGCGGCATGCTCGATTTTGTGCCGAAGCCGGTGAGTCAGGAAAGGCTGGCTAGGGCCCTGCGCCGCGCCTCGCCACTTCAGGGGCTCGCCGAGGCGCCGCAGCCGTACCTCGCCGTGCGCCGGATGGGGCGAATCGACCTGGTCGCGGTAGACGACCTGGTTTACGTCGAGGGCGCTGACAAGTACTCCGAGCTGGTATTCGCCAACGGCCGGAGGGATTTCTATGACAAGTGTCTGGGGCGGCTGGAGGCCACCTTGCCGCGCTCCTTCGTGCGCATTCACAAGTCCTTCCTGGTGCGATTTGCCATGGTTTCCCGCCTGCGCGTGCTGAAGGGCAGCCGCTACTTTGCCGAGCTTAAGAACGGGTTGCGCCTGCCTGTGGGGCGCTCGCGCTACGAGACGATCAAATCGCGGCTCATTTGACCGCCGCGCTGGCGCCGGTGAGTCGTTGACGCCTTTGGGGAGACGTTGGCTCCCTCGGGCTCGCCGTTGGCGCCGATGAGGGTCTCTTTGCTCCGTGCACTTTGCTTCAGCCATGGACCGATGCCTTGACCGCGCTTGTGGAACACGGCGCGTTGCGGCGAGCCGGCAGCCGCCTTCATCCCGTCCTGCCAAGGGAACCACGAACCAGTCGCCACGCCCGGGCGCAATGCCTGGACCAGACCATGCCATCGACATCTCCTAGCGCGCCGCGAGTCTGGTCGGCCTGCATGCTTGCGGCCCTCCTGGGGCTCGCCGCCGACACGGCCCGGGCGGACCTTGAAGTGTATGCGCCCTCCGGCATGCCCACCGGGAGAACCGTGACCGCCCTTCAGCTATGGCAGGAGTTCGATCACTCGCTTCCACCCGATGTCTGGGTGTCGCCCCTGGAGAACAGCAGGTACGAGGTTATCTCAGCGAAGTGGATGCGCCGGGAGTTTCTCCCGGCCCTTAAGCACGAGATGAAGATGCTGTGGAAGGAGGGCGTCCCGCAGGACAACTCTGCCGGCAATTGCAACGGCTTCGCGCTCGTCTGCCGCCTCATGCTGAGCCTCTCGGCCATGGACGCCCACGCCTGCGCGCCGGCCGCAGCCACGGTGATTGTGAGGCAGGAAAAGGCCTTTGGCGGGCTCTCGGCGACGATGGAGGACCATTGTGTCGCCTTCGTGCTCACCGACGAGGGCCCTTGGATCATCGAGGTGCAGAGCGGCGCCTATACGAATATCGGCGACTATCCAAATCGCGGGACCATCAAGCTTGTGAGCGTTCACTGACCGCGGAGTCCCGCAGCAACTCAACCCAAACAAGTAACATGAAGACACTACTCGTCGCAATCGCGGGGCTGGCCACGGCCGGCGCCGCTTTGGCCCAGGTCGACACAACCCGCCCGATGGTGACCGGCCACGGCAATGTCGCCGCCCGTCCCCAAAAGGTCATCGTGACCAACCAGACGCCCACGGCCAGCCAGGTCGCCGCGACCTCGAGCGACCAAACGCTGACACTCGAGAAGTTCGTGGTCACGGGTTCGCTGATTCAAAGGCCGGCGAAGGCGGCCAAGAACAGATAGCGGTCCGCCGCGCGACCCGCGGATTGTCTCGATCTGCGGGCCGCCGCGCGGGGGCTCGGCGTCCAGGCTTTGGCATCGGTTATGTCCCCGCGCAATATCTGAGGGCGTTGATTCTTGTTATAGGGACGGGGGCTTATTGTTGGAGGCGAACGCGCCGCGCTGGACGCCCCAGACGCCGCGAAGGATGCACTCCTTCGGATCATGCGGCCCATGACGCCATAGCATTGCACATAGGCCGCGGCCGGAACGGCGCGCCTTGATTATATATTCTTCGGCTCCGGGAATTGGGGCTTCGTCCTCTCCGGCGCCCATGATATATTCATGCCCGGTGCACGAGATCACGGTCATCCTGAATCTAGAGGGGAAAGGTGATCCAGGAGCCGCCGAGCGACCCGCCGGCAATCCGCGCGGCATCCTTTTTCCGGTCGATATGCCGTCTGACGATAAGGTGCCCCCCGGCCTGGGTTCGACCCACGGAATGCGAAACGGCCCGGCAACAGTATCGCTGTCATAGCGGCGGCCCGCGTGGCCCAGGGGAAATCACCTATCCGCCATGAGCGAATCCTACGAGCGCGAGGAGCAGATCTTCGCAAAGGCGCTCGTGCTCCCACGGGGGGACCGCCAGCGCTTCATTGAGGATGCATGCCGGGGGGACGCCGACCTGCTCAGGCGGATAGAGGCGCTGCTCCGTGCGGACGAATCGGCTGGAAGATTCATGGCCGGGGAGCCGGCCTTCGACGGGGGGGGCGCGGCTAGGGGGGGCCGTAAGGTGTCCGCAGCGACCGAGGCCGAGGGCGATGTGATCGGCCGTTACAAGCTCCTGCAGAAGCTCGGCGAGGGTGGATGCGGCGTCGTGTGGATGGCCGAGCAGGAGGAGCCCGTTCGCCGGCGCGTTGCGCTCAAGATCATCAAGCTAGGGATGGACACGAGGGAGGTCATCGCCCGTTTCGACGCCGAGCGCCAGATGCTGGCGATGCTGGAGCACCCGAACATCGCCAAGATTCTTGACGCTGGCGCTACAGATGCGGGCCGGCCCTTCTTCGTCATGGAACTGGTGCGCGGAATAAGGATCACCGACTTCTGCGACCAGTACAACCTGTCTATGGCGCAGCGGCTGGAGCTGTTCTCGCAGGTCTGCCGCGCCGTTCAGCACGCGCACCAAAAAGGCATCATCCACCGCGACCTCAAGCCGTCCAATATTCTGGTCACGCTCGACGACCGCACGCCTGTCCCCAAGGTGATAGACTTCGGCGTCGCCAAGGCTACGGGAGGACGCTTGACCGACCAAACGCTGTTTACGGCATTCGAGCAGTTCATCGGTACCCCGGCCTATATGAGCCCCGAGCAGGCGGAGCTGAGCGGGATCGATGTGGACACGCGAAGCGACATCTACTCGCTCGGGGTCCTCCTGTACGAGCTCCTCACCGGCAGGCCCCCCTTTGACCCAAAGTCGCTGGTCAGCGCGGGCCTTGATGAGATCCGCCGGATCATCCGCGAGGTCGATCCGCCGAGGCCCTCGACGAACCTGTCCACCCTCGCCGACTCCGATCGCGCCCAGGTGGCGCGGCTAAGGGGCACCGACCCGGCAAGACTGTCGCTGCTGCTGCGCGGCGACCTGGACTGGATCGTGATGCGCTGCCTCGAGAAGAATCGGACGCGCCGCTACGAGACGCCGAATGCGCTCGCCGACGACATCTCGCGGCACCTGCACCACGAGCCGGTGGTCGCGCGCCCGCCGAGCGGTCTGTATCGCCTCGAAAGGCTCGTCCGGCGCAATCGCCTCGCATTCGCGGCCATGGCGTCGGTGGCGCTCGCCCTCATTGCCGGCACGGTCATCAGCGCCCGGCAGGCCGTGCGGGCAACCCGTGCCGAGCGACTGGCCGACCTCGAGCGCGCCAGGGCGGTCGGTGAGCGATCCCGCGCGGAGGACCTGCTAGAATTCATGCTCGGCGATCTGTATACGCAGCTCAACAGGGTGGGCAGACTCGACGTGCTCGAGGCGGTCGCCAACAAGGCAACGGCGTATTTTGCCTCGCTTAGCCCAGGGGACCTCAACGACACCACGCAGCTGTCCCGAGCCAAGGCCCTGAGGCTGCTAGGCGGAGTCCGGATGTCGCAGGCCCGATACGCCGATGCCTCCGCGGCCCTCTTGGCCGCCTACGGCCGGGTCGCCGACTTGGCGGCGCGCCATCCGAGGGATGGAGAGATGCTGCTTGAGCGCGGCCAGGTCGAGTTCGGCATCGGCTTTCTGCACTGGAAGCGCGCCGAGTACTCCGCAGCCGACGACTGGCTGACTCGCTACCGCGACACGTGCGCGGCCCTTGTGGCGCTTGATCCGTCGCGGCCCGATTGGCAGCGCGAGCTTACCGACGGACAGTACAACCTTGCGGTCCTGTGCATGGGACGCGGCGAATTGGCGACTGCCCGGTCCAATTTCATCGCGGAGCTCGCGACGTTGGAGAAGATGATCGCGTCCGATCCCGCCAACCTCGACCTGCGCTCGAGGGAGGCTGACGCACACTCGTACCTTGGAAGCATCGCAGAGAGGCAGGGCGAGTTTGCGGAGGCGATCAAGCAGTATTCAACGCAGGCAGCGGCGCTGGGATACCTAGCCACGACCGATCCCAAGACGGCGAGTTGGAGACAGCTCCAAGCAATCGCCATCCTGTATGAGGTGACCATCCAGATGGTCACGGGACAGTACGCGGCCGCCGGCGAATCGTTGGGACAGGCGCAGAAGCTGCTAGACGCCCTTGTGGCTCTTGACGCGGCAAACGTCGATTGGAGGAGCGTGTCCATCATTGCCCGGCTGGCCGAGGCGACACTGGCCCGCCAACGTGGCAACGTCGCCGAGGCCGATCGAGTGGTGGATGATGCCATTCCCCAGCTTGAGGCCATTTCCGCGAAAGAGCCCTCTGATCACGTATTCGCAATGCTGCTGCTACGGGCGCGGAGGCTTAAAGCCCAGCTCGAGTCGTTCGCCGGCCGGCCGGATGCCGCAGGCTTGGCGGAACAGGCGGTCGCAATCGGCGAGAAGCTTGCGCGCGCGGATGGCGCCACCGACACCGAGATTGGCGAATGCGCCAAGGCCCATGTCGTCTCGGGCGAGATCGCCGACAGATCGGGCGCCGCCGGCGCCGCCCGCAGCCAATGGCTGCGGGCGGCCGAATTGCTGGCCCCGCGCACGCTCGGCAGCCGCGACTGGCGGCTCCTCGATCCCGCCGCGCGCGCGGCTGCGTGGCTGGGCCGACCCGAGGAAGCGCGCGCCACGATCGAGAGGCTCAATCTCCTTGGCTACGTCCCGCTCGACCCCTGGCCAGATCTGGATCGACCTGCCGCCGCCAAGATTTCAGATCCAAAACAAAAATAAGGAGTCCAGCATATGAGAGCGAAGATCAAACACAGACGGGCGGCTAGCCCACGCCGGCCTGGAATTGCAAGGCTGCGGAAGCAGGCAATCCTGTTCAGAAAATTCATCGATAGGACGCTGAAGAAGGCGTTGAGGGCCGCCCCGGGGGCGGTGACCCTCACCGCCATTGCCACCTTTCGCGAACCGGGCGGCTCCCGCAAGCAGGTCATCCGCAATTTCCCCCCGAGCCCGCCATCCAACGCACGGGCCCCTGGGACTGTCTAGAGGACTGCCCGGCGGGACGGCGGTTCCGCCGCCGGCAATGCCCGAGGGGACTCAGGAGACGCCGGTGACCGCCGTCCGCGAGGATCAGCGACAATCAGTCGTCGGCTGTTCAAGCCGGCCCAGGTGGGACCGCGGGGTATTTGCGGCGCCATCGCGACGTCGGGCGGCTATCTGAACTCCACGCCGAAGGCGTGCTCGGATGGCGGGCGCTCCCTCCGCCGCGTCCCGGACGGGCCTCCCCTGATACTCCAATCCCTCTATCACGCCGTCGTCGATCGGGCGTGCCTCATCGAGGCCAGCGATGACGCTTTAAGGCAGCGCCTCTTCGATGAAATGGGGCTCTGTCACCCGGTTCCCACCCCAATGCGGCCCCGGAACTTCGCCCGGTCGGCATGTTCCTGCGGGGAGTGGGCGAGGAGGCCATCCGAAGCGCCGGCAATGTCCAGCCGGCGCGTGTTCCCGGCATCATCCGCGGGGCGGTCAAGGCTGCCCTGCGAGTACGGCACGGCGAGGTCCACCAGATCGCGGCGGACGTCCCCGACCCTGATATCGCCACAGGAGACGTTTTCGACCGCGCCCGCGTCCCCTACATGAGCAGCTGGATCTGATCGTGGCCGTGCACGGTCCCGAGCTGCTCGTGCACGTCGACCAGCACGAGCTTGTGCTCATGGCAGCCGCTCTTCAGGCAGCCCTCGAGGATGCCCCCGTTCGGCAGGTAGATGGCGAACATCGGGGAGAAGCAGAAGCCGCACTTCTCGACCTCGGCCCTTAGGGAGACCCCGCACACCGGGCAGAACATCTCGACCACCACGCCCTCGGGGATGTCCACGTCGAAGAGATTGTGGAAGCTGCCGTAGACGGGATCGAGATGGATGTCACCGCGGATCGCTCCGTACTGGATGACCACCTTGACCGAGGGATAGCCTGAGATCGGCACCGCCGGGTCCATCAGGCTGTGGCCGCGTGGGCATTGCGCGTGCTCGACGTGCAAAGCCTTGGAGGGGACCTCGAGGATGACCTTTTCCTTTTCCATGGTTATGCCGGCACCCGGTGGGCGAACGCCAGGCCCGCCTCCAGGGCGTTGAGGTTGATGGAGAGCAGGTGCTGCTTGCCGGGGCCCAGCACGTCCTCGATCGCCGCGACGATCGAGGCCTTCTGAACGGGCCCGGCGAGCGCGAGGCAGGCGCCGAGCATCACGACGTTGGCGACGCGCTGGCTGCCCTGCTGCTGGGCGATCTCGTTCACGGGGATCGGCAGGACGCGCACGTCGCCCCGGGAGGGGACCCTGGGAACGAGCGAGCTGTTCAGGAGCAGCCAGCCTCCCGGCTGCACGGACGCCTCGTAGCGGTCGAGGGAGGGGAGGTTCATGGCGATCACGCCGGTCGCCTCGGTGACGATCGGCGTCCCGATGCACGCGTCCGAGATGATGACGTGGCAGTTGGCGGTGCCGCCACGCATCTCCGGTCCGTAGGACGGCAGCCAGGTCACCTGCTTGTTCTCCAACATGCCCGCCTGCGCGAGCAGCTTGCCGAGCATCAGGACGCCCTGGCCCCCGAATCCGGCGATGATGATGCGCTCCTCCGCCACGGTCAGGCGCCTCCCTCGATGTCCTTGTAAACGCCGAGTGGGTAGACCGGGACCATGGTCTGCTCGACCCAGCGCATCGCCTCGACCGGCGACATGCCCCAGTTGGTGGGGCAAGTCGAGAGCACCTCCACCAGGCTGAATCCCTTGTTCTGGATCTGCATCTGGAACGCCTTCTTGATCGCGCGCTTCGCGGCCGCAAGGCGCGGCACGGTGTGGACGGAGACCCGGGTCACGTAGGCCGTCGCCGCGATTGTCGCCAGCATCTCGCAGACGCGCAGGGGCGAGCCCTGGCCGAGCAGGCTCCGGCCGAGCGGCGAGGTCGTCGTCTGCTGCCCGACCAGCGTGGTGGGCGCCATCTGCCCGCCGGTCATCCCGTAGATGGCGTTGTTGACAAAGACGACGGTGATGTTCTCGCCGCGCATGGCGGCGTGGACGATCTCGCCCATCCCGATCGAGGCCAGGTCGCCGTCGCCCTGGTAGGTGAACACGATGGCGTCCGGGTGGACGCGCTTGATCCCGGTGGCCACGGCGGGCGCGCGCCCGTGGGCGGCCTCCTGGGCGTCGCAGTTGAAGTAGTCGTAGGCGAAGACGGCGCAGCCGACCGGCGCCACCAGGATGGCTCGGCTCAGGACGTCGAGCTCGACGAGCGATTCCGCGACCAGCTTGTGGATGATGCCGTGCGCGCACCCCGGGCAGTAGTGCAGCGGGACGTCCGTCAGGCCGGCGGACTTCTGGTAGACGACCTTCACGGGATGGTGCCCTCCATGAGGACCAGCGCCTGCTTCACGACCTCGTCCGGGGTGGGGACGATCCCGCCGGTGCGCCCGTAGAACGAGATCGGCCTGCGGCCGGCCACCGCTATCTTCACGTCGTCGAGCATCTGGCCCATGCTCATCTCCACCACGAGGAACGCCCGCGGGCGCGCGATGAGCTCCTCGAACGCCGCGAACGGGAACGGGTAGAGCGTGATCGGGCGAAGCAGGCCCACGCGCACCCCCAGGCGCCGGCATTTTTCAATCGCCGAGCGCGCGATCCGCGACGTCGTCCCGTACGCCACGATCACCACGTCGGCGTCGTCGCACTGGTGGAGCTCGTAGCGGGCCTCGTCCCTCTCCATGGCCGCGTACTTTGCATAGATCGCCCGCACGTGCTGCTCCAGCTGGTCGGGATAAAGGTAAAAAGAGCTGATGACGCGCCGGCGCCCCGCGCTGGCCGCCGTCCCGGTGGTGGCCCAGTCCTTGGGCGCCAGGCGGACCGCCGGGCGGTAAGGCGAGAGCTCCACCGGCTCCATCAGCTGGCCGATCATCCCGTCCGCCAGCACCATCACGGGGTTGCGGTAGCGGTCGGCGAGGTCGAAGGCCAGCTGCGTGAGGTCGGCCGCCTCCTGGAGGTTTGCGGGCGCAAGGACCAACACCCGGTAGTCGCCGTGGCCGCCGCCCTTGGTGGCCTGGAAATAGTCGGCCTGCGCCGGCTGCACTCCGCCGAGGCCCGGCCCGGCGCGCATGATGTTGACGACCACGCACGGCAGCTCCGCCCCGGCGATGTACGAGATGCCCTCCTGCATCAGGCTGATGCCGGGGCTGGAGGAGGACGTGAGGACGCGCGCGCCGGCCCCCGCGGCTCCGTAGACCATGTTTATCGCGGCCACCTCCGACTCCGCCTGCAGGCACACCCCGCCGGCCTTGGGCAGCTCCCGGCTCAGGTACTCCAGGACCTCGTTCTGCGGCGTGATGGGGTAGCCAAAGTAGTAGCGGCAGCCCGCGTTGATCGCGGCGGCGGCGATCGCCTCGTTTCCCTTCATCAGTTTCTTTGCCATGGCTGTCGCCTCATCGCCTGACGGTGATGACCGAGTCAGGGCATATCCTCGCGCAGCTGCCGCAGCCGTTGCACAGGGCCAGGTTATAGACGATCGCGGGGAAATATCCGCGCAGGTTCACCCGCGACGTGTCGAGCTTCAGGACCTTCGTCGGGCAGAACGTGACGCACAGCTCGCAACCCTTGCACAGGTTCTCATCGAAGATCACCTCTGGCGCAGGAGGATTCTCCCGGGCGGGACCGGCGGACGATATGGTGGTGGGCGCCATGGATGGCGGGACCGGCGACCGCTGACTGGTTGAAAGGCTCTGTACCTGGGCGGGCTAGGGGCGGAGATGGTCGCCGAAAGGGGCTGGGAATGAGGGGTGGGGAACGAGCGATGCCGACGTCGTCGAATTAGAGGCCGGCATGGGGTGCAAGCGAGCCAAAAGCGGCCGGGCGCGGGGCCTGCGGGAGACGCATGGAAGCCGCGGACTCGTGTCGTGTATGATATTATGCAGAAACGATTTACGCCCCGGTTCCAGTGGAGGTATTCTAATACCGCGCATTCAGCATATGTCTAGGAAGGCGGAGGGCCTTCGCGTGCCGGTTTGGCTCCTTTTCGGGCCCGTTTTCGCGTGCCCTGGGCCAACGGCGCAGGACCCGTCCTTCCGCCCCGCGCGGCGGGACCGATCCTAGTCTCTCCGGGTTGCTCCTGGGGACCCGCCCGGAACAAATGGGGCTTCTCAGGCGACAGCCATCAGTCTTAGCCTAGACAGGAACTCCAAGAGAACGGCACCAGAGTGAAGACACCCCTTGTTTCCCCGCTTCGTCCAGCGCTTGCGCTCCTCGCGATGGTGGCGGGCCCCCGGCTCGGAGCCGTCGGACAGGGCCCCTCGGACAGTGACGTGTCGGTGACGTGGACCCGGACGACCGCCGTCTCCCGTTCCACACCGACGCTTCAGGTGGTCGTGAACCCGCTGTTGCGCGCGGGCACGACGGCCCACGACGGGGCCTTCGCGGCCCTTAAGGCGATCCACGCGAAATACGTGCGCTACGTCCCGTGGTTCCCGTACCCGAGGCTCGTCGTGCCTGAGCTCGACTCGCCGACGGGCGCGGCGACCCACTGGGACTTTTCGCTTATCGACCCGATGACCAGGGACTTCATGGAGGCGGCCGGCGGCGAGCCGACTGTGATGAACTTCAGCACGATCCCTGCGTGGATGTTCAGGACCGACAAGCCCGTTGCCTATGCGCCCGATGCGGACGCCCTGAACTGGGACTACGTGCAGGGGACCGAGCTCAGGGACCCCTCGTGCCGGGAACTGGGCGACTACTTTGCGCGGCTGGTGGGCTGGTACGTCAACGGGGGATTCAACGACGAGAACGGCCGGGTCCACACCTCCGGGCTCCACTACAAGTTTCCGATATGGGAGGTCCTGAACGAAGTCGACTTCGAGCACCACACGACGGCCGAGCAGTACGCGCAGAGGTACGACGCCATCGTCGAGGCGATCCGCCGCGTGAGCCCGGCGACGAAGTTCATGGGCCTCGGGCTCGGGGCGCCATCGGACAACGGCGCGATGATCGAGTACTTCCTCGACCCGGCCCACCACAAGCCGGGCATCCCGCTCGACTACGTCTCGTACCACTTCTACGCCACCCCCGCGCAGGGCGAGGGCCCCGACACCTGGCAGTTCACGTTCTTCAGCCAGGCCGACGGGTTCCTGAATACAGTGAGGTACGCCGAGCTGATCCGCAGGCGGCTGTCGCCCTCCACGAAGACCGACACGGACGAGATCGGAAGCATCCTGCCCGGCGACCCCGGCGCCCTGTCCGGCCCGCCCCCGTCGATCCCCGGCCGGTACTGGAACGCCGCGGGCGCCCTGTTCGCCTACGTCTACGCCAACCTCGCCGCGCAGGGGATCGACATCGTCGGCGAGTCCCAGCTCGTGGGCTACCCCGGCCAGTTCCCGAGCGTGACCATGATCGACTGGAGGAACGGACGGCCGAACGCGAGGTACTGGGTCCTCAAGCTGCTGGTCGACCATTTCCACCCCGGCGACCGGCTTGTCGCGACTAGCGTGAAGGGAGGCGGCGACGTCTTCGCACAGGGCTTCGTGACTCCGGCCGGACGCACTCTGCTCCTCGTGAACAGGCGCAACCGCACGGTCGACGTCGGCCTGCCCGCCGACGGCGGGACCGCCGAGATCGTCGACGAGGGCACCGGCGAGAACGCCCCGCGCGAGTCGCGCCCCGTCGACCAGACGCTGCCGCTCGCCCCGTTCGCGGTCGCGACGGTCTCGTGGCGCTGAGCCCGCGGCCGGCATGGGCCGGGCGCGGTCCCTAGTTGCTGCAGGGGCAGGGCAGCCCCGCCGATTCCACGTTGTCCTCCCAGGGGATCCCGGCCTTGCGCAGCGCCTGCACCCTGCGCTCAACCTCCGCGGGGCTGATAGCGGCCCCCTTCTCGAAATAGACCCAGTCGATGTCCTCCTCGTAGCTGCGGGGCTGCCTCGAGGGCGCCACCGCCTCCTTGTGGAACCACAGGTTGAAGTTGAAGCACATTATCTCCCGGGGATAGTACCGGCCGCCGTGGTCGCCGACCAGGCCCCCGTCCAGGAAATACCGCACACGGCCCCCGGCGACCTGGAGCACGAGGACGTGCCAGCCGCCCTCGGGCCCCCGGACGACGTCGTGGGTGTTGTCCTGCCCGCCGTCGGGCAGGGGCTCGTCGCCTCCCCAGCTCGTCACGAACAGCGCCGGCCCCTTCTGGCCCCAGCCCCCCCCGGGCAGGTACTCGAAGTCGCATTCGCTGTAGTTGGGGTTCTTGGGTATGTCCACGGTCGAGTAGGTGTAGCAGCTCTGGACCACCAGGTCGCCGGCCGGCCCCGTTGCCGGGCCGTAGGCGAAGTGCACGCGCGCCGCGTACGTGCCCTCCTTGAACTTGCGCTGCTGGCAGATCTGCGTCTCGAAGGTGCGGGCCGGCGTCCCGTCCGTCGACGAAGTCATCCGCAGGATCCGTTTGCCCTGCCTGTCAGGGTCGCCCGGGAAGGAGACGCCCGCCTTCCTCCAGGTGGCGCCCACGATGCCCGGCCAGCCGGGCGTCGTCCGGGCGGTCCAGCCGTGGGCCTCGAACTCGGCGACGCTCGCGTACGAGAAATCGTCGAAAAGCACCTGGGGGGCCGGGCCGGCGGAGTCCGCGGCGGGGGCCCCCGGGGCCAGCCAGGGCGCGGCGGCGAGGATCAACGCGAGTGGGCGGCGCATGACAAAGGGGGGAGGATGGGCGGGGAATCGCCCGAGTGCAACCCGGCCCGCGCCGGACGCGGCGTCAGGCCGGGGCCCTGCAGGCCCGCGAGAGGAGGCCTTCCGGAGCCGCTGCCCGTCGCCGGTCGCCGGCAGCCCGGGGGGGCTCCAGGGGCCCGATAACTGAGTCTCCACGAAGGCCTTACTTTAAGGTTTATTCACAAGAGTAGCGGTGCAAATGGGGTTGCGGGTTTGAGATGGGTGTGTTCTAACCCTGCCATGGCAATTTTCTCCTCTGCCTCAGCCGCCGCCGGGGCCCTTCGCCAGGATGGTCTCAAGAAGGGTGCCCAGGGCGTTCGCGCCGCACAGGAGCTCGCGAAGCAGAAGAGCCTCGAGAAAAAAGCCAAGCGCTACAAGCTGCCCCTGGGCGAGCTGACCATGTTCACGCAGCAGCTGGCCTCGCTCCTGACCGCGGGCCTTCCCCTCGTGCAGTGCCTTGAGGCCCTGCAGGACCAGACCGAGGATCCCGTGTTCCGGATCGTGATCCGCGACGTCCGGCTCGACATCTCCCAGGGCAATTCCTTCTCGTCGTCGGTGAAGAAGTTCCCCAGGTCGTTCAACTCCCTGTTCATCTCGATGGTCGAGGCCGGCGAGGCGAGCGGCGGGCTCGCCGAGATCCTGGGCAAGGTGGCGGGCTACTTCGAGGCCACCGTCAAGCTGACGAAGAAGGTCAAGTCGGCCATGGCCTACCCGATCGGCGTCATCTCCCTGGCGGTCGTGCTGGTCAACGTGCTCCTCATCTTCGTCATCCCCGTTTTCGCGGCCATGTTCGCGGACTTCGGCGCCAAGCTGCCGATGCCGACGCAGCTCCTCATCGACGTCAGCCATTTCATGGGCCACTACTTCATCCTCATAGCGGCCGGCTGCTTCGGGGCATGGTGGCTCTTCAGGAGGCTCATCAGCACGCCGAGGGGCAGGCGCGTTAAGGACCATTTCCTGGTCAGGGCGCCCATATTCGGCAACCTGGTCCACAAGATCGCGCTTTCGCGCTTCAGCAGGACCTACGCGACGCTCATCCGCTCCGGCGTGCCCATCCTGAGGACGCTCGAGATCGTGGCCACGGCGAGCAACAAGGTGCAGGTCGAGGACGCGTGCCAGGAGATAGCCAAGCACGTCAGCCAGGGCGGCCAGGTCTCCGAGATCCTGGCTTCGAACGAGTTCTTCCCCCCGATGATGAAGCACATGGTCAAGGCCGGCGAGGCGACCGGCAACGTCGACGGGATGATGAACAAGATCGCGGACTTCTATGACGTCGAATGCGACGCGACCGTGAGCGCGCTCACCTCGCTCATCGAGCCGCTGCTCATCGTCATCCTCGGCATCATCGTCGGAAGCATCGTCATGGCGATGTTCCTTCCGATCTTCCAACTGGGCGCTGTGGCGGGCGGCATGGGTTAACGCCCCGCGGGCGGTTCGGCCGCCCGCCGGCAGCGGGCGTTATTGACTTGCCCGGGCTCTGTCGGGAGGCTCCACCTTCCCCCATTTAACCATGCCCTCCGTCCTCATCGTCGACGACTTGATCTCGATCCACGAGATGCTGGAGGCGGTCATTCAGCCGACGGGCTTCTCCACGGCCTTCGCCACGGACGGCGAGAAGGCGCTGGCGCGCTACAAGGGAGAGAAGTTCGACATGGTCCTGGCCGACATCGACATGAAGCCGATGGACGGGATCACCCTGCTGAAGCAGCTCAAGATGTACGACCCGAACTCCGTCACGATCATCATGACGGCGTACGCCAGCACGGAGAGCGCCGTCCAGGCGCTCAAGTACGGCGCATTCGACTACCTCCAGAAGCCCTTCCGCGTCGACGAGCTGATCGGGACCCTCAGGCGCGGGCTCGAGTTCCGCGAGATTCAGGCCCAGCGCGCCCTGATCAGCACCGGCGCGGGGCTGCGCCCCGACGACGTCGAGGGCCGGCTCGTCGGCAAGAGCGCCACGGTGAAGAAGCTCATCCAGAAGGTGAAGAAGCTGGCCGCGGTGCGCACGCCCGTGCTCCTGGTCGGCGAGAACGGGACCGGCAAGGCCCTGGTCGCGGACATCCTCCACGGGGTGACCGGGGCGGGCCAGCAGCAGTTCGTGCGCATCGACTGCTCGCTCAGCTCGGAGCAGAACTTCCGCGACGGCCTCCTCGGCAAGAACGGCGAGGGGGGGCCCTGGATCCGCGACGCGAAGGGCGGGACGCTCTACCTTCAGCACCTCCAGTGCCTCGCGCCGCCCGTGCAGAAGGAGCTCGTGAGCGTCCTGAGGAACACGGCCCACGCGTTCCGGCTGGTCTGCACGACGACCGAGGACCTCGAGAAGATGGTCGACGAGGGGCGCTTCAACGAGGAGCTGTTCTACCGGGTCGCCTCGCTCCCGCTCCAGATGCCGGCCCTTCGCGACCGCAAGGACGACATCCCGCTGCTCGTGAAGCACTTTGCGGTTCAGGCCACGAACCCGATCGTCGACCCCAACCTCATCGAGTTCACCAGCGACGCGATGGCGGTCCTCACGGCCTACCACTGGCCGGGCAACCTGGCCGAGCTGTCCCAGGTGATCTCGAAGCTCGCCTCGACGACCGAGACGCGGGTCATCACCTCCCAGCAGCTGCCCCTTCGCCTCTGCGACCTCAAGGACTGGCCGACGCTGGCCGACTTCCTCGAGGGCCAGGAGAAGCAGTACCTCGACCGGGTCCTGAAGGCGTGCCGCGGCGACAAGGCGGCCGCGGCCGAGGTGCTCGGGATCGACGTGTCGAGGCTGGGATAGCCCAATTTCCCTTGCGGCGGGTTTGGGCGGCCGCAACGGTCGGAGGAGTTCACGCGCTCCGATAATGCCCAAACGCACCGACCTACAGTCCATCCTGATCATAGGCGCAGGCCCCATCGTGATCGGGCAGGCGTGCGAGTTCGACTATTCGGGGACGCAGGCCTGCAAAGCGCTCAAGGAGGAGGGTTTCCGCGTGGTGCTCGTGAACTCCAACCCGGCGACGATCATGACGGACCCGGAGTTCGCGGACGTCACCTACATCGAGCCGCTTACGGCGGAAATCCTCGAGAAGGTCATCGCGGCCGAGAGGCCCTCGGCGCTCCTGCCGACCTTGGGCGGGCAGACCGCCCTCAACCTCTCGATGGAGCTGCACAAGCTGGGCGTCCTGGCCAAGTACGGCGTGGAGATGATCGGGGCGAAGCCGGAGGCGATCGCCAAGGGCGAGGACCGCGAGCTCTTCAAGCGGTCGATGCTCAGGATCGGCCTCGACATCCCGAGGTCGAGGACCGTCCAGACGCCCGACCAGGCCCGTGCCGCCGTGGAGGAGATCGGGACCTTCCCGCTGATCATTCGCCCGAGCTTCACCTTGGGCGGGCAGGGCGGCGGGATCGCCTACAACCGCGAGGAGTTCGAGCGGATCGTCTCGGCGGGGCTCGACATCTCGCCGGTGCACGAGGTGCTGGTCGAGGAGGCCCTCCTCGGCTGGAAGGAGTTCGAGATGGAGGTGATGCGCGACCACAAGGACCAGTGCGTCGTGATATGCTCGATCGAGAACTTCGACCCCATGGGCGTCCACACCGGCGACTCGATCACGGTGGCGCCCGCTATGACCCTGACGGACAAGGAGTTCCAGGTGATGCGCGACGCCTCGTTCGCGGTCATTAGGGAGATCGGCGTCGAGACGGGCGGCTCGAACATCCAGTTCTCGGTCGAGCCGAGGACCGGCAGGATGGTCGTGATCGAGATGAACCCGCGCGTGTCGCGCTCCTCCGCGCTCGCGTCGAAGGCGACGGGCTTCCCGATCGCGAAGATCGCCGCCAAGCTCGCCGTGGGGTACTCGCTCGACGAGCTTCGCAACGACATCACCCGCCTGACGCCCGCGAGCTTCGAGCCGACGATCGACTACGTCGTGACGAAGATCCCGCGCTTCACCTTCGAGAAGTTCCCGAACGCCGACCCGACGCTCACCTCGTCGATGAAGTCGGTGGGCGAGGTGATGGCGATCGGCCGCACGTTCAAGGAGTCCTTCCAGAAGGCGATCCGCTCCCTGGAGATCGGGGCGCTCGGCTTCGGCGGGGGGGGGAAGTACGGCGGCGACGAGAGGCCCGACGACGCCACGATCAAGACGAGGCTCGGCACGCCCAACGCCGAGCGGATCTTCTTCGTGCGTTACGCGCTCAGGGCCGGCTACAGCGTGGAGCAGATCTCCGAGCTGACGAGGATAGACCCTTGGTTCCTGCACCACCTGCGCGAGCTCTGCGAGATGGAGGGGCGCCTCATGGGCCAGACGCTGGCGGCGATCGACGCGGGGCTCCTGCGCCGGGCCAAGCAGTTCGGGTTCTCCGACGCGCAGCTCGCGCACCTTCTGGGGAGCGACCTCGCGTCCGTGCGGGCGGAGCGCGAGAGGCGGGGCATCAGGACGACCTTCCGGCTCGTGGACACCTGCGCGGCGGAATTCGAGGCGTTCACGCCGTACTACTACTCAAGCTACGGGGAGGAGAACGAGGTCATGCCGTCCTCGAAGCGCAAGATCATGATCCTCGGCGGCGGGCCGAACCGGATCGGCCAGGGGATCGAGTTCGACTACTGCTGCGTCCACGCGAGCTTCGCGCTGCGCGAGATCGGCTTCGAGACCGTCATGGTCAACTCGAACCCGGAGACCGTGTCGACCGACTACGACACGAGCGACCGCCTCTACTTCGAGCCGCTCACGCTGGAGGACGTCCTTGAGGTCTACCGGCAGGAGGGGTGCGAGGGCGCGATCGTGCAGTTCGGCGGGCAGACGCCGCTCAACCTGGCCGTCGCGCTGAAGGCGAACGGCGTGAACATCATCGGCACGTCGCCCGAGTCGATCGAGGTCGCCGAGGACCGAAAGCTCTTCGCCGCGGTGCTGGACAGGCTGCGCCTGCGCCAGCCCCAGAACCGCACCGCGATCGGCGAGGGCGAGGCGGCCGCCTTCGCCCGCGAGATTGGCTACCCGGTGCTGCTGCGCCCGTCCTTCGTCCTCGGCGGGCGCGGGATGTTCATCCTCTACAGCGAGGAGGAGCTCAAGGCCGTCGTCAGGCAGGTGTTCGAGGTCATGCCGGGCAAGCCGGTCCTCATAGACAAGTTCCTCGAGGACGCGATCGAGCTCGACGTCGACTGCCTCTGCGACGGCGAGACGAGCGTGATCGGCGGGATGCTCGAGCACATCGAGTTCGCCGGCGTCCATTCCGGCGACGCGGCCATGGTGATGCCCCCCCACACGCTCGGCAAGAAGATGCTGGCCCAGGTCCGCTCGGCGACCCACGCGCTCGCGAGGGACCTGCGCGTCGTGGGCCTCATGAACGTGCAGTTCGCCATCAAGGACGGGCAGCTGTACGTCCTCGAGGTAAACCCGCGCGCCTCGCGCACGGTGCCGTTCGTCGCCAAGGCGATCGGGGTGCCGATCGCCAAGCACGCCGCCAAGGTTATGGCCGGGATGAAGCTCTCGGAGCTCGGCTTCACCCGCGAGACGACCCCGAAGCACTGGTGCGTCAAGGAGGCGGTCTTCCCCTTCGTCAGGTTCCCCGGGGCGACGATCACGCTCGGGCCGGAGATGCGCTCGACCGGCGAGGTGATGGGCCTCGACGCGGACCTGGGGATCGCCTTCGCCAAGGCGCAGGCCGCCGCGAGGCCGGGGCTTCCGGCCGGGGGCAACGTCTTTCTGAGCGTGAAGGATGCCGACAAGCCGCGCGCCGTGGAGCTCGCGCGCGCCCTGGCGGGGATGGGCTTCACTATCCTCTCGACAAGCGGGACGGCGAAGACGCTTTCCGACAACGGCATCTCCGTGAAGCGGGTCCCGAAGATAGCCGAGGGCCGCCCGAACGCCGTCGACATGATCAAGAACGGCCAGATCCAGATGGTGATCAACACCCCGAGCGGCATGATGCCGAGGCGCGACGAGAACCTTATCCGGGCCGCGGTCTACAGCCACAACATCTGCATCATGACCACGATAGGGGCGGCGCGCGCGGCGGTAGACGCGATCCGCTCGCTGCGGACCAATCCCGTCGGCGTCCGCCCCATCCAGAAGTACCGGGGCAACGTCACCGTGGTCTGAGGGCCCGTTTCCGGGTTTACAGGTGCCCGGGGATTCGCTTTCGTCATCGGTTCACCCAGGAAGCTCACACCGCCTATGCCCACGCCCCCGACCCCGTCAGACCCATCGGCCGCCGCCCCGATCCCGGTGCCCCATGAAGAAAGGTTCCGCCAGGCCTGGGAGCGGTATGGGAACACGGTTTACACCATGTGCGCGATTGTCGTGGCCGGGATCCTGGCCAAGGGTGGATGGGATTATCTCGTTGCACAGAAGGAACTTGGCATCGAGAAGGAATTTGCCGAGTGCACGTCGGCCGAGGCGTTCAGGGCTTTTGCCTCAAGCCATCCCGGCCACCCCCTTGCCGGGGCGGCGGACCTGAAGGTCGCCGACAATTCGTACGGCCAGGGCCATTTTGCGGATGCGGTGGCCGGCTATGAAAGGTGCATTGCCGAGCTGCCGGCCGGCCCTTTCCAGGCGCGCGCCAAGCTGGGCCTGGCAATCGCCCAGGCGCAGTCCGGCCGGGCGGCCGACGCGGAGGCGGGCCTGCGCCAGCTCCTGAGCGATCCAAACCAGCTCAGCTCCATCCGATGCGAGGCGGGTTACCACCTGGCCGAGGTCGCCTTCGCCGCGGGGCGGGCGGAGGAGGTCCAGAAGCTCGCGGAGCAGCTGATGCAGATCGACGCGACGAGCGCCTTCGCCGAGCGGGCCTTCGCGCTGCGCGCGGAGATGCCGGAGTCGGCGGCCCCCCCGGCGGGCCCGGCCGTCTTGCTGCCGCAGAAGCACTGAGCCCCGCCGGGGCGGCCCTAGGGCGAGCGCTGGCCCACGCCGGTGCCGAACATGATCGTCTGGGTGACGGGCATCGCGGGCTCGTACGTGGAGTCTCCCATTTGCATCGCCTGAACCGTCACGAGGCCGCCCTGCGACGTCAGCGATTCCCCGTTCAGGGTCGCCGCGCCCGAGACGACCTCGAAGCGCACGGGCAGCCCCGAGGAGGCGCTGGCGCTGAGGACGACCTGCTGCCCCGCGGAGACGGCGGCGCCCGAGGTCTGGAACGTGATGGACTGGTGGCGCTTGCCGACGAACACGCGGGCCGGCGCGCTGGTCGCGCTCCCCATGGCGTTCGAGGCGACCGCGTCGTACGCGCCGGTGTCGGTCAGCTCCGCCGCCGCGATCGTGAACGTGGGTCCCGTCGCCCCCGTGATGGGCACGCCGTCCTTGCGCCACTGGATGTCCGGGGGCGGCTCGCCGGAGGCCCGGACGGAAAGGGCAACCGAGTCGCCGATGACCGCGTTCCTTCCGAGGGGCCCGGACTGGATCGCGGGAGCGATGGGCCTCGGCCGGACCGTGAACGCGCGCTCGGCGTCGCGCGCCGGCAGGTACGCGGCGTCGCCGGCCTGGGACGCCTTGATGATTACCAGGCCGGGTACGCCGGTCAGCCTGAGCCTCGCCCCGTCGAGGACGCCGGGCCCCGCGACGACCTCGAGTTTGAGCGGGAGGCCGGAGGTCGCCCTCGCGGCGATGTCGAACGGCGGGTCGTCGACGGAGCGCGCCGAGATCTCCTCGAAGACTATCTCCTGCTTCTTGCGCAGGTCCTGGGCTGCGGCGTCGGTCGCGAGGGCGGCCAGGGCCGCCAGGGCCGCGAGGGCCGCCAGGGAGCGGCGGGGGGTGCGGGTATCCATGGTGTCAGACGTTCACGTGCACGACCTTCGCGGGGGGAAACCCGTTGAAATGGGTGGACGACGCGTGGCTGTAGGCGCCGATGTTCTCGCTGTAGACCAGGTCGTCGCGCTCGAGCTCGGGCAGGTTCTCGGCCATCGAGATGACGTCGAGGGCGTCGCACGTCGGCCCATACACCGCGCTGATCCTCGTGGGCCCCTTCTTGAACGCCCTGACCGGGTACTTGCAGTGGTCGAAGATGACGCCCGAGTAGGTGTGGTAGACGCCGTCGTCGATGTAGTAGCTGGGCTTGCCCTCGCGCACGGCCTTGCCGATCACCTTCGACACGGACTTGCAGGCCGTGGCCACCAGGAACCGGCCGGGCTCCGCGAGGATCTGGATGTTGCTCGGGAAGAGCCTCCTCAGCTCGCGGTCAATGGTCCTGGCGAGCTCGCGGAAGGGCTTCACCGTGTCGTCGTAGCGGGCCGGGAAGCCGCCGCCGATGTCGAGCAGGTTCATCTTGCGGTAGCCGCGCTCGCTCGCCTCCTTGAAGAGGTTGGCGCAAAGCGCCAGCGCCTGTACGTAGTTCTCGAAGTTCGTCGTCTGGCTGCCCACGTGGAAGCTCAGGCCCTCGCAGGTGAGGCCGAGGCTCTCCGCAAGCAGGATCAGGTCCACCGCCTCGCCGGGCGCCGCGCCGAACTTCGACGAGAGCTCGACCATCGCCCCGGTGTTCGGGACCTTCAGGCGAAGCACCACGCCCGCCTGCGGCGCGTGCTCCCTGATCTTCTGCAGCTCCTCGGCGTTGTCGAACGTCACGAGCGGCTTGTACCCGTTCAGCTCCTCCAGGGTCTCCTCGGGCTTGTTGGGGTTCGCGTAGATGATCTTGTCCCAGATCCAGTCCTGCCGCTGCTTGGGCGGCATGTCCTTCACGTTGTCGTAGACGATGTTGAACTCGGGCATCGACGCCACGTCGAAGCTCGCGCCCTCGAGGTAGAGCGTGCGCACGATCTCCGGAAGCGGGTTGGCCTTGACCGCGAAGTACGCCTGGACGCGGGGGAGGTGCCTCTTGAACTCGCGGTAGTTCCTGCGCAGCGCATCGTGGTCGACGACGAACAGCGGCGTCCCGTGTTCGCGGCCGAGCCTGCGCAGTTGGGCCCTGGTGATCATCGGTGCGGGTCAGATTCGGCAAAAACCGGGCGAATGCAAGAGGTCCGAGGATCCGCCCGGGGTGCGGCCGGGCCCGGCGTCAGTCCCCGTCCTTCACCAGGAAGTTCTTGAACTGCCATGGATCCCTGGGTTCGAAACTCGGCCTGTTGTAGCCGCTGAAGGCGTTCCTGTAGTCGCGCAGCGGGGTCCAGTCCGAGCGGGTCGATATCCACTTGCCCAGGTACGGCTTCGAGACCGCGAGGACGTACTCGTGCGGCAGGTCGTCGGGCACCCTGACGCCCTCCTCGGGGTTCGCGATCATCCACATGGTCGCGGCCACCACCGAGATGGCGACCTGCATGGTCGTCGCGTTCTGGTGCGGCACCAGGCGGCGGGACTCCTCGATCGAGAGGTCGGAGCCTATCCACCATGACTTGTAGGGGTGGCCCATGATGAGGGCGCCGAGGATGTCCGCGCCCTTGGTGATCTCGTCGTTCATGATGCGCAGCCCCGGCTGGAGCTCGTAGCTGCGCCCCCTGAGCTCGTTCAGGGAGGCGATCGCCTCGTCGCACGGGCAGTAGGCGTAGTGGACCGTGGGCCGGTAGGCGGCCTTCCCGCCCTCCCACACCGTGAGCGAGTCCGAGATGGTGAAGGCCTCGCCGTGGCGCACGACCATCCCAAGGATGGTGTAGTCGGGTACCCACGAGCGCACCCACGTGTTGATCCCCATCCGGGCTAGGCAGATCTGGTTCCTCGGCCCCGCCTTGTGCCTGTAGGCCAGGGGCGGGAGGGCCTTCTCGTGCGTGCCCCAGCCGAGCTCCGCCGTGGTCGTTCCCTCCTCCCGGAAACCCTCTATGCTCCATGTGTTTACGAACTCGTCGATCTGCTTCGGCACGTCGGTGATCTGCGTGTCGCGCTCGCTGCAGTGGATCACCTTCACGCCGAGCGCCCTTGCGAGGCGGTTGAACTCGCGCGCGGCGATGAAGCCCTGGAGCGCCTCGGCCTTCCTCCCCTTGGCCCTGCGCTCGCCGATCATCGCGTTCGCGATGTCGACCAGGCCCTGCCTCGTGAAATGCGAAATCAGGCCCGGGTTCGCGCCGTGCTCGACGACCGCCGTCGCGCCCTTCCTGTCCCAGCCCGAGCGCATGCGGCGCAGGTTCATGTGCCTCCAGTAGAGCGTGCGCTCGGTGGGGTGCTTCCTGCCGCCGGCGTACGGGTCCCAGACCTCCACGGATGTATTTATGTATAGGATACCGTTGTCGTGGCACCACTGGAGGATGACGCAGGCGTCGATGTTCCACGCGAGGTCGATCAGGATGTCACCGGCCGAGAGGTGCCTGCCGAGGAGCGACGCGAGGTTCTCCTGGGTCACGCGCTCCCTGAGGAAGCGCACGCCCTTGGCGGTCCACTCCCTGAGCTTGTCCTCCTTGCTCTCGAAGTCGATCACGGTGACGTTGCCCGGGGGCACGTCGACCAGCTGGAAAAGGATGGGCAGGGTGCACTCTGCGACGGCGCCGTAGCCGACGAAGAGGATCTTTTTGCGGAATTCGGTCATGGATCTAGGTTGAGGTTCAGCTGGCGTGGGGACGGTTGAGGGCAGATGTCGGACAAAGTAAAGGCCGCGTTCTCCGGCGGATGCAAGAAAGACAGGGTCCGGCGGGAACCGGCGCCGCGGCTTCGCCGCATCGTCACGCGGCCGCGGCCGCCGTCAGCGTCGGGGAAATGGTCGGGGCGGAGAGATTTGAACTCTCGACCTCCTGGTCCCAAACCAGGCGCTCTACCAGGCTAAGCTACACCCCGAAAGGCTGAGGGCAGGGCCGTTTCCGGGGGGTGTCAAGGCGGGATGTCCCAAAGTGCGCAATGTGCTTGCGTACCATGGATATTAAGTCTCAGATCACGTTCCTTACCTTACCTATTCATGGATACTATTTCACGCGAAAACAACAGCATGCTCCCGATGGGTGGCGTCATAGTCGGCGCCGTGGCTCTCATTATCGGCGGCTACGCTGCCATCAGCCTTTCCAAGGTCAACCGCACGCTTGCGGCGCAGGCGGACAAGGTCGCGAGGATCGACGATCTCTCGACCCAGGTCTCCTCGGCCCAGGCGGCGAGCGACAAGGCCGCGAGGGACATTTCGTCACTGGCGACGCAGACGCAGAGCGCCGTCACGCAGATCGCCAACGACCTTGCGGGCATCCATGAGCAGATCAAGCACATGGAGGAGACCCACGCCGCCAAGGCGGCCGCCAAGGGCCCCAAGGGCGAGCCGGCCGTCGCCGGCCCGGGCGAGTACATCGTCAAGGCGGGTGACACGGGCATGAAGATCGCCCGGGCGAACGGCTGTTCGCTGGCCGACCTCGAGTCGGTCAACCCCGGCGTGTCCTGGACCCACCTCAAGGTCGGCGAGAAGCTGAAGCTGCCCGAGAAGAAGTGATTCCCGGGGAGCCGTCCCGGTGGTTGCGCGGCGGCGAGCGTGTGCTCGCCTCGACGCGGGTCCTCGAGCTCAGGAGCATTCGATACCGCCATCCCGCGCGGGGCGACGAGCGGGACTATGTCGTGGCGCATGCGCCTGACTGGGTGAACGTCGTCGCGGCGACCCCCGTGGGCGGCATCGTCCTCGTGAGGCAGTTTCGGTTCGGCACCGGCTCTCTCTCGCTCGAGGTTCCCGGCGGCGTGATGGAGGCCGGGGAGGACCCCGTCGCCGCGGCCGTGCGCGAACTGTCGGAGGAAACCGGGTACGGCGGGCCGGCCAGGCTGCTCGGCAGCGTGCATCCAAACCCGGCGATCATGGACAACCGCTGCCACGTCGTCTTGGTCGAGGGCGCGGCCCCCGTGGGCCCGGTCAAGTGGGACGACGACGAGGAGATCGAGGTGCTGGAGGCGCCGGTCGCGGACGCGCTCGCGTGGGCGCGCTCCGGCGCGATCACCCACAGCCTCACGATCGCGGCCCTCATGCTCTTCGAGGGAGTCCGGCGCGTTTGACTTAGGCATGCCGGCGGGCACCTTACACCTCGCCCCGCACCTTGAGAATGAACCGCCCAAGGCCATGAACGCCTCCCTCTTCGCCAACAGCATGTCGGCGCTGGGCGGCCCCGCGGACGAGGGTTTCGTGCCGGCGCCGCTCGAGGAGGAGATCCGCAGGATCTACTCCCGGAGCCCGATCTACGGGCGCCGGTTCCCCCTGCACAAGGAGGCGCTGAGGTGGTCCTGCTACCGCGAGATCCCGGCGCTGTCCAAGAGGGAGATCGTGGAGACCGGCCACCAGTCGTTCTTCCCCGACTATCGCGAGGTCGAGCGCGGGCTGGCCGACCACCGCTTCGAGTACGAGAACACTTCGGGGACGACCGCGGCCCCGATGACGATCATCATGGAGGACGGCTGGTGGGCGGCGCAGACGCGCAGGGCTTACCGCGCGTCCGGCATCCTGCGCGGGTTCGCGGACCGGGCGCACCGCAGGTGCGTGCTGGCCCCGGTGGGGTGCTCGAGCAACCTGTGCCCCTACGAGGACCACCCGTTCCCGCACCGCTACTTCGACGGGACGGTGTACCTCAACCTCTCGAGCGACCCCTTCGCCTTCTCCGAGGCGGAGTGGGACCGGATCGTGGTCGAGCTCCAGGCCACCCAGCCGGAGATCCTCGAGGGCGAGCCCGTCTACCTCTCGCTCCTGGCGCGCGCGGCGCTGCGTCGCGGCGTCAGGGTGCCGAGCATACGCGCCGTCATCCTGACCTACGGCAAGGCGAGCCGCCAGCACGGCAGGCGCATCGCCGAGGCGTTCCCCGCCCCGCAGGTGGACCTGTACGGCTCGACCGAGGCCGGGTACCTGTTCGTCGGCGAGGCGTTCCGCGACGACTCGAGGGTCATCGACGACAACGCGTTCATCGAGCTCGCGCCGTGGCGCCCCGGGCTGGACGGCGTCCACCAGATCTACGTGACGACCCGGGGCAGGGAGGCCATGCCGCTCCTGCGCTACCACACGGGCGACATCGTCCGCTCGATGCCCGGGGGATTCCGGATACTCGGCCGGGAGCGCGACCTGTACCTCAGGCCCGACGGGACGCTCGTGTCGCCCGCCGACGTGGACGCGGCGCTGCCCGCGGATTTCGCATGCTGGCACTACTGCCTCACCCAGACGGCGCCGAGCCGCTGGGACTTCCACTACGTCTCGGACAGGCCCGCCCACCACGGGAGCGTCGACTCGGCGCTTTCGGGCTTCCTCGGCGTCGGGGTGAGGGTCAATGCGTTCCGGCGCAAGTCGATCGCCCCGGCGGCGAGCGGGAAGTTCGCCCTCCTGAAGCCGCTGGCGCCGGCGTGAGCGCCCCGGCGCCCGGCGGGGCCCCCGGTCCCGTCGCGATTATTCCGCATTCCGGGTCTTTACTCGGAGGGCGGCTCCGGTAGGAATCAAGGCCGGCTATCCCGCGATGGAACTCCTCCGCAACCTGTTCGGAAGCACGATAGGCAGGAAACTGCTCATGGCCGCGACCGGCCTGGTGCTCATCGCATTCGTCATCGGGCACCTTGTCGGCAACCTCCAGGTCTTCGAGGACCCCGACAGGATCAACGGTTACGCGCACTTCCTGCGGTCGCTCGGACCCGTGCTCTGGGCGGTCCGGGCCGTCCTTATCGCGTGCGCGGCGGTCCACATCTGGGCCGGCACGGTCCTCGCGATCGAGGACCGAAGGGCCCGCGGCGACGAGCCCTATGCGGTCAAGACGTGGATACAGGCGACCGTGTCCTCCCGCTACATGCGCTGGACGGGCTTCGTGGTCCTCGCTTTCATCCTCTACCACCTCGCCCAGTTCACGGTCGGCGCCGCGCAGCCGGCGACGTTCAAGGAGAACCTCCCGCACTACACGATGAAGGGCGACTACCACGTGCTGGGCCTCGCCGTGGTAAAGGCGGGGACCGACGTCCTCGACGTCCGCAGCATGGTGATCCTCGGCTTCAGGAAGCGGGTCGTCGCGCTGTTCTACATCGTCGCCGTGGGATTGCTCTCGCTGCACCTGCTGCACGGCGCCGACAGCCTCTTCCAGACGCTCGGCTGGCGCAGCAGCCGGTGGGAGCGGGGGCTCAGGGCGGTCGTCGCGCTGTTCTGCGCGGCGTATTTCCTGGGCAACCTGTCGATCCCCGGCGCCGCGATCCTGGGGTACCTGCACTGAGGACACGCACCCGCGCCATGGCACAGCTCGAATCCAGGATCCCGTCCGGCCCCCTCGCCGACAAGTGGCGCAGGCACAAGGCGGAGATCCGGCTCGTCAACCCGTCCAACAAGCGCAAGTACGAGGTCATCGTCGTCGGCGCGGGCCTGGCGGGCGCCTCGGCCTCGGCCTCCCTGTCCGAGCTCGGCTACGCGGTGAGCTGCTTCGTGTTCCACGACAGCCCGAGGCGCGCGCACTCGATCGCGGCCCAGGGCGGGATAAACGCGGCCAAGAACTACCAGAACGACGGCGACAGCGTGTACCGGCTCTTCTACGACACGGTCAAGGGCGGCGACTACCGGTCCCGCGAGGCCAACGTTTACCGCCTGGCCGAGGTGTCCTCCCAGATCATCGACCAGTGCGTCGCCCAGGGCGTACCCTTCGCCCGCGAGTACGGCGGCCTCCTCGCCAACCGGTCGTTCGGCGGCGCGCAGGTCTCCCGCACCTTCTACGCGAGGGGGCAGACGGGCCAGCAGCTCCTGCTTGGCGCGTACTCGGCGCTGTCGCGGGCGGTCGCCTGCGGCGCGGTCAAGCTCCACACCAACTCGGAGATGCTCGACCTGGTCGTCGTCGGGGGCCACGCCAAGGGCATTGTCGTGCGCAACCTGGTGACCGGCCAAGTCACCCGGCACGCGGCCGACGCCGTCGTCCTGGCGACGGGGGGCTACGGCAACGTCTTCAACCTGTCGACCTACGCGCGGGGCTCGAACGCGACCGCGATCTGGCGCGCCTACAGGAGGGGCGCGTGCTTCGCCAACCCGTGCTTCACCCAGATCCACCCCACGTGCATCCCGGTGACCGGCGAATACCAGTCGAAGCTCACGCTCATGTCGGAGTCGCTGCGCAACGACGGGCGCATCTGGGTGCCGAGGAGCAGGGAGGACCGGCTGAGGCCCCCGGCCTCGATCCCCGAGGCCGAGCGCGACTACTACCTGGAGCGGATGTACCCGAGCTACGGCAACCTGTGCCCGAGGGACGTGGCCTCGCGGGCCGCGAAGCGGGTCTGCGACGAGGGGCGCGGGGTGGGTGAGAGCGGCCTCGGCGTCTACCTTGACTTCTCGGACGCGATCGGCCGCCTCGGCGAGGCCGGCGTCCGCGAGCGCTACGGCAACCTCTTCGACATCTACCACGAGATCACCAACGAGAACGCCTACCGGGTGCCGATGAGGATCTTCCCGGCGGTCCACTACGCCATGGGCGGCCTCTGGGTGGACTACAACCTCATGTCCAACCTCCCGGGGCTCTTCGTCGTCGGCGAGGCGAACTTCTCCGACCACGGAGCGAACCGGCTCGGCGCCTCGGCCCTCATGCAGGGGCTGGCGGACGGCTACTTCATCCTGCCCTACACGGTCGGCGACTACCTCGCCACGCAGAAGCCGGGCTCGAGGCCCGCGGCCGACGCGCCGGAGTTCACGAGGGCCGCGGAGGGAGTCGCCGCGTTGACGAGGCGCCTCCTCTCGGTGCGTGGAAGGGAGCCCGTGAGCCATTTCCACAAGAGGCTCGGGCACATCCTCTGGCAGCACTGCGGGATGGCCCGCAACAGGGCGGGCCTCGAGAAGGCCCTCCAGGAGATCCCCGCGCTGCGCGAGGAGTTCTGGGCAAACGGCCTCGTGCCCGGGACCGGGGACTCGATCAACCAGTCACTCGAGCGGGCCGTGCGCGTGGCCGACTTCCTCGAGCTCGGAGAGCTCATGTGCCGCGACGCCCTCGCGCGGGAGGAGAGCTGCGGGTGCCACTTCAGGGAGGAGCACCAGTATCCGGACGGCGAATGCAAGCGCGACGACGATAGCTTCGCCCACGTGGCCGCCTGGGAATACGCGGGGGAGGGCGCGGCCCCGGTCCGCAACACCGAGCCGCTCGCCTACGAGACGGTCAAGATGAGCGTGCGAAACTACAAATGAGCGCCGCGAGGACATTCGACGTCACCCTGCGCGTCTGGCGCCAGTCGGGCCCCGGGATGGAGGGGGCCTTCGTCGATTACGCCGCCCGCGGCGTGAACCCCGACATGTCGTTCCTCGAGATGCTCGACGTCCTCAACGACGAGCTAGCGGCCCGGGGCGAGGAGCCGATCGCGTTCTCGCACGACTGCCGAGAGGGGATCTGCGGGACCTGCTCGCTGACGATCAACGGCAAGCCGCACGGGCCGAACCGCGGCGTCGCCTCGTGCCAGACCTACATGCGCAGCTTCAAGGACGGCGACCTTATCGTGGTCGAGCCGTTCCGCGCCCGGCCGTTCCCGGTCCTGAAGGACCTCGTGACCGACCGGAGCGCCTTCGACGCGATCCAGCAGGCGGGCGGCTTCATCACGGTGAGGACGGGATCGGCGCCCGAGGCCAACTCGGTGCCGGTGCCCAAGGAGGTCGCCGACCTCGCGATGGACGCCGCCCAGTGCATCGGGTGCGGCGCGTGCGTGGCCGCGTGCAAGAACTCGAGCGCGATGCTCTTCGTCGCGGCGAAGGTCTCCCACCTGGGGCTCCTTCCCCAGGGCCAGCCGGAGCGGTACAGGCGCGTGCTCGCGATGGTGAGAACCATGGACGGGCTGGGATTCGGCGGGTGCACGAACCAGTACGAGTGCAGCGCGGCGTGCCCCAAGCTCATCTCCCACGACTTCATCGCCCGCATGAACCGCGACTACGCGAAGGCCGTCTTCCGCTCTTCCTTCAAGCCGGCGGCCGCGGGCGGGGCCGGGGACTGACGGATTACAGGCGACGTCGGCCGGGGGGCCGCCGCGCGGCGCAGGCCGCCGGCCGCGGGGATGCGCCCCGTCTCGTGCAACTTTCCGGGGACGTGCCGTGTTCTCATGGTAACCAAAGAAAAAAACAGAACATGAAAACCAACATCCTCCCCGTCATCGCCTTCCTGGCCGCCCTAGCGGCCTTTGTCCTTCTTCCAGTGAGCGCGGTCGCCGCCAGCATCGCCCTCTCGGTCACCGGCATGGTCTCCGTGGTCGCGGCGGACTATGGCAGGCCGGTCGAGCCCACGAGGGCCACCGCGCCCGTCGTTCCCGCGAACCTGTCGCGCCTGGCGCCGACCGAGTACAAGATCGCAGCCTGAGCAATCAGGCTGCAACAGCCCCTTGGTTTAGCGGGGTAAATGAGGTGGCCGGCCCTTCGGGCCGGCCACCTCCGTTTTGGGGATCGGCGCGCGCCCCGCCGGCCCGGCCGCGCCGCGCGCGGCGGCCCCTGCGCAGGGCCTTGGGGATCGGCAGCGCCGGGGGTCCGGCCTCCGCTTTTCCTGTAACTTCCCGGGCGCGGCCGTGTTTCTTAGGCAACCAAAGATAACAACCGAATATGAAAACCAACGTCCTTCCCCTCGTCGCCTTCATGGCCGCCCTCGCGGCCTTCGTCTTGCTTCCCGTAAGCTTCGTCACCGCGAGCATCGCCCTCTCGGTCACCGGCATGATCTCGGTCATCGCCGCGGACTACGGCAGGAGCGCGAAGCCCCTCGGGGTTCCCGCGCGGGTCATCCCCATCGACGTGCCGCGCCAGGCAACGGCCGAGAACCGGGCCGCTGCCTGACCGCGGCCCCTCGCCCCGGGGCGTCCGCCGCACGCGAGAGAAATGGCCGGCCCGCTGGGTCGGCCATCGCATTTGCGGGTCGACCGCAACCGCCGCGGGGCCGGCCGGGCTGGCTTCCTCCTCCGTCCATCAGCCGGGAATCCCGCTCATCAAATTCCGGCGCACATCTTGGGCGGGAGCCGTCTTTCCTCGGCGAAACAAAAGAACCATTGAACATGAAAAACAACTCCCTTCCCGCCGTCGCCCTCCTGGCCGCGGTCCTGGCCTGCGTCCTCCTTCCGGTCAGCGCCGCCGCCGCGAGCATCGCACTTTCGGTGACCGGCATTTTCTCGGTCCTTGCCGCCGACTACGGCCGGAACGTGGAGCCGGTGCTCGCCAAGTCGCGCGCGATCCCGTTCAACGAGCCCGGCTGCCCGCCGGACGGGCTCCGCGAGGCGGCCTGATCAGAACATCGAGAGCGCATGGGCGCTCTCGAGGACGACCCACGCGGCGCCGCAGACAACCGCAGCGACCAGGGCGTACCTGAGGAGCTTGCGCCCCCTGAGGATCGCGTCCTGAAAGTCGGTGTTGAGCGTCTTGCGGTTGCTCTCAGCGATGAAGCTCACGAAGCGGGGGTCCCGGAACCTCCCGCGCGAGTCGCTCTCCATGCCGAAACGGATAGCGGGGCGGTGGAAGAGGCGCTTGATGAGCGTGGGCATCGGCGGGCGTGCGACTATCCGTGTTTCTGGGTGGTTTTTACAAGGCGAATCTCGCCACGCTCGACCTTTCACGGCTTTTTATCACGCTATGTCCCGCTCACCCATGCACCGCTTCCAGTACGCCGGCCAGAACCTCCACTGCGAATCCGTGGATCTCGCGGAGGTGGCCCGCCTTTACGGCACGCCGACGTACGTGTACAGCGCGGCGACTATAGCGGACAATTACGCCCGGCTGGTCGGAAGCATGAAGGGGCTGGACGTCAAGGTCTGCTATTCCCTCAAGGCAAATTCCAACTTGGCGGTGGTGAAGCACTTGGCAAACCTGGGCTCCGCCTTCGATTTCGTGAGCTCCGGCGAGATGCGCCGGGTGCTCGCGGCGGGCGCCAGCGTCAAGGAGAGCGTGTTTGCGGGCGTCGGCAAGACGGAGGCCGAGATCCGGCTCGCCCTCGAGGCGGGTATCTTCTCGTTCCACGTCGAAAGCGAGCCGGAGCTCGCGCGGCTGAACCACGTCGCGGGAAAGCTGGGCGTAAAGGCGCCGGTCGCCCTCCGGGTCAATCCGGACGTCGACGCGAACACACACGCGAAGATCACGACCGGGACGAGCGCCAACAAGTTCGGCATACCGATCCGGCAGGCCGCCGCCGCGTACGAGGCGGCAGCCAAGTACCCGAACATCGCGATCCGGGGGATCCAGACGCACATCGGCTCCCAGATCACCGAGGTGCGGCCCTTCGCCGAGGCGCTGGAGAAGCTCGCCCCGCTGGCCGCCGACCTGAAGGAGCGCCAGGGGATAACGTACATCTCGATCGGCGGGGGGATGGGGGTCGTCTACCGGGACGCCCTGGCGAGCGGGCCGTTCTCGTGGTGGGAGACGCAGCCCGAGGGCAAGCGGCCGCTGACCGCCGAGGCGTACGGGGCCGCGCTCGCGCCCACGCTCGCGAGGCTGGGGCTCAGGGTGCTTCTCGAGCCGGGCCGTGCGATGGTGGCCAACGCCGGCGTCCTCCTGTCCCGCGTCGAGTACCTGAAGCGGGGCCAGGGCAAGAACTTCCTCATAGTGGACGCCGCGATGAACGACCTCGTCAGGCCGGCCATGTACGACGCGTACCATGAGATCGTGCCCCTGCGCCGGGACACAACCCGCCGGGCGCTCGTCGCCGACGTCGTGGGGCCGATCTGCGAGACCGCGGACTGCTTCGCCGCGGACAGGCAGATCCAGGAGCTGGGAGAGGGCGAGTACCTGGCATTCATGAGCGCCGGCGCGTACGGCCACGTGATGGCGAGCCGGTACAACAGCCGCCCCATCCCCGCCGAGGTCCTCGTGATGGGGAGCGCGTTCGAGCAGGTCACGGCGCGCGAGACGTTCGAGCAGATGGTGGCCAACGAGAAGATTCCCGCGTTTTTGAGGTAGCAAGGCCCTCCCGGGTCCGGTTAGAACGAGGCCATGAAGTTCTGCGTAGTCGGGGCCGGGGCCTGGGGCACGGCGTTCGCGCTTCACCTCGCGAGGGGTGGGCGCGCCGTGTCGCTGGTGCCCAGGCGGCCCGAGCAGGCCGCGACGATCGCCTCCACCCGCGAGAACCGCGAATACCTTCCCGGCGTCCATCTCCCATCCTCGGTGGAGGTGTGCGCGGGGCTGGCGGACGGCCTGTCGGGGGCGGACGTGATCCTTCTCGCCTGCCCGGCCCAGACCATGCGCCAGACGGCCGAGCACGTGAGGGACGCCCTCGGCGCGGACGCCGTGCCCCGCCTCGTCATTAGCCTCGCCAAGGGCCTCGAGCTCGGGAGCCACCTTCGCCCGTCGCAGGCGGTCGCCGAGGCGCTGCCTGGCGTGACGGTGGGCGCCCTCTCGGGTCCGACCAACGCGGCCGAGGTCGCGCGCGGCCTGCCCGCGGCCATGGTGCTCGCGGCGAGGGCGGGCGAGCCCGCCGTCCCCGAGGTCCAGGCGGCCATCAGCGGGCCGACGCTGCGGGTCTACACGACCGACGACCTCCCCGGCGTGGAGTACGGCGCCAGCCTGAAGAACGTCTATGCGATCGCCGCGGGCTGCTGCGACGGACTGGGGCTGGGGGACAACGCGAAGGCGGCGCTCATGACCCGCGCGGTCGCCGAGATGGTGCGCGTCGGCGCCTCGCTCGGCGCGCGACGGGAGACCTTCTACGGCCTGAGCGGGTTCGGGGACCTGGTGGCCACCTGCCACGGGCCGTGGAGCCGCAACCGGGAGTTCGGCCAGAAGATAGGCGAGGGGCGCAACATCGCGGAGCTGCTCGAGGGCCGCAGGACGGTCGTCGAGGGCTACGAGACCACCCGGTCCTTCGCCGGCCTGTGCGCGGAGAAGCGCATCGACGCGCCGATCCTCGCGGAGACGAACGCCATCCTCTTCCAGGGGAGCCGGCCGGCCGACGCCATTTCGTCCCTCATGATGCGCGAGCTCAAGCGCGAGTCGGCGCCCGTCCTCGAGCCGGCCTGAGCCGCCCGCGTCGGGGCGCGCCGCGGCGCGCTGTTCGCCGGGACGGGCGACCCCGGGGCCGCGGGTTTGACCTTGACGTTGTTTTCCGCTTCCCCGCAATTCCGGGACCGCAAGGAGCCCGTACCCCCCCGGCCGCGGATCCGCGGCCGAGCCCCATCCAGCCAAGCGCGTTAAGGGAACAAGATCCCCACAGCATCATGTCCGACGCAACCACCGCCATCAAAGACACGACCGCCAACCCGGCCCCCCTGGGCCTGCTAGCATTCGGGATGACCACCGTGCTGCTGAACCTCCACAACGCCGGGTTCTTCGAGCTGAACAGCGTGATCCTGGCCATGGGGATATTCTACGGCGGCCTGGCCCAGGTCATCGCGGGCGTGATGGAGTGGAAGAAGAACAACACGTTCGGAACCACCGCCTTCACCTCATACGGGATGTTCTGGCTCGCCTTCGCGGCGCTGGTGATGCTGCCCAAGCTTGTCCCCGCCATTGCCGCCCCGAGCGGTGGCGCCGTAGTCGCCTTCCTCTCCATCTGGGGCCTCTTCACCGCGGTCATGTTCGTCGGCACGCTTCGGCTCAACCGCGCGCTGCAGGTCGTCTTCGGCACGCTCACCGTCCTCTTCTTCCTCTTGGCCGCCGGGGACCACCTAGAGAGCGCCGGGCTGAAGCGGTTCGCCGGCTACGAGGGGATCGTCTGCGGCTTGTCCGCGATGTACACGGGCCTGGCGCTGGTCCTTAACGAGGTGTTCGGCCGGACCGTTCTTCCGATCGGTCCGGTGGCCAGGTAGCCCGCGTGCCGCGCCCCTAGATCTGGCGTCCCAGTCGCCTGGCGGACGCCAGGACGAGCATGCTGCCGAGGTAGGCGACGATGACGAGCATCGAGAGGCGGTGGTTGCCGACCGCCATGCCCAGGTACTCGCAGAAGCCGCCGAGCATCGCCCCGATCAGGTTGGCGCCGAACGCGGCCGACGGGAACGCCGCGCCGCGGAACGTGGTGGAGAAGATGATCCCGGCGAAGAAGACCGGCAGGGGGACGACGAGGAGCGTCCAGAGCAGGCGGCCGGCGAAGCTGAACTCGAGGACGTGCTCGCGGGGCACGACGAGGAGCAGGGCGAGGATCGCGAAGAGCGGGGCGTACATCCAGGGCGAGAAGCCCTTCAGCCGCTCGGCCAGCAGGTTGGCGCCGATCACCATCAGGAGGACCCCCGCCACGACGACCATCGTCACGAACCAGGTCGCGCCGAAGAACAGCGTGCAGTCGCTGATGCTCTTGGTCTCGAGGAGGAGGAAGCCCATGCCGAGCAGGCCGAAGTGGACGTCGCCGAAGCCGAACGAGCGGCGCCTGAGGCAGGCGACCGCCGCCACCGAGAACGCCAGCAGGCTGCCTATGGCGACCAGGTAGTCGGACGGGACCGTCTTGCCGATCAGGTACAGGAACGGCCAGTCGTCCGTCGGCAGGTCGATGCGGCCTACGTCGACGTAGCCTTGGTGGTAGAAGTGGCCCACGTTCTCCGGCATCGCGAGGCCGGCGTCCTTGGAGACGCATAGGATCAGCGTCTTCTGGCGCGCGTCGAGGTAAACGGTCGGCTCCCGGCCCGTGGCGGCGGCCACGAGCGCGTTGAGCTTCGGCCCGAGCCAGGGCCTGCCGAGGTAGAACGAGAGCGTCAGCACGCCGTGGTCGTTGAGGAGCCTGAACGCCGACCGCATGCTCTCGACCGTGTAGACGTAGCCGTCCAGTCGCACGTTGTTCATCGTGCTGAAGAGCGCCTGGGAATCGAGGAAGCCGAACACCACCATGTCGTACCCGGGCGTCGCCTTCGCAAGGTACGAGCGGGCGTCGTCCACGTGGGCCGACACCCTGGGGTCCGAGTACGGGGCCCCCGCGTTGTACCTGCGCGAGATCGCGATGATGGCCGGGTCGATCTCCACGGCGTCGACATGGCGCGCGCCCGCCGCCAGGGCCGCCTCGATGTCGAGGCCCCCGCCGGAGCCCACGATCAGCACCCGGTCGCGCCCGCTCGCGACGGCGTAGGGAAGGCCGTACTGCAGCTCGAGCCAGCTGATGTAGTCCGCCGATTTCGTCCCCGCGGTGTAGCGCCGCGAATCGAGAGCCGCGTCGTAGTGGTACCCGAACTGGTTCACCCTGACGGTGTACACGGGGGGGTCTCGCCCGGCCAGGGTCTCCGGCGGCGGCGCGGACTCCGCCGTGTCGGGGGTCTCGAGGCGGCTCACCGTGATGTAGTAATAGGGGGACCAGATGGCCTTCCTGTCGCTGTTCCAGACGATCGCCGCGAGCACCGCCGCGAACAGCGGCACGTGGACGAGCCAGCCGCGCCGCGGCGCTATCACTAGGTAGATGAGCATCACCCCCGCCATCCCGAGCACCGGCGAGAAGAGCCAGAGCGAGAACAGCCCGAAGCAGAGCGTGCCGGAAAGGCTCCCGGCGAGGTCCCACGCGTAGGCCGTCAGGCGCGGCAGGGAGTTGAACAGGACGCCCATCCGCTGACCGAGCGGCACGAAGAGCAGCGCGTTCACGGCGAATATCCGGACCAGGACGAACGCATGGAACATGGACGGCGGGAGCGCGAAGAAGTGGGCCTCGCTGGCTGAGGTCCCCAGCACGGCGTTGCGGTCCAGGAGCAGCATCCCGATGTCGCACGCAAGGAACGCCGGAAACCACCCGAAAAGGTTCCACCTCTTGCCGCCGGCCATCGCCCCCGCGCCCAGGCCGAGGAAGGAGCTGAGCAGCATCAGGTTGGCGTAGTAAGCGACCAGGTGCACCACGGAAGGCACCCAGCGGATCACCATCATCTCGAGGAAGAGGGCCGTGAACGAAAGCGCGAACATCTCCCACCTCATCCGGCCCTTGTCCTCTGGGGCGTCCGTCATCACCAAAGGATTACGGGGCGCGGGCGGCAAGAGAAGCAACAAAACTCCGGCTCGGGTCGCCTTCGCCCGCGGGCATTAGCCGCGCAACAATTTGGGCCATAGCCGCTTGCGTTCAGCACGATCCACCCCCCGGCGGAATATTGCCGCAACCCGGGGATTGCGGAGGGGGCAGGGCGCACCCAAAGTCGCGTGGAATGAACATTTCCGTGGGTTGCACGCTGCGTTACGAGGTGGTGGCCCCGAGCGCTGCGTTCACCTTCAACGTCCTGGCCAACACGGACACCCAGCAGCAGCTCGTCTCAGAGACCATCGTGTGCTCGCCGGAGGTGCCGACCGAGATCGCGACGACTTCGAAGGGGGAGCGCGTCCTGCGGCTGGAGGCCCGGAGCGGGCCCTTCGAGCTCGCGTACTCGGCGATCGTCAGCGTCGCGCGGCCCGAGATGCCTGCCGCGGTGCCGGCGGACCAGCCAGGCAGGCTGCCGCTCACCGTCCTCACCTACACGCTGCCCAGCCGCTACTGCGAGAGCGACCGCCTCGGGCCCAGCGCATGGGAGATATTCGGCAAGGTGGACGACCGGGCGGAGCAGGTTCGCTCGATCTGCGGCTGGGTGGGCGCGAACGTCGAGTACGCCCCGGGATCGACCGACGCAAGGACGTCGGCCTGGGACGTCTGGCAGGCGCGCAAGGGCGTCTGCCGCGACTACACGCACCTGGCGATCGCGCTGTGCAGGGCCCTGTCGATCCCCGCGCGCTACGTCGGCGGCTACGCGGTCGGGCTCGTGCCCATGGACTTCCACGCCTGCTTCGAGGCCTACCTCGGGGGCAAGTGGAGGGTGTTCGACCCGACCGACGGTATAGCCCCGGGGATGATCGTCGCGGCGACGCGCGGGCGCGACGCCGCGTCCGCCGGGCTGACGACGATCTTCGGGCGCGTCGCCGCCGGTCCCGTCCGGGTCGAATGCTCGGTGGCCGCCCCCGAGCCTCAGTCGACGGGGATCCGCATCGAGTAGAAGCTCCGGTACACGAACACGAGGGCGACGGCGAAGATCGCGACGCCGACGCCCAGCTTGAGCGCCGGGTTCATGTTGACGGCGATCTCGACGGCGAGGAGGCCGAAGAGCGTCGTGAACTTGATCACCGGGTTCAGCGAGACCGAGGAGGTGTCCTTGAAGGGGTCGCCGACCGTGTCGCCCACGACCGTCGCGGCGTGGAGGGGCGTGTTCTTCATCTTGAGCTCCACCTCGACGATCTTCTTCGCGTTGTCCCAGGCGCCGCCCGCGTTGGCCATGAATATCGCCTGGAACAGGCCGAAGAACGCGATGCCGACAAGGTAGCCGATGAAGAAGAACGAATTGAAGAACGCGAGCGACAGCGCGAAGCAGAACACGACGACGAAGATGTTGACCATCCCCTTCTGGGCGTACTGCGTGCAGATGCGCACGACCTCCTTCGAGGCCGCGACCGACGCCGTCGAGGCGTCGAGCTTCATGTTCTCCTTGATGTAGACGACGGCCCGGTAGGCGCCGGTGACGACGGCCTGCGTGCTCGCCCCCGTGAACCAGTAGATGACGGCCCCGCCCATGAGCAGGCCCATGATCGCCTCGGGATGGACGAGGGAGAGCCGCTCGATGGTGTCGGGGTGCAGGCGCTTTAGGAGCATGATGATGCCGAAGACCATCGTGGTGGCGCCCACGACCGCCGTGCCGATGAGGACGGGCTTGGCCGTCGCCTTGAAGGTGTTGCCGGCGCCGTCGCCCTTCTCGAGCTGGTGCTTCGCCTGTGCGAAGTCCGGCTTGAAGCCGAAGTCGCGCTCGATCTCCGCCGAGATGCTGTCCTTGGACTCAATCTGCGAGAGCTCGTAGACGGACTGGGCGTTGTCGGTGACGGGCCCGAAGCTGTCGACCGCGATCGTCACCGGCCCCATCCCGAGGAACCCGAAGGCGACCAGGCCGAACGCGAAGATCGGCGCCGCGAACACGAACTCGGCGGGCATGATCGCATGGAGCGCGGGACTGTCGGAGAAGTAATAGGCTCCGAACATGAGGAGGATGATTACGAGGCCCATCCAGAACGCGCAGAAGTTGCCGGCCACGAAGCCCGAGAGGATGTTGAGCGATGCGCCGCCCTGCTTCGAGGACGTGACGATCTCCTTGACGTGGCGGCTCTCCGTGGAGGTGAAGATCTTGGTGAATTCGGGGATGAGCGCGCCGGCGATCGTGCCGAACGAGATGATGGTCGCGAGCACCCACCAGAGGCCGGCCGGGCACTGCGGGTGGGAGGCGAGGAGCAGGTACGTCGCGCCGAACGTGACTCCGATCGAGACGAGCGAGGTGATCCAGACCAGGTTGGTGAGGGGCTGCTCGAGGTTGAAGTCCCTCTTGGTCGCGTAGAGGGCGCTGCTCACCCAGCCGTTCACGAAGTAGCTGGCGAGCGAGGTGAGGATCATCAGGATGCGCATGGCGAAGATCCAGACGATCAGCGTCCCGCCGAGCGCCGGCGTCGAGGCCATCGCGATCGCCAGGAACGCGATCAGCGCCACGCCGGTGACCCCGTATGTCTCGAACCCGTCCGCCGTCGGCCCCACCGAATCTCCCGCGTTGTCGCCGGTGCAGTCCGCGATGACGCCCGGGTTGCGCGGGTCGTCCTCGGGCATCTGGAAGACGATCTTCATCAGGTCAGCCCCGATGTCCGCGATCTTCGTGAAGATGCCGCCGCAGATGCGCAGCGCCGACGCCCCGAGGGACTCGCCGATCGCGAAACCGATGAAGCACGGGCCCGCGAGCTCCGGCGGGATGAACGCGAGGATGCAGATCATGAAGAAGAGCTCGATCGCGACGAGGAGCAGGCCGACGCTCATCCCCGACTTGAGCGGGATGTTGAGCGATGCGAGCGGCATGCCCTTCAGTGCGGAGAACGCCGTGCGGGAGTTGGCTACCGTGTTGATCCGGATTCCGAACCAGGCCACGCCGTAGCTGCCCAGGATGCCCAGGATCGACGCCAGGAGGATGACGACGACGTGGCCGGCCGACTGGCCGGAGAGCGCGTAGAAGTAGTACGCGATGCACGCCGCGATCAGGCACCACAGCACGACCAGGAACTTGCCCTGCTGCCAGAGGTAGGTCTTGCAGGTCTCCCAGATCACGTTCGACACGTTCGACATCGAGGCGTGGACGGGCAGGTTGCGCGTCTGGACATACTGGACCCAGCCGAAGACCATCCCCACGAGGCAGACGGCGAGCCCGGCCATGAGGACCGCGGACCCGCTCAGCGCGCCGCCCATGAACGATACGGCGTTCAGGTTGGGCAGGTTGATGTCCGATTCGCTCGCGTGCGCGGACGTGATCAGGGACGCGGCGAAGGCGACGCTTGCGCCCAATTTCCATGGGTTGGGTATCTTCATTTGGTAGGGATTGTTTTTAGAGACTGTGAGCCACGAACCTGCCGGTGCGCGAAAAATTGGGCGAGTCTTTTTCTGGCCATGCCCCGCAACTCAATCCGCCCAGCGGATCGCGTTCAGGAGCTCGGCGAGATGGAAAGCCGCCTGTGACAGGCGCTTCTCCGCCAACGGGATGCAGTCCCCGTCGTAATGGGGGGGGAAAGTGATCTTTATACTCTTGATCCCGCCCTTGGGATCGGGGGTTTCGGCGCCGAAAGTGATCCCTGCGTAGGCGGTCCTGGCCGCCTCAAGGCTCTCCGTCGCCCAGCCCTCGGCCCAGTGGTGGTAGTCGCCGGGGCTCGCCCAGGATTGCGCATTGGCAACGACTTGGGCGTCAAGGGCCTTGGCCAACTCCGCGGGCTGATCGGTGTTCGCTATCTTCCCGACGAGCGCCGTGTCCCAGTAGGCGTGGAGCTCGTCGAACCTCCCGGGCCCGTAGAAGAGCGCGTTTCCGCCCTTGTCGTTGGGCAGGGCCTTCGCCGCCGCCGGGTCGGTGACGAGCCGGACCGACCCGTCGGCGCCGACCTCGTAGAATCCGTTGCCGACATGCAGGGGCTGGTGCTCGTCGCCCACGAAGTGCACGAGCATGAAAAGCGCCTCGCGCTTCGCGATCCTCTTGTCGCCGCCCCCCTCAAGGACGGCGACAGCCTCCTCGACCATGTGGACGACGTCGTGGGGGTTGGAGAAGGCGCCGTCTAGCTCGTAGGCCTTTGCCCCGAGCGGGATGTCGACGTAGTGCCACTGCGAGTTCTCCGGGAACATGGCGTTGAACCTGAGCGCCTCGGGGTCGGAGCCAAGCGGGCCCGTGTGGAAGAAGGCGGAGCGCAGGTCGTCCATCCAGACGGAGACCGACGCCAGGTCATCATTCCCGAGTATCTTTGCGACATGGCTACGGGCGTCGGCGCTCAGGTGCTCCGCGGCGACAATCGACAGCGCCCTGTGTCCCTCGGCGCCCCAGGGATAGGCCGGAGCGGCCGACGCCAGGGAAAGGATGATGCCGATAAGGGCAGCGCGGGGTTTGCGTCGCATGTCTTGGGAGAGGCTCGCCCATCCGCGGCGGGATTGGAAAGCCAATTCTTTCGGAGCCGGGTTCCTGGCGACAAAGGCTCGCGTTCCAGGCCCTGTTCGCCAGAGATATCGGGCGCCCGCTGCCCGGGTGGCGGAACGGTAGACGCTTCGGACTTAAAATCCGATTTCCGCAAGGAAGTGCCGGTTCGAGTCCGGCCCCGGGCACCAAACCGGGGTCCAGTTCAAAAGGGGTCTATAACAAGGATTGGGGACAGGAGCATGTGAGGTTGAGGGTTAGCCGCACTGAGCGATGACGCGCAGGCGGTGGTTGCAAATGGGTATGATGGTCGGGTGCATTGCGGGACCTTGACTCTCATAATGCATTATCAATGTATGCCGTATACGACCGTGACGCTCAGGCAGGATGTGGCCAGGAGGCTCCGGAACAGCCGCGGCCTAGGGGAAAGCTACAGCGATGTCCTAACCAGGCTGGTCGACAACCAGCCCGCGAAGACGTTTGGGGAATTGATGGAGTCCCTCGCGCCCCTCGAGGGGCGAAGCCTCTTCACGAAGGAAGGGCGCGAGAGGCTGAGGAGGGATCAGCGCAACCCAAGGGATTCGCGCGCAAGGAGCAAGGGCGATGCACCTTCTTGATACTAGCGCATTGAACGGATTGGAGCATGAGCTTGCCCAACGGAGGGTGGGGCGGGTCCGCGCGTACTTGGGGACGCACCAGGGGGAGAACCTGGCCTTAAAATCCGCCCAAACACCTCTAGGTCAATTAACTACAAACGTACAAAGACGAACATAGGTGACACATAAAGACCATAATAGCCGCTGTAAGTGTCAATGCCGTGTCAATGAAAGACGCTTACGCGGGGCCGTACTTGTTCACCTGATACCTCCCTGTTACCAGGCGCGGACCTTGACGCGAAGGCAGGCTCCCGTGATCGCGTGAGCGGGCTGCCAGCGGGTATTCAGGCCCATTTACTCACCGACCCGACACCTGCGCAGGCGCGGCTTTGGCGGAGGGCCGTTTCGTCAGTTCTTCGTCCTCGGTCAGCCCCGAGTCCGCAGGGACCGGCGCCTCGCGCCGCACTCCGTTCTCCGGCGAACGTGACGACGCTCATGCGGGATTGATTGCAAAAAGCGGCAATCTCCGCCCAACGCTCAAGCCGAGCCTCGCGTCGGTCCGGCGCAATCATCAATGGACGGTCTGATATTATTGCGCCGCAGCTTATCCGTTTCGGCGCGATGCGCCTCGGCTGTCTCCTGGTTACCGCTTAACCATCAATAGGACTCAAAGGTTTGCTACGGCCGTCGACCGGTAAAGCCCCCCCCTTGGGGTCCTTCTTCGATTTGAGATCCTTGAATTTTGCGGCTGACTTTGCCGTAGCTTTCTTCTTTGGGGAGGCCATGTTTTTGGGGGTTGTGACGTTTTCAGTTGAGGTCCCCTCTTTTCGGCTAGCGATTTTGCGACCGCAAAACCAATAGAGCGGACAGTTTCGTGCGCCGAAACCCTGCGAAGTCCGCATCGGACCGGCAACGATTTTTCGCAAGTTAGATGCGCTGGGCTGATTAAATAAGCCCCTCTGTCTCTCGCACTGTTCGCGGGCACCCCCGCCGGTGCGCCACCTGCGTTCTTTGTCGGCCTGATAGCCTTTCTCCGGCAAACTTTTACGGCGCTGCATGCCTGGTCGAATGGGGATTACCAATGCTGCTATTACCCAAAGGATGCACCCCGCCACCTTGGTACTTCTGGGCCGAGATCTCGCGTTCTAGCGCACCGTGATGGTCCGCGAACTGGCGTCCGGCGAAGACGAGACGGCAGTGCGTGTCTTGCTCCGAAAGTTGAGGAAGCTCCCGATCTCAGAGGCCATTGCCTATCGGGCGGGAGCGTTGGACAGGGATTTGATGAACAGGGGCCGGCGGCTCGGCGAGAACGACAATTGGATCGCCGCCACGGCGCTGCAGTATTCCGCGACGCTCGTGTATGCGGATGGCGATTCTGACCGCATCAACGGGCTGAAGCGGGCAAGATTAGGCGATTGACGGGCGGCTTCCCGGCGGGGCCGACGGGATTTGGTCCGCGTGGTCCCGCAACTGCGCCACGAGCCGGCGGGCTTAACTCTATACTGTCAACGCCCCATTCCTTTCGGGCGGCCCTTCGATTAGCATCGCCCTTCTTGTTTCCCCCACGCGGGAGCCTGCTCATTCTGCGCCCCCATTTCGTGCCGATGACCTTTTCAGAAACACAGTCCAAACGGCGCAGGCAGATCGCCGCACTGCCCCGGGAATGTGACCGCTTCGACCCCGCGCGTCAGATGGCGGCGCAAGGCGCTCTTGGCCCGCAGGATCCGACTGCCTGCGGCGCGCACGGCGGACTGACATGAAGCTTCGCAGCGCAGCCGAGGCCGGGGCCATTCACGACAGCTCAGAGGCGGGCACGCTCGCACCGGCCGTCAATCCGGCTGCCAGCGAGCCGCCGCCCGATCAAGGGGGCGCGAGGGAACCGATCAAGATGGCGTCGGCGCACGTCGTCATAATCGTGCTCGGCACGATTGCCTTCCTCTACGTTGCCCGCCCCGTCGTCCTGCCCGTCCTCCTGGCGTGGATGGCGGCGATGACCCTGCAACCGTTGGTGCGCTGTTTGTCCCACCTCCACCTGCCGGCGCCCCTCTCGGCCGCCGTCGTTTTTTGCCTCCTGGTGGCTGCAATCGGGATGGGTTTCTTTCAGTTGGAGCGGCCGGCGGCGAGGTGGATGAATGAAGCCCCGCAGCACATGACCGAGCTAAGGCAACGGGTCCAGAGGATCTTCCCGAAGGCCTGGCACTTTACCCAGGCGACGGCGGCGGTGGGTGATCTCGGCGCCACGGAGGCGGAAAAGAAGGAGGAGCAAAGAAAGACGCCCATGGTGGAGGTCAAGGACCAGCGCGGCACCAGCTCCATTCTCAACTGGACGGGAACCCTCGTGGCGGGCCTGGGCGAGGTGTTGGTGCTGATCTACCTGCTGCTCGCCTCCGGAGACCTGTTTCTGCAGAAGCTCGTCCACCTGATCCCGACCCTGAGGGGGAAGATACGCGCCGTCGAGATTAGCCATGAGATACAACAGAACATATCCAACTATCTGTTCTCGATCTCGCTGATCAACGTTTGCCTGGGTGCACTTGTCAGCGGGGGCCTATACCTCATCGGGATCCCGAACGCCGCGATGTGGGGAATCCTAGTGGCGCTTCTGAACTTCATTCCCTACTTCGGCTCCGTCGGCGGAGTCATCATTCTGGCGGCGGTCGGCCTCCTCACCTTCGATTCGCCATGGCGGGGGCTCCTGCCGCCCCTGCTGTACATGGCGCTGCATCTTCTGGAGGCGAATCTCGTCACCCCGGCCCTGCTGGGACGGCGTTTCACGCTCAACCCTGTTGCCATCTTTGTCTCGTTGATTTTCTGGGTCTGGCTGTGGGGCGTGCCAGGAGCGATGCTCTCGGTTCCGATCCTCGTGTCTCTCAAGGTCGTCTGTGACCGAATTCCCGCAGTATCGTCCTTCGGGGAGCTAATCGGGCGTTGAAACGGGCGTCGTTCCACCGGGTTGCCGCCGTTCCCGCCGTGTCGGCCCCTTCGCAATCGGCTTGGAATCCCGGTGCGGCCGCGGGCATCAGGCACCCCGGCGCCTGCCGGGCGCAAGGCGGTCAGAGCATGGGCGAAAGCGGCCTCAGGGCCGCCTCTGCGAACCTCTTCCTGAACGGCCGGCTGGCAAAGCCGGCCCGGTCGATCTCCTGGCTGAGCGCAAAGTCGTGCTCGAGGGTTCGCGCAAGCTCGCCGTTGCGCTCGGCCGAGTGGAAAAGCAGATTGAGCTCAAAATTCAACCGCATGGACCGGTAGTCGAGATTGGCGGATCCGACCATCGCCCAGTGTTCGTCCGCCAGCATGACCTTGGCGTGGTTTACCCCGGCCGAGTACTCGAAGATGCGCACCCCCGCGGCGAGGAGCTCGCCATAGTAGGACCGGCCCACGACCACCAGCCATGGATGGTCGTTCTTCTCGGAGACGAGCAGGCGCACGTCGACGCCGCGGCTTGCCGCCAGCTCCAGGGCGGCGAGTATCACGTCGTCCGGGACAAAATAGCCCGTGGCGATCCAGACTCGCGTGCTGGCCTCGTTCAGAAGGCTGACGATCGACTTGCTGATAGGCTCGTTGCGCCTGTCGGGGCCGCCCAGCACGACGCTCACGATGTGCCGTGCGGCGCCGGTCGACGGCGGGAAGTACGGCGAAGCCGATATCTTCTCCCCCGTGGCGAAGAACCAGTCATCGGCGAACACGTCCTGCAGTTCGGACACCACCTTGCCGTCGACCTCGATCTGCACGTCGCGCCAATGGCCCAGCGCGGGATCGTGGCCCTCGTATTCCCGACCGATGTTCATGCCGCCGACAAAGGCGGACGTGCCGTCGACAATCTGGAGCTTGCGGTGGTTTCTCAGGTTTAGGAAGAAACGGCTGCGCATTGGGTCCAGGCTCTGGAACCAGGAGAACCGCCCCCCGGCGGCCCTGAAGTCGGAAAGGAGATCCTCGGCGAGGCCGTGCGAGCCGACACCGTCAAGCAGGAGGCGGACCTCGACGTTGCGGCGGGCTGCATCTGCGAGGAGCTTGAGGAATCTCGCGCCTGTCTCGTCGCCGTTCCAGACGTAGAACTCGAGGTGGACATGGTGTCGTGCGCCGCGGATCCTCTCCTCGAGCGCGGCGTAGAACTCGTGGGAATCCCGCAGGATGCGCAGGCCCTCCGAGGAGCTTATGGGAAGCTGGTTTATTCTCGAGAGCAGCCGCAGAAACTGCTGGTCCCTGCGGGAGACCCCCGCGAGCAGCCCCTTGGTGGCATCATCGGTCTCGTCGGCAGGCGCGGGCTGCCGTGTGGAACGGGCGGAATACAGGGAGCGCCGCCGCAGCCTGCGGCGCTTCAGCCGGTCGGTGCCGAGGGCAAAATAGACGAGCGAGCCGAGAAATGGAATGAATACGATGGCCCAGAGCCATGCCAGGGTTGCCGCCGGGCGCTTCTTCAGAAGCAGCAGGTGCGGTATGAATCCCCAGGTGGCAAGATAGAGGACAAGCAGGGCCGTTTTCATCGCGGGATTGGCCCGACGACCACGGCTCAGCCGCGGCCGGAAGCGCCCCGAGGAAGGGTCAGGCCGCGGACTACGCCGAGCACGAGCGGGCTCCATCTGAGCACCGCCCCAATCGTCCGCAAGGGCCGAATCCTCAGGCAGCCCATCAGGATGCCGATCGGCACGGAGGCCAGCGTCAGCAGCGGATAGAGGCGGCGCCATCTTGCGTGGGCCCGGTCGACCCACGAGATGGGTCGGGCCAGGCGCGCGGCCGCCGCGGCGCATTCCGAGCGCCTGGATTGGATTCGCCGCCTCAGCGCTGACTTGCTGGCCGCCAGGGACGTCAGTTCCGCGTGCGGATACATTCGCGGTCCTCCCCGATCTCTTGGAGCGTCGCCGCAAAAAGCGGGGGCTGGCGCGCGAGGTAGCGGCGGAAGGCCACAATGATGGACACGAAGGCCGCGGCGTACAGCAGCGCGAGGCCTCCCAGCACAGCGAGCCGGTACGTTTCCCAGAAGAGGTAGACCAGCGTCAGGCTGGCAAACGCCATCGCCATCGCGCCCGCGAAGAGCATGGCGCTGATCCAGAAGAAGACCTGGACCAGCCGGAGCTTCTCCTCCTTCAGCTCGAGCGAGACCAGTGAAACGCGGTCCTGGAGGCTGGCCAGCAAGCTGTCCCCCAGGTTCCGGAACGCGCCCAGCAGTCCCGGCGAATCGGGATTCTCGGAGTCCATGGCACCGGCCGCTACTTGGAGCGGCGGCCAACGAAGACGCCGAGCAGCAGGCCTACGCAGGCCGCGATAGCAAGGGATTGGTAGGGGCTCTCGCGGATGGCCTTGTCCGCGTGCTTGCCGGTGGCAATGACCTGCCTTCTTGCGCCGTCGTAGATGTCTGTTAAGCGCTCCTGGGCGGCGTCAAGGCGCGCGCGCAGCGCGTCCCCAATCCCCTTGTCGGCGCCGTCAGGCGACTCTTCGAGCAGCTTCTCGGCCTCGGCGACGAGTGCGCGAAGGTCGCTGAGGAACGTGTCGGTTGCGTCACGGGACGCGGGCTGGCTGTTTTTCATGATGAAGGCACTGACCACCCCCGGCCGCCGATGTTGCCGAATGATTTTTCACGAGCCCTGTTTGCCCCGAGCTGGCGCCAGCGCGGCCGCGAGGCCCCCATCCCGTTGGGATGGCCTGCCTTGCCGCGCCGGCACTGCGGCGCCCGGCAGGTCCCTCCCATGCCAGGGCGGTGAAGACTGGGGTCTTCACCTAATTCATCCGGCCCATGCGGTCCGACCGGGCGCCTTGGCTGTCAAAGGCCCCAATGAAACAGCCAATCAGCAATTTGCTTCGCACTCCGGGCGCCTCGCTTCGTCTCGCCGGGGGGCTCGGTCTTCTCTCGCTCGCGGGATTCTCAACCCCCTCCACCTCAGCCTCTGCCGTTCTGGCCGGTATTTCCATAAACATCGCGATCGAGGCGCCGCCACCCCCGCCTCGGCAGGAAGTGGTCGTTGGAGTGAGTCCCGGCCCGGGATTTGTATGGGTTGGGGGCTATTGGGACGGCGCTCCCGGGCGTTACGCGTGGGTCGGCGGCCATTGGGACCGCCCGCCCCATGGGCACGGCCAATGGATCGCGCCCCATTGGGACAAGGACCGTGACGGGCACTATCACCAGACCAAGGGCGAGTGGCGGGACAGCGGTCCCAAGCACTAGGCGCACATGCTAGCCCGAGAGCCCGGTTGATGTCCGGGTCTTCGGTGACCGAAATTCCTTTGGTCCGGACCGACCCCGGCTGTCACTCGCGCAAGTGGACGGATGGCCAAGGGTCATACGCCCGGATTGGCGCCCCTGCGGGGCGCCCCTTTCCGGGCGCTCCCTGCATTCCAAATGCGATTGGAATGTCTTGCCGTAGGCTGCCCGCCACCTGTCGTCGCGGCACGACCAAGCGGCTTCCTATGGGCGCCGCGAGCCGCCCTCATCCGGGAACCTGTGCCGACCCGGTGCCGGCGGGCCGCGCTGCCGAGGGTCCGCCCTGCGGGCTCCCTAGCTGCGCCGCGCGAGGAGCTCCCGGATGGTCGTTGCCAACAAGGTGACGTCGTAGGGCTTGGGAACCATGGCCTGAAAGCCGTAGCTCTTGAAGTCCGCCAGCACCGGATCGTTCGAGTAGCCGCTCGAGACGATGGCCGGCACTCTCGGGTCGACCTTCCGGATCGCCTCCATCGTCGCCTTGCCGCCCATCGCGCCGGGTATCGTGAGGTCGAGGATGAGGAGATCGATGGGCCGGCCGGCGATGCGCGCGTTTTCAAACTGGCGCACGGCCTCGGCACCATCGGCGACAAGGGTGGCGTCGAGCCCCATGTGCTCGAGCAGGGACCCGCCCAGCCGGCGGATGCTCTCCTCGTCGTCCATGAGGAGCACCCTGGCGGTCTTGCCCGGCTCCAAGGGGCTGGCCGCTCCCGACTCGGGCGCCGGCTCGACCGCCGACGAAGGATCCGCGGCGGGAAGCCAAAGGGTGAAGGTCGTGCCCTTGCCGCGCGCGGAGGTCACCTCGATGTGGCCCTGGTGCTTCCTGACGATCGAGTACACGGTGGCGAGGCCGAGGCCGCTTCCGACCCGCTTGGTGGTGAAGTACGGCTCGAAGATCCGAGGCAGGATGTCCGGGCTGATGCCCGCCCCGCTGTCTGCGATCGCGAGGCGGATGTAGCGGCCGGGCGCAAGTCCCGCCCGGAATCCGGAGCCGACCACCTCGTTGCGGAGAGAGATCCGGATGATCCCCCCGTTGGGCATCGCCTGCACGGCGTTGAGCACGAGGTTCTGGACCACCTGGGCGGTCTGGTCCTTGTCCACGCTGGCGTTCCACAGCTCGGCTGGGAAGTCGAACTCGCAGCGCGCGCTCGACCCGCGCAGGATGAACTCGCTCATGTCCTGCACGATGCTGGTCATGGAGACGGTCGAGCGCAGCGGGCTGCCACCCTTTGCGAAGGTCAGAAGCTGCTGGGTGAGGTCCCGGGCCCGCGCCGCGCCTCCCTGGATGTCGCGCAGGCACTTGCCGACAGCCTCCATCGCCTTCGCGTTGAGCATCGCGAACGAGACGTTGCCCATGATGATCGTGAGCAGGTTGTTGAAGTCGTGGGCGATCCCCCCGGCGAGCACCCCAAGCGACTCCAGCCGCGCGGCGTGCTGCAGCTCGGACTCAAGCTTCATCTGGCGCTCGAGCTGCTCCCGGATCTGCTCGGTCTGGCGCTTCACGCGGCGGCGCAGCGCGGTGATCCACGCGAGGCCGAGCACGACCAGGCCCCCGAGGATGGCGAGTGCGGCAAGGGCCCTCTGCAGGGTCCACAGGCGCGCCTTCTGGAATACCGCTATGTCCCGGCCGGAGCGCAGCAGCAGCTGGAAAGCCCGCGGCTGGCGGGAGTCGTCGTACTCGATCCGGTAGATGCCCGTGACCTCAATCCCCTCGCCGGAGGTGAGGGACTCGGTTGCCGACGGCGGCTGGTTGAGGATGGCCTCGAAGATGGTGGTCCCCGACTGGAGCGTCAGCCGCGTCCGGCCCTGATCGCGAAGAGCGTCGATCAGGGTGCCGCGCAGGGTCACCAGGTGCGAATCGAGCGCGACCTGGAGGCGCGAGGGATTGGGCGGCGCCACCGCGGCGGGCGGCAGCCCGGGCCCAAGCCTCCTGTAGGTGGCCTCGCGCAGCACCGCGCGAACGCCCTCGATTCCCAGTATCCCCACCGCCTCGATCCTGTCCCCGGGCGACAGCGGCTGGGTGTCGTGGCTCAGGAGCAGGACGGCGCCGCCGCCCTCCTCCACGTAGACCAGGCGGCCGGTCTCCGCATAGAGCACGGTCCCGGCGACGTGGATCCGCATGAACTCGCGCGCCGTGTTTAGTTGCCTCAGCTCCTTGAGCGAGCGCAGCGGCATGTTGTAGGAATCTGCGGGCGCGTCGTGCTCGACGATGATCTCGGGGAGGGACGGGGTTCGAAGCACGATCCCCGTGATCCCGCCATCCTCGTTCGTGACCACCTCGCAAACGCCGGTGATGCGGACCAGTGTCCCCGGGGTTGCGGTGAAGCTCACTGGGGAGACCACGATCGCGACAAACTCGCCGCCGGGCGTGATCGCATGAATGCGCCGGATGTCGCCCTCCGATTCCGTCGTCTTGTAGAAGCCGACCATCCTCACCCACTGACCGTCCTCCTCGCCGCTGATTGCCCGGTCAAACGTGATCTCGCGCACCGGAGGAGGGCTCATCGAGCCGAGGTCCCGGAACTGCCTGAGCTCGACGGCCGGGGCGAAGCCGCCGCTGCAGGTCACCCCTTCGATCGCGAGGTACTTGTAACGCAGGGGCGTCTCCATCTGCCCGAGCTTGAAGCGCACGCGGATACCCCCGCTCAGATCCTGCAGGAAGAAAAAGTCGTTGCCGGGAAGCGACCAGGTTACCGTGCCGGAGATCTCCACCGGAAGCCCCTTTGCGGCCTGGTCAACGCTGAGCTGCCGGATATCGCCCACCTGGGTGAGCACGCCGGGCTTCGCACCGTGCGAGCGGTCGGCCCCGGTCCCCGGGGGCACCACCCGGAAAAGGGCGGATTGAAGCGTCCACTGGTTGATCGAGAAGGCCACGCGGCCCACGGCCTCCACAAAGGCCTCGGGCTGCAGCCGCTGCTGCTGGAGCGAATGGACAACGACCTGGCCCGTGTCGTCGCGAACGGTCAGCTGGCTGCCCGGATCGTCGGCCTGCACGCGGCCGAGGATGCGCACCTCCCGGTCCGGCGGGGCGAGGTACAGCTCGTTGATCGGCGTCAGCGGAATCCCAAAGCGCGGATAGGAGTCGATCGAGCCGACGACGGCTACGGAGCCCTGCCTTGCCGTGAAGATCTCGATGCTTACCTCGGTGCGGGTCGGGTCGAACCGCCCCTGGTAGAGCCCCGTGATGTGGACGAACTTGCCTTGCCAGGCGGGAAGCGACCTGGGGTCGTCCGGCTTCACGTAGGCGATTGCCGGCTGGTCGCCGATGACTAGCCCGAGGCGGAGATGGTCGTCGTCGAGAAGCCGTTCCGCGTCGACATAGGCTTGGACGCCCACCACCCGGTTGTTGAATGCGGCGATGTCGAACATCCTACCGTCGGCGTCCAGGGCCTGCGAGGGCGCGTCGGCCTCAAGCACGCTCACGGTCACGGCGCCGGCGTCCAGCCCCTTTGATGGGACGATCGTCCCCTCGATCCGGACCCGCTGGCCCTGCAGCAGCATCGGAGGGTTGGTCGACAGGAGCATGTACTCGCCGAGGCCGTTCTGATCGAGCCAGAGGTGGCGCCACCGGGGATCGACGTAGCTCACGCGACCCTCGATCCTAAGGGGATGCGCCACCGATTTGTCGTCGGTCGAAAGTTTGAAGATCTGCGCGGGACTCGTGATCGTCTGAACCGTCTGCGCGGCTGGCGGGGCGGCGGGGGTCTCCGCGGCCTGGATCCCGGCCGGCGCAAGCGCAAGCAAGGCGGCTCCGCCGAAGCCCATGAACAGATTTGGGAGGCGGCGGCCAGCGAGCTTGCGCAGTTTGCCAGCGATCACCGGGTTTCAGGGGTTGTCATCGAGCGGTGCACGAATCGTATCCAATTGCGACACGCGGATCAAGTTGATAGTCACGGGTTTTTACACGCCGGCCCGATCCCGTTTCCGGTCGGCGGGGCACACGACACCCACCCGGCGCCCGAGCGGCGAACGGCGGAGGAATCCGGGTTATGAACCGAGAGCCTACCTGGGCCAGAGCCAGCCGAAAGTGCCGGCCGTCAGCCCGGCGTAGATCAGGCCGTCAATCGTCGCCTTGATCGTGGTGAGCCACGAGCGCCGGTACCAGATCGACATCTGCCAGAGCGCGGCGGCGTAGGCGAGGAACGAGGTCGTCCCGGCTATCCGGAAGACGTGCTTGTAGTTGGCGCCGATCGCAAGGGCGTGGCACGACACGTAGGCCGCGAACAGGCTGACCACAACCAGGTAGAGGAACCAGAGGGTGAGGCTCTTTCCCATGCCGAAGCAATCGTTGGGCATGACGGTCACCATCATGACGGGCCCCTTCTTCAGCTTCTCTGTGAACTCGGGCGACTTCATCTCGCTCGGGTTCGAGCACAGGGGAACCATGTAGTCGCCCGGCGGAATGGCGAAGGGACGGACTGCGTCCATCACCTTGTCCTCGTTGGGCAGCTTGGAGTAGTCGCTCTTGTGCCACCACGGCAACGCCATGTGGAGGATGAAGCTCGCGACGAAAACGAACACCGATGACAGCAGGATGGGGAGCCAGAGCGCATGGAGCACAGTCATGATGATCTCCTTTCTATTGGGGTGAGGCTGGGACGAGGACCACTTTGGCCAAACATCGCGCGTCCGTCAACCGGATCGGCTCCGGGGCGGGCCCGGCCATGCGCCGGCGGACGGGTCCGCCCGGGGAACAGGCTACTTGTGCTTTTGGTCCGGGGTCTGCTTAACGTTGCGCAATGGAAACCGACCCCAAAGCCCGTCCGCCCAGCCTCCTTGTCTACGGCCTGAACGACCGGATGCCTCCGGCCGCGGCGCTGGTGGTCAGCCTCCAGCAGGTGGCGGCCATGGTGGTGGGCGTGATCACGCCCGCGCTCCTCCTGACCAACATCCTGAAGATCCCGCCCGCAGACGCCGCCTACCTGACGAGCATGGCGCTCCTCGCCGCGGCTCTGGGCACATTCCTCCAGTCGACGAGGTTCGGGCCCGTGGGCTCGGGGCTCCTGAGCGTCACCGGCACGAGCTTCGCCTTCATCCAGCCCCTCATGCAGGCCGGGCAGACCGGCGGCCTGGCCCTGATGTTCGGGATGGGCCTTGCGGCTGCGCCGGTGTCGCTGGCCCTCGCGCCGTTCCTTCCCAGGCTGCGGCGGGTGTTCTCGCCCCTGGTCTGCGGGATCGTGGTCCTCCTGATCGGGATCTCCATCATTCCGGAGGCCATGTACGGCGTCATCGCCGCGCCGGCCCCCGGGGCCCCCGCCTGGGCCGGCGCCGCCATCGCGGCCTGCGTCATCGCGGCCGTTGTGGTCGCGCAGGCCGTGGGCCAGCCTTGGACGCGGCTGGCCGGCATCCTCTTCGGGGTTGCGGTGGGCTACGCGGTGTGCGCCCTCCTCGGCTGGCTGCACGCGCCGCCGCCGAACGAGAACGGGTGGATCACCGTTCCGCGGCTCCTGCCCCACGGCCTCGCGTTCCGCTGGGAGTTCTTCCTTCCCTTCGCGTTCATCTATGTCGTCTCCGTGATCGAGTCTCTGGGCGACATGACGGCGACGTCCCAGCTGTCCGGGCTTGAGACCAGGGGGCCCGAGCACGGGCTGCGCATGCGGGGGGGGATATTCGCGGACAGCCTGACGAGCATCGTGTCGGCGCTCATAGGATCGTTTCCAAGCACGACTTACGCCCAGAACAACGGCGTCATCCAGATAACGGGCGTGGCCAGCCGCTACATCGGCCGGTGGATGGCGGCCATACTCGCGGCGCTCGCCTTCCTCCCGCCGGTTGCCCGCTGGGTGACCGCCATGCCGCCCGCCGTCCTCGGGGGGCTGGCGCTCCTCCTGTTCGGGCTGGTCGCCGTGGCGGGGCTAAGGCTCATCTTCCACGCGGGCCTGAACCATCGCAACGCGGTGGTCGTCGCGCTTTCGCTCGGCATCGGAATTGGGGCGCCCTCCCGCCCACAATGGCTGGAGACGCTGCCGCCGGTCCTGCACACGCTCCTGGAATCGGGAATCTCGGCCGGAGGTCTAACGGCCCTGCTGCTCAACCTCGCCATCCCGGGGGGCCAGGAGGCCCCGGTGGCCCTGGGGACCGAGGAGGCCGCCTGACCTGGCTGGACTTGCATCGCAAGCCTTTGTCAGTTAATGGGACCCGTGTGAATGAGCCTGCTGACCGCACGGGCGGCGCCGCTTGGTTCTCCCGGGACCATATGAACCAGGAGGCGGGGCTTCTTCCGCGGCACGCGTCCGGGCCTCCTTATGGGGCCATGCGTCCCGCGCAATCGGCTCGACGGACGCGCGCCACTTGCGCAAACGTTGTCAGTTAAGCGCCATGATACGGATCGAGACAGACGCGGGCTGGACGCTCATCGAGCATCGCGAGCACGCCAGGCTCGCCGGACGCATCGCCGCCCACTGGGGGAACGCCGAATTCGCGGCGCCCGAGCCGCGCGCCGACATCCTCGAGGCCGTGGCGCGCCACGACGATGCCTGGGTCGTTCGCGACGCGCTCCCCTTCCTGACACGCGAGGGCAGGCCCGGCGCCTTCTCTCAGGAACTGGTGGGCAAGAACGGGGCGTTCGAGGAGATCGACTTCGCCGACTATCTCGCGGTGAGGGAACGGGCGACCGAGGCCGTCGCAGCCGACAATCCGTACGCGGCGATCATAGTGTCCATGCACACGTTCGACCTGGTCGCCAGCCAGACCGACCCGCAGGCGCTCTCCGAGTGGGACCGGAAGCTGCGAAGGAGATTCCTGGACGGCCAGCTTCACCGGCAGGTTGAGCTCATCGGACTGCTGGAGGACCGCTCGCCGCTCAACGAGGACCTGGGGCCGACCGAGGTGCTCCGGGCGTTCGAATTCCTCGATGCGTGCGACAGCCTGTCGCTCGCCATGTGCGTTCGGTTCCCGAGGGCGATTTCACTGCGCCACACCCACCCCCGCCGCGACGAGACGATCGCGGAGCTGGTCTGCACGCCCCTTGGCGGCGACACATACCGCGTCGCTCCCTATCCATTCGACAAGGACCAGCTGAACTTCGAGGCGCCGTGCCGCAATGTCGCCGGGAAGACGTTCACGGGCGACGCGGCTTTTCACGCGGCCTACGCGGCCGCGCCCATCGGCCGCCTCGAGGTCACGATAGTGCGGTGACCGTGATTCCCGGCTGATCGCGCGGCCTTCGGAACGGGCCCGCCTGCCGAGCACACGCCGCGCCGCCAAGATCCGCGCTGCGAGCCACGACCCGAAGAAAAACGCGCGGCTGTCCTTACGGGCGCTGGGTGCGCCGCCCTCGCGCGCGATATCCGCCGGCGGCCGAGCTCCCAAACCGCTCTTCCGCGAGGGCCGCCGACTGCCCAAAGGCCCCAGAATGTAAACAGGCCTAGGGTAATGTCGGAATGACTTACAAAACGCCGCTGGCCAAGAGACCGGCCCCGTTCCAGCAATGATTCTTTGAGGCGATGCTATGAACAGAACTCCAATCACATGTAAAACCATGTAATCCGAGGAGAGAGGAGCCAGTCACCTTGGCATATCCCATGCGGCAGAAACAGACACATCCTAGTAACCGACAGTCCCCCATACGCGGAATTAGTGCAGTTTCCGTCGTATGGTGCTTTCGCCCCGGCGCGTCGCTATCCCGAATCCATTATCTCCGCCGACCTGCGCCTCGCTGAAACAACCGGAGTCCAAGCTAGAAGTCCCTGAATCAGCGAAAATCTGGAGATCCCCATGGTCACCGCCACCCAACGCGAAGAGACCCTGCTGCAGGCACTGGAGAATTCCGAGCTCCAGTACAGGCGGCTCTTTGAGACCGCCCAGGACGGCATTCTGATCCTTGACGCCGGCAGCGGGCAGATCACGGACGCAAACCCGTTTCTGCTGGATATGCTCGGCTACACCCGGGAGCAGCTGCTGGGCAGGCGGCTCTGGAAAATCGGCCTATTCAAGGACCGCGCCCTGTCCGAGTCGACATTCGCCGCCCTGCACCTGGAAGGCTATGTCAGGTATGAAAGCATGCCGCTTGAAACCAAGGACGGACGGCAGCGGGAGGTCGAGTTCACCAGCAACCTGTACGAGGTCAACCACCAGAAGGTGATCCAGTGCAACATCCGCGACATCACCGACCGCAGGCACCTGGAGGCGAAGGTGCAGCATGTCGAGAGGATGGAGGCGGCATGCCAGGTGGCGGGCGGGGTGGCGCACGACTACAACAACATCCTGACGTCGACCCTGCTGCGGCTCAACATACTGCTGGATGATCCCGACCTGCCGGAAACCGCGAAGGGCATGCTCAGGCAGCTGGACGGCGAGGCCAAGCGCGCCGCGGGCTTGACCCGCCAGCTGCTGATGTTCAGCCGCCAGCAGGCCATCTGCCTGCGGCCCCTGGACCTGAATGTGGTGCTGGCAAACCTTCTCGTGATGCTGCGACGGCTGCTCAAGAAGGATGTCCAACTGGAGTACGCCGCAGCCGAGGGTCCCCTGATGATCGAGGCGGACGCCGTCATGATAGAGCAGCTGGTGACGAACCTGTGCCTGAACGCGCAGGATGCGATGGCGCAGGGGGGCGGCGGACGGCTGACGATTGACGCGGGACTGGTGAAGCTGGACGCCAAGGCTGCCAAGGAGAACCCCGAGGCGTCCCCGGGGCTGTTTGTGCGCCTATCGGTGACCGACACCGGCTGCGGCATGGATGCGGCGACCCTGGAGCGCCTCTTCGAGCCCTTCTTCACCACGAAGGCGGAGGGCACTGGCGCGGGGCTGGGACTTTCGGCGGTCTATGGAATAACGAAGCGCCACGGAGGCTGGATGGAGGTCGCCAGCAGGCTGGGCCAGGGCAGCACGTTTCGCGTCTATCTTCCCTACCTGGCCAAGGATTATTCTGCCGGGTCCGAGTCGCCCGCATCGGGGGTGCAGGATGGAAAGGAAACGATCCTGGTGGTGGACGACGAGGAGGCCGTCCGCAAGATGGTCACGCTGGGCCTGGAAATGAACGGGTATCATATCCTCGAGGCGGGCGATGGTTCGGAAGCGATCCAAGTGTGGGAGAACCACGCCGGGGAGATCGACCTGCTGTTCACCGACATGAGGATGCCGGGTGGCATCTCGGGGATCGAGCTCTTCGAACAGCTTAGGCGCAGGGATCCCGCCCTGATAGGGATCATATCCAGCGGCTACAGCGAGCAGATCCTGGGGCCCCAGGAACTGATGCCCGCCGGCCTGACCTTCCTGCCAAAGCCGTACAACGTGAAGACGCTGTTAGGCACCGTGCGCGACTGCCTTGATTTCAACCGAATCCGCTTCGCGGACTCAACCCGTTAGGCTGGCCGCGTGGCGCCCATTCGTGTGGAAGGGCCGAGCGGCGCGGACGCACACGGCGGTTGTGATGAGAGGAGGTTCCCCTTCCACGGCGGAAACATCCGGACTCCTCCGTTCCAACGCTCCCGCACTCCAATTTGCCTGTCGATGGCCACCGAGCAACAGCGTGAGAATGAAGGCGCCCCGTTCGGGGCGCCGCCGGCAGTCGCGGCACTCACTGTGATTGCCGTGTGCCGGATTTCAGTTTTTCCTGGATTCTTCCCTTGATACCCACGCCATGCCGTGCTGAAAGGGAATTCCCGCACATCATGAAGATGAGGTGCAATAATGAGTTCCGATTCGCGTTTTTCGGGCCTGACGACAATTCAAGAGCCGGAAACTGGGGATTCTCCCTGCATGGCATCCGGACTAACTAATCGAGGGAAGAAATCTCGTAGTGAGCTGATTTACAACCACTTATTTCAAGGATTTCCGTCGGTATTCATTACACATAGAATCGGGTCTATGCCTTTACATCCGGTTAATTTTCCCCAACCTGCCCGGGCTTCATGACCCCAGAAACGACTTGCGCACCGTCGGCCGGACCGGGCCGGACTTCGATTAATCGGCGTCTTGCGGGCTTGGCGGTCGTGGCGGCCGTGACGATCGGCTGCTTCGGCAAGCCGCTCTACGAACTGGCTCGTTTTTGCCTTTCGAGCGACTTGTTCTCCTACATTCCGCTGATCCCCTTGATCAGCCTCTGGCTGGTTTGGACGGCGCGGCGCGGCTTGCGCCTTGATTCCGAACCGACGCGCCGGCTCGCCCTCTTTCCGCTGGCGGCCGGGATCTTGCTGCTCGCCGCCTACTATTCTGCGACCAGGGCGGGGTGGCGACCGGACATTGCCGACTACCTGGCGCTGATGACCGCCTCCTTGCTATCGCTGCTTCTGGCCGGCTGTTTCCTCTTTCTGGGAACCGCGACGCTGAGGGCGGCTGCCTTTCCGGCGGCGTTCCTGATCTTCGCCGTCCCGCTTCCCGCAAGGGCAAACGAGGCGATCACCCATTTTCTCCAGTACAGGTCGGCCGACGTGGCCTATGTGATGTTTATCATATCGGGCACGCCGATATTGCGCCAGGGCATCCTCTTTCACCTCCCGGGTTTCAACTTGGAGGTGGATCCGGAATGCAGCGGCATCCACTCATCCCTCATTCTCCTCGTCACCGCCATCCTGGCCGGACATCTGCTCCTGCGCACCTTGTCGAGAAGGGTGATCCTGGCGTTTGGCGCGATTGCGATTTCCCTGCTCAGAAACGGCCTGAGGATCCTCATTGTCGGGCAGCTCTGCGTTCACATTGGCCCGGAGATGATCGACTCGTACATCCACCGGCACGGCGGGCCGATCTTTTTCGCTTTGTCCCTGATCCCCCTTTACCTCCTGTTGATCGCACTTCAACGGTCGGAGCCCAGCGCGCCCGGCAGAATTTCAACTGAGAAACCGATATGACAATACGACGATCCTTGCTGCCCGCGTTCCCGATTATCGCTCTCGTGTTCCTCGCGGGCGCCGGCTGCTCCAAGGAGGCGCGCAAGAACCACTTCATCTCGCTCGCCAACAAGGATTTCGACGCCGGGCAGTACGACAAGGCCGAGATCGAATATCGCTCCGCGCTTCAGAAGGTCCCCTTGGACCCCGTGGCGATCCGCCAATTGGGCGTCCTCTTCTTCAACGAGGGCCGGGTTCGCGATGCCTTTGCCTACCTCCGCAAGGCCGTCGAACTCGATCCGAAGAACGCCGATGCGCAGACAAAGCTCGCGATGACCTACCTCGCCGCAGGCTCCTTGCGGGAGGCGGATACCGCGGCAAGGAAGGTGCTGGAAATCGAGCCGGGAAACGAGGACGCGCTGCTCATTGTGGCCGCGGCCTCCCGGACGCCGAAGGAACTCGATGACGCCAGGCTGTTCGTCGAGAAGCTTCGCCAAAAGGACCAGGACCGCCCCGGGTATCATTTGGCACTGGGAGAGCTGGACGGCAGGGAACGGGATCTCGCCGGATCGGAGAGCGAGTTCAGGAAGGCCCTGGCGCTCGACCCCAAGTCCAGCGGCGCCTATGTGGGGCTGGGCGACCTCTTCCTGCTTCGCCATGACGTCAAGCATGCCGAGGAAGCCTACAAGAGCGCCGCCGAATGCGCGCCGCTGCGGTCGGCCGCGCGACTGAAGTACGTGGAGTTCGAGTTCCGAACCGGGGCCGTCGACCAGGCAAAGAAGGCCCTCGACGAGATCACACGGGGCGCTCCCGACTACATCCCGGGCTCGGTCGCGGCGATGCACCGGGCCTTCGACGAGAAGAGGTACGACGACTGCGCCGCCGCCGCAGCGAAGGTCCTGGCGCGCGACCCGGCGAATTACGACGCCCTCCTGCAGCGGGGGACCTTGAAGCTGGCCCAGGGCGATCCCGCAGGATCGATCTCGGTGCTTCAAAACATGGACGGCATCTATAGGCACTCCGCCCAGGTCAAGTATCAGCTGGCGCTGGCCTACGTTCGCCAAGGGGACATGACCCGCGCGAAAGACCGTCTGGACCAGGCGCTGACCCTTCAACCCGGCTTCGATCAGGCGACCATGCTCCTGGCCGAGCTCAATATGCGCACGGGCAACCCCGGCGCAGCCATCGCCTCCCTGTCTGCATTGCTCGACAAGCAGCCGCGGGTGGGCTCGGCCTATCTGACTCTGGCAAAGGCCTACCTTGCCGAGAAGAATCCCGATCAGGCCTTGGCGGTCTACCGCCGCATGGCGGCGATTTTTCCGGAGAATCCCGAACCCGCCTTGCTTATGGGGATCGTCCTGGGCCAGCAGAACCGGCTGTCGGAGGCCCGCGCATCATTCGAGAAGGCGGTCGAGATTCGACCCGGCTATGCGCCGGCCCTGGAGGAGCTATTGAACATGGACCTGGTTGAAAAGCGGTACGCGGCGGCGACGGTCGGCGTCGAGGAGATGATCCGGAAGAACCCCAAGGCCGCGGGCCCCTGGGTCTTCCGCGCGAGAATCTGCCTGGCGCAGCAGGATCCGGCCGGGGCGGAATCCGCCCTGCGCAAGGCGATCGACCTGGATCCCAAGCTTTCCGTCGCCTATGTGCTATTGGCGCGGACCTTCATGGCGTCGAACCAGAGCAAGCAAGCCCTGGACGAGCTCACGGCGCTCGCGGCCAAGACAAAGAGCGAGACCGCGATGATACTGATCGCGCAAATCCACATAGCGCTGAAACAATACGAGTCTGCCCGCGACGCGTATCAGAGTCTGCTCGCCGTCGATCCGAAATCCGTTACTGCGCTCAATAACCTGGCCCGCCTTTACTGCGAGAACCTCGGCCAGCTGGACCTTGCTTACGAGACCGCGAAACGAGCCCGGGATCTCGCGCCCGGCGACCCGGCCGTCGCCGACACGCTGGGCTGGGTCACTCTGAGGCGGGGCGACTACCACAACGCCCTCGCGCTCTTTGAGGAGAGCGCGGAGCAGCAGCCGGAGTACCCCGGCTTTCAGTATCATATTGGGATGGCGCACTACATGCTGGGCGAGGAGGAGCCGGCCCGGCTGGCGTTGCAACGCGCAGTCGCAGCCGGCACCGATTTTCCTGAGAAGGAGGAGGCGCGCCGACACCTGGCCCTGCTGGACCTGGACGGGGCGACGGCGGACCGGACCGTTCTGGCGGATCTGGAAAGCCGGGCGCGCGCGGATTCCAACGACCCGGTGCTGCTGGACCGGCTGGCCGCGATCGAGGCGCGCAGCGGGTCGGCGAGCGAGTCTGCCGCGCACTTCGAATCGGCGCTAAAGCTCAGCCCGCGGAACCCCCGGATCATGATGGAGCTGGCGCAGCTCTATTCCGGCCCCCTTAAGGATCCGGCCAAGGCCCGGAATCTAGCCAAGAGCGCCCACGAATTGGCGCCGAACGACGCGCACATCTCCCAGACCTTGGGCCGCCTGCTCTACCGGACCGGCGACTACAAATGGTCGCTGGACCTGCTCCAGCAGGCGTCGCGCGACCTCCCGGAACAGCCCGAGATGGTGTTCGAGCTCGCCCGGGGCTTCTACAGCATCGGACGGGCGGCGGACGCGGAGGCGGCCCTGCAACGCCTGCCGAGGGACGGCGCCGCGTTCGCCCAGCGCGACCAGGCACAGCAATTGGCATCGATGATCGCCGCCGCAAAGAGCCCGGTCCAGGCCAAGGCGGCGCTCCCGGATGCCCAGAAGATCCTCAGCGCGGATCCCGACTACGTTCCTGCCATGATGGTCTCGGCGCTCGCCCTCGAGCAGCAGGGTGACTACCCGGGAGCCAGGCAAGTCTATGAGAAGATCCTCGCAGCGGATCCGTTTTTTGCGACGGCCACCCGCCAGCTGGCCCTGCTCTACGCCGATCGCCTGGGCGACGACCAGAAGGCCTATGACCTCGCGGTCAAGGCCCGCGAGGCCTTCCCCGACGATCGCGAGATCGCGAAGACGATAGGGGCCCTGCTTTTCCGGCGAGGCGACTATGCCGGCGCCGCCAAGATACTCCAAGCGAGCATGCTGGGACAGGGCGACGACGGGGAGACCCTATATTACCTTGGAATGTCCCATTACAAACTCAAGGAAACCAGCGATAGCATCGCCGAGCT
>Ga0181526_10000229_pt1 | contig 61246 bp, 60 predicted proteins | sample PEATcosm2014_Bin_35_FD_119750 | JGI IMG/M metagenome (GOLD analysis project Ga0181526, IMG submission 119750) | Peatland microbial communities from MTU Mesocosm Facility, Houghton, MI, USA - PEATcosm2014_Bin06_30_metaG | ecosystem: Environmental > Terrestrial > Soil > Wetlands > Peat | place... | reverse complement strand
GCTGCCACCCGTAGGTGTCTGGACCGTGTCTCAGTTCCAGTGTGGCTGGTCGTCCTCTCAGACCAGCTACCCGTCTTAGCCTTGGTGGGCCGTTACCTCACCAACTAGCTGATAGGCCGCGGGTTTATCATCAAGCGCCAGGCCTTGCGGTCCCCAGCTTTAGCCAGACAGAGATGCCTCCATCGGGCCACATTCGGTATTAGCTCGCCTTTCAGCGAGTTATCCCCAGCTTTATGGCAAATTACCCACGTGTTACGCACCCTTGCGCCGCTCCAATTAAGGAATATTGCTACCCCCTAATCATCGCTCGACTTGCATGTCTTATCCACGCCGCCAGCGTTCGTTCTGAGCCAGAATCAAACTCTCCGTTAAAAACGTTAGCTTGAATCTTGTCCGGGGGTTAAGCCGGACTGATTTTGCAATTTTTAAAACTCTCCAAATCTCCCCGCTAACCGGCGAGACTTGAAGGGGCTCTCACTATTCGCACAATTCAATTTTCAATGAGCATTGGGTGCCTTCACCCGAAATCGTTCCCCTTTTTGGGGACAAAAATGCCCAAGCGCCGAATCTTCTTCTCAACTCGGCATCTTAGACACCTTCGTTATGTTCCGAATGTTTTATTCCATTCGAAACCGATTGTCAACCGGTTTTGTTGATCAATCTTTTCTTCCTTTTTTTCGAAAGAACGATGTCAAAATACCACCCCCCAGAATTCGTGCAAGCGTTTTTTTCAAAAAAATCGCATTTATTTTTATAACCCCCGCCGACGAAGCCCGGGAACCGAGGTTCGGAATCGAGAAAACCGGGCCTGACGACGCCATTTTTTTGATGATTTTAGGGTTGGAAAGGGCCGAAATATCGGGCTTTTTTTCCTCCACCATCACAATCCTAAACCGTTTTATTCCAATGGCTTGCAGAGCTTTAACGGTCAGTAAAGTATGGTTGATGGTCCCGAGGCGGTTGCGGCAGACGATCAGCGTCGGACAGTGCAGGCGCGAAATGAGGTCCGCCACAGTGTAATCTTTGCCCAAAGGAACCAGCAATCCCCCGATGCCTTCGACCAAAAGAACGTCGCAGCAGCGGCCAACAGCGCCAATTTTTTGCAAAACTGTGTCAAGAGGAATTGCCTTCCGCCGGCCGCCGGCGGTGGCCGGGGCGGAGGGCTGCTTGAAGAAAAACGGGTTGATTTCATCCAGCGTCAATACGTGTTTTTGGAGGCTGCGCAGCAGTCGGGCGTCGGAGCGGGAACCGGAACAAAAGGGTTTGATGGCCAGGGCGTTGCAGCCCGCCTGGCGCAAATGGCGCAGGAGCAATGCCGTCACAACCGTTTTGCCAACCCCTGTGTCCGTGCCGGTGATGAAGATGATTCTTGCCATCGGATCTGGATTAGCGCTCAGAGGCTGAAGAATTCAAAAACGCCGCTGAAGCCGGCCAAGCCATGCTTGTCATGGGACAGGAATTTGCCCGGAGGCCCGATCTTCAAGGCTGCAGCTTCGCTCAGCAATACCGCAACGCCAAGGGTGGAGGCGAGGTCTTCCATGCGGAAGGCAAAGTTGACCTCCTTTCCTGTAAGGCTCTCCTCGCCCATGGACGGAGCGCCGCCGGAAGTTGCCAGGCCGTAGTGCAGCACCAGCCGGAAAGGCGATTCGGCTTGCTCTTGCAGCCGTTTAAAATCCTCCAGCGCCCCAAGCACCTCAGGAACAATTCCAACCGCGTCCGGCCAGTAAGCCAGAAAACCGTCGCCCAAAAACTTGTTCACCGCGCCTTGGTGTCTCTCGACAATTTCCTTCCATTGACTGAGCAAGCTCCGGGTCAGTCTCGCTGCTTCGTCGTCCGGCAGGCGCCGCGCCATCACGGTGGATCCGACCATGTCCGCCACGAGCAACCAGCAGTTGAAGCTTCTCAACTCGAGGGCCGTGGCAAAAAACTGGGAAGCATTTTGCCTTCTTTCAGCGGGCGGCTTGGATTGTCGAAAAATAAATTCCGGGCCGCCGAACTCAACCCTGTCCTGATCCGAAAGCCTGCGATGCCGGTAGATCATCGCGTGGCGGCGCGAGGTCAATTCAGAATGGATGACCACCTGGCAATCCTTGGCGCGCCCGATGATGCACTTTTCGCCGAGGGGCAACTTTTCCCCCGTTGGTGATTCGAGCCAGACCACAAAATCAGGATCGTTGTTCATGGTGCCTTCCGCGTATTCAGTATCACTCAAACTCCGCGCTCTGTCTGAGTGTGCCGGCAAAATCATCATTCTGGAAGGAGAAACACAGTCCGGGCAGGGTTTTGGCGGGAGGCTAGAATCAACCGGCGGGACGCCCGTTCCACAATTTAAACAATATCTTGCTGTGCTTGGGGCCTGGCTTTATTCTGCCGTCAGCTTTTGCCAGGGCCCATGGAGTGTGGACTTACGAACCCCGCGAGGGCAGGAATGCAGCAACGGCAGTTTGCTCCACTTCCGCCGTGGTGTCCCTGGCATTCTTAATTTCATTTTAAATGTCGTATCAAGTCATAGCGCGCAAGTACCGCCCGCAACGGTTCGAGGATGTTGTCGGCCAGGAGCACGTCACGCAAACGCTGGCCAACGCCATCGCCCAGAAACGCATCGCCCATGCCTACCTCTTCGTCGGGCCGCGCGGGACGGGCAAGACGACCATTGCCCGCATTTTTGCCAAGTGCCTCAATTGCACCAACGGCCCAAAGGCCGATTTTCCGGAGGACGATCCCAAGGCCAGGGAAATCGCCGACGGACGCTCCATGGATGTGATGGAAATCGACGGGGCCAGCAATCGGGGCATTGACGAAGTGCGGGCGTTGCGGGAAACGGTCCAATATGTTCCGGCGTCGTCGCGCTTCAAAATTTACATCATCGACGAAGTCCACATGCTCACGAAGGAGGCGTTCAACGCGTTGTTGAAAACGCTGGAGGAACCGCCGCCTCACGTCAAATTCATGTTCGCCACGACGGAGCCGGATAAGGTCCTGCCAACCATCCTGTCCCGCTGCCAGCGCTTCGATCTGCGCCGGATTCCGGCGGCTTTGATCGTCAAACACCTCGCGCAAATTGCCAAAAAGGAGGAGGTCAAAATTGACCCGGCGGCCTTGCACGCCATCGCCCGCGGGGCCGACGGCGGCATGCGCGATGCGGAATCGACTCTGGACCAGTTGATCAGTTTTTGCGGCCGGGAAATCACGGAGCCGGATGTTCTTTCCATGTTCGGCCTGGCGTCGCAAAGCCAGATTCTGGCGCTGGCCGACGCGGTTTTGTCGGGTGAAACGGAAAAGGCGTTGCGCGAATTGAATGATTTGGCGCGGCAGGGCAAGGACCTCGGCCGCCTGGTTTCGGAACTTTTGGGGCATTTTCGCAATTTGCTCATCTTCCAGGTTTCCCGCGGCGATCTTAACTTGATCGAAGTTTCGGAAGCGGAAGGGGGCGCGTTGAAGGAACAGGCCGCGCGCATTACGAGTGATGCGTTGACGCGAATCATGGAGGTGCTGACCGATTGCGAAGGCCGCCTGCGCGACACAGCTTCCAAAAAAATCCTGATCGAAGTCACGCTGCTGAAAATGATCGAGGCCCGCCATGCGCTCAGCATTGATGCTGTTTTGAAGCAGGTGCAACAATTGCGGACGGAAGCCGCGGCCGGTGGGCCAGTCGCCGCCGCGCCGCGCCAACCCGCGCCCACCCCGCCAGCCAAGCCCGCGCCGGCCCGCACGGCGGCGAAACCCGTTGCCGCGGCAACCTCGACCGGGGAAGCGGATCTGGAGCGGCTTTGGGGCGAGCTGAAAGAGGCGATCCGCCTGGCCAGCCCGTTTCTGCACTCTTATTTTACGGAAGCGCACCCGGTGTCATTGGCAAAGAATGTGTTGACCATTGGTTTTGACGAGGAATTTGCCATGCACATTTCCTTGGTGGATAATTCGAAAAACCACACTTTGATCCAGACCAAACTGGCGGAACTGGGCCATCCGCAGGTCCACGTCAAATTCATCCAAGCCGAAGCCCCGCCCAACCGGAAGAGCGCGCCAGCCGCGACGCCCGCGCCCGCGCCGACGCCGGCAAAGGCGGTCGCGGCGGAGCCGGCAAAAACTGAATCCGTGTCGTTTGACAAGGACGACTTCAAGAATGATCCCTTGATTCAAAAGGCCCTGGAAGTTTTTAAAGGCCAGATCGTTGATGTCCGCTCCTAAAACTAGGAACCCCAAATATGCCCAACATCGCAAAACTCATTAAACAGGCTGCCCGCGTGCAGGAACAGATGGCACAAATCCAGGCCCAACTCGCCACCCGCACGGTCGAGGCCTCCAGCGGAGGCGGCGCCGTCAAGGTGGTCGCCAAATGCGATGGCACCGTTGCTTCGATCAAGATAAACCCGCAGGCGATCAATCCGGCGGACGCGCAGTTGCTGGAAGACATGATCGTGTCCGCAGTCAATCAGGCCCTGGATCAGGCCAGGCAAATATCGAGCGCGGAAATGGGCAAAGCCACCCAGGGATTCAGCCTGCCCGGCTTGAGGTGACGCGCCCATGCCCTTGCCCGCCCCGATTATACTGTTGACTGAAGCCCTGGGCCGGCTGCCCGGCATCGGACCGCGTTCGGCGGAGCGCCTGGCGTTGCACCTGGCGCAAAGCGATTCCAATGCGGTGCGGCATCTGGCGCAAACACTGCTCGAGACACGCGAACGCATCCGCATCTGTTCCGTATGCGGGGCGTTGACGGAAACGGAGCCTTGCGCGATATGCAGCGACCCGCGCCGCGATCCATCCATGATTTGCCTGGTGGAACAGCCGGTGGACGTTTTCACCATGGAGAAGGCCGGCTCTTTCCGCGGCAAATATCATGTGCTCGGCGGCAAAATCTCCCCGCTCAACGGCGTTGAGCCGGATGACTTGCGCATCGGGCCGCTGGAGGCCCGCCTCGGGCGCGGGGTGACGGAAATTATCCTGGCCCTGAGCACGGACGTGGAGGGGGATGCGACCGGTTTTTACCTGGCCAAACGGCTGGCTGGCAAAGGGGCGAAAATTTCACGCATTGCCTACGGGCTGCCCGCCGGCAGCGGTCTGGAATTCGCCGACGAAGTCACGCTGAACCGGGCCTTGGAGGGGCGGCGGGAGCTGGCTGCCTGAAGCGTTAGTCAATACCAAGTTATATGCCCGTCCCCTCTGTTGTCGTCTTTGATCTCGGCAAGGTCCTGCTCGATTTCGACTATCGCATCTCGGCGGAGAAGATCGCGCGGCAGAGCCGTTTCACCCCGGCCCAGGTGCGCGAGTTGCTCGACCATTCCCCCCTGCTCCAGCGCTTTGAATCGGGATTGATGAACCGCCAGGAGTTCTACGGCGAAGTTTGCGCAGCCTGCGGATTTTCGGGCAAACTGGATGAGTTTTGCGCAACCTTCGCCGACATTTTTTCCGAGATCAAACCGATGACCGCCCTGCACCGGGCGTTGCGGGCCGGACGGGTGCCGACTTTCATTTTCTCGAACACCAACGATATTGCGGAGGGGCATATCCGGGAGCGGTTTCCCTTCTTCTCGCAGTTCGACGGCTACGTTCTTTCCTACCAGCATGGCGCGATGAAACCGGCGGCGAAGATTTATGAAGTCGTGGAGGATCAGACCGGACAGAAAGGAGACGCCATCGTGTACCTGGATGACCGGGCCGAAAACGTGGAGGCGGGGCTGGCCCGCGGCTGGCGCGCGCTGTTGCACGAATCGCCGGAGAAAACCATTCCGGCCCTGCGCCAACTCGGCCTCCCTGTTGACCTCAACCCTTGAGAAATTGCGGCAGCTCGTGGTCGCCTATTGAAAAAACGCGTCCGGCCAGATCGTTCAGGGCCAGGCGGGTCGGCTCGAACCGCGCCGAAAGCGTGTCAAATATGGGCGCCAGATCAAACTCATTGGCCAGGCGATGGTGGCTGGCCGCCCGGTAACTGGCCCGCCCCATTTCCCGGTAATACTGCAAACCGGGGAACCCGCGCCGCTCCGCCCGCGCGCGAATGCGATCGGGAAAAACGCCCGAGAAAAAGAGCGAGTGGTTGCCAATGTGCGCCCGCAGGCAAAAGGCGGCGTAATCATCGGCCGTCTGCAAAGCGGTCAGCATTTCGAAAAAATAATCCATGGGCTGGAGCTGCCCGCGCAGCACGCAGCGGGTCCGTTCTTCCCGCGAGAATTCCGTCAGCAGTTCCGCCACGTAATCAGCCACGGACCGGTCGTCCAGGCCCGACTCGCGCAGGACATGGCGCACCAGCACGTAAAAGTAAAGATGGGGCGAGACCCGCAGACAGCCCCGTTGCTCCAAAAGGGCGCGGAACAACATCTCGTCATCCAGGATCAAGTCGCGCGTCTCCACGTCGCTCAAGAGCGAGACCAGGAAGCCCGCGCTTTCCTTTTTCCTTCCCAGCACAGCCGTGATAAAATCCATATCCCTGGCTGTAAACTGCACCCGGCAGTTGGCATGAATTACTTGCATCACGGTACTGACAGCAAGTTTTATTCCATCCGCAGAACTGAATCGTGAATCCAAAGAAATCCAAATTCGGCAGGGCGAGACTCTGTCGAGCCGGACTGGATTGCTCCCATAATTGGTCATTCGGATTTCGTCATTAGTCCTTTTCCCCTGGCAGTTTAGCCCTTAGCCTTTCCCCATGAATGTTCGAGTTCGTTTTGCGCCCAGTCCGACGGGCTTTTTGCACATCGGCGGCGCGCGCACTGCTTTGTTCAACTGGCTTTACGCCCGCCACACCGGCGGGACGTTTATCCTGCGCGTGGAAGACACCGACGCCGCCCGCAACACTGCCGAGGCCATGGAGGTCATCCTGAGCGGCCTCCGCTGGCTGGGCATGGATTGGGATGAAGGCCCAACCACGGCAGACCCTGCCGCGCCCGGCAAAGGCAATCACGGCCCTTACTTTCAATCGCAACGGGGCGGCATTTATCGTGCCCGTGTCCAGGAACTTAAAGACAAGGGGCTGGCCTACGAAGCCAATGGCGCGGTCAAATTCAAAATGGACCGCCAGCCCATCGTCATCCCCGACTTGATCGTTGGCGATGTCACCCGCGAACTGACCGACCGCGAACGGCTCGACCCTGATTTCGTCATTGTCCGCTCCGACGGCCAGCCCGTCTTCCACTTCGTCAATGTCGTGGATGATTTGGAAATGAAAATCACTCACGTCATACGCGGCGAAGACCATTTATCCAACACCCCCAAGCACATCGCCCTCTTCCGCGCCTTCGGAGTCGAGCCGCCCAAATACGCCCATATCCCGCTCATCCTCAATCCAGACGGCGCCAAAATGAGCAAGCGCGACACCGGAGCGTCCTTGCAGACTTACATTGACGAAGGCTGCGTCCCGGAAGCGGTGGTCAATTATCTCTGCCTGCTGGGATGGTCGCCCAAGGAAAACCGGGAAAAGCTGCCCATCGCCGAAATCATCCAGCTCTTCGATCTGCCCCAAATCCTCCGCCACAACGCCCGCTTCGACATCGCCAAACTGCATTGGCTCGACGGCGAATACCTGCGCGAGATGAGCGACGACCGTTTCCGCGAACTGGGCACGGTGGCCCTCCGCCGCGCCGGTTACGATCTCAGCAAATATCCGGAGAATTATGTCGCAGCCGCCCTGGCCACCTGCAAAGGCAAGATCAGACAATTCAGCGAATTAGGCCCTTACGCCGGGTTTTACTTCACCACCGAAATCAAAATAGACCCCGTCCTTGCCGCCAAAGAATTCACCCCCGAAAACAAACCGCGCCTAAGCACCCTGCGTAGCAGTTTCGCCCAACTGGAACCATTCACCGCCGCCGGAATCGAACAGACCCTGAAAGCCACTGCCAAAGAACTGGGCGTGAAAGTCGGCGTGTTGGTGCATCCGACGCGCCTGGCCTGCACCGGCAGCGCGGCAGGCCCGAGCCTCTATCATCTCCTGGAAATCCTGGGAAAAAAGACAGTCTTGGAGAGCATAGATGCGGCACTGCAAAGCCCTCTCCTTGGGGAGAGGGTTGGGTGAGGGAGAGCCAAGAAACAAATTTTGTCGGGGAGAAGGTTAGGATGAGGGCGAGCCAAAAAACTAATTTTGTTTTCCATCCCCAGACGGTGGGGTGAGACTCCTTGGCGCGCCACAGCCTTGGCGACGGTGGGCGTCGAACCCTAAATCGATTGTTTCAATCCGCACCCCCTACGCGCCCGCATGGCGCCCCATCACGTCCATCCAGTCCATCCAGTCCATCCAGTCCACCCAGTCCATTCAGTCCACTCAGTCCATTTAACGCATCCCGGTTCGAGTTCCCCGATTAAAAACAATTCAAGCTCCGTCTCAGGAGCGGCATCATCAGAAATACAAATCTGCGACCGGTTTACGACCCGTTTATGTTTGAACTGGAGAATAATTTCCCGCATTATCTGGTCGGCTTATGTCAAACCCGCTGAACAATTCCGAAATCAGGGGCAACCGCCGTTGCGGTATCGTAAAGGACAAAGCCATGCAGCCTTTGGCCGAACTAATGAGTGTGTATCGAGACGGTGAACTTGACATCCATCCGGAGTTCCAAAGGTTCTTCCGCTGGACCCCGCTCCAGAAGTCCAAGTTCATTGAGTCTATCCTTCTCGGAATACCAGTCCCATCCATCTTTGTATCCCAACGAGAGGACGGCGTCTGGGATGTTGTGGACGGTGTGCAGCGCCTTTCCACAATCTTTGAGTTCGTCGGCATTCTCCGGAACGAGAAGAAGGAACAAATTCCAGCAAGCACCCTCGTGGGGACCGATTATCTGCCGTCCCTCGATGGTAGAGTGTGGGAGGACCCCTCGCGGCCAAAGCAAGAGTTCCCAAGCTCACTCAGGCTCAACTTCAAGCGGCAAAAGCTCGACCTCAAGATCATCAAAAAGGAGAGCGACCCAAATACCAAGTACGACCTCTTTGAGCGCCTTAACACCCTCGGTTCGCAGCTAAGGCAGAAGGAAGAAGGCAGAATTATGAAGTCAAAAATGCATTCCGCTTCGACTTTTGGCTGCTTTTCAGGTTTCTTAATTCTTACTTCCTAATTCTTAATTCTCTCCGGAAGCCCTTGCCATTCAAGCCCGTACGTTGCTGAAAGACAAGTGTCATTTGCGGTTTACGCGCCGCTGCATTTTTATCCCCGGAACCCAGCCCCGGCAAGTCCTGGAAAAGCATTTAATCAGTGGTGGACAAGAGAAAACCTGTCTTTCACTTGGATTCCACGGGGCCTTGGACACAGGCGGACAATATGGCAAGCTGCGCTTTGTCTCGTTCCGGCGTGAGGTACTTGAGCAGGCTCCCACGGGGGAAGGCCTCCTTTGCCTTTAGAGCCACAAGTTTGCGTCCGCGAATCTCGCCATCTTCGACACGCCACTCGACCTGGTCATTAGCCTTCAGGCCAACGGCCGCGCAAATGGACTCCGGGAGAGTCATTCGGTGCTTCTTATCAATTATGGTCGCACTCATGGAGGGATTATCCCTCAGAATCGCCATTACTTCAAGCACTTTTTGCGGCTCCGAACGTCTCGTCCGCCCAACGATGTATTCCATGATCTTCCTTTGTGGCAAAATGGTTTCGCGGTTTCCCCTGACGATTTCTTCTGCACAAACCGTTCTGCAACTCTTTTTGGGGCTGGTAAACCACGCTTTCAGCTTTATCGTTATAGTTTGGAGTTGGACAATGAAGTAGTTGCACCAACCGGTGATTGAAACAGGTGACCAAATTTAGCCACTTCCTCACTGAGGCAACAAAAGGGGGTAACATGTTACTGGTTTGTAGCTGGTGGTGTTACGGGCTAAGTCGTTGACTATCAACACTTGTTACCGTGTTACCGATTTTTTGGACCTATCATCCATATCTTGCGTTTCCTGCCTTTTCGTCAACTCAATGGTTCGAGATAACCTCTTCTGTTCTTTCGAGTATTCGGCGTGGTTTGCGGTTCAAATCAGATGTTCCATCATCCAATCCGTGTTCATCCTGTTTATCCGTGGTTAAAGTTTGCCCCTAAAACATATAGCTCACGTACATCTTGAACAGCCACGGTGCCACCAACTGGTTGCCCACGAAGTCCTGGACAACAGGCACTTCAACGTCTGCATACACACTGACCCGATGCACCTTGAATTCGATCCCCGGCGAGAGAAGGATGCGCTGGTAGCCGGAAGCACTCCCGGCCGTCGGATTGTCGTAGGTTCCGCCCGAGGCATAGTCGCCGTTGTCTCGGGTCCGGACGGATGCGATGACCTGCGCCAGCGGCGTGATAGTCAGGTCATGGAACAACCAACCCCGGTAATAGATTCCGGCGGCCACATCCAGTTCGACGCCTGGGCCGTATTGGTCCTGGGTCAGCACCGGCACGTCCAACAGCCCCTGCGCAAACCACGTCAGGCTGCCGTCATGGGTCAGACGGTGGCGGTGGAACCCGCCCAGCAGAATATCCGTGCTTCCCGTCCCCAGTTCAGTGTCCCGATCAATATCGCCATAAGCATCGTTATGCGCATAATCGCCCGTCGGCAGCTTGACCCCAAAACTCAGGCCGCTGGACATGTCCTCGGAAAACCCGGTGAAGATGCCTTCCAGCCGGATGTCGCCCAGACTGCTCCATTTCAGGGACACCACTTGATTGCCGGTGGCCCCGCCCAGCGTTTTGAAATCCCGGAAGTCATAAGGCACTTCCACCTGAATACCCCAACTGCGATTGAACATGTATTGAAGGCCATAAGTGGTGAAGTCCGTCCGGATATCCTTGTCCCCATTATTGGCGGCGGGCGCCGGCCCTGTGTTGGACCAATTATGGTCCTGATCCTGGAAGTCGTACTCAACAAACGCCATTCCGCCCGCATCGTGCGGAAACATCGAACTTGTGCCCACATCGAACACGCCGCATCCACAGGCGCAGGCCCGGGCCACGCCGGGCGCCAGAACCGCCACCCCCCCGATAAAAACATACATTGCAATTTTTTTCATAAATTAACTTTCTTCGGATTCAAGAAAGGCCAAAGGCCCCTCAATTCATTTGAAAACACTGGGAATATCGGCAGCCGGACACACACCCGGCGCCATTAACAACGTGCCTGAACTATCCGAAGAATGGCCGGGGAGGCTGCAGAAGCGGCGTGTCGGTTCGGCTAACTGTCAGGAGTGGGACGGGAAAATCAGGAGCCGGCAATGCCGGAAAATCAAAGGCCAACGCCTGTTTGGCGAAAAGATCGATCTTTTTGACTATTTGTTGCGCCTCGGGTTTCTTTTCGCTCTTCTTTCCCTCGCGGACCAGTTTGCACAGCGGACAGGGATGCTGGCCGTCGAATGTTTTCGACACGGCGTCCTTGATCGAACCCTGGCAGGAGTAATTGACCATCATGCCAACCCAAGCGACCGATTGCAGCAAGGTCCAATGGAAGCCGAGCGTCAGGCACAGCATGACGACTATCAACCATTTGGATACTTTAGACAGCATTGCCGGCTTGAATACCAAGCCGGCAGTGGATTGTCAACCTGACCATCGACTAAAAGCGCGCCGTCATCCCCACCCGCACCTGAAACGGTTCAATGGGGTGGAAAACATCTGTGAACGCCGCCGTGGCAGTTGGCGTTATTCGCGATTCATAGGCGTAGTCAATGTCGTGGTCGCGGCTGTCCAGCAAATTGAGGAACTCGGCAAAAATCCGCCACGTCTTGTTGATTTGGTAACCGGCTTCCGCATTGAACAACATTGTTGAATCCGAGCGATAAATTCCATCCGAGGTCAAATCACGCGGACCGAAGTAGCGCAGCCGGATGCTCGCCGAGAACCCATTCACATCATACAGCGTGATGCCGGACGAAATCACCATGCCGATCGCTTCCGGCACACGTGTTCCGCCCGGACTGCCCGGCGCGGCATCTGCCGCGTCCATCGAAGTAAAACGGGCGGTGGACTCCGCAAGGTCAAGGTCCAAAGCCAGATGTTTCGCTGGCGTGTAGTAGTTCGCCCATTCGACGCCGTAGCGGTTGCTTGGCTCTTTGGAAGCAACAGTGTCGCCCGTGTCGCCATCCTGCTGAAGTTCGGACTCGCTGTGCAGATACCACAACGAAACCGTGCTTTGCAAATGAGTCAGGGCCAAAGTGCGCACACCGATTTCAGCCCCTTTGGTTTGGATCAGACCGGGAATTCTTGCGACCGGCATATTGGGATTGGGATTGTCTGCCGAAACCGGCTCCACCGTTTGTGTCGCGCCACGCCCATCGTTGCTGTGGAAACTAAAACCGCCTTGTGCATAGAACTCCGTTTTTGCCCACGGGCCAAAAATCAAACTCAACTTCGGACTGGGCAGCAAAGTGGCGGACGTGCCGGAGTTGGCCGGGGTGACCAGGCTGGTGACGCCAAAGTAATCCAGATCGCCGCGCAGGGCCGCGACCGAGCGGAATTTATCCGCCCACTGGACTTTGTTTTCCGCATAAATGCCGACTTCCGTGTCTGTGAAATAATCCGCTTCCGTGATGGCGGGCAAAATGGTGCCGGTGGCGGAATCCAGTTTGTCCAAACGTACGCGGTACTCCGTCTGGTAAAGGCCGTTGTTGATCCAGTCGTTGCGGGCTTGCAGGCCAAATGCATTTTCCACTTCGCGGCCAAACCACTGGCTGGAAATCGTGTGCCGCGCCTCCAATCCGCCCACCCAGCGCCTGTCCTGCTGCTCGAACTGGTCGCCTCGATTGGTGTCCGTGAGGTAGTAAGTGAAATCGGAAAACAAATCGAGATCGTAATAAAATCCGTAGGCCATGATTTTGGTCTCGGAATTCTCGTCCTGGCGATGCCATTCCGCCTGCAAGCTGTGACGCTCCGAATTGCCGCCGTCAGTCGGGTTGAGCGTACCGAAGAAACCCACCAGCGGCACGGCGTTTTCGGCGAGTTGATCGCTCGAATTCCATTTGCCATGATAGGCCCGCCCCGTGATGCTGAAACCGTTGGCATCATTGCCTTGACTGTAGGCCAGAAGGCCGTTGAATTTGGAATAATCATCCGGATGCACCCAGGGGCCGTCGTCGTGATACGCTTCGCCCCCGTAAAGCAAGTTGCCCGGGCCGAGCTTTTGCGACACGCCGAACACGCCGCGCTCATAACCAAACATGCAGCCTTCCACCGTGACGAAGTCTTGCGGGAGCCTCTTGTAAAACTCCAGATGGGCCGCTCCGGCTGAGCCATAGTTGCCGACGTCCGCGTAATAAGGGCCTTTCTCGTAATCCAACCGCTCCACAAACTCCGGGATGACGGTGTTCATGTCCGAGTAACCCTCGCCATGCGCGTGCGAAGGCAGGTTGAGCGGCATGTCGTCGAGGAACACGGCGAAGTCCGTGCCGTGATCCAGATTGAAGCCGCGCAGGAAATACTGGTTCGCCTTTCCGCCACCGGCGTGTTGTGTAATGATGACACCAGGAACCGTCTCCAAAACTTCTCCCGAACGAAGAATCGGACGTTCCTGAATCTCCGTCGCGCCCACGGTCCCCTGTGTGGCCGACGACGCAATGCCGATCATGTTATCCTGCCGGCCTTCGACCACCACTGTCGGAAGGCGGATGGCATTGGTCGCGGCCAGCGGGCTTTTGGTCGAATCCTGCGCGGAAGCCAGCGGGCAGTGGAGGGTGCTGGTGATATAACACAATCCAACGAGAACGAGCGAGCAATCTATAACCTGTTTTTTCATAACCTGCGAGTCCAGTCATTGCTTCGGACGGACAACGGGTTTTATGTTGACAGGTGGCGCGAAAAGGAAACCACCTGCGTTCGCAGCTACGGGCTGTTGACCCGCCATCGCTGCCACGGGTGGCTGAAGTGGAATATGAACAAAACAAGACCCTTGGAGCAAGAATCTTTTGATTTTTTCAAAAATTGCTTGCATTCGCCGAATCGTCAAATAAATTTCCCTCATCGTGGCGCCAAAGTTCTTCACGAAAGGTTTTAGAAAGAAACGGCAAAGCGCTTCCGCGTTGTTGCTCGGCCTCTTCCTGTCGCTTCAGGCCATGGCGGCTTTGCCTGCCCTGCACGCCTTGGTCCACCCCGATTCCTCCGATCCCGACCACGAATGCGCGGTCACTTTATTTGCCCACGGGCAGGTCGATGCCCCGAACACCGCCGCGCCCGTGTTCTGCGCCCCGGCGCGCCTGATCTTCAGCCAATCCCTGCCCCGTGTCATTTTTGTCTCCGCCGATATTCGATTGCTTCCCGGCCGCGGTCCGCCGGCCTCCCCTGCCCTCGTCTGATTCGTCAATCATTCCGGCCATATCTTGTGAGGCATTTGCGTCCAGGATTGTTCCCGGGCCGAATGGGCCGGAATCCAAATTCCAAAAATGGCAGTATTTTTTAACTTTAAGCAATTTAAAATTTAGGACCGCAATTATGAAATCAATATTCCTTTCCTGTCAGTCAGTCTGTTGCATGGGCGTTGCGCTCGGATCGCTGGCTTGCAACTCGTCGGCGCTGGGTCAAACCAATAATCCCCCGGCTTCCTCCCCAACCTCCACCAACGTGACCAAATTGGACACGGTCACAGTCGTGGGCCATCTCAACGACGCGCGCAGCCAGATTGTGCCCAATCTCGGGGCGACCGCTTTCACCATCAGTGAAACCCAGATCGCCGCGGAACCGCAGGGGGCCAACGCGCCGTTCAATCAATTGATCCTGCGCGCCCCGGGCGTGGCGGAGGATTCGGCGGAGAACGGCGATTTGCACGTCCGCGGCGAGCACGCCAATTTGCAATACCGCATCAACGACGTCCTGTTGCCCGAAGGCATTGCCGGGTTTGGGCTGGAGCTGGATCCCCGTTTTGTCAAGAGCATGCAGCTCATCACCGGCTCGCTGCCCGCGCAGTACGGCTTCCGCACGGCGGGCGTCGTGGATATTCAAACCAAAAGCGGCCTCATCGAACCTGGCGGCGAAGTGGGCTTCTATGGCGGCAGTTACGACACCTTCCGTCCCAGTTTTGAGTTCGGCGGTTCGGAGGGGAAGTTCAGCTATTTCATTGACGGCAGCTACGACCACAATGAGCTTGGCATCGAGAATCCCACTGGCAGCTCAACGGCGATCCATGATGAGACGGAACAGTTCAAGACATTCATGTACGGGACTTACATCATAGACCCGTCCAGCCGGCTCAGCATGATGGCGAGCGCGTCCTACGCCGATTACCAGATCCCCAACACGCCCGGCGTTGTTGTGACCAATTGGGCTCCGACAATGCAGGCGAACGGCCTTCTTCCCTCAGGCACTTTCAATTCAGCCAACGACAACGAAAATCAAAACGAGGAGAATTATTACAGCGTCCTCACTTATCAAAAATCCGCCGGTGATTTGGATTTTCAAATCTCCGCCTTTGGCCGCGAGAGCGAACAGCATTTCACCCCGGATCCGATAGGCGACCTCTATCTCAACGGAGAGGCCAGCGAAGTGCATCGCACACTCTACTCCGCCGGCTTGCAAGCCGACAGTAGCTATCAATTGGGCGACTCACATACTCTCCGTTTCGGTGGGTCGTTCCTGGCCACGGGGGACCAAAACAACACGTCAACTACGGTCTTTAACGTGGACGCCAGCGGGAATCCGACAGGGACCCTTCAAAACATCACGGACGACCATCCCCTCTACGGTTTGTTTGCGGGCCTGTATTTGCAGGACGAATGGAAAATGTTTTCCACCCTCACCCTCAATTACGGCGCGCGCTTTGACGTTTACTCCTCGTCGTTTGACGCCGAAAATCAACTCAGTCCGCGCGTCAACCTCATCTATAAACCGACCCGCTCGACCACGCTGCACGCCGGATATTCGCGGTATTTCACCCCGCCGCCAGTGGAAGACGTGAGTGGAGGCAGCCTGGCGAAATTCATCGGCACCTCCGGCGCCCCCCTCACCTTTCAGGACGATCCCGTCAAAGCCGAGCGCGCCAACTATTACGATGCAGGCATTACCCAAACGATTCTTCCAGGATGGAATGTGGGCTTGGACGGATACTACAAGACGGCCCAGAACCAACTCGATGACGGATTGTTTGGACAGACGCTCATTCTGTCCGCATTCAACTATGAAAAAGGCCGGGTTTATGGACTGGAACTCTCCACCTCTTACGAGACAAACGGCTTCACCGCCTATGCCAACGCCGCTTACTCCGTCGCCCAGGGGCAGAACTGGAACTCATCCCAGTTCCTGTTCGCTCCGGCTGACATAGCTTATGTCCAGACTCATTGGATTGATTTGGACCACGATCAGACGTACAGCGCCACGACCGGCGTGTCTTATCGTTTCAAGGAGGCGCGCGACGCCAGCACGATGGCGTACCTGGACATCGTTGCCGGCAGCGGATTACGGCAGAACGCGACGGCCGCCGACGGCTCCAACATTCCCAACGGCGCGTCCGTTCCAGACTACTACGAGATCAACCTCGGCTTGGAACAAACTTTCCAAGTCGCCCACAAGCAGTTTTTGAAGGCCCGCCTCGATGTCGTGAACGTGACTGACAATATTTACGAATTGCGCAGCGCAACAGGCGTCGGAGTCAACGCCGCTCAATATGGAATGCGCCGCGGCATCTTCGGCTCATTGAGTTACCGTTTTTAACCTTTGATGGATTCATGGAAAGTTATCAGCTAACATCGGACCTAGCCCGGGTTTGTCTGCCGCACCCGGGAGGGCATCCGCAGCGCACGCTGGCCTGGATCAATTCCATCTGCTTTCTTTTCCTGTTCATCGTCTTGTCCGGCGCGAGGCCAAGACTGCCCGCACCCAAGCCGGTTCCGCCCCTTGAGGAGCCGGTGCCAATCATCATCCAACCCCTGCCGCAAAAGCCTCCGCCCCAGGCCGGGCAGCCGAACAATGAAGAATCAACCAAGGACAAAGCGGCGCCACCCCGCATCGTGGTGGTGCCCCCGGATTCCCCGGCCATCAGTTTCTCGGTGCCAACCATTGGCAACGTCCTTGTGCCCAATGCCCTTGCCCAAGCCCCCCCGGGCGAGCCGCTCAAAGCCCCTCCGGCACCTCACAATGAGCCGAAGGCCATTGGCAGCACGGGCGAGGGAGGAGACCGCCCCCAGCCCCCTTACCCGGAAATGGCCCTCAAATTCGGCGAACAGGGCGCCGTCGTGTTATTGTTGACCGTCGATGACAGCGGCCTGGTGGAGTCCATCACCGTCAAGGAATCTTCCGGCTCGGCCATTTTGGACCGAAGCGCCCTTGACTTCGTCAAACGGCATTGGATCGTTCCCCCGGGAAAGGGCGGACGTGTTTTTCAAGCAACCATTTCTTATCAGATCAAAATCGATTAGCATGAATCCCGATTGAATTATGATTGCCAATATTGTTTTCAACTTCCTCGTCAAGGGCGGCCCGGTCATGGCGCCGATTCTCATTTGCGCCCTGGTCGCCGTCGCGGTCGTGGGCGAACGCTCGTTTTGGTGGCTGCGGGAATGCCGCCGGCGCGATCCTAAAAAACTGGAGCAAGTCCTGGCCGCGCTCGAGAACGGCGACGTCACCGCCGCTATTCAAATCGCCAAAGATTCGCCCGACCCGATCATCCGCATGATTTACCGCGGCTTGAACCATGTTCATACCTCCCTGCAAGGTGCGCTGCAATTGGCCGCCGGCATCGAACTGGAACGGGCCGGACGATTCCTGATCGTAATGGACACCCTGGTCACCCTGGCGCCGCTGCTCGGTCTGCTCGGGACCGTCACCGGTTTGATGCGTGCTTTTCTCAGCGTGGGCAGCGCCGAATTGTCGGTCGTCGCCGTCACGGGCGGCATTGGCGAAGCGTTGATCGCGACGGCCTGCGGATTGGGCATCGCCATCATCTCGCTCATCCCGTTCAACTATTTCACCGGCCGGCTCACCCGCCTTCAATTCGAACTGGAAGCCGCGGCGACGAACGTGGAAATGATGGTCGCTCCAAAACTGATGAACGAAGACACCGCCAAATGGGAGGCCAGACGCCGCGCCGGATCGAAGGCTGAGCCTGGTCTGAGCAAATGAAGTTGCCCTCCCCAGTCAAACGCCGGCACTCCCGGATCGAGATCATTCCGCTGATCGACATCATGTTCTTTCTGCTGGCCTCCTTTATGATGGTCAGCCTGCAAATGGACCGCACCCAAAACATCAAGGTCAATCTGCCCTCCGCCAGCATGGCCCGCGCCGATTTCAAGCCGGACATGATTAACCTTGCCGTGGACAAGGCCGGGGCTGTCTGGCTGGAAAGGAAGGAAATCACGCTGCCGCAATTGGACCAGGTCCTCAGCAACCGCTTCCGGGCGGACACCAACCTTCCCGTCTATATCAGCGGCGATGCCGCCACTTTGCATGGCTCGATGGTGGATGTCTTGGAGGCGGTGCGCCGCGCCGGCGTGCAGAAGGTGGCCTTCATGACCGCCGGAGGAACCAACCAGGCCAGTCAATGAAAATCCGCTCGCCCATTGTCCGCAAACGCACGCGCCTGGAGATCATTCCGCTGATCGACATCATGTTTTTTCTGCTGGCCTCATTCATGATGGTCAGCCTGCAAATGCAAAAAGTCCGCACCCTCAAAGCCAGCCTGCCCACCGCCACCCTGGCCGCCTCGACGAAGAAACCCGACATCATCAATCTCAAAGTCGATCGGGAGGGCCGGGTTGAATTGGACAAGAAACTGATTTCCTTCCCGGAATTGGTCACGGTCTTGTCCAACCGCCATCAACTCAACACCAACGTCCCCGTCTATTTAAGCGGCAGCCGTGACGCCACGCACGGTTCGATGATGTATGTGCTGGACTTCGTCAAACGCGCCGGCATCCAGCAAGTGGCCGTCGCCATCCAGGCCGATCCGTCCCGCCCGGCGGAATAATCATGAAAAACTTCCAACGCAATCTGTTCATCGTCCTGGCCGTCGGCCTGTGCGGCGCCTGCGCCTGGCAATGGTACCTGCAATCCGTGCAGCTCAACACCATCGAGAGGCTGGACCAGATCATTCATCAACAATCCGCCGACATCCAGGGCTACACCAATTCGATCCGAGGCATGGATGCGGAAATCAGCCAACTGCACGACCGCATCACCCAGCTCAAACAAGCCGCCACCAGCAACGACCAATGGGCCATCACCGAGAAACGCGAGGTGGCGCGGCTGCAATCCGCCGGCGACATCATGAGCAACGAGATTGTCGAGTACAAAGCGGCGGTCGAGGGCCTGACCAACAAACTGAAGGAAGCCTACGACGGCGAGAAGGAACTGGTCGCGCAACGGGACGACTTCGTGAAAAGACTCAACGGAAGCATCAAGGCGCAAAACGATCTGACCGCAAAATACAACGAACTGGTGGGCCGCTTCAACAAGCTCCAAGCCACCAACGCCCCGCAGAAATAGTGCGACGAATTGTTTGATTCAGGCGTGGACCTTCAGTTTCAGCAACTGGGATGCCGGAGCGCGGCAGTTCGTCCGAATGGCGGTTCCCTGACTGGCTGACGGCATTGGTCAGTCCACTATTTCAGGCGCCATGGAGAACGCAATGAGGTGAATGCGGCGGTTGCATGGGATGGCGGGAACGGTCATGACTTTGCCTCATCGGACAGCATGGGTAATTCGAGCGTGAAGGTGGCGCCTTTGCCCAGCCCATCGCTGTGGACGGTCAACGAGCCGCCCAATTCCCTGGCGGCAAGCGCGCCGCCGTGCAGGCCGAAGCCGTGGCCGTCGCGGCGCGTGGTAAAACCATGATTAAAGACGCGGGTTAGATTTTCAGGGGGGATCCCGACGCCGTTATCCATCACGGAGATTTTGAGCCGTCCATCCCCGTTGGCCACGCGCACCGTCAGCCGTTTGTCAGTGCGCCCGGAGTCGTCGCAGGCGTATTTGGCGTTGCGCAGCAGGTTGACCAGAATTTGCAGGATTTTGTGCTTTTCGACGTTGATCGGCGGGACCTTTTGAAAATCGCGGATGACCTGCACCCCATGCCGGTCCAAGGCGCCGAGGTTCATGCGCAGGCTGTCTTCGACCAGACTGTGGACGTTGACGATTTCCTTGACGCCGGAAATCTTGGCGTAGTTCTGTTGCATCGCCACAATCTCGTTGATGTGTTCGACATTGGTCCGGAGCGAATCCAACTCCTGGATGGTCGCTTTCTGGTCGGCCTGGAGATGTTCGGAGAGTTTGGCCAGATACGACAGCACCTGCCTGCCCTTGTGATCGCTCGTGATAAACGTCCCAAGGTCGTGTTCATGTTCCTTAAGCAGGGCCGTGAGTTTGGCCAGATTGCCGAGCTTGGACTTCTTGACGCTTTCCCTAGCCAAAGCGGCCGAGATGTTGACGCTGTTGAGGACATTGCCGACATTATGGAGTACGTTGGTGGCGATTTCCGACATCCCCGCCATGCGGGAGATTTCCAGCAATTCCTGATGGGCGCGTTCCACCTCCTGTTGCATTTGTCTGCGTTCCTCGATCTCGAGTTCAAGCGACAGGGTCCTTTGCTTCAACTCAACTTCGGTGTGTTCGTGGCCTGCGATTTCCTGCTGGAGCGAAGCATTGGCTTTGGCCAGTTCGGCCGTCCGGCTCAGGACTTCGGCTTCCAGAAGCTGCCGGGATTTTTGCAATTTCTGCTGTTTGCGCTGCAAGTGACGGACCCGCCGGGCGTAGATGCCGAGCAAGGCGGCGCACATCAGGCCGCCGCAAAGCACATCAAACCAGGCCGTCTCATAATAGTGCGGACGCAATTCAAAATCGATTGAATCCCCGTTCTCGTTCCAAACCCCGTCGGCATTGGCGGCGATGACGTGGAATTGGTAACGGCCCGGTTTGAGGTTGGTGTAAAAGGCCAGGCGCCGGTCTTTGGTTTCCACCCAGTCCTTGTCGTAACCTTCCAGCCGATAGCGGAGCCTGACATTATGCGGCGCGATAAAGCTCAGCGCGGCAAAATGGATTTCCAATTCGCCCGGACCCGGCGGCACGACCAGACTGTTGCTCCTGATCATCTCGATGCCGTTGGCGCGCACGCTTTCTATCTGAACCGGCGGCCCGGTCCGGTTGACCAGGATATGAGCGGGGTCAACCCCCACCACTCCATTGGCAGTGGGAAACCAAATCCGGCCATCCGGCGTTTTGCAGGCCACATGTTCCTGCGTGGTTTTGTCCGACGGCTTGACCGATTCCGGCCCGTCATAGGCCACGCATTCGACCTGGCTGGTTCTTCCATCGGCAAAGTCATTCATGCATTTGCGGCTCACTTCAAAAATGCCGCGGCCGGAGTCCACCCATAGCTTTCCCAGGTCGTCGGGAACGATGGAATAAATATTGTTGTCGAACAGGCCGTTCATCCGGCTGATGGACCGGATTTTGTTGTCTTTTAGCCGGATGATTCCATTCAGCGACGCTCCCCAGACCACGCCGTCGCCATCTTCACAAACCCATTGCACGCGGTGGTCGGAAAGCCCTTCCGCCGTCCCCCATTGCCGGTAACCGCCGTCCTTGACGCAAAAAATTCCGTTGATGCAGGCGACCCAAATTTCCCCGTCCCGGCCCGGAGCCAGGTTGAGAATCCAATAAAGACCGGGTGCGCCGTTGGTAAATGTGTAAGGCTTGAAATAATGCCTGCCCGCTCGGTAGAGAGTGCCTCCCACTGACACCACCACGCCGTGCGCGTCCTCGGCCAGCCCCACCACCATCTCGGTGGTCGGATAGATCGTCACCGCCTTCTCTCCCGAGAAAATCACCAGGTTCTTGGTGCCGTTGACGAGATAAACGTCTCCGTCGGCCGCCTCGAACACCCGTTTGATATAAGGGCTTGCCAGTCCGGCTTCGGCGCCGTAAGTCTTGGCCTTGCCGTCGAAGTAAGTGAGGCCGGCGCCGCTGCCCACCCAAATGCCGCCTTTGCGCGAGGCGCACACCGCAATGGCGTCTTTCACACGGGGATCTTCGGCGGCGGGTTGAGTGGTGAATTTGACGTCCGTGAGCTGGCTCAACCCCTCCCGGGTTCCGATCCACAGGCTGCCTTCGAGGTCTTCCGCAAGGCTCCGCACATAATCGCTGGCCAGCCCGTCGGTTTTCCGGAGAAAACTGTAAACTCCATTTCGATAACACGCCAGCCCCTGACCGCTCGTTCCAATCCACACGACGCCATGCCGGTCCACCAGAAGGGCGAGGACTTCCGGCATCACGTCGGGAATGTCTCTTCGCACAAGGTTTGTGTCATAACAGTACAATCCCAGTGGCGTACCGACCCAAATCCATCCCTCCTTGTCTTCAGCCAGGGCGCGTACATCTGTCTCAGCCAAAGCCGGGTCGGGAATTTTGGTAACCCTTCCAGCCTGCCAGCAGTAAACCCCGTTGTCGGCGGTTCCAAACCAGAGCCTCCCTTGGGGATCCTCGTAACTGCACGTGACATTGACAGCGGGTGCCTTGGTCATGGCATTGCTGGACAAACCCAGCACCTCCTCATAACTGCCGGAAGGCGTCAGCCTGAGCAACGCTCCGTCCGCCCCGAGCCAGACTGTGCCGTCTTTGCTCTCAAGGATGGAATGGACGTACTCGACGTCCTCGTCCACCTTTCCCCAAGACTCCTTGCACCGGAATGAGAAAGTTTGCCCGTCGCAAAAGCCAAAACTGCTGTTTTCCAGGCCAACCCACAAGCCGCCATGCTTGGCGCTCGAGAGGCTGTTCACGATGCTGCTCCGGGCTTCCGGCACACGGCCCAAGTCCAGCAGCTTGAATTCAATCCCGTCAAAACGAACCAGGCCAACCGCCGTGCCCAACCAGAGATACCCATCCTTGGTTTGCGTGATGGCATTGATCCCATTGACGGGCAAACCATTCGGCCGGCCCCAAGTCTGGCAATTGTACTGGAGTAGATCGCGGGCCGGATCAAGCCCGAACCCATTGCCGGGCAGCAAGAAAGGAAAAGACACCGCCCCCGCGAGCAACGCGCGCCGGAACCATCGCTGTTTCACCTGGCAATTCAACCCTTCCACACGTATATATCGGCTGAAATCTGTCGAAACTGTTCCCTTATTCTTGCGCAATAATGCCTGCTTTGGCCCACAGGCAGCCGGTCAAGGGATCCTGCCCATTGCCGCTGCGAGGAATGCTTGTTGTGGATGGGTCACCGGCGGAACGGCTTCTTCGGTCAGGAATGCCGGATACTGCAATGCCCGAAGCTTGGTGACACCGCAATTTCTGTCAACTAATTGCCAAATAATGGCAAGCGGGGTTCCCCGTTCTCATGTTTTACTTAAAACCATGATCACTGAGAGTCATCACGCACCCGAGAAGCAGACCTTCCTACTTGGAAGTGTCATGGCTTGGCTTCGACGGAATGAGCTTAAAACCAAACTGCATAATGCATTCGCAACGCATGTGCCAGTGGGTTACGAGGATGAGACGGGGTTTCACATCGTCAGGAAACCCTCTCCAGTCCGTGCCGATCCAGCCTCTCGCGCGGAATTTGATCAGTTTTAATCCGTCGGCTGGATTGAGCCGCCGCAGGTAACGTCTGGTTTCCAGCTCTACTCGGGCAGGCTCCCCTTTTGCGCAAACCAGCCCGGCACGCAGCCTCCAAAAAAGCTTGCCCGCGAACCTGCGGTGTTTACTCTTTGCCCTCATGTGCTCTTCCAATCATATCGGCGCTGTTTTTCCAGTGGTATTGGCGCTTGGCTGGGCGGCTGCATCCGCCGGCTACGCGCAATCGCCGGCCATTCCCACCGCCCGCGAGCCGGTCACCAATATTTATCATGGGGTGGCGGTCGCGGACGATTACCAATGGCTCGAAGACGCGGCCAACCCCGCTGTGCATGACTGGACCCGCCGGCAAAACGAGCGCACCCGTGCCTACTTCGACAAGCTGGCGTTCCATGATGGATTGGAGCAGGAGCTTTCGGAGTTGATCGCGGATGCATCGGCCATTTACAGCCTGAATTATTGCCGGGGCGGAATCATCTTTGCCACCCGCTTCAAGCCGCCGGCGCAGCAGCCCGTGCTCGTCCGGTTGAAATCGGCTTTCCCGCCCGCGCTGCGAAAGGCGGTGTTCGATCCCAACCTCTGGAACACCAACGGCACGACCGCCATGGACTGGTCGGTGCCGTCCACGGACGGCCGGCTCATGGCCATCTGCCTCTCCGAGAACGGCAGTGAAAACGGCGTGCTGCATTTCTTCCAGACAGACACAGGCCGCCCGCTGCCGGACATCATTCCAGGCGTTCAGTATCCGACCGGCGGCGGCAGCGCCGATTGGAATGCCGACGGCACGGGTATCTTTTACACGCGCTATCCCCGACCGGGTGAGCGGCCGGACGCCGACCTGCATTTTTACCAGCAAATCTGGTTTCACAAACTCGGCACCCCGGTCAGCGCCGACACCTATGAGCTGGGCCGCGATTTTCCGCGCATCGCGGAAATTGGACTCACCGCCAGCGAGAGTGGCCAATGGCTGCTGGCCACGGTCGCCAACGGCGATGGCGGCGACTTCGCCCATTACCTGCGCGACGCCTCCGGCTCCTGGCGTCAACTCACGCGCTTCGAGGACGGTATCAAGGTGGTCAAGTTCGGCAAGGATGCGGCCTTGTATCTGCTCTCCAAAAAGAATGCGCCGCGCGGAAAAATCCTGCGCCTGCCGCTGGCTGCTCCGGATTTGGCGAAGGCTGCCGAGGTCGTGCCGGAAGGCCGGGGCGTGGTGGACGATTATGAGCCGTCCACCAGCGGGCTTTACGTCGCGGCGATGGATGGCGGGCCGTCGCGTCTTTGGTTTTATCCAGGGAACCACGGTTCACGCGTCGAAGTGCCCATCCTGCCGGTTTCGAGAGTCGTCGGGCTTCGTTGCTGGCATGGCGACGAGTTGTTGTTTGAAAACGAGAGTTTCCTTGTTCCGCCCGGATGGTATGAATGGCAGCCGGGACTGGCCAAACCGCGCCCGACGGCGTTGCTCAGCACTTCGCCGGCGAACTTTGACGACATCGAGGTGGTCCGTGAATTTGCCACTTCCAAAGACGGGACGCTCATTCCGATCAGCATCCTGCGCAAGAGAGGCATTCATCTTGACGGACGGAATCCGGCGCTGCTCACGGGTTATGGCGGCTACGGCATCAATCTTGCCCCCGCCTTCAGTGCCACGCGGCGCATCTGGTTCGATGCCGGCGGCGTTTATGCGGTGGCCAATCTGCGCGGCGGCGGCGAGTTCGGCGAGCAGTGGCATCTGGCCGGCAACCTGACCCATAAACAGCATGTCTTCGACGATTTCATCGCCTGCGCGCAACATCTCATCCAGCGCAAATACACCAGCCCGGACAAACTGGCGGTGATGGGCGGCAGCAACGGCGGCCTGCTCATGGGCGCGTTCCTGACCCAACGACCGGACCTGGCACGCGCCGTCGTTTCCCGCGTCGGTCTCTACGACATGCTGCGGGTGGAGCTTGACCCGAACGGCGCCTTCAACACGACCGAGTTCGGCTCGGTCAAGGACGAGGATCAATTCAAGGCGCTCTACGCCTATTCGCCATATCATCATGTGAAAGACGGCTCGGCCTATCCCGCCGTGCTCTTTCCGTGCGGCGAAAACGACGGGCGGGTGAACCCGGCCCATTCGCGCAAGATGACTGCCCGGCTGCAAGCCGCGACGAGTTCCAGCCTGCCGATATTATTGCGCACCACCGCCACGGCCGGCCACGGCATGGGCTCCTCGCTCAAAGACCGCGTGGCGGAGCAGACCGACATCTACGCCTTCCTCCTTCAGGAACTCGGCGTGGACACCTCGCCCTGGACGTTTAAATAATAAAGTTTGCAAAAATGAAGTGAGGGCCAATCTCGCCTGACCGCATAAACGGGTCAGACTTTGACCTCTTTCTGAAACTGGCCGTGGTTGCCTTCGAGCAGCCCGTGCGGGTGTCTGGAGCGCCAGCGGCACGGCGCATGATTTGCGTCAGGCGTGACGGCTATTTGTGTTACTCAATTGTATGCCTTTATCCATGATGTCCATACATGATGAAGGGTCGGATCGAAGCTCGTGCTCCAGTTCAGCGTCCAAAGTTCTCTCAGCCCCACCGAGCGCACCGAGGAATCGAGGAAAGATATGACGACAGGGTTTCTGCCATCGTGCCGGGTAATGCAATAGTTCGACATGTCGTCCGTAATGCTCTGTTCGTTTGGCAGTCGGGTTGGCGAATCGGTGTCAGACGGTTGGCTCCCGTCATAAGCGCAATCGGCAAACAGCGGGATATTATGAGATGACGCCGCCATTCCATGGGGCCCGATGAGTGCGGGTGTCAGTTTCCGCCAGAAAGAATTCACTTCGTAAGCCGGAATGTCAGAAGACGGGACGGGAGGAGGATTATACATCCAGCCGTTAATTCCGTAACTGCCGTACAGGCCGGGCGCGCCCCAATTCTCGAGCACATAACCATTGGATCCCATGATTCCCCATGCCAGGTACTGCACATTTTCGGTCCTATATACGTCCGCTGCGCCGAGCGAGCTTCGCAACGTTGTCGCCATTGGGCAGAGGCATATATTGATGTTGGTGTTAACGTATGGCTTCAAGGCCATCGACCACTCCCCCATCGAGGTTGGATAAGCAGGTGTGGCATCCACCGCATACCAGCCCATCGGCATGCTGCCTTGGGAATCGCTGCAATACAGATTAAAAGCGATGTTCCACTGTCTGAGGTTCGAGATGCATTGCGCCCGTTTCGCCTGGAGTTTGGCCTTGGCAAGCGCGGGCAGCAGCAGCGACGCCAGGATGGCAATGATGGCGATGACCACCAGCAATTCAATCAAAGTAAAGCCGGTGAGCGAGCGTTGGCGGTGTTTTTGTTTCAACACGAGCATTCTTGATGCATGGTACGAATTGAATGGCTCATCACAGGCACAATATTCCTTATCCCGGCCAAAAAAGCAAACTTCTTGCGCTGCTGACGGGCGATATTGCAGGCGAAACTTTCACGCCAGGACGCGAAGAAATTGGGGGCGGGAAACGGGACGTTGCGGCGTCCCGGCAGCCTTTCCGCAACGGCCTCGCGACGGCGGAAACGCCGCCAACCAAATAATCGCAGCCAATGAGTGCGCCCCCGCCAGCATTCGGGGCTGCGTCGGCCGGCAACGGGCGCATAAGGAGGGCCAAAGGAAAGGACTTTTCCTTATGATCTCTGGGTCCATGCGTGGTTAAAGCCTTGAACGCGTCATTGAACCGGCTCAATATGAAGCCATGAGCTTTGCTGAATGAAGGATCAAATCGTCGAGATCAACCCCTCTTGGGCCGGGCCAGCCATCACACCCGAGCTGGTTGAAAAGCACAATCTCACTCCCGGGGAGTTCGAGAAGATCAAGGGCATTCTCGGGCGCGAGCCGAGTTATACGGAACTGGGCGTTTTCTCGGTGATGTGGAGCGAGCATTGCTCTTACAAAAACACCCGGCCATTGCTCAAAACCTTCCCCACCCAATCGCCGCGCATCCTGGTCGGCGCCGGCGAGGAAAACGCCGGGATCATTGATATCGGCGACGGGCTGGCTATCGCCTTTAAAATCGAGTCGCACAATCATCCCAGCGCCGTGGAACCTTTTCAAGGAGCGGCCACCGGCGTCGGCGGAATCATCCGCGATATATTCACGATGGGCGCACGTCCGATTTGCGCGATCAACTCGCTGCGCTTCGGGCCGATTGTCCCGGCGCAAAACGAAGGCGCGAACGGCTCGATCACCAACAACCGGCGGCTTTTTGCCGGGGTGGTTGGCGGCATTGCGCACTATGGCAATTGCTTCGGCATTGCCACCGTCGCCGGCGAGGTTTATTTCGACAAATGCTACGAGGGCAACCCGCTGGTCAACGCCTTTTGCCTTGGAGTTTTGCGCCATGACCAGATCGCGCGCGGGGCGGCGAAAGGCGTGGGCAATCCGGTCTTTTACGTCGGCCCGGCCACCGGCCGGGATGGGCTGGCCGGAGCGGCTTTTGCCTCGCAAGATTTGACCCGGGAATCGGCCGGCCAGCAGCGCGGGGCAGTGCAAGTCGGCGATCCGTTCATGGAAAAACTGGTTTGCGAAGCGTGCCTGGAATTGCTGGCGACCGATGCGGTGGCGGGCATTCAAGACATGGGCGCGGCGGGCTTGACTTGTTCGACTTGCGAAACCGCGGCGCGCGCCGGCACCGGCATCGAAATCGAACTGAACAAAGTGCCGCAACGCGCGCCGAACATGACGCCCTATGAAATCATGTTGAGCGAATCGCAGGAGCGGATGCTCATCATCGTCCAGGCGGGGCGCGAGGATGAAGTCAAGCGCATTTTTGACAAGTGGGACCTGCCCTGGGCGCAAATCGGCCGCGTCACGGACACCGGCCAAATGGTGGTGAAATTCAACGGAGAAGTTGTGGTGGATATTCCCGCCAAAAAACTGGCGGACGAAGCGCCGGTCTATCAGCGCGAAGCCGGCGAACCCGCCTACTTGAAAGCCGTGCGCGAATTTTCCCTCGCCGGTGTTGCGGAGTCGAAGGATCCGGTCCAGGCCCTGCCGCAATTGCTGGCGTGGCCGACCATCGCCTCCAAGAATTGGGTTTACCGCCAATACGATCACATGGTGCGGGATGGATCGGTGGTTTGTCCGGGATCGGACGCGGCGGTCATCCGCATCAAGGCGGATTCGCTGCCGGGCCTGGCGAAAGAAAACGGCGCGCCGTTGGAAAAATACATCGCCTTGACAGTGGATTGCAACGCGGCCTACGTCTATCTCGATCCTTACGAGGGCGCGAAAATCGCGGTGGCCGAGGCGGCGCGGAACCTGGCCTGCTCCGGCGCAACCCCTCTGGGCACAACGGACAATTTGAATTTTGCCAATCCGCACAACCCGGAATTGTTCTGGCAATTGAAGGAATCGGTGCGCGGCGTGGCCGAGGCCTGCCGGGCCTTCAACGCGCCGGTGACGGGCGGCAATTGCAGTCTCTACAACCAGAGTCCCAACGGCCCCATTGATCCCACGCCGACGATCGCGCTGGTCGGGCTGATTGAAAAGCGCGAGCACATCACCACGCAATGGTTCCAGGACGAGGGCGATGTGATCATTCTGCTGGGCGACATCGTGGACCAGGGCGATGCGCTGCTGGCCCTGGGAGGATCGGCCTGGTTGCAATGCCTCCACGGCCTCAAAACCGGCCTTCCGCCGCGCTGCGATTTGGAAAAGGAACGCGCGTTGCATCACGCCTTGCGCGGATTCATCGCGTGCGGACTGGTCAAAAGCGCGCACGATTGCAGCGAAGGCGGCCTGGCCGTGGCGCTGGCCGAGAGTTGCATTTCCCGGCAGATCGCCCGCGAAACGCCCCGGCTGATTGGCGCGCAGATTGATCTGTCCTCCGCCGCCGCCGCCACAATTCGTCTTGACGCGTTGCTCTATGGCGAAACGCAGAGCCGCGTCATCATATCCGTCGCGCCCATGGACGCGGTCAAGGTTGTGGAGCGGGCGAGGATACTTGGCGTGGGCGCCGTCAAACTGGGAACCGCCGGAGGCGGCGATCTGGTCATAAAGAGAGGCGATGCCGAATGCAAATGGGCCGTGGCCGAATTGCACGATTTATGGTGGAACGCCATCGCGCGGGCGATGCAATAAGTTGCAAAGAAATGTCAGAGACAAACTCGGTGCGAATGGATAAATGGCTCTGGGCCGTGCGGGTTTTCAAGACGCGCAGCCTCGCCTCCGCCGCCTGCCGCCAAGGCCGGGTCACCGTCGCGGGCCTGCCGGTCAAGGCGTCGCGCGATGTCAAAATCCATGACGTGATTGTGGTGAAAAAGGACGAGCTGACGCGCACGTTTAAAGTGCTCCAGCTTTTGCAGCAGCGCGTCGGCGCGCCCGTCGCCAAAGAATATGTCGAGGACCAGACGCCCGCGTCTGAATTGCAAAAGGAGCGCGAGCCTCGTTTCACACCGTTGTTCTTCCGGCCAAAAGGTTCGGGCCGGCCCACCAAGAAGGAGCGGCGGGCCATCAATGATATTCTTGAATCGTCTTGACTCCGTAGCCGTTCTTCTTCAAGGCCGCAATGCCGCGGGCCGCGGCCCGCGCGCCGCTCAACGTGGTCATGATCGGTGTTCCGGTGTAAACGGCGGTGGTGCGGATTTTTATTTCGTCGGCGCGCGGCGTCTGGCCCGCCGGGGTGTTGATGACCAGTTGAATCTCCCGGTTCTTGAGCAAATCCAGCGTGTTGGGCCGCCCTTCGGCCAGTTTGAAAACCCGCGAAACCTTCAGACCCGCTTCTTCCAAAACGTTCGCCGTCCCGGCGGTGGAGACAATTTCGAAAGCCAGATCGGCGAACTGTTGCGCGATGGCGGCCACCCGTTTTTTGTCCGCATCGCTCACGCTGATGAACACGCGCCCGGCCAGCGGCAATGGCGCGTTGGCCGCCATTTGCGATTTGGCGTAGGCAATGCCAAGGTCGGCGTCCAAGCCCATGACCTCGCCGGTCGAACGCATTTCGGGGGAAAGCAAAATATCCTGGCCGTGGAAGCGATTGAAGGGAAAGACGGATTCCTTGACCGCCCAGTGATCGGTCCAAATCTCCTTGGTAAAACCGAGGTCAGCCAGTCTTCTGCCCGCCATGACCCGGGCGGCCAGCTTGGCCAGCGGCACGCCGATGGATTTGCTGACAAACGGCACGGTGCGCGAGGCGCGCGGATTGACTTCCAAGACATAAACTGCGTGGCCCTTGACCGCGTATTGCACATTCATCAAACCGATGACGCGCAATTCCCGGGCCATGGCGTGGGTGTATTGGCGCATGGCCTCGATGACTTTTTTGGAAAGCGTGTGCGGCGGCATTACCATGGCCGCGTCGCCCGAATGCACCCCGGCGTATTCGATGTGCTCCAGAAAACCACCTATGACAATCGTGCCCTGCGCCGGATCGGCAAAGTGCCCCGCGTCCGCGATGCAATCCACGTCCACCTCGGTGGCATCCTCCAAAAATTTGTCCACCAGGACGGGCCGTTCCGGAGACGCTTCGACGGCGAAGCGCATATAGTGGTTCAATTCCGCATCCGAATAAACGATCTGCATGGCGCGGCCGCCCAGCACAAAAGAAGGCCGCACCAAAACGGGGTAACCAAGTTGGCGCGCGGCATGAACCGCTTCCGCTTCGTTCGTGGCCAGACCGTTGGGCGGTTGCGGAATCTTCAGCCGGGTCAGCATGGCCGAAAAGAGTTTGCGGTCCTCGGCGATCTCGATGCTCTGCGGCGAGGTGCCGATGATGTTAACCCCATTTTTTTGCAGGGCCAGCGCCAGGTTCAACGGGGTCTGGCCGCCGAATTGGGCGATGGCGCCCCAGCATTTTTCCCGATCATAAATATGCAGGACATCCTCCAGCGTCAACGGTTCGAAGAACAGCTTGTCGCTTGTGTCGTAGTCGGTCGAAACGGTTTCCGGATTGGAATTGACCATGAGAGTTTCAAATCCATCCTCCTTCAAGGCAAAGGCGGCATGGACGCAGCAATAGTCAAATTCGATCCCCTGCCCGATCCGGTTCGGGCCGCCGCCGAGAATCATCACCTTGCGTTTATCGCCCGTTTTGATTTCGTCGTCCCCGCAATCGTAGGTGGAATAGTAATACGGTGTGTAAGCCTCGAACTCCGCGGCGCACGTATCCACCAGGCGATAACTCGGCGTCAGCCCAAGTGTCTTGCGCAAGGCGCGGATGTCATTCTCGGATTGGCCGGTTAAATGGGCAATCTGGCGGTCGGAGAAACCCAGCGATTTAGCTTTGGCCAGCAGTTCACGATTCATTCTTTATTTAATGATGTTGATGCCTTGGGCGCCATTCGTCGCCGGCGCAGCGGCAGGGGCGGAAGGAGCGGATTGGGCGGTTTGTTTCAGAAAGTTGTCAAGAATAACCAGGTAGGAATCCAGCGCGTCGCCCACGTCGCCGCCCTGGCCCTTCAGCGCCCTGATCTGGTCGGCGGCGGCTTTGGCTTCGGCACGCAGGTTGTTCATATCAATTTTGCCGCTCATTAATCCGCCCACCATCTCGTCAAATTTGTTGTTGGCTTCGGGGCCGGCCTCGCTCAGAAACTGTTTGCGGATTTGCTCGATGAAATTGGTGTTCGCGCCCAGTTGATGCAAGGCCGCCGCCATGTCGGGGTTGGCATTGGTCAGCACAAGCGACGCGGTGCCGGTTTGATTGGTGGCCCGCGCCACGGGTGGCCGGACAACGGTCGTGGCCGCGCTTGCGCCGAGATTGATACTCGCCACCTTGCTGCGCGGCAGCGTGATCCTGCCCAGCACATCGCTTTGCAAGAAGATGGTGTCCGCGGTCATGGAAACCACTTTGCCGGCATAACGATCGCCATTCTGCATCTGAACCTGGTCGGCCCGCAGCGCGCCGGCAACAAAGAGAAACAGCGCGAACAAGATGGCGGTGCGAATCGTCATACAAATGAACTTAGCTTAATCCACGGTTGACTGCAAACCTGGCCATATTCCGGCGAAACGAATTCATCAATGCCCGGCCTTTGTCAATCCCAGGCATTTCACACACATGGGCGTGTCCGCCACGGCTTGGTTTCCAGTCGGCTGCAAGCGGCCGGTTTTATTGTCAATACGAAACACAATGATTGTGCCGGAGTTTTGGTTGGCCGCCAATAAAAACGCGCCCGACGGGTCAATTTCGAAGTTCCGCGGCGTTTTTCCTTCGCTGGAATCGCGCTCGATAAAGGTCAGCCGCCCCGTGGCCGGGTCGCAGCCAAAGACAACGATGCTGTCGTCGCCGCGGTTGGAGGCATAAACAAATTTCCCCGACGGGTGTACCGCCACTTCCGCCGCGGTGTTCTGCCCCTTGAAATCTTTGGGCAAAAGAGGTTGGTCCTCGACTTCCGTCAGAACTCCCCTGCCACGGTCGTAAGCGAAGGCGGTCAAAGTGGACGCCATTTCATTGATCACGTAGGCGAAGCGGCCATTGGGATGAAACGCGATATGGCGGGGACCCGCGCCCGGTTTCACGGAAGCGAATGGAGGATCGTGTGCCACAAGCGATCCTGTTGACGGATCGAAATTAAAGACCAATATCTTGTCAAGTCCAAGGTCGCACGCAAAGGCGAACCGGTCATGGGGATCCGTCACAATGCAATGGGCGTGTGGCCCTTTCTGGCGTTGAGGATTGACGCCCGACCCGTTGTCCTGAATGAATGCCGACATCGGGCCGAGCGCGCCGATTTTGTCAAGATGAAATACAGAGACGCTGCCGCTGCCATAGTTGGCCACCAAAACATTCATGCCTCTCTGATCCACCTCGACGTGACAGGGGCCGGCGCCGCCGGACGGTTGCCGATTGATCAAGGCCAGTTCTCCAGTCTTCGAGTCAATGCGAAAGGCGCTCACGAAGCTGCTGTCCTTGTCCCGGCCCTCGCTAATCGCGTAGAGATTCCGCCGGTTCGGAGAGATTGCGAGAAAAGAAGGGGCGGCCACTTGGGCAACCTCGCCGATGGGGCCAAGCGCCCCCGAAGTCAAGTCCAGCCAAAATGCGCAAATGTCCTTGTGCCCGGAACCGACGAAGACCAACTCCGTTTGATCCGGGAGCGCGAAAGATTGGACCGGCGACAGCGCCAGAATGACGGCAACGATGCATGTCAACAGGCCAAGTCCCATGTAATGATGTGTCATGTTCATTTGGGGATCGCCGTTACTTTGCCGTCAGCACGACGTAATTGCGTTTTCCCTTGCGCAGCAGCAAATGCCTGCCGAACAGCAAATCGGCCGCCGTCAGATTGCGCTGGAAGTTCGCCTCGCGCACGTTGTTGACATAGACGCCGCCGCCCTCGATGTCCTTCCGCGCCTGGCCCTTGGAAGGGCAGAGACCGGAAAGGACCAGCGCCTCGGCCAGCGGCGCTCCCGCGCCCTCGAGTTTGCCGCGTTCCAAATCGCGCGTGGGAACTTCCCCGACAATTTCATTGAAGGTGCTTTCGGCGATGCCCTCCAAACCGCCGCCGAACAAAATGTCGCTGGCGCGCACGGCCTCGGCGGTGGCGTCTTTGCCGTGAACCAAATCGGTCATGGCCCGGGCCAGCGCCTTGTGGGCGGCGCGCGCCTCCGGTCGGGCTTGATGCTCCACGGCCAGCGCGGCGATTTCGTCTTTACTGAGAAAAGTGAAGAGATTCAAGTAACGCACCGCGTCGCGGTCATCGGTGCGGATCCAAAATTGGTAAAAGCGATAGACACTGGTTTTGCGCGGGTCCACCCAGATGGCCCCGGCTGCGGTCTTGCCGAATTTCGTGCCGTCGCTGTTGAGAATGAGCGGCAGGGTGAGGCCGAAGACGTGTTCGCCCAGTTTCTTCCGGGTCAACTCCATTCCGGCGGTGATGTTGCCCCATTGATCGGAGCCGCCAATTTGCAATTCGCAGTTGCAAACCCTGCGCAGGTGGCAAAAATCGAAAGCCTGCAAGAGCATGTAGCTGAATTCCGTGTAACTGATGCCCGACTCGCGGTCATCCATGCGCGCCCGCACGCTTTCCTTGGCGATCATTTGATTGACAGAAAAATGCTTTCCCGTCTCGCGCAGGAAATCAAGGAAACTGACCGGCGCGGTCCAATCCGCATTGTCCATCAGGCGGGCGGGATTGGTTTTGCAGTCGAAGTCAAGCCAGCGGCGCAATTGCTCCTTGACGGCGGCGATGTTTGACTCCAGCAGTTCGCGGGTCAGAAGCTGGCGTTCGGCAATCTTCCCGCTCGGGTCGCCGACCAGGCCGGTCGCCCCGCCCGCCACCACAATGGGATGATGGCCGTGCTGTTGAAAGCGCCGCAAGGCCAGCAACGGCACCAAATTGCCGACGTGCAGACTGTCCGAAGTGGGATCAAATCCGGCGTAAAGGGTGATGGGCTCTTCCAGCCGTTTGCGCAATGCCGGCGCGTCCGTGCAATCCGCCACCAACCCCCGCCATTCCAGTTCTTCAAATATGTTCATGTGCGACAGTAATATTCAGAGCATCCTGACCCTGCCAACTCCCCGCGTCACCCCGCCAATGAGCCACGCCGCCTGCTTTTGCGCGCGAATGAATCGGAGCGCCGCGTCCGCCTCGTCCCCGGCCACGATCACGGTCATGCCGATGCCCATGTTAAAAACGTGGTAAAGCTCTTTTTCCTCCACCCGGCCCCTGGCCGCGATCAATTGAAAGATGGGCGGAACATCCCACGAACCCTTCTGGATGACAACATCGCATTTTTTCGGCAGCACGCGGGGGATGTTGTCCAGGAAACCGCCGCCGGTAATATGGGCCAGACCCTTGACCACGGGGCGCCCTTGCAAAAGCTTCCGCACCAGCGGCCCATAACTGACATGCACCTTCAGCAACTCGTCACCGATGGCGCCGCCCAACTCCGGGACGAAAGTGCGCGGTTTTAACTTCATTCTCCCGAAGAAAATTTTTCGCGCCAATGAATACCCGTTCGTATGCAGCCCGCTGGAAGCCAGTCCGATCACCGCGTCACCCGGCTTGATTTGCCTGCCGTCCAAGAGGCGCGATTTTTCCACCACCCCGACAATCGTTCCGCTCAAATCGTATTCGCCCTCGCGGTAAAACCCCGGCATCTGCGCCGTTTCGCCGCCAATGAGCGCGCAACGATTCTCCGCGCAAGCGCGCGCAAATCCGCTGATCAATTCGGTAAAAACGCGGCGCTGCAACCGCCCCGTCCCGATGTAATCCAAAAAGAACAGCGGCTCCGCCCCGAGCACCGCGATGTCATTGACACAATGATTGACCAGATCCTGGCCAACCGTGTCATGACGGTCCATGGCGAAGGCGATTTTGAGCTTGGTCCCCACGCCATCGGTGCTGGAAACCAAGACCGGCTGCCGGAATTTTTTGCTGTCGAGCGCAAACAACCCGCCGAACCCCCCAACCCTGCCGAGCACTTCACGGCGATGGGTGGAGGCAAGCAACCGGGGCAAAGCGGCCTTGAGCTGGTTTCCCAGACCAATATCCACCCCGGCGGCGGCGTAAGCTTTCTGTTTCATGTGCGGCGCAAGTTACCCGTCAGGCCGAAACGTGACAAGCGATGAGTGGGACATCCTTTGATTTGGCGTACAACAACCTTTCAAATCGGTTTGATTCAGTTTGACTGGGTTTGACCGGACTGAGCACCGGAACTTTTGCAAACCGTTCATTGTAAGTTGCTTGCAGACGATTTGACCCGAATCCCGACCAAAAACCGAGAGTTTAACTAAGTTTAGCATGGTTTGACTGAGCTGGCGGGCGAAATCACCACGAAGTCCACCAAGAGGGTTGGGGCCATTGTCATGAGCACCCGGACAGAATGAGCCTGCATAAATTTGACCACAATCAGGCTTTGACCGGTGAATGCGCGGAGTGCAGACCCGTGCGCCCCATGTCGGGCGAAGATGTGTTCGGCGGGACGCCAAACACTGCGGGCGGGACGCCCGCGCTCCCCGCTTCCTTTCCGACTTCGCCGTGGCCGAGCTTTGGCGGGACAAGACGGCGCAACAAGTCCGAAATGGCCTTAATGGGTAATTCATTAAACGAAACTTACAGTTAATATATTCTTTCGTCAACAGATTTTTAAAAGAATTTTCGAAAAAAGTGTGATTTTGGAAAAAACAGGTTTAAGTCCCTGCGCGGTAAAGACTTGAATATCACCCGTCAAAACCAGCCAGCCGGGGTCGAATCAACCGGCCATTCTGAGGTGCTTTCTTCAGATCAGTTTGCTTGATGCAAGCAAGCGGCTTTTCAGTTTCTTCATGTCTGCTGCCGCAGCCAAAGCTCCCGACACCAAACGCGGGCAGCGGTTCCTGTTCAGCGAAGTGTTGAGCCAATAATCATTCACTTCACCAATCCCAAATAATGTAAAACTCCCATGACTGCGTAAAACCAGACGACGCCCTGAGGCAACAGCAGCAAAGTGGAAAGACTGATCATCCATGCTGAAGCTCTCTGTCGCGACATAACGACGACGCACGCCGCGCTCAAGAGTGGCCCACAAACAACTACGAAAAGCCAAAATAAAGGAAAGGTGTCGAAACCGTTTTTCCCTGGCGTGTGAAAGAAAACCCAACCACCGAGAGCCACGAGTGCAGACGCAGCAAGAAAGGCTGCGTCAGCGGAATGCTTTGGAAGCTTGAGTGCGTGCATATCAATATCCCTTTGGTTGTTAGGCGGCACCACTTGGCCCTTCAATTTCCAAGTGTAAACAATAATCACTCCCAGAAGACCAACGAGCGCCAAAAACTCAATGGCTGAAAGGTAATTGTCGGAACACGCTGCTTGCAATTGTGCCAAGACCAAACCTGTCGGCTGCAACCTCCGGATGGCGTATTGTATGTTGATTGCCCCGCAAATGTGAATGATGGCGCAAGGCATTGCGAAAAAAACAACGAGCCCGGCAGCCAAGTAAATAATGAAGTGATTTCTCATAAATTTGCGGATGCCGCCAAACGAAAATGCTCAACGACGCGCTGCCAATGTGCTCTGGATTGAAACCAGAGCGCAACCGGCGTTTTCGCTGTCACGGTTTCGAAGAGTGAAGTCTTCGTTGTCTCATGCGTAACCATAAAAGCAGAAGAACCACTTGGACTGCCAATAACCACCAGCGGAAAGACCACGCAATCACCAGGGGCAATTCAAACCCGGGGGCAACAGCTACGCCATCTTCAAGATTAGGCCTTTCGGAAAACGGCACGAAGGACGCGAATCCTCCTGTCGATGGCAGGAGAATCCATCCCACTGCCTTCTCATTGGAGAAAACTATGGCGCGACATCCAAGGCTATCAGTGCTGACGAACTTGAAAATGTCGAGCCTCTCTTTAGGCACGACGCGGGCAAATGGGCGTCCGTGCAGTATCAGACTTAGCCGGGCTGAATAGCACGGTGACGCAAGCACAAAGGCAAAAAGAAGCAACGGCGCGAGAAGCCAGACAAATCGCAATGTGCGTCGGAGTGACATCAACTGCTATTATACAACCACCGCTTCGTTTATTGAAACACAAATTCCAGTCCCTTCGGGCCGCGCCCGTCCGAGCCATCTGCATTTTCAGATCGGTGCTAACGCCATGCGGCCAGTATTGTCGATTCGCCGTGAAAATCGAGCGCTGCGGAGCTGACATTCGCACGGGTTCATCTTAAGATGACCTTTAAATGAATACGCTGATTAACGCCAAGGAATTCCGCACTTCACTGCCTGCCATCGTCGGGAAGGTGCGGCGCGGCGCACGCTTCACGGTGCTTTATCGCAGCCGGCCCGCCTTTCAGGTTGTGCCCGTGGACGCCACCCCCGATACAGCAGGCGATCTGGCAAGTGATCCGTTGTATCACGCCAAACCGCTTGGCCGTTCTAATGACAATCATTCAGCCGCCGACCATGATTCCCTGCTTTACCGGAAATGAAGGGGCTTTCCTTTACGGACTGCACCAGCTTCGTCGTCATGCGCGAACTTAAACTGCGCGAGGCATTGACCACCGACCATCACTTTGCACAAGCCGGATTCACCCTCGTGACCAGAAGTTAGTGGAACACTCTCCCTCACCCAACCCTCCCCCAAGGAGAGGGCTTTCTCGTTCCGCCGCCTTTCTGGAAAACCTGCGACTGGATTTGTCGGACAGTCTGGCAAAAAAACAGAAGCGCGCAAAGGCTGTTCCTTCTCCCCGGGGGAGAAGGTCAGGATGAGGGCGGGCTAAAAAACTGACTTTTCATTTCATCTCCGTTCCCTAAATTCTTGTCATGGCCGACATCGAACGCGCCCGCCAGCTTCGCAAAGATGAAACGTGGTCGGAAAAACTTGTCTGGAGCTGGCTGCGGGACCGGCGTTTCACCGGCTATAAATTTCGCCGCCAGCATCCCATCGGGAGCTACTATCTCGATTTCTTTTGCGAGGAGGCGAGATTGAATATTGAACTGGACGGCAGCCAGCATGGTTTCCCCGACCAGCGGCAACACGACGCGGAACGCGAAAAGTTTCTGCAATCGCGCGGCATCCAGACACTGCGGTTCTGGAATTCGCATTTGCGACGAAACTCGCAAAGCATCCGCGATGCGATCTTCCGGGAATTGCAGGAGCGCACGCCACATCCATTGCCGGAATACAGGAGACCCATGAAGTCCGCGGCTGAATCGAAAAGTTAGTGGAATGCTCTCCCTCACCCAAGCCCTCTCCCCAAGGAGAGGGCTTTATTTTCAAAGCGGCATTGACGGTTTTTTGACAATGTGTGATTCTGTGCGTTCAAGCAACGAAAGATCAGCCGTGGAAATTAAAAAAGCCATCATCACCGCCGCCGGCAAGAGCCAGCGGACTTTGCCGCTGCAAACGCTGGTGGACCGCGACGGTTCGCAAAAGACGGCGCTGGCCATCATCGTGGAAGAGGTGCTCAAAACCGGGATCAATGAGATTTGCATTGTGGTTTGTCCCGGCGACCAGGCGGCTTACCGCACGGCCGCCGGCCCGCACGCCGGCCGCATCCAGTTTGTCGAACAAACGTCCCCACTGGGCTACGGCCACGCCGTGCAATGCGCCCGCGGGTTCACAGGCGACGCCCCGTTTTTGCTTTTGGTCGGCGACCATCTTTACGTGAGCCGGGCGGAGAAGAATTGCGCGCAACAACTGGTGGAAGCGGCCCGGGCGGAATCGTGCGCGGTATCCGCCGTGCAGGCCACGCATGAGAGCAAGCTGCCTTTTTACGGCGCGGTGGGCGGACGCCTTGCGCCGGGACGCCAGCGGCTTTACCAGATCGAGAGTGTCCTGGAAAAACCCACCCCAACCGAGGCGGAGCAGAAGTTGATCGTGCCGGGATTGAGGGCGGGGCGTTATCTTTGCTTTTTCGGAATGCACGTGCTGACACCCGCCATCATGCACCGTCTCAGCGAAATGGCCGGAAGCGCGCGCAACGGGGTGGCGCTGACGGCGGCGTTGAACGATCTGGCGGGAAAGGAGCGTTATCTGGCCCTGGAACTGCATGGCCGCCGCTACGACATCGGCCTCAAATATGGTTTGTTGACCGCACAACTGGCCCTGGCATTCGATGGCAAGGACCGCGATGAGGTGCTGGCCAATTTGGTGGAGATGCTCGCTTTAGAATGACGAATGTCGAAGCTGGCGAATGACCAATGAATGACTCAATGTCGAAGCTCAAAACCACGACCACTGACGCCGGCAAACCTGCATTTGACTTGCATGAACGGACGGCTTGTTTTGGCGAAAATATCATCGCGTTCGCAAAATCATTGCCGCAAGATCGAGTGCTGGCGCCGCTTATTCCACAATTAGTTCGAGCGGGAACGAGCGTCGGCGCAAATTATTGCGAGGCGGATGACGTGGTTTCGAAAAAGGAATTCTTCCATAAAAATGGCACATGCAAAAAGGAGGCGCGCGAAACTAAATACTGGTTGCGAATGATTGTCGCCGCGGAGCCATTCTGTAAAGACAACGCCCGAAAGCTCTGGCAGGAAGCCAAAGAGCTTCATTTGATTTTCGCCTCTATTTTTCGAAAGAAAACAACCGAATGACATGAATTCGTCATTGAAACATTTGGGCATTGATTGGTCATTAGGATTTCGTCATTAGTCATTTTCCCCATGTTCCTCCATCTTAGCCAAATAATCACCTCCCAAGACCCTGCCGTGGCGAATCAATCGCTGGACGCCTTCTGCCACAGTGCCTCGCTGGAGCAATTACTCGCGGAAGGCCGGGATTTGGAAACATTCCGGCGGCGCAGCGAGAATCTTTACGAACGGGTGCGGGCGCTTTTTTTTCTCTACGCGATCCACCGCTTTCATCTGCCGTTAAAGCCCGGCGTCCACTTGCGCGGGTTCATCCCTTTCCAGGGCCATGCCCATCTGTTGCAACGCCGCTTCGAGGAGGCGATCAAAGTGTTCCTGGGCTGCCAGGAAAAGGACGGACCGAGCGACGCCATTTGCAGCGGGCTGGCCGCCGCCTACCATCGGCTCGGCATTCAAACGCTGGCGGACCAGGTGCGGCGCAGCGTCCGTTCCGTGCGCGGCAATCAATGGATGTTCCGCATGGGCCATCCGGCGGACCAACCTTTGCGCATTCGGACGGAATTGCTGCAACGGGGGCCGGACGGGACTTACCCGGTCCTGCGCGAGCAGACTCCAGTGCGCATGGACCTGACCCACAGCGCCTGGAGCGACATTTTTTTTCTGGGCATGGATTACCCCGAAGGGGCAAAGGTGTTGAACGTTTCGATTGACCTCGGTGTGCGGGGACGCGATGCCACGCCGCGGCCGCCCATTGAAGTCTATTTGCGGGTGATCGACGAACCGGTGTTGCGTTTGACCAGCGTGGATCTGGGCGCCGCCGCCGACATCACGCATCTGGCGGAAGTGTTTGATTTTGCCAGGGATTACCTGGGGCTGCTCAAAGCGGCGGTCATCGCGGCGGGCATCGTGCCTCCCGGCATTGAAGGTTCGGGCCAGAGCCTGGCCGATTTGCTGGCGCGCCTGCTCGGCCCCGGGCGCGGTTTGGAAATCGTCAGCAACGTTCATAATATCCCCAAAGGCTCGCGCCTGGCGGTCTCGACGAATCTGCTGGCCGCGCTGATTTCCGTTTGCATGCGCGCGACGAGGCAGGCGCAATCCCTGTGCGGCACATTGCGGGAAGAGGAGCGCCGGCTGGTCCTGGCCCGCGCCATTTTGGGCGAATGGCTGGGCGGCTCCGGCGGGGGATGGCAGGATTCGGGCGGAGTATGGCCGGGCATGAAACTCATCCAGGGCGCGCGGGCGCAGGAAGGCGATCCGGAATTCGGCTTGAGCCGCGGACGATTGATGCCCGTGCATCATGTGTTCGATGAGCGCGATGCGCCGGCGGAGGTGCGCCGAAAATTGCAGGAAAGCCTGGTCCTGGTCCACGGCGGCATGGCCCAGAACGTCGGCCCGATCCTGGAAATGGTGACGGAAAAATATTTGCTGAGGAGCGAGGCGGAATGGAAGGCCAGGCAGGAGGCGCTGGGAATTTTGGACGAAATCCTGGCCGCGTTGCGCGATCAGGACGTGCAAAAAATCGGCGCGGCCACTTCGCGAAATTTTCACGGCCCGATCCAAACGATCATCCCGTGGGCGGACAATTTTTACACGGAAACCCTCATCGACCGCGTGCGGTCGGAATTCGGCGCGGATTTTTGGGGCTTTTGGATGCTGGGCGGAATGTCGGGCGGCGGCATGGGGTTTATCTTTGCGCCCGCGCGCCGGACGGAGGCGCAGGAACGCTTGCTGCGCATCATGGCCCGGACGAAAGGCGAATTGGAAAGCGCGCTGCCCTTTGCCATGGAACCGGTGGTCTATGATTTCGCCATCAACGAAAAAGGGACCTGGGCCGATTTGCTCACGGGCGGGGATTCGCTTTTGCCGCCGCACTATTACGCGCTGGTGGTGCCGCAGTTGCTCAAGCTCGATTTGCAAACTCTCCCGCCGCTGCGCCGGGCGGAGTTGGATAAATTTGCCGCGGCCAGCCGGAATAAACCCGAGTTGGGCGGCGTGGTGCAGGATGTCTTCGACCGTCTGCTGCCGCAATTGAAACAGGACGCGTCCGGCGGACAGAGCCTGGCGGCGTTGCTGGAGGAAAATGGTTTTGACCGCGCCGAGCACGAGCAAATTCGGGCCGATCTCAAGGACGGGAGAATTGGACTGGCGCAAAACCGCCTGCCGGCCAGCGCCACAATCGAGGACGTCCAGGAGGGGGATGTCGTCGACGCCACCGGCCCATTGCCCGAGGAGTGTTTGATGCTTGGGAGGCAGGCGCTGGCGGACGGGGAAGCCGCCGTGGTCACGCTGGCGGCGGGCATCGGCAGCCGATGGACCCAAGGCGCCGGCGTGGTCAAAGCGCTCCATCCCTTCTGCAAATTGGGGGGGAAACATCGCACCTTCCTGGAAGTCCACCTCGCCAAAAGCCGGCGCATCGGCTCGCAATGCGGCGTGGTCCTGCCCCATGTCATCACCACCAGCTACCTGACCCACGGGCCCATTGAAAACTGGCTGGCCCGGCAAAATAACTACGGGTATGCCGGCCCGGTGCTGCTTTCAGCCGGGCGGGCCATCGGATTGCGTCTGGTCCCAATGGAGCGCGATCTGCGTTTCATGTGGGAGGAAATGCCGCAGCAAATTCTCGATGAGCAGGCGCAAAAAGTGCGTGACAGCCTGCGGGCCGCGCTCATCGTCTGGGCCAGACACGCGGGGGAAGGGAGCGATTACACCGACAATGTGCCCGCGCAATGCCTTCATCCCGTGGGCCATTGGTACGAGATTTCCAACCTGCTGCGCAACGGCGTCCTGGCTCGCCTGCTCCAGGAGCGCCCCCGCTTGAAATATTTGCTGGCGCACAATATTGATTCCCTCGGGGCCGATTTGAATCCGGCGCTGCTGGGCCTGCACATTCGCCAGGGGGCGGCGCTGTCCTTCGAAATGATTACGCGCCGCCTGGAAGACCGCGGCGGGGGCCTGGCGCGCGTCAATGGCCGGGTGCGCATTGTGGAGGGCCTGGCCATGCCCCGCGAAGAAGACGAGTTCGGACTGTCCTACTATAATTCGCTAAGCACCTGGATTGATGTGCGCAAGCTGCTCGACATTTTCGAATTGACGACGGCCGATTTGGGCGATGCCGGCAAGGTTTCGGCGGCCATCCGCGGACTGGCGGCGCGGATGCCCACTTACATCACGCTCAAAGATGTCAAGAAGAGGTGGGGCCACGGCCAGGAAGATGTCTTTCCCGTCGCCCAGTTTGAAAAATTGTGGGGCGACATGAGTTCATTGCCGGAAGTGGATTGCCGCTACTTTGTCGTGCCGCGCGCGCGGGGCCAGCAACTGAAGGACCAGGCGCAATTGGACGGCTGGCTGCGCGACGGCTCCGCCGCCGGCGTTGAGGCGCTGTGTGAGTTTGCGCCGGCAGCATAAGCCCGCTTGCCAGGTGTTCCGCGAAATGATATTATTTTTTTAGTTAATGAATTTGCCCATCAGCCATGAGATTGACAACCAGTGAAGCGGATGCCATTCGCGAAGAAGTCGGCCGTTTGGATCCGGAGGCCGAACTTTACCTTTACGGCTCGCGCACTGATGACGCGGCGCGTGGCGGGGACATTGACCTGTTGGTAGTGTCGGACAAACTGGCCCTGCGTGATGTGTTACGCTTGCGCATCCAGATTTTGGATCGCATCGGCTGGCAGCAACTCGACCTTGTGGCCCGACGCCGGAATCAATTGAATGACGCCATCGCAACCCTCGCCAAAGAAACAGGGCAAAAATTATGAAACCGGATTATGCCCGAAAAATGCTCGAGGAAGCTCTGGCCGAACTGGCCAATGCACGACGCCATTTGAATTATTCCTTTAAGCGGGTGGCGGAATTGCACGAATCGCTGGAAGGAGCCACAGAAGGACAATTGGAGAGCGCCGAAGCTTTTACCAGTCGTTTTGCCCGCTCTGTGGATTTGTTGGTCAACAAGGTCCTTCGCAGCCTGGACCGGGTGGAAATGCAGCCCGAAGGAACGTTGCTCGATGTGGTCAACCGCGCGGTAAAGCGTGGCTTGGTGACCAGCGCGGTAGAACTGCGCGAAATGAAAGACGTGCGCAATATCATCGCGCACGACTACGCTGGCGCAGGTTACACCCAAATATTCAGCTACTGCCGGGAACAAAAACCGGTCTTTGATGCCATTTGCGAGGCCGTTGCCACCTACGCCAAAACAACGCTAAAAAACTGAAGCCGCCAATTTTCATAATTGACGGAGTTCTTCCCCGGTTTTCAAGGCGCGCAATAGTTGTCGCGCGGTTTTCGTTTGCCCGGGCAAAACAAAATCCGGCGCGATCTCGTTCAGCGGCTGCAAAACAAACCGCCGTAAATGCGCCCGGGGATGCGGCAGCACCAGGTCCGTCGAATTCATCGTGCGCGAGCCGAACGCGATTAAATCCAGGTCAAGCAGACGCGGCTCGTTGAGGATCTTCTTCGGCTGCCGGCCAAATTTTTCCTCCAGCCCGCGCAATTGACGCAGCAATGTCGCGGGGGTTTCATCCGCGCGCGGCTCAAGTGCGGCCACGGCATTGATGAAGGGCGGCGAGCCGGGCGGACAATCCACCGGGGTGCTCTGCCAGAGGGACGATTTGAGCAGGGGTTGGACAGACAACGATTCCAATTGCACGATGGCTCTGGAGACGATGTCAATCGAGTTGCCCAGGTTGGAGCCCAGCGCGACAAACGCGATTTCCGGTATGCTCACTTGAGGCCGAGGACGTCCTGCATATCGTAAAGGCCCGGCGCTTTGCCGATGACCCATTGCGCGGCCCGCAACGCGCCGCCGGCGAAGGTTTCGCGGCTGGAGGCTTTATGGGTCAATTCCAGTCGTTCGCCGGTCGTGGCGAAAATGACCGTGTGATCGCCCACCACATCGCCCCCGCGCACGGAGTGGATGCCGATTTCTGACGCGGTGCGTTCGCCGACCAGGCCTTCGCGGCCGTGGCGCGCCACTTTATCCAATTGTTGTTGCCGCGCCCGGGCGAGAATTTGCGCCAAGGTTTGGGCCGTGCCGCTGGGCGCGTCCTTTTTCAGCCGATGATGCATCTCGACGATTTCCAAGTCGTAATCCGGCCCGAGAATTTCGGCGGCCTTGCGTGTGAGCCAAAACAAGGCGTTGACGCCTGTGGAGAAATTCGAGCTCCACACCATGGGAATTTTCGTGGAAATATCCAGCAACTCCGTTCGCTCCTCTTTGGTATGTCCAGTGGTGCCAATGACCATGGCCTTTTTGTGCCGGGCGCAAAGACGGGCGAACGGGACAGTGACTTCATGAGCCGTAAAATCAACGACCACATCGGCATCCTGGATGACCTTGACCAACTCCTGGCCGAGATCAATCCGGGCGGCCACAACCAGCCCGGGAAGTTTTTCCGCGACCCGCAAAAGAGCCTGGCCCATTCTGCCCTTTGCGCCGGCGATGATAATCCTGGTCATGGTTTGAGAATGCCGCATCGCACGAGGGACGCCTTCAGGATGGCGCGGTTTTTCGCGCTCAACGGCGCCAGCGGCAGGCGGTATTCCTCCTCGATTTGACCGAGCATGGCGGCGGCCGCCTTGACCGGCACGGGATTGGGCTCGATGAACAAATCCTTGAGAACGGGATAATAGCGGTCATGCAATTTGAGCGCGGCGGCAAAATCCCCGCGAGCGCAAGCCCGCACCATTTGCGCCACCTGTCTTGGAATAATGTTTGACGCGACGCTGATCACCCCGTGTGCGCCCAGCGCCATGAAAGGAAGGGTCATGGAGTCGTCGCCGGAGAAAATGGAGAACCGGCTGCCGAGGGCGGCGCGCAATTGGCTCACCCGGTCCGGATTGCCGCCCGCTTCCTTGATCCCCACCATGCGGGGCGTGACGGCCGCCAGCCGGCGCACCGTCTCGACCGCAATCTCGACCCCGCAACGCGAAGGAACGTTGTAAAGAATCACCGGCAATTTGGTGGCCCGGCTGATTTCGAGGAAATGCTGGTAAAGCCCCTCCTGCGTTGGCCGGTTGTAATACGGAGCCACTTGCAAGGTTGAATCCGCGCCCGCTTTTTCGGCCTCGGCCGTCAAATAGACCGCTTCGCTGGTCGAATTGCCGCCGCTGCCGGCCATCACCTTGATTTTGCCGGCGGCATATTCGACTGAGCGCGCAATGACCTCGATATGTTCCTGGTAATTGAGCGTGGGCGATTCGCCGGTGGTCCCGACCGGCACGATGCCATCAACCCCCGCCTTGATCTGCCGCCCGATCAGGCGGCGCAAGGCGGCGACGTCAATCTTCCCGTTGCGGAATGGGGTGACGATGGCGGTGTAGGTTCCAGTCAACATGCCCATATTGAATCCGCACGCGGGCGCGATTTCAAGAACGTTTTCAGTCAGCGGTCCTTGTTCAGCTTTTCAGCCACGCGAGCGGACCACATCGTCGGAGCGCGCCTGGAGACTGCAACCATTAATTTGTTTTTCCATCCCGCGACCACAACCGGCCTGCCTTTCAACATGGCCTCATAGCCTATTTCCGCCACCCTCCGGGCGGTCATGGGCCGCAGGACCGCTGCGCTGAAAATCGCGGTGCGTTCCATGCCGGCCCGCCGCTGGAATTCGGTCCGGGTGCCACCCGGGCACAGGGCCGTGACCGTTACGCCGGAGCCCTTCAGCTCCAAAGCCAGGGCGCAGGAGAAGGAAAGAACAAAAGCCTTGCTGGCCGAGTAAAGCGAAAGGCGGGGGCCGGGTTGAAATGAAGCCGTTGAAGCGACGTTAAGAATCCTGCCTTCACGACGGTCAAGCATCGGTTTCAAAAACAGCTTGGTCAACTGCACCAGCGAAGCCATGTTGACCTGCAACATCTCCAATTCCCGCGCCAGGTCTGTTTCGGCAAAGAGGCCGTAAACGCCGAAACCGGCGTTATTGATCAGGACGGAAACTGGAAAATTCCGGTGTTGCAAGTCCCGGAAAATGTCCGGCGCCGAGGCCGGATCGGAGAGGTCTTTGGCCAGCGTTATGACCCGGGTTTTGTGCCGGGCTTCCAGAGACGCGGCCCGTTCCGCGAGGCGGGCCTGGTCGCGCGCGACCAGGGCCAGGGCATGGCCTTTGGAGGCGAGCAACTCGGCGAATTCATAGCCGATTCCCGCGGTCGCGCCGGTGATGAGGGCGTTTTTTTCCATGCTGCGTTCAATGAAGTCCGCCCCCGGACGCTACCCCCCCGGCCCGTATTTGCCAAGAAACTTGACTGCCGGGCAGATCCGCCGGATAGTAGTGTTGTAAATGAAGGGGGCGCACTGGTTTCGACCTGCGAGATGCGCCAGAGGCGGCATGCCGAGGATGGTTCGTTGGCCTCGTAAAAAATCGAACCAAAAAATAACTGCTAACGAACAATTAGCTCTCGCGGCCTAAAGTGCCGCGACGTTCTCTTCCGGACACCTGCTACGGGGGAAGAACGCCACAGCAGGTTAGGCAAGGGCCGGAGTCCGCGCGGTTTTTGCCGAATGTTACCATGCGGGCTGGACCACTGAATTCGCGTCAGAACGTTATTCAGCGGTTGACACTCTCTTCTGACTAAGCATGTAGTCGCGGCTGGTTTATTTGGCAGGGACGCGGGTTCAACTCCCGCCGCCTCCACCAATAGAAAGTTGAAAATAGTTCTTGATTCTACACAGTTTCAACACTACAATGTGTGGAATGAAGACATTAACGAGTTTTCCGAAAGAGACGCCGGTTTCCTTCCCTGTGAAGGCCACCCGTGGCGGTGGTTCCGTCACGATCTACCACAAGAGCATCAAGAAAAAGGGGACGGACTACGACCAGTTCCTAATCCCATTCAAGGGGGACAACGGTGAGCGCCGCTTCCACCATTTCCCGGCTTACGAGCGGGCACGAGCCAAAGGCAACGAGATGCTTGATTTGCGCGAGTCCGGCCAGGCCAACGCCGTGACGCTCACTGACACCGACAAGGTGGTCTATAACCGTGGGCAGGCCGCAGTGCGGCCCATTGGCGTGGCTCTTGACCAAGCGGCCATTGCCTACGCGCACCACTGGCAGCGCATGGGCGGCGATCACTTCAAAGAGGCCATTGACCAATTCCTTGCCCGGCGCGACACGCTGAAACCGATCACCGTGCCAGACCTTGTGAAAGAGTTCATCGCCCAAAAGACGGCGAGCACAAAGCGCGGCAGAGGTGCCAGCCCCGACTATGTGAAAGACCTTCAAGCCCGGCTTGGTCGGTTCGCTGAGACGTTCCCCGGCCCCATTGGAAGCATTACACCGGACAATGTGCTTACGTTCCTGGACGGCCTCAAAATGAGCGCCCGGACTCGATTCAACTATGCTCGGCTGCTTCGGTCGTTGTTCCGGTTCGGCCAGAGCCGCCGTTTTCTGGCCAAGGATATTGACCCGATGGAAGGTATTGAAATCAACTTTGACGATGACGGCGAGGTTGAAATCTTCACCGTGCCAGAGTTGACCCGCTTGCTATCCAATGCCCGGCCTGAATTAATTCCGTTCCTGGCCATCGGCGCGTTTGCTGGCCTTCGACACGCCGAAATAAAGCGCCTCGACTGGTCAGAGGTGCATCTTGACGGCGCGGAGCCATTCATCGAAATAAAGGCGGCAAAAGCCAAAACGCAGCAACGCCGGAGGGCGCCGGTCCTGGACAATCTGAAAGCATGGTTGACAGATTACGCCAAACAAAGCGGCCCGGTCGCCCGGTTTCAAAACTGCTCCAAGCAACTGGGTTGGCTCGTCGAAGACATCAACAAGGCGGGCGCGGATACAGACGTTCCGAAAATGGTCTGGAAACGCAACGGGCTACGCCACTCGTTTATCAGCTACCGCGTCGAAGACATTCAAGATGTCGCTCAAGTGGCCTTGGAAGCGGGCAATTCTCCACAGATGATTTTCTCCAACTACCGGCAGCTTGTGCGACCCGCCGACGCCAAAGCGTGGTTTTCAATCATGCCAACCCCATCAAAGCCATGATTGACGAAAAACAAATGACCCTCGCCACGGATTACCAAGGGGAAGACCCATCCGGTTGGCTCATGTCCGAAAAGTTCAACGGATGCCGCGCCTATTGGGACGGGGCGCGTTTCTGGACACGCGGAGGAAACGTGGTTCACGCGCCAGCATGGTTCACAGAGGGCTTGCCCTCCATGCGCCTTGACGGGGAAATCTTCGCTGGCTACGGCAACTTTGAAGCCGCCCGCCTGGCTGTCCAGTATGGCCGGTTCACGCGGGACATGCGGTTCATGGTTTTTGACGCGCCCGGCTTCGATGGAGTGTGGACAGACCGCATCCACCGCGCCGCAACAGGGGGGCGCTCAGAGTGTGTCCGCCCCGCCCTTTGCAGTAGCCGCGCCCATCTTCGCGCAAGGGTCATCACGATCAAAGACAACGGCGGGGAAGGCATCATGCTCCGCAGTCCCACCGCGCAAGGCTATGAATGTGGACGCAGTAAAAACTTAATCCGGGTGCTCCCGGAGTTCTTATGACAGTGAACACATTAACGGTGCGGCAACCGTGGGCGTGGCTTTTGGTTCATGGCCCCAAAGATGGGGAGAACCGGAGCTGGCCTACCGCAGTCCGTGGTGTGGTGGCGATTCACGCGGGCAAGACGATTGAACGCGAGGCGATTGACCACCTGAGAATCCATGCCCCGGAGATCAAACTGCCTCAGCATTTCGAGACGGGCAAGATCATCGGCTTTGTCAACATTGCGGATTGTGTCCGGGAGCATCCGTCAGAATGGTTCTCCGATGATGGGGGATATTTCTTTGTCACCGACGCCCGCGCCCCCTGGGACGGCCCGGCCATGAACGGGCGCTTGGGTTTCTTCAAGACAGAACTCTCTCTCAGCGCCGTTCCAGACTTTCTCAACCGTCCATCATAATGAATGCCGCGCCCGCACGGGTTTCCCAGGCGGTGCCACTTACACGGCCCGCGCATAACCTGCATCGAGTTGTCGTCTCACCGTTTGTTTGTTTACCTCGACAGGTCTGCGCTACCACAATGCGAACGCGGCAAAATTTAATGAATGCCGCGCCCGCACGGGTTTGCCAGGCGGTGCCATCACACACGGCCCGCGCCTAGCCTGCATCGAGTCGCCCAAACCACTTGTTTGTTTACCTCGACAGACCGGCGCTACCACAATGCGAACGCGGCAAAATCTATTCATCTATAAAAGCATTCATGGATTACCGTTTGGCCCCTCCCACGGCGGGCTTTGGAGCAAGCTTCTCCGCCATGTATGCTATGCTGGCCGCGACACTTCCGGGCATCACCGGATTAAAAGGCTGGGAAGGGTCACGCTTTTCCGTAGGGGCCTTGGGAGCAAGCTTCTCCGCCATATACGCTATGCGGGCCGCGACGCTTCCAGGCAATGGCGGATTAGAAGGCTGGGAAGGCTCACGCTTTTCCGTGGGAGTATGGACTGGGGTTCTGGTGGGGGAAACGTGATTCACTGTCTGCCCCCGCTGCGAAATGATGGCGGATGGGGTGGGCGCTTGCGGGGCCGTTTGCGCTTCGGTTTCGATCTTTGGCGCGTTTGGCTGGGATGACGATCTGGCAAATATGGCGGCCCGATTGAAAGACTCCGAAGCCAAATCGGTAACTACCTTTGCCATATATCGCCGTAACGCCATATTGATAACCATTGACTTGTTGAATTTGCAGGTCACGATCTGCGCGAGTAAAACTTTCACATCCCAATCCGCCCGGAATGTTTGACCTTTTTGGCCTTTGGGCGCTTGCGGGGCCGTTCGCGCTTCGGTTTCGATCTTCGGTGCATTTGGCCGGGAGGATGATCGGGCAAACGTGGCAGCCCTGTTGTAAGACTCCGAAGCCAAGTCGGTAACGAGGACCGCCCCATATCGCCTTAACGTCTCATTGATAATCAGGGACTTGTTGAATCTACAGGTCACGAGTTGCGCGAGCAAAACTGCCACATCCCAATCCGCCCGGAATGTCTGAAAGGCTTTCTTCTTTTTGGGCCGCGTTCTCGCTACGTCAAAATAGTCATTCATGGCCTTTTCTGCGCTTTTGGCGCAGTTCGCGCTTCTGGTGTGATGTTCGTTGCAGCATGGCCGCAGCATTGAGGGCCAAATAATTCAAGTCGTCGTCAAACTGAGAATAGTTCGGGTCATCCATAGGAGCAGGAAACCGAAATGTTTGACGCCTGTTTTTGGGCGCTGCTTTGTTTACGTGCTTCTCACCATCCATAAACTCATTTGGGTGAGAATACGCCTGGCGGCGATGTTACGCAACTAAAATCTTCTCAAATCTTCACTAACCTACCCCAGTGGGGTAGCATAATTACCCTCCATGAGGGGGGGGGTGGGTCAGATCAATCTCGGAGTAAAATCAAGCGCCGGGGGGGGGCGGTTGGATGGACTGGCTTATTTTTGTCCGCGCTTCAAAAGCCGTCCGTATCTCCGCCGCCAATGTGGCCGCATCGGGCATTCCAGAAACCAGAACTGCGTAAGCGATGGAATGCGGATTGCCGTAGTCGATCTTCATGGTCGCAATCTTCATCGCGCCGTTGGCGGCTTGACGGGAAACGCCGAGCGCAAAGCATCTCTCGCGGACAAAATGTTTGCCATGTGTCCGTTTCAGTTCAAGCAGGTTTCGCCCGTGTTCCTGAAAGGCTTCCAGAGCGGGCCGCACGATGGCCAGTTGGGCATCCAGAGCAGCCAGGAAGTTTGGCAGATCGGCTTTGGCTTGTTCCATCGCGGAGAGAAATTTTGTTCCGTTCAAATCATCCATAAACTCGTTTGGGTGTATGCATCACGCCTGGCGGGGAACGATCTTTGTCCTGTTGCCAGCCATTAATTTTACGATGGAATGTTGGACAGAGGGATTGTTTTGTATGAACGAATTCATGCGTGAACCGTCATCCCAAAGGTGGAAGTGCATGTTCGCGCTCGATGTCCCGGCCCGCGCCCCACTCCCACCTTGCATCGCTTGCAACCTGGGCAGTCCAATCCTTGAAACGCTTTCCGCGTCCATCACGAACTCGCCCCGGTGGACAATGCCAGCCGGTTCATATCTCCCGCCCGCCCCGGTGAAACCGCCAGTTGCGTAGGTTCCAAACGAGCCAAGCGACTCCGCAACCGCAGCGGCCATCTCGCCGGGAGCCGCCGTTGCCGCGCCGCCAAAGCTCGCAATCGTTGACAGAGTGGCGGGGGTTGCCCAAATCGCCGACTGTGCCGCCGCAATGGGCGCCAGCGCCGCCGATGCCGCCGCCGCAATCGCCTTCCCCATCGTGGCCATCAGGATTTGGGAAATAATCCACTTCTCAGCCATCTGCATAATGGCCGTGATGACCTGTTGCAAAATGCTCTGCCCGATCTGGTAAAGGGCCACCTTCCACGCCTCCGTGCCCATGATGACCTTGGAGATGTTGGAGTTGATGGACTGGAAGGCGTTGTTGAACGCTTCCTCAAATGTCTTGGCCGTCTCCTGGGCAAACGTGGTGAACTGTCCGCGTATCCGTGTCAGCATCGCCGTCCATTGCTGGCCCCAGCTTGCCGGGTCGCCCTGGCCTTGAATCTTCGCGGTCTGCTCATTGACGCTGTTCAAATCATGCTGCTTGGAAGCCAGTTCCGTAGTGGTGGCCTTCCTCTCAGGCTCGGTCAGTGAAGTGGCCAGTTTATTTTTCAGCAAAGCAATGGCCTCCTGAATGGAGCGTTTTTCCTCCGCGTAGGATTGCAGCAACTCCTTTCGCTTTTCGATCTCAGTGTGAAGCGGGCTGGCCTGATAGAGGTCGCGCCGCAACGCAATGTTATCCCGCACCGCCTCCATCTCCCGGTTCAGGCTCTCGAAAAACAACTCCGATCTGCGCATGGCAAGTTCATAATCTTCTTTCTTGACACTCAGGAGGGCCTTGTCGATTTCAAGAAGCATTTTCTCCGCTTCCTGCTCAGTGAGGATGCCCTTGACGTTTTGTGCGTCCAAAACGAGCGCCCGCTCCTGGTTAAGCAGGGCGATCTCCTGTTTGAAAAGGACGGGCAGGGATTTTTCTTTCAAGGCTTGATCTCCGATGAGTTCAACCTTGGCTTTGGACAAAGCGATGCCTTCCCTTTGCATTTCCATCATTTGCCGGGCCTTCTCCAAGTCCACCATCGAGTAAGACTCGCCAGCCGGACCGCCCGCAACCGAAGCCGCCGCCGCTTTCGGCGCTATTGGCTTCGGCGGAGTAATCAGGTCATCAATGGTTTTTTGGATGCCGGCCAAATCGCGCCGCAACTGGGCTGCGGACGTTTCGCCAATGGCATATTTGAATTTCAGCCATGCCTTGGTCGCTTCCAAAATGCAGACAGTCACCCGGTCATTGATGGTCATTCCCATAACCGTAATCTGGCCGATGATGTCCCCGGCAAGCCATCCGGCCAATGCCGCGCCAAGAAGCGAAATCGCCGCCGATGCAGTGCCAGCCGAAAGACCTAAAGAGGTAAAGGCCGTGGCGAGCAACCCTGTCAACGTCATTACTGATTTGATGACCAGTGCCAGGGCCGTCAGTGCAGCGCCCAAAAGGAGAATCTTGCCGATGTTGTCCCCGATGGCCTTCCCCGCTGCCAGAGCCGCTTTGGTCATCGCGCCATAGACCTGGGGGAAATTATCCTTAAACGCATTCATGCGTGTTGTAGCCGCTTCGATGCCCGTCGCTATGCCGCTAAAGAAATTATTGGACGCCTCCATCATCAAGCCGCCCAATGCCCGCTTGCTTTCCTCCGTGGCAACCGAAAGCGTTCCCAACGCTCCCCGGGCCTTGAACGCCGCTTCCGCTTCGCCCTCAAAACGGTGGGTCAATTGACCGATCAAATCATTCACGTTGCCCGCGTGAAGGTGCAGCTTTCCAAATTCCACAGCCTGGCCCTGGAATGCCCCGGACAATCGCCGGGCCGCGCTCGTTGCGTCCATTCCCATCGCTGCCGACAGGTCCAGAATGAGCGGGGTCAACCGCATGGCTTGTTCCGCCGTCGCTCCCGATGAAATCAGCATCCTGTCAACTGCGAGCGAGGTGTCCTTTGAAACGCCGGTAAGATGTTCCAATGAATCGGCCTGGGCAGACAGTGCCTTGATTGATTCCTGAGTGGTGTCGCCATGCTGAATCAATTCCCGCCGCAATTGCGCCAGGACGACGTTTGTTTCCATCGCGGCCCCGATGACCGCCCGGAATCCTTCCGCGCCCGCCCACGCCGCCGCAACGCTCATTGCGGCACTCATGGTGTTGGCGAGTTGATTGACGCCAAGCGCCGCCCGTTCCATGCCCGCAATTACGGACTGGACGCCGTTGATCGTCATGGTCACTGCGAGACTTTGATTGTTGACACTCATACTAATACTATAGTAAATTTATGGGAGTGGGAACGCACAGACTCCCATTTCTTCACGGGGCAATCACCGCCGATTCTAAGAATATAATTTTCCAAATTCATTGAGCTAACTATCTTCCAATCAAGCCTTTAGCTTCGACTGGCCAAAGCCAATTGGCGATCTTTTCGACCCAAGACCGCAACACCCAAACATGGGAGTGTGAAAAAATGACTGCCGCCACGCGAACCGCGCCACGACGCCGAACCTGCGGAGGGTCAAAACGGCAAAGAAGACTCCTTACTCGAAGGGGGGGTGGGTGGGTGGGATACCTTTTCGAGTTCATTGGGCCTCCGGTCTTTGATTTTCGATGGAAGCCCTTAATTTGTCCGCGTGTTTGCCGTTGCGCCCGTTTGCTTGGTAGCGGTTGCGGACCTTGAAACGCCGTGTGAATTCGGAAGCGCACTCACTGATTGCAACGCGGTTGTTTCCGATCTGGCGGCTGAGTTCGGCGGCGCTAATCGGGCCTTCCTTGAAGCAAGCCGGGTCGAGCACCCACAGGGCCGCCACAAGACGCTTTCCCGTCTCCCTGAGCTTGGCATCGCCGTCAGACCGTCGCTTGAACGGTTCCGCAGCCCAAAACAGGAAGACTTTCAGGGCTTCGACCAGCGCACTCATTCTCGCATCGCCGTTACCATCGTCGCCGTCAAGTTTGAGACAAATTTCATCGAATGGGAAATCCTGGGCATTGAGATCGTTGAGAGGGTCAGGGTCGGTCGTCAACCGCCCTTCGTCAAATGCCGGGCTATTAGTATTATTGCTCATAATTTATTTGCCCAAATTATCCGCCGCCTGAAACAAACCTCTGCAACAGACAGAGGCGAAACGCGGGCGCTGACCGTGGCCCCGGTTCCAGGCAGCGAAAGTATCACTGAAAAATTGAGTTCGGTTGCCGTGCGCTCGCGCCAGTCTTGACCGCCTCGATCAGCCCTGGCTCATCGGGTGTCAAAGACTCTTGCACGAATTCTGTCGGGCCGTCATCACTTTGCGTCGCAACCGGGTTCAGGGGCATCGCCTGTGTCGGTGGAAGCGGCGCGGTCAGTGGAGTTTGCCCATCGCTCGGCGGGGCAAGTTCAAGCGGCGCCTCTCCGCGAGTCATCCGGCTCCAATTGAGCATCTCGCGGTGCGAAGGGGTGCGTCCAGACGGTGCTACCGGGGAGGACTGTGAGGTATTCAACCATGCCCCCACGAAAGAAAGATTCAGAATGCCCAGGCGGTCATTCCGGGCAAACGCTGCAATCAGGTTATCCGCTGCGCGGGAAAACGTATCCGTGTAAGACCTCAAGAAAGTTGGCTCGTGTTTCGAGCAACCGAAAAGCGCGAAATAGGCTGTGTCCGCTTTCTTGATCTTAGCCTCGTGCCCGCTGGCAAAAACCTTCGCTTTGGAATGCAGTTCCTTTGTGAGCAACCTGGCCGGCTCAATCGTGGCGGCAATGGCCCTAATTCGCGCAGTTTGACGCTGGTTTAAGGTGCCCGATTGTAAAAAGTTTTGCAAATCGGTGATCTGCGCTCTCAAGCCTTGCACCTCTCCCGGCGTATCCGCAACCTCTGCCTGACGCCGCAAATCTGTCAATTCGCGCATGGGGTCAGGCCACCTCGCAATTTCGGCGGCATTGTTGGCAACGGCTACTTCGAGCTTCCCAATGAGTTCGGGTTCGCTGTCAAAGAAATCCTGCTTTATCTTGGTCAGGTTTGGCAGGTTTGCCCAAAAATCTGTGTCAAATGGAATATTCATAATTTATTAATCGTTCGCACCGGCTTCCGCCATGTTCTTTTCGATGACGGCCCGGCACATATCGGTCCAGTTTGGGCCTTTGAGTTTTGGCGTCTGCGGATAATCGGGATATTGGTTCTCGGTCGTCTTCTTGACGGCGGGGGCTTTCCCATCCTTCCGAGTCCCCAAACTTTTCTGACATTCCGCAGAGAAGTTGCGCCCGGCAGACGGGTTTCTTGCCAAGTCAGGCAACCCATGTTTGGCAACGTGTGCCTGGCAAAGGGCGGTATAGTCCGTGTCAATGCCCAGGCCGGTAACTTCGGCAACGGCAACTTCCTCGCGGATGGATGTTGAAGCTGGCGCGGCGGGGGCCGGTGCCGTGGCACGGGCCGTCGCCGGGATTTTCAAAAGTGTATCAAGGTCGTCCTCGTGAAGCCCCATCTTCACCGCATCGCTGAAAACCTCCGCTTGGTCGGAGAACCGTCCGATAGGTTCCACCGGGGCGGAGATTCCGCGTGTTTCGAGGGTGCGCCGTTTCACGCCGCACCGCGCCCGTGTCAGTTCGATCTTGGTAAGCGTATTCTCAACAAGCCTCTGTTCTTCCATCTGCATTTGTGTTGGGTTTTTCATAAACGTGTTCCTGTGTTGCTGTTGACCATCATTTCCGATTCGGTGAAAATGCCGCTGATCTCGTCAATGGTTTTCTGAGAGAACATCGCAACCGGCCTGCGGTTTTGCTGGATAAGCAGCGCCTCGACCGGGATATGGCCGGCCAGGATGGCGGAGCGAACCGTCATTGAGGGCTTTTCGAGTCGCCGTGCCAATTCGCTCAGGGGCCAAAATCTTTGTGGTTCAGTGTTCATATTAAATAATCATCTCTGTTCACAATAGAACGAACGTCAGTGTTGGCCAGCTAAGATTATCTATTAACTGTTATGCGGGTGATGCATAATGGCCTTGCAACGTTGAATCAGAGGGACTTGTGGAAGGTGATTTAGATGGTCAATCAACCGGCAAAAAGTCCCCACAGCTTCCTGAAATAGCCACCCGGGTTCTGAATGTCCTCGCCCTCCCTGATGGCGCTCTCAAGATCGGCCATCACCCTTTCAAACTTGCTGGGGTTCTGCCGCGCCACAGTCCGAAACCAACCGCCATGTTCAGCCATCGCCGTCTTTCCGACAACCTGTGCCGTCCGGCTCATCAATTCGTTCTCCCTATCCGCTGCGAGAGCACATTTAACGTGAAATGTCTTCAGGGGACTTCTTTCATGGGGAATACCTTCGGATACCACTGGTTGGGAGCCTTGAGTCTCCCTATGGTTGGTATGCCTGGCTCCCGTTGGCTGGGATACCAATTGTTGGGATACCACTGGTTGGGAGGCTTGAGAATTGAATGAGTCTGAGAAGTTGACCCGGTAGATGGTGGATTTTCGTTTCCGCTTTTCAGCACCCAGTATGCCGCGTTTCACGAGTGAATGTAAATGCTTGCGGGCGGTCTTATGGTCCAGGCCGGCATCGGCGGCGATGTTGCGAACATTCCGAAAACAACCATCCGCGCCGTCACGACTGGCAACCTGAATCAGCACGAGCGCCTCCGCTGGCATCAGGCCGCAATCCCTGAGCGATGAGTGCGCTGAGATCAACCGCATTGGCTCTCCGGCGTCGCCAGTCCCGGTCAGTGAGGATTTCTTGTCAGAATCCATGTGCCATCAAGTGCCCTGGCGGAGCCTTGGCTTGACGTTCGCGCTTCTATGTCGTCGAGAACCCAAGGCCGCGCTTCGAGAGGGGCGCGGCTTTTTTATGCTTTGCTGGCAACACGGAACCGGGCGTCAAGGGCCGCATCCAGATCGACGCGCCGAAACCGGACAGTCCGCCCGATCTTAAAATATGGAATTAGTTTCCGCGCCATCCATTCCTGAAGGCCGCGTTGAGAAATATGTAGGTGGGTCGCGGCCTGGGGTTTGTCCAATAAAGGTTCTGCTTGTGTTTGTTCAATCATACCCAAGGGCGAACGTCAGGGGCAGAAGCCGCTTGGCGGTGCCAAAGCCAAAGGTATCAATTCCCTTCCGCCCTGGTGTGTGTTTATACACAGTTCTACACATGGAAACCGTCCATTAACGCCAGAATCCGCTTAAACGCGCTTTTTGGTGTCGGTTAGACTGTCCATCGGAAACCCCTTAAATTCAATGATTTACCTCTAAGAATCACCTGTAAACACATTCCCACGTAAAACTCGTAGAGGGTTCAACTCCCGCCGCCTCCATTTTTCGCTCCGCGAAAAATGCCGCGCCGCAGCCCGTCCCCGGGCGAAGGCGGGCTTTCGCGACCATCGAACCGCTGATTGGCCGCGAAGAATGGCAAGAAAGGCAAGATTGATAGATAAGTCCAAAAAATCGGTAACACGGTAACAAGTGTTGATAGTCAACGACTTAGCCGGTAACACCAAAGGTAACAGAGCGGTAACATGTTACTGCTTTTCGTCTCTCGGTGCCTCAGAAGCTGTATAAAATTAGCCATTCGAAGAATGGAACGGCAAGAATATGGGGCAAAAACATAAAATTGCCGCGAAGAGCAAGATGGGATGCTTGGTCTGGAAAATTGGCAACACGGCAACAAGTGTTGATAGTCAACGACTTAGCTGGCAACACAAAAAGCAACACAGCGGCAACATGTTGCTCCTTTTGCCGCCAGCACTCCTGGGCTGTGCCGTCCGAAGCCAAGGTTGAGGCGAGCGCGGTGGAACGAATCCGACCGGGAGAGCGCAGCGGGGTTTTGTCCTCCGAAGCCTGGCGAAGGAGGACTGGAACGGTCTTGACCGGACGGCATAATGAAGAGAAGGTGGCGGAGAACGAGCGTCCAGGCGTGGCGGAGGGCGGATGGGGGAGAAAGAAGCTGCGGTGCGAGGGTGCTTCTTCGGCCATATAAATTTTGAATATTGGGAAAAGCGTGGGAAATATAATAGATGGAACATTCGCCGGAAGAAGCTCAAAAGTTGAAGATTTTGCAGGAGTTGCTTAAAGACCTCTGCGTTGCCATAAACTCGCTGGATGAAAAGGCGCCTCCGCCAGAATCTGCTGCTGCAGCCTATATGCAGTACGTTGCGGTTGCGATAAATCGTGCCGCCGACGGCTTTTTGGTATTGCGCCTTGCGCATCGAGTCGCCGCTTCAAAGCTCTTGATTCGCCCAGCCTTGGAAGCGTTGATTGCTGGTGCCGCCATCGCGAATCAGCCTGATCTGTTGAGTCGGAAGGCTCGCTCTGAATGGGAAGAGGAAATCAGAATGTTTCCGAAATGCCCGGAAAGAGATGCTGCCTTCCAGAAACTTTGGGCTGACTTTGAGCAAGCCGTCCGACGGCACAAACCGGGTTGCCAAATCAACCCGACACCGATTAGTACACGTGATATGGCAAAGGAAGTCGGATGGGAGGAGATTTACGACAAGGTGTATCGCCTTTATTGCAAGTTTACGCATGGAGCCGTGCGGGCCGTAAGAGGCGAGCTTGACGACTCGACCGACAATCGAGATACGGAGATTATTATCTGGTGCGTATTTCAGGCGTTGGTTTTGCTGAAATCCAAAACACCGGCAATCGTCCCCGACTTGGATCGTCTGCATGACCGATTGCCGCATGGTTCCAAAGTATCGTCCTAAAAGAACTCTTTGTAATCTTGCTTCTCTGTTCAAACCCCTCTGATGGCGGGCGGTGAGTGGCGGCATAGCCGAAGCTGTAGCTGTTGTGCAGGGCGATGGCACGCTGATTTTCTCGGGCGGTGCGGCACTGTAGGATGTCCGCCTACGCTGTGGCCAAGGCCATCGGCGTCACGCCCATCGCCATCAGCGAAATCATCCGGCGCAAGCGCGCCGTGAGCGCGGAAATGGCCCTCAAGCTCGGACGCTTGTTCAACGTCTCGCCCGAACTTTGGATGGGCATCCAGGCTGATAATGACCTGGAACTCGCCCGCAACCGCAGTGAAGCTGAAATTATCCGACGCGTGCATCCGCTCAAGCTGGCGGAACCTGTTCCCGCCTAATACCATTTCCAACTCGGAATTGCACCATGCCGCTCCATACAGCGGCGGGACGCCGCTGCCACTATTTCGGGAGCTTGGCCCCTTGCTAAATAGGGCAGTTCCATACTGCAAATGGTCTAATTTCCGTTCAATAAGGCAGGCGGATTTTAACGCATCCTTCTTCGCTGAAGCTGCGGCGGACAGGAAGACGCCACGGCGCAACGACGCAACCAAAGCGCTGAGTCTGAATTAAAAATCTGTCATTGAGAATTTGTCATCTGTCATCTGGAAAGATGGTTCGGAAAATTTTGCCAAAAATGCGCACTTCTCAGGAATAGGACTGCCGCAACCAAAGCGCTGAGCCTGAATTGAAAATTTGTCATTGAGAATTTGTCATTTGTCATCTGGAAAGGCGGTTCGGAAAATTTTTCCAAAAATGCGCACTTCTCAGGAATAGGACTGCCGCAACCAAAGCGCTGAGCCTGAATTGAAAATTTGTCATCTGTCATCTGGAAAGACCCTCTCCACTTGCTTTCCCTCACCCCGGCCCTCTCCCTCCGGCGGGAGAGGGAGCGGAAGAAGAAGGCTTTGTGCTCTTTGGGCTATCGCCTGAAATACAGGTAGGCGCCGAGGATGCAGGCCAGGATGAAGGCGGAGGCGGCGACCTCGCCCCAGCCCCAACTGGCGCGGGTTTTGGCGTTGTCTTCCGTCGTGGTGGTGGCGAAGGTCAGGTTCTTTATT
>Ga0181526_10000227_pt1 | contig 61649 bp, 52 predicted proteins | sample PEATcosm2014_Bin_35_FD_119750 | JGI IMG/M metagenome (GOLD analysis project Ga0181526, IMG submission 119750) | Peatland microbial communities from MTU Mesocosm Facility, Houghton, MI, USA - PEATcosm2014_Bin06_30_metaG | ecosystem: Environmental > Terrestrial > Soil > Wetlands > Peat | place... | reverse complement strand
GTTGAAGCGGTATTCTTTACGGGGTGTGTATCGCTTAATTTCAATCCAACAGATAAGCTTTACGAAGTTTAAGCGTTGCGTCGCGCGATGACGGCGCGCGTGCGACTAAGCCCGATGGCGATTGATGATTTGGGCGTGTTGCGCGGCGCTGCCAACACGGTGAATGAACCGTGCCGCATTTGCAAAAGTCCGGTAGTACACTATTAAGGACGCGCCACGCTTTAGCGCGCGGCGTTTGGTTACTTACGTCGCAATGCCTGTGGCAGGCTGGCTTCGCCGCTCCGAAGCACGGCATCAGCTTCGTTTTCCGGGAGAATTCAAACCATGCCGGCGTCCCTGATCGACTCCGCCGTTTTCCGCGACATTTTCTCGACCGAGGCGATGCGGCGGATTTTTTCCGACGAGAACCGCGTCCAGAAATATCTGGACTTCGAGGCGGCGCTGGCGCGGGCGCAAGCCCGGCTCGGCATCATCCCGAAGGAAGCCGGCGAGGAAATCTGCCGGCATTGCAACGTCGCCGAGATCGATTTTGCCAAGCTCAAAACCCAGACCGAGCGCATCGGCTATCCGGTGCTGCCGGTGGTGCAGCAGCTCGTGGCTCTCTGCCGCGACGGGCTCGGCGAATGGTGCCATTGGGGCGCGACCACGCAGGACATCACCGACAGCGCCACAGTCATGCAAATCCGCGAAGCGCTGGTCGTGATCGAGGCCCATCTCGATGCCATCGCGGAAGCGCTTGCCGGTCTGGCGCGCAAATATCGCGACACGCCGATGGCCGGACGCAGCAATCTGCAGCAGGCGGTACCGATCACCTTCGGCTACAAAATGGCGACGGTGCTCGCCGGTTTCGAGCGCCACAGAGAGCGGCTTGTCGAATTGCGCAAGCGTGTGTTGGTCGGTGAGTTCGGCGGCGCCGCCGGCACGCTGTCGTCGCTCGGCGGCCGCGGCTTGGAGACCCAGGCCGAATTGATGAAAGAGCTGAAGCTCGGCCAGCCGGCGATCGCCTGGCATACGGTTCGCGACATCATTGCGGAAGTCGGGTGTTTCCTCGGCCTCATCACCGGCAGTTGCGGCAAGATCGCCTTCGACGTGAAGCTTCTGATGCAGACCGAGGTGGAGGAGCTTTACGAGCCGTTCCACGAAGGCCGCGGCTCGTCCTCGACCATGCCGCAGAAGCGCAACCCGATCTCTTCGGTCTACATAACCGCGCTCACCTCGGTGGTGCGCCAGCAGGTCGGCGCGCTGCTTGACGCCATGGTGGAGGATCACGAACGCGCCACCGGCCCGTGGGAAATCGAATGGATCGTGTTGCCGGAGATCTTCTGCTATGCCGCCGGCGCTTTGGCGCAGACCGAATTCGTGCTGACCGGCTTGCAGGTCGACGAAAAGAAGATGCGGTCGAATCTCGATCTCACCAAGGGCCTGATCGTGTCGGAAGCCGTGATGATGGGGCTCGGTCCCTATTTGGGCCGCCAATACGCTCACGACCTCGTCTACGACATCTGCCGCAAAGTCGTCGCCACCGGCCGGCCGCTGCTCGATCTCCTGGCAGAGAATACGGAAATCACCAAGCACCTCGACCGCGCCGCACTGGCGAAGCTTTGCGATCCGGCGAATTATCTCGGCGAAGCGGGGGCGATGGTGGATCGGGTGCTGGCGACGCGGGGGAAGTAGGGGGCGCGTCTAGTCCAAGTGCGGCACTTCAACCAAACCAAGATGACGAGCCATTGGGTGGAAATCACTGTCGTTGTGAAGTAACGGCATCCGATTCTGAATGCACCAGGTGCCGATCAGCAAATCGATGGTCTTGCCGATGGTAATTCCCTTGCCACGCAAGTAACGAAAATTTCGAGCTGCCGCGATGGCGATCGTCTCGCCTGCCATCGATACAATCGCAAAAGGGCGAAGACGAGCCTCTACCTCGCGTGCCTTTCGCTCGGTCCGCAGACCTTGCAACACTTCGCACAACATGAGATCGCCCATAACGATCTCATCGGTCCCAAGGAAGGCATCCAACCGCCGCACGTGGGGCACGTCACGCCCATTGATGAAGTCGATCCAGACGCTGCTGTCGACGGCGATCAACTCGCCTCTCGCCCTCTGCGACTTTCAGCGAGGTCGCCACGCCAAGGGTATTTGCCGAACGCCGTGCGGAATTCTCGCTGCTGTCGCAATCGAATCATCAAACGCAAGGCTTCTTCCACGGTCTGCTTTTTCGTTGCATGCCCGGATGCCTTCTGAGCTTCGGCCATCAGAGCATCGTCAATCTCGATATTGGTGCGCATCGCGCTGATCCTATGTGTATATGAATACTATAATATACACATCACAGTTCTGCAACGACGAAACGATCGCATATGACCTGGCGCCGCGTAGGCGGCAGAGGCCGTCACTCCGCCGCAGCCGCCTTCGCCGCCGCCTGTTCCTTGACGAATTTGTCGATCGCTAATTGGTCGACCTTGCCGGAGCCGAGCATCGGCATTTTGTCGAGCACGATGATTTCGGCCGGCAGCATCAGTTCGGAGGCGTGCTGGCTGCGCGCATAGACCATGAAATCCGAGCGCGTCGCGCCGTGTTTGTCGGTCACCATGATCAGGCGTTCGCCCTTGCGGGCATCGGGCACCGCCGATACCGCGGTGATGTAGTGCGGCCATAGCTCGGCCGCCAGCATTTCGACGGCGGCGAGCGAGACCATCTCGCCGCCGACCTTGGCGAAGCGCTTGGCGCGGCCCTTGATGGCGACAAAGCCCTGGTCGTCCAGGGCGACGATATCGCCGGTATCGTGCCAGCCTTCCGGCGGCACGTCGAGCACGCCCGGCTTGTCGGCGCGCAGATAGCCGAGCATGACGTTCGGCCCCTTGACGTAGAGCCGGCCGCCTTCGTCGACGCCCTCGACCTTTTCCAGCTTCGCTTCCATACCGGGCAAGAGCCTGCCGACGGTGCCGAATTTGTTGAACATCGGCGTATTGAGCGCCATCACCGGCGAGCATTCGGTGACGCCGTAGCCTTCCAGGATGCGCAACCCGAATTTTTCCAGATAGATCCGGCGGGTCGATTCTTTCACCGGCTCGGCGCCGGCCAGCACATAGCGCAGCGAGCGGAAGTCGTAGGGGTTGGCCATGCGCGCATAGCCGTTGAGGAAGGTGTCGGTGCCGAACAGTGCGGTGGCGCAGACGCCGTAAACCAGTTCCGGCACCGTGCGATAATGCAGCGGCGACGGATAAAGGTAGAGCGGCACGCCGGAAATCAGCGGCAGCACGACGCCGCCGGTAAAGCCGAAGGAATGGAATATCGGCAGCGCATTGAACAGCTTGTCCTCGCGGCCGAAGTCGATGCGGGCGGCGCATTGCGCCACATTGTTCAAAAGATTGCGGTGCGACAGCACCACACCCTTGGGCAGGCCTTCGGTGCCGGAGGTGAAAAGGATCACCGCCCAGTCATCCGGCTTGCGCGCGACCAGCGGCTTCTTCCAGGTCAGCGCACCGCGCAGCTTGTCGAGCTTGCCGATGGTCTGGCGGATGTCCTCCAGATAGACGATGCGCAACTGCTTCTCCAATTGCGCCATGAGATGTTCGAAGCGTCCCTTCTCGACGAAAGTGCGCGACGTCAGGATGGTGTCGACTTCCGCGGCGCGGCAGGCGCCGAGGATATTGGCGGCGCCGGCAGAGAAATTGATCATGGCCGGGACGCGCCCGGCCGACGAAACCGCGAGCATCGTCACTACGCCGGCATTCGAGGTCGGCAGCATGACGCCGAGCGCGCGGCCTTCGAGCGCCAGCGGCATCAGCTTGCGCCCGAGCACCGCCGCTGCGATCAGAAGCCGCTTATAGGTCAACTGGCCGCTCACCGGATCTTCGATCGCAAGCCAGTTCGGGCCGTGGAGGATCGCCGCGTCGATCAGCGCCTCCATCAAAGTGCGGTCGGTCCTGCTGGTGCGAAAGATCATGTCCGACATGATGGTGTAGAGCGCGGCACCCGCGGCTTGGCGCCGCTTGCGGCCCTTGAGCGCCGGGTCGACCGCGAATTTCACCGGTTCGAGCACCGTCACCGTGAATTTCGGGAACAGGCGACGGCGCACTTGCGTGCTTTTCAGCCGGCTGAAGATCGTCGCTTCCGGCCCCTCGATGCGCACCGGCACCACCATGGCGTCCGACTTGTCGGCGACCATCGCCGCGCCGTCATAGACCTTCATCAGGCTCCCGGTGACCGTGATGCGGCCTTCGGGAAAGATCACCATCATATTGCCGTCGCGCACCGCATTGATGAGGTCGCGAACCGAAAACGGCCGCAACGGATCGAGCGCCATGGTGCGGACGAATTTGAGGAACGGCTGGATCCACCAATGCTTCGACATCGCGACATCGATGGCGAAGACCGGCCGCTTCGGCAGAATCGACACCGCGAGCGGCGCGTCGAGGAAGCTTATGTGATTGAGCGCGATGATGGCGTTATGGCCGGCCTTGTCGATGTTTTCGATGCCCTTGACCTCGAGCCGGAAAAAGGCGCGGAAAATGATCGAGAGGAAATCGTTCAGCCAGTTCGCCGGCATGGTACGGCCGATCGCGACGGCAACCGCAAGGGTCGCAACCCCGAGCAGCACAAAGCTCATCGGAACGCTGAGCCCCATCCCCTTCTGCAGGGCGGCAAACACCACCGCTCCGACGGTCATGAAGGCGGCGTTGAGAACGTTGACGCCGGCGACGACGCGGGCGCGGCGGTCGGCGCCAGCCCAGGCCTGTACGGCCGCAAAGGTCGGCACAATGAAAAGGCCGCCGGCGATCGCGAGTCCCGCAAGATCGATCACGATGTGAATCCCGCCCGGCGCCCTAAGGAAACCGGCGATGCCCAGCGGCTCGACCGGATGGACAAACCCATGGGCGGTCCAGCCGAGATCGACCGAAAACAGGCCAAGCAGCACGGCACCGGCGAGCGTCGGCAGGATGACGATCCGTCCGGCTGCAAGCCAAGCGGCAAGACCGGAACCGACCGCGACAGCAACCGAAAAAATCGTCAGGAACACGGTGACGACGGCCTCGGTTCCGCCAATGCTCGACTGCACAAGCGGCAAAAGCAGCGACATCACGACCGCGCCCGCGAGCCAGAACCAGCTCGCAACCAGGCCACCCCACCACAGCCGCGGATCGGCGCGCAGTTCCTTGATGAGATCCCAGGTCGAGACCAGGATGTTGCGATTGATCGCAAGGCCGGGCGCGCCCTCACCGGTCTTCGGAATCAACAGGCTCGCGAGCCAGCTCACCAGCGCGGTCACCAGCATCAGCCAGGCGAAATGGATCGGATTGCTGTTTCCGTTGGCGGCGACGCCGGCGAAGATGGTGCCGAGCAAAATGGCAAGGAAGGTGCCGCCTTCAATCAGCGCGTTGCCGGACGGCAGTTCCTCGCGCTTGAGCTGATCGGGCAGCATGCCGTATTTGACCGGCCCGAACAGCGCGCCGAGCGTTCCAAACATGAACAGCGCGACAAACAGGATAACGACCGAGTGAAAGGCAAAGCCCGCGACCGCGACCGCGGCGGCGCCGATCTCGGTGAGCTTGACCCGTTGCGCGACCAGGGCCTTGTCGTAGCGGTCGGCGAACTCGCCGCCGAGGCCGGACAGGAAGAAATACGGCGCGATGAAAATGGCGCTGGCGAGCTGAACCAGAGCCGCGGAATTATCCTCGGAAATCTGAAACACAATCAGGAAGCCGAGCGCCGTCTTGAGAAAATTGTCGCCGAACGCCGCGAAGAACTGGCACCAGAACAGTGGCGCGAAACGGCGCGTCGTCATCAAGGATATGGACATACTTTTCCCGATCAAGCGCCGGTGTGGCGGCATTCGCGCCCGGCCGGGGGCCATGGCCAAGCGCAGCGTATCTTAGCGGCCGGCGCACGCCTTGGCGACGCGGTTATCGGACCGGCCCGACACTCTCCCGGAGTGCCTTTGCGGATCCCCGGTCAGCCGAATTATTGAGTTGGATCAATGACAAATCGCATGGCACATGCGGCAATTATGCCGCCGTGACGGCGCGGGCATCATGGTAAGGGAACCCGACGCTAAATGGAGGAAACCCAAATGCTGCATCGCTCGGCCACTCGGCGTGGCGTCATCCTGTCGGCAGCGGCACTCGGCGGTGCCATGCTCGGCCGCAGCGCCTTCGCGGACACCTATCCGAGCCGGCCGGTGCGCCTCATTCTGCCGCTCGGCCCGGGCGGCGTCGGCGATATCTCGGCGCGGATCATTGCCGACAAGCTCAGCGACAAATTCGGCCAGCGCTTTTTCATCGAAAACATGCCGAGCCCCGATGGGCTCGTCGCCGGACGCACCGTGCTCAATGCCGCGCCCGACGGCTACACGCTGTTGCTGGTCACCGGCGGCATCGCCAGTTCGGTACCGCAATACAAAGAGTTTCCGTTCGACATCAAGGCCTTGGTGCCGATCTCGTCGCTCGGCTATTTCGACTGCCTGATGGCGGTCAATGCCAAATCGCCTTATCAGAATCTCGGCGACTTCCTGATGGCGGCGCGCGCCAAGCCGGGCGCGCTGAATGTCGGCACCATCAGCGCCGGCGGCGTGCAAAATCTGACCGCCAATTATTTCAAGCAGGCGAGCGGCATCGATTTCGTGATCATCCCGTTCAAAACCACGCCCGATACGGTAGTGGCGCTGCTGCGCGACGATGTGCAAATGGTCATCGATTTCTACGCCGCACTGAAGTCGGGCCTCGACAGCGGCCAGCTCCGCGCCGTGGCCTGGGCCGGGCCGAAGCCATCGCCGGCGCTGCCCAATGTGGCAACCGCCAGCGACCAGGGCGTCAAGGGCTTTCATGCCGCGTCGTGGAATTCGCTCTATGCCAAAGCGGGAACGCCGGCGGCCGTCATCGATACGCTGAACAAGGCCTTGCACGAGGTGCTGGCCGACCCTGACGTCAAGCAAAAGCTCCTCGCGCTCGGCATCGATTCCCGCGGCAGCACGCCGGCCGAGATGGATCAGCAATTCAATGACGACGTCAAACAATGGGCCGCGGTGATCGACCGCGCCGGCATCGAGAAAAAATAAGCCCGCCGCACCTTGCGGCCGTCGGACGATTCAGCCGCTCTTACTGCCGGCGGGCCGGTCCAGCACGTCGCGGATCTTGGCGGCGAGCGTCGCTTGGGTCAGCGGCTTCTGGATAAGCTGCACGCCCTCATCGAGCCGGCCTTGATGCACGATGGCGTTGCGCGAATAGCCGGTCATGAACAGCACCTTCAAGGCCGGCCGCTTAAGCAAGGCGGCATTGGCCAATTCGCGGCCGTTCGGTCCCGGCAAAATCACGTCGGTCAACAAGAGGTCGATATGGCCCTCGCCATCGAGCACCTCGAGCGCCGATGTCGCATCGCTCGCCCGCAAGACGTGATAGTTGAGATCGTTCAGCGTGGCGCAGATGAAGGAGCGCACATCGGCGTCGTCTTCGACCACCAGAATGGTTTCCTGGCCGTAGGCTGACGGCGCGGCGCCGGCATTCGGCGCGACGGGCTCGGCGGCCTTTCCGGACGCGCGCGGCAGATAGATATGTACCGTCGTGCCTTGGCCAGGCTCGCTATAGACTTTGACGTTGCCGCCTGATTGTTTGACGAAGCCGTAGACTTGGCTGAGCCCGAGCCCGGTGCCCTGGCCGGTTGGTTTGGTGGTGAAGAACGGCTCGAAGGCGTGCGCGAGCACGTCCTTGGTCATTCCCGCGCCGTCGTCACTGACTGAGATCTGGACGTATTGACCGGGTCGCACCTCGGCATTCCTGGCACAATAATCCTCGTCGAGCAGGACATTGGCGGCCTCGATGGTCAATTTGCCGCCATTCGGCATGGCGTCGCGCGCATTGACCGCGAGGTTGAGGATCGCCGTCTCCAGCTGCGCCGCATCGGCTTCGACGTGCCAGACGCCGCCCGCACCGACGGTCTCGAGCTGCACCGCCTCGCCCAGCGTAGGCTTCAGAAAGATCGAGAGCTGAGTAAGCAGCTTATTCACGTCCAGGCGCTTCGGTTCGAGCGGCTGCCGGCGCGAGAAAGCGAGCAGGTGTCCGGTCAGAATCGCCGCCCGCTCGGCCCCGGCCAGCGCATGGTCGACCGCTCGCGCCAAACGAGCCTGCGCGCCCTCCTGCCAGTTCGCCAGCGTTCGCTTGGCATTATCCAGATTGCCGATGATGATGGTCAGAAGATTGTTGAAGTCGTGCGCGACCCCGCCGGTGAGCTGCCCGACCGCGTCCATTTTTTGCGACTGGTAAAGCTGTTCGCGCGCCGCTTCGAGGCGCTGCTGCGCCTCGCGTCGCTCGGTGATGTCGCGGGTGATCTTGGCCAGTCCGATCAATTCGCCGTTGGAATCCTCGATGCGATCGATGACGACGTGCGCCCAAAAGCGGCTGCCGTCCTTGCGGACCCTCACGCCCTCGGCTTCGAACTTACCCTCATTGATCGCGGTCAAGAGCGAGCGCGCCGGGGCGCCCGCGGCACGGTCTTCCGGCGTATAGAATCGGGAGAAATGCTGGCCGACGATCTCGTCCGCCGCGTAGCCGTGAATCCGCCTCGCGCCGGAATTCCAGTTCGTTATCTTGCCGCCGGGATCGAGCATGAACAGCGCATAATCGCTGACGCCCTCGACCAGAATCTGAAAACGCCGCTCGCTGTCCCGTGTGGCGCGCTGCACCAACTGCCGTTCCAGCCCGCTGCGGCGGGTGCTCGCGGTGACGAGCTCGGCTCCGACTTCGTCAAGTTCGCGCACGGGGATATGGGCGACCGGGACAGGCTCGCCGCGGCCAAGCGCGCCCGCTTGCGCCACAAGCTTGGCGCTCGCGCCGGCCAGCCTGCCGGCGAGCAACGACGCGACCACGATGGCGAGCACGACAAGCGCGGCGCCGAGCGCGCTCAAGGTCCACAGCGTCCCGCGCAGATGAGCTTGCACATCGGCATCGCGAACGCCGACCCAGACGATCCAGCCGGAGAGCTTCGACGTCGCATAGGCCAGCCGGACTTTATACCCTTGAACGTTGACGCCGAGCCAAGTCCCTTCCGGAGCCGTGACCCGGTCGACGAAACTTTTCGACGCGGGCTTGCCGAGCCGCTCGCTCGAGCCTTCGGTGCGCGCCAGCACCACTTTGTTGCGATCCAGAATCCCGGCTAATTCGCCGTCGTCGATATTGGCCTTGAGAAAATCCTCGAGCCGCGACAAATCGACGGTCATATGCAGAAGGTAAGCCGCCGTTCCGTTTTCGATGACTGGAACGCTAATGATGTAGATCGGATACTGCGCCACCAGCCCCTCGAAATAATTGCCGACGCGCGGCGCATTGCTCGCGATGACCTTCCTGTCGATGTCAAGCAGATCGCGCGGCAGTGGCGCTCCCCACGCCACGCGGGTGTTGACCAGCTGCTGACCGTCGCGGTCCCGCAACGAGATGTCGACCCCGGCAAGGTCCTTCGTTCTGATGGCTCGCTGGTAAAATCGGCCGTAGCTGTGCGTGTCGATCGAGCCGGAGGTCGACAGCGTTTCGAGTGCTACGATCTTGCCCTGCAGGTCGCGGTCGATATTCGCGGCCAATTCGCGCGCGTCGCTCCGCAGTTCCTGGTCGATGCGCGCAATTTCGGAATCGTAGTAGCGCCAGAACAGGATCGCCGCGAACAGCATCGCCGGCAGCAAAATCGCGCTGCCCATGATGAACAGATAGCCCCGCATCGACAGGCCGCGTCGCGGCCGATCGGATACTGTGCGGGTGCTGGGCTCCTCGGGAGATAGCAAAACCATTGCCGCCGGCTCGTCCGCCTCCGCTAGATTGCCGGCACGGCCGGTCTCAAAATCCCGGCGCGCGCTCGACCTGGTCGTACCAGTCGAAGCCCATGTCTTTGACGATGCGGTTGCTCATCACGATGATGCGGCACTCTTGTCCGGCCTCGGCGAAGTGCTGATGCATCGTGAACGGCGGGATGTAGACGTAATCGCCGCGCGTCCATTGGTATTTTTTCGGCGTCTCGGCCCATTGCCAGTCGAAGGCTTCGACGCAATCCCATTTCAGATCCCAGTGCAGATCGTAGCCGGAGCCTTCGACCACGAAGAACAATTCTTCCCACATGTGACGGTGCTTGCCCGAGCGCTCGCCATCGTTGAGAAATTGCATATAGGCTTCGATGCAGCACTCGCGCGTCTGCATCTTCTTGTTGACCAGATGTTTGATCAGGCCGTCGGGCGAGCGCTCCCACGGCATGTCCTTGGCCTTGATGACATTCGGCAGCGTCGCGTATTCGGCGCGGAACTTTTCCGATTCGACGACCGCCTCTTCCAGGAAGCGGCTCGAATTCGAGCCGGAGAGCGCGGCCTGTTTCTCTTCCAATGCGGTCATGATGTCTTCAAGGACAACATGTTTTCATAGATCCGTCGGCGGATGAAATTCGTCGACGCCGGGCGGCAGTTTGTCGGTCGGCCACTCCACCATTTTCTGGAACAACAGGTGCATGAACAGGAACAAAGGCTTGGCCTTGAACACCAGAAGGATGCAGGATTCCTTTTCGTCGTCGTTAAAATGCTGATGGACGCAGCCGTTCTCGACCAGCATGACGTCGCCGGCCTCCCATTTCATGTAGCGGCCGTCATGCACGTCGTGACCGTGACCCTTGAGCACGTAGAATACCGCGCTATTGAGGTGGCCGTGCTTCTGGCCGGCGTTGAGCGGCGCGTAGCATTCGATGTGCGATTCGATCGACTGCACGATACTGACGGCTTGAGGCGAGATGACATGCTTGCCGTACATCGCCGGCCCGCCCTTCCAGGGATGGTCCTTCGACGAATAGACGCGTGGCTCTTCGAGCAGTTTCTTATAAAGATGGCTGTAAGTGCCTTCGAGCGCGCGCACGAAAGTGCGCTTCTTGGCCCAGCGGTCCCATTTGCCGTGTTTGATCTCGTCGGCGTCTTCCGCGGACGGCTTGTTGTGACCGAGCCCGGGCGTATCGTGCTCCAACATTCCGGTCATCGCGCTTCCTTGAGGGTTGGCTCTCGCGTCGGCTTTGGCTCGGTCATTACGGGATTTCCCGAGCCCGTGCAATGCGGAGCGTGCGCCACGCGGCCGCGTTGGTCGGCGGCCCGGCACGCGTTATCATGGTGGCCTCTATACAATGACGGCCTAGAATGCCGCGCCGCAGGGGAGGACGAGAGTGACCGCCAGACCGAGCACAATGATTGCGCGCATAGCCGCTGTTGTCGTTACCGTCGCGGCATCGGCCGTTTTGGCGAGCGCCGAGAGCCCGGCCGGGTTCTACGCCGGCAAAACGCTCGACCTCGAGATCGGCTACAGCGTCGGCGGCGGCTACGACCTTTATGCGCGGCTCTTGGCGCGTCACCTCGGCGCGCATATTCCCGGCAATCCGACGGTGGTGCCGAGGAACATGGAGGGTGCCGGCAGTCTTCGCCTCGCCAATTATCTCTATACGGCCGCGCCTCGCGACGGCAGCGTGATCGGCGCCACCAGCCGCGGCGCCGCCTTCGATCCGCTGCTCGACGAGCCGGGCGCAAAATACGATGCCTCGAAATTCTCCTGGATCGGCAGCGCCAACAACGAAGTCAGCGTCTGCGTGGCGCTGCAGTCTTCGGGGATTACAAAATTCGACGATTTGCTGTCGAAGCCGCTTACCGTCGGCTCGACCGGCGCCGCGGACGATACTTACCAACTTCCCGCCATGGTCAATGCGGTGCTGGGCACCAAATTCAAGATCGTCACCGGCTATCCGGGCGGCAATGACGTCAGTCTCGCGCTCGAACGCGGCGAGGTGCAAGGCCGCTGCGGCTGGTCGTGGTCGAGCATCAAGGCGACGCGGCCGGATTGGATTGCGAGCAAGAAGATCGTCGTCTTGGTGCAGATGTCGCTCGCCAAACATCCCGATCTGCCCGACGTGCCGCTGATCATGGATCTGGCCAAAAACGACGAGCAGCGCCAGATCTTTAAATTGTTCTGCGCGCGCCAGGTCATGGGCCGGCCGTTCCTCGGGCCGCCCGATGTGCCCGCGGATAGAATCTCCGCGCTGCGCCAGGCCTTCGACGAGACCGTGACCGATAAGGCCTACCTGGACGATGCCGCGGCAGGAAAATTCGAGATCAATCCGGTCAGCGGCAAGGACCTCGAAGCGCTGGTCAAGGAGGTCTACCGGACGCCGCCGGAGATCACGAAAAAAGCGATCGCAATTTTGAAGCCTTGACGTCCTCGACATCGTCATTGCGAGGAGCGTAGCGACGAAGCGATCCAGAGCGATGGCGCCGGCTGGATTGCTTTGCTTCGCTCCGCTCGCAATGACGAAAACGGTTTCAAATCATATGGGTTGCCGCGCGCAGCGCCGGGAATAGGTCGCCCAACAGCGACTGCGGCCAAGCGATCTGCAGCGCCCAGTGAAAGCCGACGACGCAGAGGAGCGTCGTCGCCGCCGCAAGCCGAGCGACGACGGCCACAGCTCGCCGAAGCGCATATAGGCGGAGACGAACAGCGCAAGAACCGGAATGAAGCCGACCAGCGCCACCGTGGCGCTGGAGACGCTCGTCATTGCAAAAAAATTGCGGATTGCTCTTGCCCTGCCAATGAAACGGGTATTTATTTCTGCAATCTCACGGTGTATAACTCAGTAATTCGGTTAGGAGTTGTAGAGATGCCCGTGCAGATCAACATTGAACCGATGATCAACAGGAGAGGGAGATGGCAGACAACGTAGACTTGACGAAACGGCTACCGCGCGGCGCGATACCTTCGCCTCGGTCCGACCTTGCCGCAGCTAAACCGCATGTTCCGGACCTGAAAATATCGGTCCCCCCGAGCTTCCTGATGTGGCCGGTGCAAATGGACTCTTGGAATAACTACACCTACGGAGACTGCGTTTCGGCTGAGGAAGCCTTCGCCAAGGCTACCGCCACGCCGCGGACATTCATTCCCCAGGCGACGGTGGTTGCCTGGGCAACGGCGCATGGCTACCTCAACGGCGCCACCCTCACCGGCGTTCTGACGAAGATGCAAACGGATGGCTTCGCGTTCAACAATAACAAGTACGACGACGGCCCTTACAACTCGGTCGATTGGACCAACGCCGGGATTCTGCAGAGCGCCATCTACAGCCACGGACCGGTGAAAATCGGCGTCGGAGCGGATGACTTCCAATCGAATCCACATGGCCTGGTCACGCCGGGGACAAGCGGTTGGGCGATGTACAACTACCCGAAGAACCTGGCGGAAGATCACTGCGTGAGCCTTTGCGGCTACGGGACGCTGGCGGAATTGGTCGCTCTATTCATGCAGCACAATGTCACCGTCAATGTGCCGAGTGGGATGCCTACGGGGCTCTGCTATGCGATGTTCACCTGGAATTCCATCGGGATCATCGATCAGCAGTCGATGCTGAACATGACCTACGAGGCTTGGCTTCGTAATCCCGTGACGATAGTCGTCCCGCAGCTTTCCGACAAAGTCACGCTGGCGGAAACCAGTCCCAAGAGTCCAGCACTGGCTTCGCTCAATGACTTTCTCCATATCGCCTGGAAGGGCGATGGCAACGATAACTTGAATATAATGTGCTCCGGAAACAATGGGGCCAGTTTTGGACCCAAGTTCACTTCGTCGGAGACGAGCCCGCAAGCACCGGCCCTGTGCGCCCATAACGGTCTGCTCTTCATTGCCTGGAAGGGCGACGGCAACGACAATCTGAACGTCGCTCAGGTTACCCTATCCGGGAACACAGCGACCGCTTTCACGAAAAAAGTCACACTGGCGGAAACCAGTCCGGTCAGCCCGGCGCTGGCCTCCTTCAACGGCCGCCTCTACATCGCGTGGAAGGGCGATGGCAACGACAATCTCAACCTGATGTCCTCGGCGGACAACGGAGCGACCTTCGTGAACAAGTTCGTGTCCGCGGAGACGAGCCCGCAGCCCCCGGCACTGACGGTGAACAACAACAACCTCTGTATCGCCTGGAAGGGCGACGGTAACGATAATCTGAATGTGGCAAAAGTGATCGTTTCCGGCCAAACCATCACCGGATTTACCGGCAAGGCGGTTCTTCCGGATACCAGTCCCGTCAGTCCGAGCCTGGCCTCGCTCGGTGGCAAGCTGTACCTGGCCTGGAAGGGCGATGGTAACAACAACCTGAACGTCGAGAGCTCGAGCGACAATGGCGCCAGTTTCGGCGGCAAATTCACCTCGGCCGAAACCAGCACACAGGCACCGGCGCTATGCGCGCAAAACAACATCGGCTTCATCGCCTGGACGGGCGTTGGCAATGACAACCTCAACGTGGCTCGATTCAGTGGCTAATCGACAAGCCAGATACTGCCGGCTGGGCGGGGCACGGCGGAATACCGCCGTGCCCCCGAGAGATCCTCTGGTAAAGGTGCCGGTTCTTCTGCAGAATTTAGAGACTTGAGATCGTGTTGGTTGGCGCGAACCGAAACGTGATCATGCCGCGTAGCCCTTTCATACCCGCGTTTTACGAGTAGCGGGAAATGACGACCAAGATGCCGCGCGGCGCGATACCGGCGCCCCGAAGCGAACTCGCCGCCTCAGAGCCCTATCGGCCTGAGGCCGATACAGAATTCGTTCCAAGCGGTGAGTTTCCGACCCCCAATCACGAACTTGCGGCCGCGCAGCCCTATAAAGCGCACGGCGCCGCACCAGAATGCTTCATCGCTTGGCCGGTAGGAATCGGCTTTTGGGGGAATGAGACAGCGGGCAATTCGATATGGGCGGAGGAAGCGTTCGCCAAGGCCTGCGCCGATCCCAAGGTGTTGATCTCGACCGACGTAGTCCTGTTCACTTCTAGAGAATGCGGTTCGTCGAATTTCGCCGCGTTCATGCAAACGCGCGGGTTTCAAACGGACCGCAAGGCCTATCTGGATGGGCCGTTCAACTCGGTCGACTGGACGAACGCGGCGACTTTGCACGGCGCCATTGCCAATGTCGGGCCGGTGAAGATCGGCATCGCCTCGGCAAATCTCGCCTCAGGCCCTCAGGGCCACGTCACACCCGGGAGGAGCGGCTGGGCGATCTCCGGCCTCCCGGCGGGCCAACCTGAAAATCACTGGGCAAGCCTTTGCGGCTACGGACCCTTGGCGGCCTTGGTCGATCTCTTCGAGCTGCACGGGCTCGACGTCAAATTGCCGTCCGGCATGCCTAGGGGACTTTGCTACGCAATGTTCATTTGGGGTTCCATCGGGATCGTCGACCGGCAATCGCTCATGAACATCACCGGCGAAGCCTGGGTTCGAAATCCGACGACCATCGTCAAGAATCTCAGCGGGTAACTATCGCCGAAATATTTCAGCATCGGCGCAGGCTCCCGAGCCCGATCCGGTTCATCGAGATGTTTCAAATCATATGGCTTGCCGCGCGCAGCGCCGGAAATAGGTCGCCCAACAGCGACTGCGGCCAGGCGACTTGCAGCGCCCAGTGAAAAACGACGATGCAGAGGAGCGTCGTCGCCGCCGCAAAGCCGAGCGACGACGACCACGGCTCGCCGAAGCCGAAGCGCATATAGGCGAAGACGAACAGCGCGATGGCTGGAATAAAGCCGACCAGCGCCACCGTGGCGATGAAGCCGGCCATCCAGGCGAAGAAAATCGTGGCCCGCCGCCGCGCCACCGCATCGGCGACACCGAGCGGCCCGGACGGCAGGCCGATTTGCAAACCCGAATCGGCATGGGCGGCGATTTGTTTCGGTCCGAACAGTTCCGTCACGAGATTGAGCACGGCCGCGACCAGAGCCATGCCGCAGGCGGTGAGCGGCACGAGTTTGGCGTCGCGCGGCCAGGCGCCGGACGACAGGATCGCGGCCACGATCAGCCCAATGACGGCGAGCGAGAAGGCGGGAGCGGCGCCGAAGCGCGCCCGGCGGCCGCCGACATCGCGGAACTCGGCGATCAACGTCGCGACGATATGCGAGATCGGCCGATACAGCGCCCAGACCACGCAGGCGAGAATCGCCAGCACGGCGGGCCGCAATAGCCATTCCCAGCCGTAAAGCTGCGTCGAGATGAACAGATAACGCTCGAAGATCGCGCCGACCACGATACCGAGCACCATCGGCGGCCGCGGCCAGCCGAGCCGTTTCATGATCCAGCCGATGACACCGAAAAACGCCAGCGAATAAAGATCGCCCCAGTCGTGCTCACCTTCGAAAGCGGCGACGAACACCAGCGCGATGATCACCGGCAGCAAAATCTCCGGCCGGATGCGCGACACCTGCGCCAGATAGCGGCTGCAGGCGAGACAGATCACGGCGCCGATGACATGCGCCAGCGTCAAGCTCCACACGATCATATAGGTCAGATCGAGATGCTTGGTCAGCATTTCGGGACCGGGCGTCAGCCCGTGCATCAGAAAGGCGCCGAGCAGGATCGCCATCGAGGCGCCGGCCGGCACGCCAAACGCGATGGTCGGCACCAGATGGCCGCCCTCCTTGGCATTGTTGGAGGCTTCGGGCGCAATGACGCCGCGCACATCGCCGGTACCGAATGTCTCGGCGTGCTTCTCGGTGCGCTGCGCATAGCCATAGGCGATCCAATCGATCACCGCCGAGCCGATGCCCGGAATGGCGCCGAGCCCGGTGCCCAGCACGGCGCAGCGCAGCACCAGCCACCAATTGCGCGCCACGTCGCGCACGCCTTCCCATTGGCTCGACAGATCGATGTTCGGCGCGTTGTCGCCGGCGATGCGCCGGCGCGACACCGCAAGCTCGCAGAGCTCGGGCAGCGCAAACAGGCCGAGCGTCGCCGGAATGAGCGGCACGCCGTCCCACAGATAAAGCCAGTCGAAGGTCCAGCGCAGCGTGCCGCTCGGCGCGCGCGAGCCCACCATGGCGATCATCAAGCCGAGGCCTGCGGCTGTGAGGCCCTTGAGCGGCGCGCGGCCCGACAAGGTCGCCACCATCGACATGCCGAACAGCGTGAACGCCAAGAGCTCCGGCGATCCGATGGCGAGCAAAAGCGGCCGCAAGATCGGAATGCTGACCGCAAGCACGATGGCGCCGACCACGCCGCCGGCGAGCGAGGCGGCAAAACCGGCGCCGAAAGCGCGCCCGGCCTCGCCCTTCTTCGCCATGGCGTGGCCATCGATCACAGTCGCGGCGGCGCCGACATGGCCGGGCACGCCGAACAAAACCGCAGTAATGAAATCGGACGACGTGACCACCGCCGCCATGCCGAGCAAAAGCGCAAAGGCGGTGTATTCGTCGAGATTGTAGGTGAAGGGAATCAGCATCGCCATGCCGACGATGCCGTTCAATCCGGGCAACACGCCGATGGCTAAACCGATCACAACGCCGATGCAGAGGAACAGGAGCCGCGCCGGCTCAAGCAGCAGCTGCAGCGCGTGCAACGCGCTGGCCCACATGTCCGGCTGCATACAGAAGTTCCTCCCTAGCTCCTGATCCGACTGGATCGTATCAGGGTCTAGATTTTTCGCGGGAGCATGATCTCATCCGAAAACCGGTTGCCACTTTTCGGGATCATGCCCAACATTCGGCATCGCCTGAAACCTGCAAAGCCGTCAAGCCCGTGCTAGGCTCGGGCCACAACGTCGCCGGACGCCTTTTGCCGCACCGACGCGCAACAAAGCGGGACCGCAACGAGGAGACGCATGAAGGCTCGACAGGTGAGTTTTGTCCGGATTGCAATGGCGCTCGCGCTTCTGGTGCCGGCCCCGGTCGCACTGGCGCAGAGCGTGGCGGATTTCTACAAGGGCCGCGCCATCGATCTCTATATCGGCTACTCGACCGGGGGTGCCTACGACCTTTATGCGCGGGTGATCGGCCGCCACATGGGCGCTCATATCCCGGGCAATCCGACGCTGGTGCCGAAAAATCTGGAAGGCGCCGGCAGCCTAAGACTCGCCAATTTCCTATACCGCGTCGCGCCGCAAGACGGCTCGGCGCTCGGCACCATCGGCCGCGGCATCGCGTTTGATCCGCTGTTGATCGGCCAGGGCGATGCTTTCGACGCGCAAAAATTCTCCTGGATCGGCAGCGCCAATAACGAGGTCTCGGTCTGCGTGGCGATGAAGGGATCCGGCATCACCCGCTTCGAGGACCTGTTCACCAAGGAACTCACGGTCGGGGGTACCGGCACCAGCGCCGACACCGATCAGTTCCCGCGCGTGCTCAACGGCGTGCTCGGCACCCATTTCAAGATCGTCGAGGGCTATCCGGGCGGCAACGACGTGGTGCTGGCGATGGAGCGCGGCGAAGTGCAAGGCCGCTGCGGCTGGTCGTGGTCGAGCGTGAAGTCGACGCACCAATCCTGGATCGACGACAAGAAAATGACCGTATTGGTGCAGCTGTCGCTCAACAAGCATCCCGAACTGCCCGGCGTGCCGCTGGTCACCGATTTCGCCAAGACCGACGAACAGCGGCAAATATTGAAAATGGTGTTTGCCCGGCAGGTAATGGGACGGCCTTATCTGGCGCCGCCCAATCTGCCGGCGGACCGGCTCGCGGCACTGCGCCAGGCCTTCATGGATACGATGCACGACAAGGACTTTGTTGCCGAAGCGCAGAAGATCGATCTCGAGATCAACCCGGTCTCCGGAGCGGACGTCGAGAGCCTGGTGAAAGAAGTCTACGCGACGCCGCCGGAGATCGTCGCCAAAGCGAAGGCTGCGGCTGCGGCGAAGTAGCCCGCAGCGCATCAAGCCTAGGCATGCGAACCTCTCAACACGCGCGATTCCAAATCACGCCCGATCCCATGGTGGCTCCGGCGTGAAGCGCTCGACCAGAAAATCGATGAAGGCGCGGACCTTCGCCGCCGGATGCGGCTCCGGCAGGTAGACGCCGTAAATGCCGCCGACCTCGACGGTTGCGTGATCGAGTTCGATGCGTATCAGCGTCGCCGCTTTCAGATCGTCGGCGACGACAAAGCTCGGCTGATAGATCAGGCCCTGTCCGGCGATCGCCGCGGCGCGCAGCGCATCGCCGTTGTTGGCGCGCAGATTACCCGACACCGGCACAACGACATCGCCGCGCATGCCGAACATCCAATGCTCGGCGCCGTTGACCTGTGACAGCGTGTAGCCGAGGCAATTATGCTCTTTCAAATCCGCCACGCGCCGTGGCGTGCCGCGCGTGGCAAGGTAAGACGGCGCGGCGCAGAGCACGGTGCGGCACGGCGCGATGCGCCGCGCAATCAGGCTCGAGTCGGCAAGGCTGCCGATACGGATAGCGAGATCCCAGCCTTCCTCGGCGAGATCGACCAGACGGTCGTTTAGTCCGAGTTCGACGATCACATGCGGATGCCGGCAGGCGAATTCCGGCAGCAGCGGCGCGATCTGCCGCGCGCCGAAGGACACCGGCGCGTTGAGCCGCAGCACGCCGCGCGGCTCGAAGCGGTCGGCCGCGACCGCGCTGTCGGCGGCGTCGAGATCGGCGAGAACGCGGGCGGAGGCTTCGAGGTAATTGCGGCCGGGCTCGGTGATCGACAGCCGCCTGGTAGTGCGGTGGAAGAGCTTGATGCCAAGCCGGGTTTCGAGCGCTGCGATGTGCTTAGTGACCATGGTTTGCGACAAGCCCATGGCCCGCCCCGCCGCCGAGAAGCTGCCGGTTGAGGCCACTTTGGCGAAAACCTCGAGGCTGGTGAGGCGGTCGAGCATGGCTATCTCACTCTATTGGTATGAAATATCATTCTTGATTTCCATATTATCACACTCACGAGAATTTATCACATTAGGAGCATCGAAAAACGGAGATGCCCCATGGTCGATTCCAGAACCGCCCCCTACGCCGCGCTCGTCCTTCGCGTCACCCTCGGCGCCCTGTTTCTGGCGCATGCCGCGCTCAAACTGTTCGTCTTCACCCCGGCCGGAACGGCGGGATTTTTCTCCAGCGTCGGACTGCCGCCGGCTCTGGCCTATGTGACTATCGCGGCGGAAGTTCTCGGCGGCCTTGCTCTGATTGCGGGCCTTTGGACCCGGGTCGTCGCGATCGCGCTGACGCCGATTCTGCTCGGCGCCATCTTCGCCGTGCACGGTGCGGCCGGCTTCTTCTTCAACAACACGAATGGCGGCTGGGAATATCCGGCGTTCTGGATCGTAGCGCTCGTGGTCCAGGCCTTGCTCGGTGACGGCGCCTATGCGGTTGGCTTCGGCAGCACGCACAATGCCACGGCCCGGCTCGCCGACGCCTATCCCCGCTGAAGCATCCTGCAACAATCGCAACCCAACTGGTGAATGAAATGACCGAACCCAAGATCGCTCAGAAATCGCCCTACGCCGTCGCAGTCGAAGCGGGCAAGACCTATTATTGGTGCGCCTGCGGCGAGAGCAAAAACCAGCCGTTCTGCGACGGCTCGCATAAGGGCACCGCCTTCACGCCAGTCGCCCATGTTCCGGCGAGCGCCGGGCAGGCCTATTTGTGCGGCTGCAAGCACACCAAGAATCAGCCGCTATGCGACGGTAGTCACAAGGCGCTGTGATCCGGACGATCCGTCCCGCCGTCCCGCGTAAGACCAGACCCGAGGCCCCGTCATGTCGCTCCCAAGCCTGTTCGTTTCACACGGCGCGCCGACGCTGCCGCTCACCGACACGCCGGCGCGGACTTTTCTCAAAGAGCTCGGCGGCACGATCGCGCGGCCGAAGGCCATTCTCGTCGTCTCGGCGCATTGGGAGACCGACGTGCCGACGGTGAGCGCCGTAAAGTGGAACGAGACCATCCATGACTTCTACGGCTTTCCCCGGCCGCTTTACGATTTGCGTTACCCGGCGCCCGGCTCGCCTGAGCTCGCCGCACGTGTCGCGGAGCTGATCAGAACGGCAGGCTTTCCCTGCGACATCGATCCGCGCCGCGGCCTCGATCACGGCGCCTGGGTTCCGCTCTTGATGATCTATCCGCAAGCAGACATTCCGGTGCTGCAGCTATCGATCCAGCCGCATCTCGGGCCGGAGCACCACCTTCGCATCGGGCAGGCCTTGGCGGCATTGCACGACGAGGGCGTCTTGATTGTCGGCAGCGGCAGCTTCACCCACGATCTGTCGGAATTCCGCGGCCATGGTCCGAACGATCCAGCGCCGCCCTGGGTCAATCAATTCGCCGACTGGTTCGAGGCGGCGCTGGCAGAACGCCGTTCGCAAGACCTGCTCGACTATCGGCGGCTGGCGCCATTTGCGGTGAAGAACCATCCGACCGAGGAACACATCCTGCCGCTCTATGCGGCGCTCGGCGCCGGCGGCGCTAACGCACGTCCGGAACACTTGCATGCCAGCGCGACCTATAGCGTGCTGCGGATGGACGTTTTCGCCTTCGGAGACGGCGCCGCCCGTCGGCAATAAAACACGATACGGCAACCGCGCTGTTGGAAAGATCAGCGGCCGAGCAGCAATCGATCCGAGTCATCTTTGAGCTGCACGCCGGAGAGTTGCCGCATGCGCATGGCCCGCAGCAGCTGCGCGATCTTGAACCCGGCGGCATCGTAGCCGGTGCCTTCCGGGCGAATATTGGAGATGCAATTGCGTTCGGCATCGCTCGTACCGGCATGCGGACGCCAAGTGAGATAAGCACCCATGCTGTCGGGTGCGGACAGCCCGGGCCGCTCGCCGATCAGGACCGCGACGCTTGCCGCGCCGAGCGCGTCGGCGATGGCATCGCCGATCGCAACCCGGGCCTGAAGCGCCACGACCAGCGGCGCGATTTTCCAGCCCTCGGCACGCAACGCCCCGATCGCGACAGCCAGCACCGGCCGCGCGTGCAGCGCGACCGCGCCCGCCGATAGTCCATCGGCAATGACGAACACGAGGTCGTAGTCGCCGTGGTGCGCCGCCAAGCCCGCATCATCCGACGCGGCAAGCCGGCGGCCCAAATCGGGACGCATCAAATACGTCTGCCGATCTGCCGCAGCGCTTGCGACCGTAACAACAGGGACGCCGAGATCCGCCAGTTCCCTCGCCAAGCGCGCGGCATCGAGCGGCTCATGCACGGCATCGCGGGCGCGGGCATGCGCCAGCCGGAAGGCGAGAAGCGGAGCGGTTGCAAGCGCCGCGCCCGAGCGCTTGAGCCCGATGCGCGCCGCCGTCAGCCGGCGCAGCGCCTGCCAAATTTCGTCTTCGCCCATCATGGCAGCAGCGCCCGAAATTTATCGGGCAGCGCGCGCGGGCGGATGCGCTCGGCACCATCGAGCAGGCCCTGGCGCGACAGCCAGGCTTCGAATTCCGGCGCCGGGCGGCGGCCGAACAGATCGCGCATGGCAAGCGCATCGTGAAACGAGGTCGACTGATAGCCGAGCATGATGTCGTCGGCGCCCGGCACGCCCATGACAAAATTGACGCCGGCTGTGACCAAGAGCGCCAATAGCGCATCCATGTCGTCCTGGTCGGCTTCGGCATGGTTGGTGTAGCAAACATCGACGCCCATCGGGACGCCCATGAGTTTTGCGCAGAAATGATCCTCCAAGCCGGCCCGTATAATCTCTTTGCCGTCGAACAGATATTCCGGGCCGATGAAACCGACCACGCTGTTGACCAGAAGCGGCTGGAACGCCCGCGCCACCGCATAGGCGCGCGCCTCGACGGTTTGCTGATCGGCGCCGGCATGCGCATTGGCGGACAGCGCCGAGCCCTGCCCGGTCTCGAAATACATGACGTTGTCGCCGACGGTGCCGCGGCGGAGCGACAACGCGGCGTCGCGCGCCTCGCCGAGCAGCGCCAGATCGATGCCGAAGCTTTTATTGGCGGCCTCGGTCCCGGCGATCGATTGGAACACCAGATCGACCGGCGCGCCCTTGCCGATCAGGTCGAGCGTCGTCGTCACATGCGCCAGCACGCAGCTTTGCGTCGGCATGTCGAGCTTGAGGCGCAACTCGTCGAGCATCGCGAGCAAAATGTGCGCGCTTTGCGGGCTGTCGGTCGCGGGGTTGATGCCGATGACGGCATCGCCGGCGCCGAGCAACAACCCGTCGAAAATGCTGGCGGCGATTCCGCGCGCATCGTCGGTCGGATGATTGGGCTGCAGCCGCACCGCAAGGCGGCCGGGCAGACCGAGCGTATTGCGGAACGCCGTCACTACGCTGCACTTCGCCGCGATCGCGATCAGATCCTGCAGCCGGCAGAGTTTGCTCACGGCGGCCGCCATTTCGGGCGTGATGCCGGGCGCCAGCGCCGTGAGCACCGGAGTGCTGGTTTCGTCGGCGAGCAGCCAGTCGCGAAATGAGCCGACGGTCAGATGCGCGACGGGTGCGAAGGCCACGCGATCATGGCTGTCGATAATGACCCGGGTGACTTCGTCGCTCTCGTAAGGGACCACAGCTTCGTTGAGGAACGTCGTCAGCGGCACATCGGCAAGCGCATATTGCGCGGCGACCCGCTCCTCGCCGCTCTCTGCGGCAATCCCCGCGAGCCGATCGCCGCTGCGCAGCGGCGAGGCTTTGGCCAACAGCGTTTTGAGATCGGCGAACGCGTAGCGGCGGGCGCCGATCGTCGCGCCATACATCGGGAAGTCCTGACAACGAGCCAGCTTACAGTTATAGCGCCGCGCTGGCCGTCTATTAAGCGCCGCAATGGAGCGAGCGATCCGCCAGGCGGCAGTGATTGAGCGGCTTGCCATCGGTATCGAACAGCGTGCCGCTCCAAACATCGCCGCCGACACGGTCCCAGACCATATAGGCAAAGCCCGAATAGGTGACGGCGTCGAGCGCCTTGAGGCCGTTGATGTCGGCGCCTGCCACGGGGGCCTTCGGCATGTCTTCGAGATTATCGCCGCCGGTGCCGACGACGAGCTGCGGCGGCAGCGCGCCGCCGAAATCGATGGCCTGGAAGAAATGGATGTGGCCGGCGACATACAGGTGCACGCTCGCCGGCATAACGGCGCCAAGCGCCGCCTGCAGCACTTGGTTGGAGGTGATGTTGAGCTGCGGGTCGCCGGGCTTGGCGAGCATGGCGTTGACCGGCTTATGGGTCACGAGCCACGCATAGGCGGGGATTTTGGCGACCACGTCGCTAAATTGCCGCCGCACGACCGGGACCTGATCGCTGTCCGGACCGGCCGTATCCTTGACTTTGGCGCCATCGACGACGACGACGCCGAAATCGCCGAGCCGCACCACATAATCGCCGGCCAGATCGCCGCAGACAGCAGGCATCGGCGACGGATCGAGAAAGCGGAACCAGCCCTCGCCGGCGCGGCTGCAATCTTCGTGATTGCCGCGCGCCATGATCCATGGCGCGGCGGCAAACAGCGGCGCCGCCGGCTGAAAAAAGTCCGCATTCCAGGCGTCCCAGCCATAGCCAAAGGGGCTGCCGGCGCAGCCGGCATTGCCGGCCGGGCAGGCGTCCTCGCGATATTCGTAATCGCCGACATGGATCATCAGATCCGGATGCGCGGCGGCCGCCATGGCGGCGACCTTTGGAAACGGCCAGGCCTTGAGATCGTTGCAGGCCTGGGTCGGGTCGCCGGTTTTGAGCCGGCAACCGGTATCGCCGAAGATCACGATGCGCTGCGGATTGGGTCGCGGCAGCGGCAGCGCTTTGCCGTCGAGGATCGCAGCGATCGCCCCGCTCGGCACCGCCACTTCGCAGCCGCGGACCGCGAACTGCCCCGGCTTGGCACCCGTAAAACTTTGTCCGGGCTCGGAGCGGACGTTCATGCTCACAGCGGTGCCGTCAAAACTCACCGACGGGCAGGCCTCGTCGGTGATGGCGCGCACGCTCGATGTGCCGTCCGGGCCGAGTTGGACCCATTGCGCGAGAATCTTGGCTTGCGCCTGCGGGAGCGCCAGGAAGAGCGCCGCAGCCGCGAGAATGACGATGTTCAGGTTACGCGCCCGCAGTGTCATGGTTTTTCTCCAAAGCGCCGACCGATGCCGGATTAGGCGCTTCAGCTAACGGCAATAAGACAAGCGCGGCCTGTCCGACGCGGCCGGCTTACCCTCCGCCCAGGTCACGGCGCCTCAATGGACCGCAAATAGGCCACCAGGGCACGCGCGTCCGCTCGCGTAAATCGATAGGTCGGCATATCGGGATGGCCCGACGTCAGCCCGTCGCGCAATCGTGCCACGAAACCGTCGATGTCAACGCGGCGGTCGAGCGCGCGGAGCGCCGGAGCGCCCAGATGTAGGCTTTGATCGGCGCGACCGATGGCGTGACAACTGGCGCACATCCGTTCCGCCAGCGCTTCACCGCGCTTGCGCGGCGCAGGCACTTCGTCCGCGTGGACGCAAATGATTGAATTTGCCAAAAGCAAAGCGGTGATCGCGATACGCATCGTCATAGCGGGCCTGGCGGGGTGCATCGGGGTCAATGTTTCACCCGCCCGATACGCCGCGGGCCGTGATCGGTAACCCCGAGATGAGTCTCGAGCGCGGCGGGATCGGCGGCGAGCGTCGCCGAGTCGGCCGCATGAACCACGCTGCCGCGCTCGAGGATGATGGCGCGGTGAGTGACGCCGAGAATTTTCTTGGCGTTCTGCTCGACCAGGATCGCGGCGAGGCCCTCGTCGCGGATGATGCGGCGCAGCGCCGCCAGCAATTCATCGACGATGATCGGCGCCAGGCCTTCGAGCGGCTCGTCGAGCAGCATGACGCGCGGATTGAGCACCAGCGCCCTGCCGACGGCCAACATTTGTTGTTCGCCGCCCGACAGTTGATTGCCGAGATTTTGCCGCCGCTCGTCGAGGCGCGGAAACATCGCGTAGACCTTTGCGGTGGTCCAAGGGCCCGGCTGCGCCACGGCCGTGAGGTTTTCATGCACCGTGAGCGATTTGAAGATATTGCGCTCCTGCGGCACCCAGCCGATGCCCAAATGGGCGCGCTGATCGGGGCGCAGCTGCGTGATGTCGGCGCCGTCGATCGCGATCTTGCCGGAGAAATAGCGGGTCACGCCGACAATCGAATTGATCAATGTGGTCTTGCCCATGCCGTTTCGGCCCAACAGCGCCAGTGCCTCGCCCTCGGCGAGCGATAGTGAGACGCCCGGCAGTACCACGGCCTCGCCATAGCCGGCCGACAAATGCTCGATGGTCAGAAGGTCAGGCATCGAGCTCCTCGCCGAGATAGACCGCTTTCACCCGCGGATCGCGCGCCACCTCTTCGGGGGCGCCATCGACGAACAGCCCGCCATTGACCAGCACCGAGATGCGGTCGGCGAACGAGAACACCAGATCCATGTCGTGCTCGATCAACAGCACAGTGACCTCGGCCGGCAGCGCCTCGATGGTGGCCAGGAGTTCGTGGCGCTCCGCCTCCGGGACGCCGGCGGCCGGCTCGTCCAGCAACAGCACATGCGGCCGGCAGGCAAAGGCCAGTGCGATTTCGAGCAGACGCTGCTTGCCGTAAGGCAGGATCGCGGTGCGCTCCAGCATGACGTCGGTGAGCCGGAAGCGCTCGATGATCTCGACGATCTCGTCCGTGACCGACGCCTTGGTGCCGACCACACGCCACCAATCGGCGCCCGAGCCAAGCCGCTCGGACACTACGAGGCCGACCGATTCGAGCGGTGTCAGATCGAGAAACAATTGATTGATCTGGAAGGTGCGCGCCATGCCGAGCCGCACCCGCTCATGCGGAGCCGTTTCGGTAATGTCGCGGCCCTCCAGCATGATGCGGCCGGCGCTCGGCTTGAGCACGCCGGTGAGCATGTTGATCAAGGTGGTCTTGCCGGCGCCGTTCGGCCCGATCAGCGCGTGGCGCGCGCCCTTCTCCACCGCAAGATTGACGTCGTGATTGGCGGTGATACCGCCGAAGCGCTTTTCGAGCCCGATGGTCTCCAGGATCGGCATGCTCAGCGCTCCGCGCCGCCGTCGGATGCGGCGCCACCGAGCGCCGCGGATCGCGGCAGAAGCCGCGTGCCGAGCCGGGAAAGCGACGCCCGCACCGCGTCGATCCAACCCTGCATCCGGTCACGGCCGATCAACACCAGCGCGACAAGCACGAGTCCGATCCAGAATTGCCAATATTGCGGGGTCAGATTGGCGATCCAATCCTGCAGGAATTTGTAGATCACCGCGCCGATCAAGCCGCCGTAGAGATAACCGGTGCCGCCGATGATCAGCACCAGCAGCAAATCGGCCGAGCGTTCGAGCGAGAACACGTCGAGCGAGCAGAACGCCGTGGTTTGCGTGAGCAGCCCGCCGGCGATGCCGGCAAAGCCCGCCGAGACCGTGTAAATCGCGACCAGCCGCCATTTGACCGGAATCCCGATCGCGGACGCCCGCAGCGGATTGCCCTTGACCGAACGCAGCGACAACCCGAACGGCGAATAGACGATACGGCGCGCCAGCACGAAGCAGACGAACAATACGATCAGGCAATAGACATAGCCGTTGTGGCCATAGAGGTCGAAGCGGAAGCGGCCGAAGACCGGCTGGATGTCGACGCCTTGCAGCCCGTCGGCGCCGCCGGTGAGATCGGAATAGCGGTTGGCGACCTCGCCCAGCATCAATGAGACGCCGAGCGTCACCATCAGCCGCGTCAGGTCGGAGCCGCGCAGCACCAGGAAGCTGGTGACGAAGCCGAGTGCGGCCGCGACCAGGCCGGACAGGATCAGCGCGAGCACCGGCTCGGTAACGATGCCGTATTTGGCGATGAGGCCGGCAAAATATCCGGCGAAACCGAAAAACGCCGCCTGGCCGAGCGAGATGATGCCGGCGTAGCCGAGGATCAGATCGAGCGACAGTGCGAACAAAGCCAGGATCGCGGTATCTTTGAGGATCAGATATTTGCCGGGGAACAGCCAGATCGTGGCGAAGGCGAAGACCCAAAAGGCGATCTCGAGCGGCGACCAGCGGGCGCGGCTTCTGAGATAGGCCGAGACATTGTCGGCGGGCGCCGTCATCGCGTTCACCGTGCCGCCGAACGAGCGAACAGGCCCTGCGGCCGCCAGATCAAGACTGCGATCATGATGGCGTAAATGACGAAAGCGCCGAGCTTCGGCACGTAATATTTGCCGGCAACATCGGCGACGCCGAGCAGGATCGAGGCGAGGAACGGCCCGGTGATGCTCGACGTGCCGCCGACCGTCACCACGATCAGAAAATAGATCATGTATTTGAGCGGAAAGGTCGGATCGAGGCCGAGGATTTCGGCGCCGAGCGCACCGCCAAGGCCCGCGAGCCCCGAGCCGAAGGCGAATGTCACCGTGAAGACCGCGCCGACGTTGATGCCGAGCCCGCGCGCCACACGCGCGTCGTCGACCGCGGCGCGCAGGCGGCTGCCAAACCGCGTGTGAGTCAGGATGATCTGCAGCGCGACGGTCAAGAGCCCGCAGACCGCGATAATCAGCAGCCGGTACTTGCCCATGCCGATGCCGAACACATTGAACTGGCCTTGCAGCGCGTCCGGTATCTGCACGAATTGCTGCGACGAGCCCATCGTATAGTCGATCGCCGCCACCGACATGAAGACGAGGCCAATCGTGAACAGCACCTGGTCGAGATGACTGCGGGCATAGACATGCGCATAAAGCGTACGCTCGAACAGCGCGCCAATCAGTCCGGTGACCAAAAACGCGATCGGCAGGCCGAGCGCGAACGGCACGCCCATGCGGTTGACCAGGATGACGGTGCAATAGCCGCCCGCCATGGCGAAAGCGCCATGCGCCAGATTGATGAAATTCATCAGCCCGAGCGTGACCGACAGCCCGCAGGCCAGCACGAACAAGAGCATGCCGTAGGCGACGCCGTCGAACAGAATGGTCAGCATGATTTACTCAACGCGCCCGCCTTTACTCTCCCTCTCCCCGCGTGCGGGGAGAGGTTGGGGTGAGGGGGCCTCACCGCTGGGCGCAGAATCGCGGCGCTCACAATCGCGGAGAGGCCCCCTCACCCTCGTTCGCTTCGCTCACTCGAACTCTCCCCGCAGGCGGAGAGAGGTGAATTTCACTTCGCCGCCGCCTTGATCGGATCCTTGACGTTCGGGAAGGTGGCGAATTCGACGTTGTAGAGTTCGCCGTTCTTCTTCTCGACTTTGCGGATATAGACGTTCTGGATGATGTCACGCGTCTGCGGATCGATCGAGATCGGGCCACGCGGGCTTTCCCAGGCCATGCCCTTCATGGCGGCGATGAGCGAATCGCCGTCGGTCTTGCCGCCGGTCTTCTTCAAAGCCTCGTACATCAAATGCATGCCGTCATAGGCGCCGACCGCCATGAAGTTCGGCCGCATGCCGCCATTGGCCTTTTTGAACGCCTCGACGAAGGCCTTGTTGACCGCCGAATTGTGGTCGGCCGAATAGATATGCGCAGTGATGGTGCCGATGATGGCGTCGCCCATGCCGTTGAGAAGGTCGTCGTCGGTAACGTCGCCCGGACCGATGATCTTGATGCCGGCTTTATCGAGTCCCTTCTCGGCAAATTGTTTGACGAAGGCCCCGCCCTGTCCGGAGGGGACGAAGACGAAGATGGCGTCCGGCTTGGCGTCGGCCGCGCGCTGCAGGAACGGCGCGAAGTCCGGGTTGGCGAGCGGGAACGTGATCTTGTCGGCGACCTGGCCGCCCTTCGCGGTGAACTCATTGACGAAGGAACCCTCGGCGTCATGGCCGGGCGCATAATCGGACACCATGGTCACGACTTTCTTGATGCCATTCTGCGATGCCCAATCCGCCATCGGGACGGACGATTGCGCCAGCGTGAAGCTGGTGCGGGCGATGTAGTCCGACTTTTGCGTGATGATCGAGGTGCCGGCGGCGGTAACGATCTCGGGCGTCTTGGATTCGGTGGCGAGCGGCGCAACCGCCATCGCCGCCGGCGTGATACCGAAGCCGGCGAGGAAGTTCACCTTTTCATTGACGATCAGGTCCTGCGCGATGCGTTTGGTATTGTCGGGAACGGCGGCGTCATCCTTGATGATGAGTTCGATCTTCTTGCCGGCCACCGTGTCGCCGTTCTGCGACAGGAAAAGTTTTGCAGCAGCCGCCTCTTGCTTGCCGGTCGACTGCTGCTGGCCGGTCATCGGCAGAATGAAACCGATTTTGACGCTGTCTTCGGCTTGCGCTCGGCTGCCCGCTGCCACCGCGAATGCGGCGCAAGTCGCAAGGCACGTCGCGGCCAGGAAATAGCGACGTTTCATGCTGTTATTGTTGGCGTTTTTCATGAGATCCCTCCCTTAATACGGTATTCGATTGGGGCGCATACCAACACTCCGAAGCGGCCTTGTCCAGCCAGCGGTTTGTCTCACCCGATACTTCCGACGCACAAAATTTAGTCGACCTTGATGCCGGCCGCTTTGATGATCGGGCCCCATTTGTCGTAGTCGTCGCGAATGAGCTTGGCGAAAGCCTCGGATGAGGAGCCGATCGGAGTCGCGCCGAGTTGCAAGAGCTTTGCCCGCACTGCCGGCGCTTGAGCGGCCTCGGCACAATCCTTGGCGAGCTTCGCTTGCACCGCAGCTGTCAACCTCGCCGGCCCCAAGAATCCCCACCACACCCCGGTGTCGTAGCCAGGCAGCGCCACCTCGGCGATGGTCGGGATATCCGGCAGCACCGGCGACCGCGCCGCCGTCGTCACGCCGAGCGGACGCACCGCGCCGGCTTGGATCTGGCCCAAGGATTCCGGGATATTGTTGAAGGTCAGCGGAATATGGCCGCCCATCAAATCGGTGAGCGCGGGTGCGCCGCCTTTATAGGGCACGCCGGTGATGTCGATTTTCGCCATGTATTTGAACAGCTCGGCGGAGAGATACGGCGAGGTGCCATTGCCGGCATGGCCGTAGGACAATTGCCCGGGTTTCGCGCGCGCTTCGGCGATCACGTCGCCGACCGATTTGAATGGTGAATCGGCGCGCACCAACAGCATGTTCGGCGACGACCCGATCAGCGAGATCGGCGTGAAATCCCTAAACGTGTCGTAGGGCAAGTTGGGATAGAAATGACCAAGGAGCGCATGTCCCGAGGCGACGACGATCAGCGTGTAGCCGTCCGGCTGCGACTGCACCAAAGCCTGTTCGGCGATGATGCCGCCGGCGCCGGGCCGGTTGTCGATCACGACGGTCTGGCCCCAGCGCTTCGACAATTCGTCGCCCAGCGTCCGCGACACGATGTCGACCGCGCCGCCAGGCGGGTAGGGCACGATGATATGGACGGGCCGTGTGGGGTAGGAGTCTTCGGCGAGGGCGGAAGTTGTTCCCAGCGTCGTCAGCGCAAAGATGAGTAGAAGTGCGCGAAAATGTACAGCCACTGGAGCCCTCCCCGAACAACCTTTGTTGAGGGGACTATAGCGCATGATCGATGCGCATAGTCGAACGCTGCGCCGGTTCTGGGCGACGCGCGCTCCCTCTCCCCACTGGGGAGAGGGAGAAGTTACGCGTGCGCCAAGCGCCGCGGATCGATGATCTGTTCGAGCTTGCCGAGCACATGCATGCAGGGCAAGAGCTGTTGCAGGCTCGCGTTCGGCTCGCGCTTTTCCTTGATGGCTGAGATAAATTCGCGGTCTTCGAGCTCGATACCGTCCATCGACACGTCGACCTTGGAGACGTCGATCTTGTTGTCCTTGCCGTCGGACAGGTCGTCGTAGAATGCCTTGAAGGTGCCATTGTCGCAGATGTAGCGGAAGAACGAGCCGAGCGGCCCGTCATTGTTGAACGACAGCGACAGCGTGAGCATCGCACCCGACGGCGTTCGCGCCACAATACCCATATCCATCGCGATATTGAGCTGCGGATGGATCGGCCCCTGCACGGCGTAGCAGTCGGAGATCGTCTCGCCGGCCTGATATTGAAACAGGTCGATGGTGTGAGCGGCGTGATGCCAGAGCAGGTGATCGGTCCAGCTGCGCGCATTGCCGGCCGCATTGATGTTCTTGCGCCGGAAGAAATAGGTCTGCACGTCCATCTGCTGGATTTTCAGCTCGCCGTTGACGATCTTCTTATGGACGTATTGATGACTCGGATTGAAGCGCCGCACATGGCCGCCCATGGCGGTGACGCCGGTCTCCTTGGCGATCTTCGCCAGATTCTCGGCGTCCTCGACGCTGTCGGTGACCGGAATCTCGACCAGCACATGCTTGCCGGCGCGCATCACTTGCTCGCCCTGGCGGAAATGCATCTTGGTGGGCGTGGTGAGAATCACCGCGTCGGCGCGCTTGATGCCTTCCGACAATTCGCCGGTGCAATGCGGGATGCCGTATTTCTTGGCGACCTGGGCGGTCGATTCCTGATTGCCGCCGACCAGCGACGTGATCTCCACATCGGGAATCCGCTTCAGCGCATCGAGATGTTTCTGTCCGAACGCGCCCTGCCCCGCTACGCAAATTTTCATCATGAACCTCTTCGATTATTTAGCCGTCATTGCGAGGAGCGAAGCAACGAAGCAATCCAGACCTTGGCGCCGCACCGGATTGCTTCGCTTCGCTCGCAATGACGATTTAACTGCGAATGCGCTCGACTTTAGCGCGCGCCGCAGCGCGCTTATGCTTGACCGCGGGCTTGCGCTTGCCTGTGCTCTTCTTCGCGCGATTTTCCAGGATGATATGGCCGACCGCGGTATTCGAGGCCGGCACGGTATAGAAGCGATAGACTTCGTCGACTTTGTCGTCGAGCGCGCCGCGCATGATGAGCCACATCACCATCTCGATGCCCTCGGCGCCGGCCTCGCGCATGTAATCGATGTGCGGAATCTTGACGAGTTTCTGCGGATCCTTCGACAAATTGTCGAGGAAGGCCTTGTCCCATTTGCTGTTGATGAGACCCGCGCGCGGTCCGGAAATCTGGTGCGACAGCCCGCCGGTGCCGAAGATCACCACTTTGAGGTCTTCCGGATAGGATTCCACGGCCTTGCGGATCGCCTTGCCGAGCATGAAGCAGCGGTGGCCGGTCGGCGGCGGATACATCACCACATTGACCGCGAGCGGGATCACCGGGCACGGCCAATGGCCGTCCTTGGCGATCTTGCCGAACAGAAGATTCATCGGCACCGTCATGCCGTGATCGATCTCCATCTTGTTGCAGATGGTGAGATCGAATTCGTCGAGTATGCAGGACTGCGCGATGTGGGACGCAAGCGCAGGATAGCCTTGCGCCACCGGCACCGGCCGCGGGCCCCAACCCTCGTCGGCCGGCGGAAACTCCGCCGCGCAGCCGAGCGCGAAAGTCGGGATCATTTCGACCGAAAACGCCGAGGCGTGATCGTTATAGACCACGATCGCGACATCGGGCTTGGTCTCGCGCATCCATTCCTGGGATTTGACGAAACCGGAAAACACCCGCTTCCAATAGGGCTCTTCGGTCTTGCCGTTATCGAGCGCCGCGCCGATGGCGGGCACGTGCGACGAACCTATTCCTGCGACGATCCTGGCCACGGCTTCACTTCCGTTTCGCTGATTTGGATTTGACTTTGGCTTTGGTGGATTTGGCTTTGACTTTCGGCTTCCCGCCCGCGGCCTTCTTCGCCGGTGCGGCTGCCAGATATTTCGGCGGGGCGTTCTTACCCGAACGCGAGCGATTGCCCTCGACCGAGCGGCCACCGGCGAGCATCATCGCGGCGTAATCCGGCTGCGAGGCGCCGGTCATTACGGCGGCCAGATGCTGGAACGAATGGCCATCGGTGGCGCCGAGCTTCGCCGTGAAATAGATATTGCCGCCGAGTTCCAGCATGCGGTTGTAATCGCGCTTGAGGACAGCGTCGGTCTGCTCCGGCGTCAGATTGAATTTCTTCAGATATTCCGCCTCGTTCGCCTTGAAGGCCTTGCGGTTCTCGTCCTTCATCAGCGACATGCAGAACATGTTGATGCCGAAGCCCTGGCGGGAGCGTTCGGCATCGAACACGAATGTCCCCGGGATGTCGTCGTAATCGTGTTGTTCGCGGGCCATTGATGTCTCCCGATCGGGCGTCTCTGGCGTTTGACATATATAGCGCGGCGACGCTTGGCAACGTAAGCATTTCCCAGGTTGGAAGTATTCCAGCGAGTAATAACGTTACGTTTTCCGGGCGCAGTGCAGCACGGAGCGAAGCGGAGTGATGCACTGCAGACCCGGGACCTTTACAAACGCCGAGGACGGCACGATCCCGGATCAGCGGTGCACCGCTTCGCGCTGCACGGCGTCCGGGAAACACGGGCCGACTGATCACCCCCAATAAAGCCGCATCGGATTGTCGACCAACAGCGCCTGTTGGGCCGCTGCCGTCGTTGCGACCTTGGGCACGTAATCGACCAGGACGCCGTCGTCGGGCGCCTCTTTTTTCATGTTGGGATGCGGCCAGTCGGTGCCCCAGATCACGCGATCCGGGAAATGCTCAACCAAAGCGCGGCCGAACGGCACCACGTCGTCATAGGGCGGGCCGGCGAGGCTCATGCGTTCCGGGCAGGTCACTTTCACCCAGAAATTCTGGTGCCTGTCCATCAGCCGGTGGAAGCGCTGGTTCTCCGGGTCATCGACGCCCTTTTTCACGGTGGGCGTTCCCATGTGGTCGACCACCACCGTGGTGGGCAGCGAGGTGAAGAAATCCTCGAGCTCGGGCAAATCCGGCATTTCGAAATAGATGACGATATGCCAGCCCAGCTTTTCAACCCGCGCCGCGATCCGCTGCAACACGTCGCGCGGGGTGAAATCGACCAGCCGCTTGAGGAAATTAAAGCGCACGCCGCGGACGCCGGCTTTGTCCATCCATTTCAACTCGTCGTCGGTGACTTCCTCGCCGACGAAGGCCACGCCCTTGGCCCTTCCCTTCGCGGCATCGAGCGCATCCACCATGGCGCGGTTGTCTTTTGAGTGGCACGAAGCCTGGACGATGACGTTCTTGTCGAGGCCGAGATAATCGCGCAGCGCGAACAGCTTTTCCTTCGGCGCATCGCAGGGTGTGTATTTGCGCTCCGGCGCATAAGGAAACGCCGCCTCCGGTCCGAACACATGGCAATGCGCATCGACCGCGCCGGGCGGGGCTTTGAATTTCGGTTTCGAGGGATTGGGGTGGAACGGGATGTAGCCCGGTGACATCGGCACGACACACTCTCCGTTGCTAGACCCGCTCCAAAGCGAGCGACACACCCTGACCGACGCCGACGCACATGGTCGCCAATGCGCGCTTGCCGCCGTTTTTCTCGATGCCGTGCACCGCGGTCAGCGTCAGCCGCGCACCCGACATGCCGAGCGGATGGCCGAGCGCGATGGCGCCGCCATGCGGGTTGACGTGCGCGGCATCGTCGGCGACGCCAAGCTGGCGCAGGCAGGCGATGCCCTGCGCGGCAAACGCTTCGTTGATCTCGATCAGATCGAAATCGGAAATCTTCAGGCCGAGCCGTTCCAGCAATTTGCGGGTCGAGGGCACCGGGCCGATGCCCATGATGCGCGGCGGCACCGCGGCCGACGCCATGCCCAGCACACGGGCGCGGGGCGCCAGCCCATGTTCCTTGGCGGCGCCTTCGCTGGCAAGGATGATGGCGGCGGCGCCGTCATTGATGCCGGACGCATTGCCGGCCGTGACGGTGCCGGGATTGCGCGCGATCGGCTTGAGCCGTTGCAAATCCTCGATCGTGGTGTCGCAGCGCGGATGCTCATCCTCGTTGACGACGATCGGGCCGGCCTTGCCGCCCGGCGCCTGCACCGGAACGATTTCATAAGCGAAATAGCCGGTGGCGATGGCCGCGGCCGCGCGCTGCTGCGAGCGCAGCGCGAAGGCGTCCTGGTCGTTGCGCGCGACCTGGAATTCCTCGGCGACGTTCTCGGCCGTCTCGGCCATCGAATCGACGCCGTATTGGGCCTTCAAGAGCGGATTGATGAAGCGCCAGCCAAGCGTGGTGTCGTAGATTTCGGCTGCGCGCGAAAACGCCTCGCCGGCCTTGCCCATCACGAACGGCGCCCGCGACATCGATTCGACGCCGCCCGCGATGGCGAATTCCATTTCGCCCGAGCGGATCGCGCGTGCCGCGTCGCCGACGGCGTTGAGCCCCGAGGCGCACAGCCGGTTGACGGTGATGCCGGGAACGGAGTCGGGCAGGCCCGCCAGCAAGAGCGCCATCCGGGCGACGTTGCGATTGTCCTCGCCGGCCTGATTGGCGCAGCCGAAAAACACCTCGTCGAGCCGCGTCCAGTCGGCCTTGGCATTGCGGGCGACCAGCGCCTTGATCGGCACCGCGGCGAGATCGTCGGTGCGGATCTTGGCGAGCGCGCCACCGTAGCGGCCGATCGGCGTGCGTGCGGCGTCGCAAATAAACACGTCCCGCATCGCCGGCTCCTTTGCTGCGCACCTTCTAGGGTTCTTGCAGGCTATTTACGGGCCGCGGCATACAGGGTCAAATGGCCCGACAAAATAATTGACCGGGGCAGGATGACCGCCGTTCCAGCCGAATTTGCCGATCTGCCGCCCTCGCTGCGCGCCGAGCGTCGCGGCGCCGTCGCCGTATTGACGCTCACGCGGCCGGAAAAGCGCAACGCGCTCAACGATCCGACCGTGCGCGGCATCGAGACCTTCTTCAACACGCTGCCGAGCGATATCCGCGCCGTTGTGCTCGCGGGCGATGGCGAGCATTTCAGCTCCGGCCTCGATCTGAGCGAACTCGTCGAGCGCGACATTTATGCCGGCGTCGAGCACTCGCGCTCCTGGCATCGCGCCTTCGAGCGGATCGAGTTTGGACCGGTGCCGGTGGTCGCTGTGTTGCAGGGCGCGGTGGTGGGCGGCGGTCTCGAACTCGCAGCGGCCGCGCATATCCGCGTCGCCGAGAAGAATGCCTTCTACGCGCTGCCGGAAACGAGCCGCGCCATTTACCTCGGCGGCGGCGGTTCGGTACGTTTGCCGCCGCTGATCGGAATCGCGCGAATGATGGACATGATGCTGACCGGGCGCACGCTGTCCGCCGAAGAAGGCCAGGCCGTAGGCCTCACCCAATATCTGGTCGATGCCGGCGCGGGCTTCGCCAAGGGCCTCGAACTGGCGGAACGGATCGCCGGCAATGCGCCGTTCACCAATTTCGCGGTGATGCATATGCTGCCGCGCATCGCGCGCAGCGATCCGGCCACCGGCTTTGCCACCGAGGCGCTCACGGCCGCGATCGCGCAAGGCGAGGACGAGGCCAAGGCGCGGCTCAGGGCGTTCCTCGAGAAACGCGGTCCCAAAGTGACGCCGAGCTGACATGTCGAGCGCGCCGGCAAAATCATGGCCCATGAGCGACCGCGCCCCGCTGCGGCCCGCAAAGCTCGCCGCCGCGGAAGTCGAGGTCGAACGGCGCGGCGACGGCGCGATCCTGATGCGCTCGCCGCACCCGCTGCCGCCGCATTCGCGGAATTTGACCGAACGGCTGATCTATTGGGCGAATGCGGCGCCGGAGCGCATTTTCCTGGCGCAGCGCAACGCGGCCGGCGGCTGGCGCACGCTGACTTACGCCGAGACGCTCGCCGCCGTGCGCTCGATCGCCGTGGCACTGCTCACGCGCGATCTGTCGCCGGAACGGCCAGTGGCGATCCTATCCGGCAACGACATCGAGCACGCGCTGCTTGGGCTGGCGGCCATGCATGTCGGCATTCCCTACGCCCCGATCTCGGTACCCTATTCGCTCTTGTCGACGGATTTCGGCAAGCTGAAAACCATCATCGAAATCCTGACGCCCGGCCTCGTCTTCGCCGCGAACGGCATGGCGTTCGCCCGTGCCATCGCCGCGGCCGTGCCACCCGGCATCGAGATCGTGCACGGCAGTGCGCCGGCGACTGACCGGCCCAGCACAGCATTCGCCGACCTCGCAGCGGCAACGCCGACACCGGATGTCGACGCGGCCCATGCCGCCGTCGGACCCGATACGATCGCGAAATTTCTCTTCACCTCCGGCTCGACCGGTCACCCGAAGGGCGTCATCAACACCCAACGAATGCTGTGTTCGAACCAGGCGATGATCCGTTCGAGCCTCGCTTTCATCGCCGACGAGCCGCCGGTTCTGGTCGACTGGCCGCCGTGGAATCACACTTTCGGCGGCAACCACGATTTCGGCATGGTGCTGGAGAACGGCGGTTCATTCTATATCGACGAGGGCAAGCCGCTGCCGGGCGCGATCGAGATTACCGTTCGCAATCTGCGCGACATTGCGCCGACTATGCATCTCAACGTCCCAAAAGGCTTCGAAATGCTGCTGCCTTATCTGCGCAGCGAACGGCCGCTGCGCGAGCGCTTCTTCAGCCGGCTCAGGGTGCTGTTCTACGCCGGGGCAGGCCTCGCGCAGCACGTGCTCGACGAATTCCAGCGTCTGGCCGTCGAAACCGTCGGCGAACGCATCATCTTCCTGTCGAGCCTCGGCTCGACCGAAACCGCGCCGGCGGCGCTGGCGCGGACCTGGGAAGCCGAGCACGCCGGCAATATCGGGCTGCCGATGCGCGGACTCGAACTGAAATTGGTGCCGAGCGGAGGCAAGCTCGAAGCGCGAATGCGAGGCCCCAATATTACGCCGGGCTATTGGCGGGCGCCGGTGCTCACGGCGGCGGCGTTCGACGAGGAAGGCTTCTACAAGATCGGCGACGCGCTGAAATTCGCCGACCCCGCCGATCCGCAGAAGGGCCTGCTCTTCGACGGCCGACTGGCCGAGGATTTCAAACTTGCGACCGGCACTTGGGTCAGCGTCGGACCGCTGCGCGCAGCGTTCATTGCGCATTTTGCGCCCTTGGTGCGCGATGTCGTTCTCGCCGGTGCCGACCGTGACGAGGTCACGGCTTTGATCTTTCCCGATCTCGACGCCTGCCGCAAACTTATGGCCGACCCGGCTCCGGAGACCCCCGCCCAGGCGTTGCTCGCCGATCAGCGCGTGGTGGCTGCGTTCCGCCGCTTGCTTGATGGTTTCGTCGCGGCGGCGAGCGGCACGTCGGGCCGCGTCACCCGGGTCATTCTTTTGGCCGATCCGCCGTCGCTCGATATCGGCGAAATGACCGACAAAGGATCGATCAACCAGCGCGCCGTGCTTGCCCATCGCTCGGGCTTGGTCGAAGAGCTTTACGCCGAGGCGCCGCCGCCGCATGTGCTCGTCGCCGCCGGCCAAAAAATGGGAGTGGGTTGACCATGGATATTCGCGGACATGCAGCAATCGTCACCGGCGGAGCCTCCGGGCTCGGCGCCGCCACCGCCGAAATGCTGGCCGGCGCCGGCGCCAGAGTCGGGATATTGGACGTCAATCACGACGGCGCCCGGGCCGTCGCGCAAAAAATCGGCGGCATCGCCATCCATTGCGACGTGACCAAGTCGGATGAGACCGTGGCGGCGATCGCCGCGGTCAAGAAGCTGCACGGCCCGGCGCGGATCCTGATCAATTGCGCCGGCGTCGGACCGGCCAAGCGCATCGTCGGCCGCGACGGCCCGATGCCGCTCGCCGAATTCGCCCGCGTGGTCGAGATCAACCTAATCGGCACCTTCAACGCGATGCGGCTCCTCGCCGCCGACATGCAGGTGCTCGAACCGCTCGAGGACGGCGAGCGCGGCGTCATCATCTGCACAGCATCGGTTGCGGGTTACGAGGGCCAGATCGGCCAGGCCGCCTATGCGGCGTCGAAAGGCGGCGTGATCGCGCTGGTGCTGCCGGCGGCGCGCGAATTCGCCCAGTTCGGCATCCGGGTCAATGGCGTGGCGCCGGGCATTTTCTCGACCCCGATGCTGCATGCGTTGCCGCAGGATGCCCAGAAGAGTCTCGCGGCCTCGGTGCCGTTTCCAAAACTGCTCGGCCAGCCGCCGCAATACGCCGCGCTGGTTCGCCACATGATCGAGAACCGCTATCTCAACGGCGAAGTCATCCGCATTGACGGCGCGCTGCGCATGGCGCCGCGATAGTCCTCAGCCGAGGAAACACCGACAATGTTCAGCAATACGCGCACGCTGCGCATCGAATGGGGCGACTGCGACCCCGCCGGCATCGTGTTCTACCCACGCTATTTCGCGATGTTCGATACCTCGACGACCTACATGATGGAGGCCGCCACCGGCATGGCGAAGTTCGACTACCTCAAGGCCTATGGCTTCCTCGGCCATCCGATCGTCGAGACCCGCGCGATCTTTCGCGTGCCCACCCGCTATGGCGACGAAGTATCGATCGAGACCGCGGCCGTCGCCTGCGGCCGCTCCAGCATCAAGATCGAGCACCGGTTGAGCAAATCGGGCGTGCTCGCGGTGGAAGGTTTTGAGACCCGCGTTTTCGTCGCCCGCGATCCAGGCGACCCGGAGCGCATCAAGTCGCAGCCGATCCCACCCGAGATTGCCGCGCGGCTGACGCAGGGCGGCGCGTGACAGCCATGCTCCGCCGCGATGGCTCGCTTCATTTCACTCGCACGATGCTTTAGAAGCCTAGCCACCAAAAAGGAGAGAAACGCCCATGCGCATCGACGCATATACCCATTTTTTCCCGGAACGATTCTTCACCAAGCTCAACGAGGTCGCCGGCGACTACAAGGACATGGGCAAGCGCATCCGCTCGTTGCCGGCGCTGTTCGATCTCAACGTGCGCAAGAAGATCGTCGACGGCCACGAGGACTATCAGCAGATCCTGTCCTATCCGCAACCGCCGGTCGAGAAGTTCGCCAAGACACCGCAGGACATCGACGAGTTCTGCAAGATCATCAATGACGGCTTTGCCGAACTGATCGCAAAGGAAAAAGATCATTTTCCCGGTTGGGTGGCGCAGGTATCGCTTGCCGCGCCCGACGCCGGCGTCGGCGAGGCCGTACGCGCGCTCAAGAACGGCGCGCTCGGCGTGCAGATCTACACTAACGTCGCCGGCAAGCCGATCGACCGGCCGGAATACCTGCCGTTCTGGAAAAAAATGAACGAACTCGGCGCCCCGATCTGGATCCATCCGGCGCGCGGCGCCGAGACGCCCGATTATCTCGACGAGAAACGGTCGCTTTACGAGATCTGGTGGACCATCGGCTGGTCCTACGAGACCGCCTGCGCCATGCTGCGGCTGGTTTATTCCAAGATCATGGACGACCATCCGAACCTGAAGATCATCACCCATCATTTCGCCGGCATCGTGCCGATGCTGGAAGGAAGGCTCGGGCCGGGCAATGACGTGATGGGCAACCGCACCACCGACGAGGACTATGTCGGGCTGCGCAAGAGCCTGAAGAAACGCCCGCTCGATTATTTCAAGCAGGATTTCTTTGCCGATACCGCGGCGTTTACGGCGGAGCCGGCCACCAAATGCGGCATGGAATTCTTTCCTATCGACAAACTCGTCTTCGCTTCGGACTGCCCGTTCGATCCGGAAGGCGGCACCATGTTTCCGCGCGAGACCCTGCGAATTCTTGAAAAGCTCAATCTCGACAAAGCGAGCCACGACAAGGTGTTCTACAAGAACCTCGAAGCGTTCACCGGCAAGAAGCTGGTCAAGTAAGGCCCAAGCAAGCCGCAGATGATCGAAGCGATCGAACTCGACAAATGCACCGGCTGCGGCATCTGCGACGTGGTTTGCCCAGCCGATGTCATCCATATGGAACCCGCGCCGCAGCGCGGCGGCATCGCGGGGCTGCAATCGACGTTTCGGCTCCCGGTCATCAAATACCGGGAGCACTGCATCACCTGCTTCAGTTGCGAAATCTTCTGCCCTGAGCAGATCGTCGACGTGCATCCCTCGGTCAAGAACAGGCCCCGGCCGTGGTGAACCCGCCCAAAAAATTTGACGGCGTGCTCATCGAAACCGACGTTCTCGTCATCGGCGGCGGCGCCGGCGGAATGCTCGCGGCATTGAGCGCGAAGCGGCACGGCAAGGCCGGCACGCGGGTGACGCTTGTGGATTCCTGGACCATCGGCCGCACCGGTCACACCGCCTTCTCCAATGCCTGGATGATCGTGGCGTTTCCCGAGGACGATATCGACGGAATTTTGCGCGAAATCGTCGCCGGCAATGACGGCATCGCCGATCAGGTCCTGGTCCGCGAGGTTCTCGAGGATTCCTTCGCGCGCTTGAAGGATTTTGAGGCGATGGGCATGAACTTCCATCGCGGGGCCGACGGCAGTTACGCGCGCCGGCCGACGCGCGGCCTCGATCTCGCGCGCGTGATGTATCCGGACGGCGGCGGCCTCGAATTCTGCTGGCTGCTGCGCCGCGCGCTGGAGCCGATCGGCGTCCAGCTGATCGACCGCCTGTTCATCACCGGACTGCTGCGTGACGGCGAACGTGTCGTGGGCGCCGTGGGCATCGACACCCGCAGCGGGCAATTCCACGTCGTCAAGGCGCGCACGACCATCATTTGCACCAATGCGATTACGTTCCGGTCCGGCTTCGTGCGCGATATCACCGGCACCGGAACGCTGCTCGCCTACCGGGCCGGAGCGACGCTCCGCAATGCCGAGTTCAGCTATGTGCGGCCGGGAACGCCAAAGTTCTACTTCGAAGGCATCACCTTTGCGATCCAGGAGGGCGCGCGGTGGGTCAATGCCGAGGGCACCGCGTTCATGAAGCAATACGAACCCGACTGGGCCGACGAGGCCGACGTTCCCCGCATCGCCCGCGCCATGGCGGCGGAAAAGCAGAAGGGTCACGATCCGATGTATCTCGATATGTCGGCGATACCCGAGCCTATGCGGGACACTTTCATCGGCAGCAAAGTGAAATGGATGGACTATTTCTTCCGCAAACTCGGCAGCGAAGCCAAGACCGACATGTTCGGCAAGACGCCCTATTACGCGCTCAATCAGATGACCAAGATGGGCGTGCGCACCGGTGCGGACTGCCGGTCCGACGTTCCCGGCTTGCTGGCCGCGGGTCTCGCGCAGGCCGGCTGTGCCAATCATTTCGCGGGATTCCACATCGGGCTCTGCGTCGGCAATGGCTGGATCGCCGGCCGCAGCGCCGTCGAGGATCTCGAACGGTTGCCCGCCCCGACGGCCGACGCCGCCGAAATCCAGATGCTGCATACGGAAACGATGAAGCCGCTCGATGCGGCCGCCGAGGCGCAGTCCGATCGCATTCTGCGCGACTTGCAGCAGATCATGTTCGCCTATGATGTCGGCATTCTGAAACGGGCCGATCGTCTGGAGCGGGCGCGAGCGCAAATCGATGCGCTGTCACGCGAGTTCGAGGCCATCGCCGCGCCGCACGTCCATGAGCTCGTGCGGCTGAAGGAAACCGAGGCGATGCTGCTTGCCGCGCGGATGATACTCTGCGCCTCGCTCGAGCGAACCGAATCCCGCCTGAGCCATTTCCGCGAAGACTACGAGACGCGAGACGACCAAAACTGGCTCGCTTGGGTCGACATCACCGACCGCAACGGCGAGCTTGATCTCGAACGGACGCCGATCCCGACGCCGTTATGCTCGGTTGAGCCGGTGCGCCGGCCCGCACGTCTCAAAAAGCAGCTCGCGGTCGGCGGCGTGGACTAAGACGAGAACAACGAAAAGAAAAACAGGGGGGATTGCGATCATGACCATGAACCGTCTGGCCCGGCTTTTTACCATGCTGATTGTTCTGACGCTGAGCGGCGTCGGTGCGAAGGCGCAAGACAAGCTGACGCTCGCGCTGGGTCAGCGCGGTAACTGGGACACGGCGATCGCGCAACTCGGGCAGGATGCCGGCATCTTTCAGAAGCACGGGCTGTCGCTCGACATTCTTTGGACCCAGGGTGCGGGCGAAAGCCAGCAGGCGCTCTTCTCCGGCAGCGCCGATATCGGGCTCCTCGGCACCCAGAGCGCCTTTGCGATCCGGGCGCGGGGCGCGCCGCTGCGCATCATCGCCGCCGAAGCGACCGGGGCCGCCGATTTCTGGTATGTCCGCGCCGAATCCCCGATTAAATCGTTCAAGGATACGGACGACAAGACCGTCGCCTATTCGACCGCAGGCGCTTCGACCAACACCATGGCGCTGGCCTTCACCAAGGAGGCCGGGGCGAAGGCAAAGCTGGTCGCCACCGGGGGACCGAGCGCAACGCTGGTGCAGGTCATGACCAGCCAGATCGACGTCGGCTGGTCGGCGCCGCCGTTCGGCCTGGCGCAAATCAACAACAAGGAAATCCGCGTCATCGGCTACGGCAAGGATCTGCAATCCGTGCGCGGCCAGACTATCCGCGTATTGGTGACGGTCGCCGCTAAGCAAGACGCGCGGCCTGCCGTGTTCGCCCGCTTCCTACAGGCCTATCGCGAGACACTGGACTGGATGTATGCGGGGGACGACGCGCTCAAGGCCTATGCGGCTTTCGCCAATATTCCGTTCGCCACGGCGAAACAAGTGCGGGACGAGTTCTTTCCCAAGGACATTCTACAGCCGGAACACGTGATGGGCCTCGACGCGCTGATGGCGGACGCCGTCACCTTCAAATACATCGCGGCGCCGTTGAGCAAGGACCAGATCGCGGACCTGATCCGGATTCCGACCCCGGAGAAATAGGGCGCCCCGGCCGAGGTTCGCCGGTTTTCCGGTTAATTACGGCGCTCGTGTCGCGAATCTAGGTCGTGGATGCCCGGCACAAGGCCGGGCATGACGGCAGAATTTTTGCTAGCGTCGCGCCATGGATGCAGCACGCACCATCATGACTGAGGCAGCGAACACGGCGCCCGAGTCGCCGGCACGCGCCGCCCCCAAGGCGGCCGACGAGGTCGGTCGCGTCACGCCAATGATGGAGCAATATATCGAGATCAAGGCGGCCAATCCGGACTGTCTGTTGTTCTACCGGATGGGCGATTTCTACGAAATGTTCTTCGACGATGCCGAAGTTGCCTCGCGGGCGCTCGGCATCATGCTGACCAAGCGCGGCAAGCATCAAGGCCTCGATATCCCGATGTGCGGCGTGCCGATCGAGCGCGCCGACGAATATCTGCACCGGCTGATCGCGCTCGGTCATCGCGTCGCCGTCTGCGACCAGCTCGAGGATCCCGCCGAAGCGCGAAAGCGCGGCGCCAAAAGCGTGGTGCGCCGCGACGTGGTGCGGCTGGTGACGTCGGGCACGCTGACCGAAGATTCGCTCCTCGACGCCAAGCGCAACAATTATCTCTTGGCGCTGGCGCGCAGCCGCGCCTCGGCGGGCGACGATCGTTTCGCGCTGGCCTGGATCGACATATCGACCGGCGAATTCGTGGTGGCCGAATGCGACCGCCCGGCGCTCGCGGCCGAGATCGCCCGCATCGAGCCCGGCGAGATCATCGTCTCCGATGCCGTATATTCCGATGCCGAGCTGTCGCCGCTGCTGCGATCGCTGCCGGCCGTGACGCCGCTCACCCGCGACGTGTTCGATGGCGCCACCGCCGAGCGCCGCCTCGCCGGCTTTTTCGGCGTCGCGACCTCGGCGTCGTTCGGCGCCTTCTCGCGGCTCGAGCTGACGGCAGCGGCGGCGGCAGTCACTTATGTCGAGCGTACGCAGCTCGGCAAACGCCCGCCGCTCTCGGTGCCGGCGCGCGAGGCGGCCGGGGCCACCATGGCGATCGACCAGTCGACCCGCAGCAATCTCGAACTGACCCGCACGCTCGCGGGCGAACGCCGCGGATCGCTTCTCGCCGCGATCGACCGCACGGTGACGGCGGCAGGCTCCCGGCTACTGGCGCAGCGCATCGCCGCGCCGCTGACCGATCCGGGCGAGATCGCGCAGCGGCTCGATAGCGTCGCTACCTTCGTCGGCGACAGCGCCGCGCGCGGCGAACTCCGCCTTGGCCTCAAGGCAGTGCCCGATCTCGCGCGCGCGTTGTCGCGCATCGTCGTCGGCCGCGCCGGGCCGCGCGACCTCGCGGCGATCCGTGACGGCATTATCGCGGCAGCCGAGTTTGCGGTGCGGCTCGCGGCGCTTGCGGAGATACCGCGCGACATCGCGTGGGCGATCGCGGCATTGCGCCGCCCCAACGCCGCCATCGCGACCGAGCTTGGGCGCGCGCTCGCCGATGAACTGCCGGGTTTGCGCCGCGACGGCGGTTTCGTGCGCGCGGGCTACGAACCCTCGCTCGACGAGGCCCGCGCCTTGCGCGACGAATCGCGCCGCGTCGTTGCAGCGCTTCAACTGCGTTATGCCGAGACGACCGGCATTCGCGCGCTGAAGATCAAGCACAATAATGTGCTCGGCTATTTCGTCGACGTCTCGGCGCAACACGGCGACAAGCTATTGAGCGCCCCGCTCAACACGGTTTTCATCCATCGCCAGACGACCGCCGGCCAAGTGCGCTTCACCACCACCGAGCTCGGCGAGCTTGAGGCCAAGATCGCCAATGCGGCTGAGCGGGCGCTGGCGCTGGAGCTCGAGATCTTCGACCGGCTCGCCGCGGCGACAATGGCGGACAGCCTGGCGATCAAGGAAGCGGCCGGCGCGCTGGCCGCGATCGACGTCGCGACGGCGCTCGCGGCGCTTGCGGCCGAGCGCGACTATGTGCGTCCCGAGGTCGACGGCAGTCTCGCCTTCGCGATTACCGGGGGCCGCCATCCGGTGGTCGAACAGGCGCTGATCGCGGATGGCGGCCCGTTCGTCGCCAATGATTGCGATCTGTCGCCGCCTCCCGCGCCCTTGCCGGCTCGTGAAGCGGGTGAGGAGGCCGGCCGCATCTGGCTGATCACGGGCCCGAACATGGCCGGCAAGTCGACCTTCCTGCGCCAGAACGCGCTGATCGCGGTGCTGGCCCAGATCGGCAGCTACGTGCCGGCGCGTTCGGCCCATATCGGCGTCGTCGATCGCCTGTTCTCGCGCGTCGGCGCCGCCGACGATCTGGCGCGCGGCCATTCGACCTTCATGGTCGAGATGGTCGAGACTGCGGCGATCCTCAATCAGGCGGGCTTGCGGGCGCTGGTCATTCTGGACGAGATCGGCCGCGGCACCGCGACCTTCGACGGATTGTCCATCGCCTGGGCGACGATCGAGCATCTGCACGAGAGCAATCGCTGCCGAGCGCTGTTCGCCACGCATTTCCATGAAATGACCGCGCTCGCCGCGAAACTGCCGCGGCTCTACAACGCCACCATGCGGGTGAAGGAGTGGCAGGGCGACGTGGTGTTCCTGCACGAAGTCGTCGCCGGCGCGGCCGACCGCTCCTACGGCATCCAGGTGGCGAAGCTCGCCGGCCTGCCGGCAAGCGTTATCGAGCGTGCCAAAGTGGTGCTGGCCCAGATCGAAGCCGAGGATCGCACCTCGCCGACGCGCCGGCTGATCGACGATCTGCCGCTGTTCGCGGCGACCCGCCCCGCTGCGTCGCCGCCACGCGATGGCGTGCTCGCTGCCGTAGTCGAAGCGCTCGCGGCCCTTCACCCCGACGAAATGTCGCCGCGCGACGCACTCGAAGCGCTGTACGCGTTGAAGTCAGAATTGGCGAAGCGCGAAGCGTAATTATTCGGATGTGTATTCGCCTTCAGTCATCAACCGAAAACGTTTCGGCCGTTCCCAATCATTCTGAAGGAGTTTCGCTCCCTGCCTTCAAGGGGGTGGTATTATCAATCTGAGGGCTTAGATGACTGCTATCGCCGGCACGCCCCAGACCCAGGCATCGGCGACTGAGAGGCCGATCGCACTCCCGCCGATTTAATGGAGGGATATATGCGAGCGCTGGTAGCCGACTATACGTTAGAGGTGCGATGTCCGGTTTGTAATGGCGTAGCCTACTTAATGCGACGGACGCCGGACCCCGACGGTGGGGAGATGAGGGGCGAGCTTCGCACGTTCGAGTGCAGGCACTGCCGGAACCAAACAGTATTGAGAACACAGCCGCCTGCCGTTAAGGATCTCGGCGGTGGTCAAGCAGGCTGCTGAAAACGGAGCGCTCCAGCAGCCCGCCAGGCCCGACGCGGCTTAGAACTCCTTCCAGGCCGGCTCTTCCTTGAATGCGGTAGCGAGCTTCGTCTGCATGCGCCCGACCGGTCCGCCACTGGCGGCGGGAGCGTGCTGCTTGGCAGCCCGTGCCGGCGGCGCTTTCTCGACCGCTGCGGCAGCCGGCTTTGCTGCCGGCACGGCCGAACGACCGGGCGTCGCGGCCGCCCGAGCCGCCGAATGGGAGCCCGCCGCGTCCGCCGTCTGGAAGAATTCCACCCGTTCGCCCATCGCCTGTGCCTGGGTTTCGAGCGCCTTGGCGGTCGCGGCGTTCTCCTCGACCAGCGCCGAGTTCTGCTGCGTCGCCTCGTCCATCTGCGCCAGCGCCTTGTTGACCTGCTCGATGCCGGTGGCTTGCTCGGTGGAGGCCGCCGCGATGTCGCCGACAATGTCGGCAACGCTCTTGATCGAGCCGACGATTTCGGCGAGCGCCTCGCCCGCCTTGTTGACGAGATCGACGCCTTCTCGCACCTGGCTGTTCGAATTGGTGATGAGGTCCTTGATGTCCTTGGCCGCCTGCGACGAGCGCTGGGCGAGACTGCGGACTTCAGTCGCCACCACCGCGAAGCCGCGGCCGGCGTCGCCGGCGCGCGCCGCCTCGACGGCCGCATTCAGCGCCAGCAGATTGGTCTGGCGCGCGATCTCGTCGATCACGCCGATGATGTCGGAAATCTTGCGCGACGACCCTTCGATGTGGCCCATGGCCTCGACCGCCTTGGCGACGATCTGGCCGCCACGATCGGCAACCTCGCGGGCGCTGGTCGCCGATTGATTGGCGGATTGCGCGTTTTCGGCATTCTTCTTCACGGTCGCGGAGATTTCCTCCATCGAGGCCGAGGTCTGTTCCAGGCTCGCAGCCTGCTCTTCGGTGCGTTGCGACAGATCGGTCGTGCTGGTGGAGATTTCCGCTGACGCATTGGTAACTTCGCGCGTCGAGGCTTTGATGTTGGCGATGGTCGAGCCGATCTGCTCGGCGGTCTTGTTGGCGTTGTCTTTCAGGACCGCGAAATTGCCCTGATACTGCGCCGTGATGCGCTTGGTCAGATCGCCGCCGGCGAGCGCATTGAGCATGGCGATGAGATCGTCGAGCGCCATGGCAACGTTCTCGCACAGCGAATTGATCGCGGTGCCGACATTGAGCACGAGCCCGGTCTTGCCTGTAAGATCGACGCGCTGGGAGAAGTCGCCGGCCACCGCGGCCTGGACGATGCCGCCCACGGTCGCCTCGAATTCCTCGGCCATTTTCTGCCCGGCCACCTCGCGATCGGCGGCGGCCTTCTTATCCTGCTCGACCTTTTGCTCGGCTTCGATCTTTGCCTTTTCGACGAGCATCGTCTTGATGGCGTTGACGGCGTTGGCGGTGTCGCCGATTTCGTCCTTGCGCTCGGTGCCGGTGATCTCGACCTCCTCGCCCTGCGCCATGCGCTGGAGCAGGCCGGTGAGGCGGCGCAGCGGCCTTGCGATCGTCATCGCGCCGAAGACCGCCGAGCCGATCAGAACAATGACGATCGCGGCGCCCGTAGCGATGCTGAGCATCTCGGCCGAAGCCATTTGCTGATCCGACTCTTCGACTGCTTTTGCGGCCAGAGCAGCCGTGGCCTTTTGCATGTCGCCCAGCGCGGCGATGCCTTTGTCGGCGCCTGGATCCAGATCCTCATGCTGGATGCGTTGCGTTTCGGCATAGAGAGCGACGATCCGCGCGCTGTCCTTGGGATCGAGATTGAGCGCCTCGATTTTGGCGGGCACCGTTTCCTTCAAAGCCGTGGCAACATATTGCCGCATGGCGGCCTGTACCGTTGCAGCACGGTCGCGGTTTTCCTGCAATTGCATTTTGCCGATGACGTCGGCGAAGAGCTTGTCGGCGTCCTTCAGCCGGGCCTCCAAAGTGTTGGCAGCCTTCAGTTCGTCCATGGTCGTCGCCAGGCGGATATTACGCACGGCCAGCCGAGTGTTGACGAAGGCCAATTCGATCCGGGCCACGTCGCGCACGATCTCCTGCCGCTTCGCGGCCGCCGCGTTCGAGCTCTTGACGAGAGCATTGCTGTACATCGAGGCCGCGATCATGCCGACCACCAGCAAAATGGCGATGCCGGACATCAGCGCGAGCTTGGTACCGATGCGAATATTGGAAAGCCGAAGCATAGTCTAACTCCTCAAGATCTCAGCGTTTAGTTTCGTTGGTGAAATGCGCCTTGGCCGACGCGGGCTCCTCGAATTCGATCGGCACCGCAAGCAGATTGGGCAGATCGATCAGCGCCAGCATGACGTCTTCGATGGTGATGAGGCCGGCGAGAAAATTGACCCGCGCGCTGTTGGCGATGCGCGGCACCGGCTGGACCTGCGAGGGTTCGAACGACACAATGTCGAGAACCCGATCGGCCAACAGACCGACCTGGCGGCCGTCGATCTGCACGATGATGACGATATGCATCGGCGTCGTTTCGGTCGGACCCTGGCCGAAGCGGCAGCGCAGATCGACGATCGGCACCATCACGCCGCGCAGATTGAGTACGCCGCGGACATAGTCGGGTTGGTTCGGCAGGTGCGTGGCGGTCGACCAGCCCTTGATTTCGCGCACCGCCATGATGTCGACGCCGTATTGCTCGTCGCCGATGGCAAAACTGATGAATTCGCTGCGCTTCGCGTGAGCGGCTTCGGCGGCATTCGTCGTTCCGGTGTGGTTCGTTGGCGATGCGGCTTCAATATTCACGGCCGACGATGCTCCGGCTTTGCAGCAATTTGAACCGGTTGCGGCGGGGCGCCGCGCGATACAAACAACTGAGCGATCGAACGCTAGACGTTACGGTCCTCAACCTGGATCAGTCGACTTTCGAAACGGTTATGGCGATCGGCGAATCCCAGCTTCTCCGCAAATTTTACTTATTGATCGAGATCAAGCGGCCCGCTTGATCCAAATTAAGTGGCGCAAGAAAGCCCAAGATATTGTCGATTACCGACGCAAAAGAGAGTATGATTTCAAGCGTCCGAATAACGTCGTGTGCCGACCTGACGCGTTGCGGCGATTCCCGGCTAGGGTTTCACCGCTATCTGCTTCATGGCTCGGCGGCGAACCAGTAACAGAACGCCGCTCCAGGCGATCGCGACGAGCCCCCCGATCGCAAGCGCCCACCAGGAGCCCAGCGGCCCGGCCGCATAATGCACGCCGAGAAAACTCAGCGTCAGGCCGATCAGGGCTACTTGCGCATGAGCCAGCATGCTGGCGGTGGCCTGGCCGCCGACGCGCGGATGGAGGATGACGACCGAACTGCACATGACGATCGGAAACAGCGCGAACATGCCGGAGGCGAACGAGCCGATGCTGTAGCTCGCGCTGGTGACGACGGCGACAGTAACGGCCGCGGCCAGCGCGCGCAGCGGGATGTCGAACGGCGTGCGAAGGAATTTCCGCATCGGCCCGGTCGCGCGATAACGCCAGCTCAGCGGAATGGTGACGCCGAACACCACGGCATTGAGCGCGAGCGCGCCGAGGGGCGTCCAGTCGATCAAGCGCAAGATCCCCGCGGCCGCGAACCAGACCAGGAGCGAAACGGAAAGGCACAACAGCAGACCGCGGCGCTGCGCCAGCACCGCATAGGTCAAACAGTAGATGGATACAGCCGCGCTCGTGGTCATGCTGCCGATAGCGCTCGCCGCGATGAAGCTCGGCGGATGCTGGATGGCGAGGATCGTATAGGCGGCGCCCGCCGCGGTCGGCAGCGCCGCGATGAGCGCGCCGACGAACGGCCCCGAACGCTCGACCGCGATCGAGGTGATCACGACCACGACCGCCGTCATCGCCATCTTGAGGGCGAGGCCGTACCAGAACAGGAGTTCGGGGGAGATCATGCGGCAGTAATAGGCTCGAATCGGCGCTATACTCATGCTCTGGGTGAGCCGCCGAACGAGGTCAATGGGAAATAATGGCTATTTCTATTCTGCGGGAAGTCTTTGCATCGAATGCGCCGCGCGGCGCTTTTTCGCATTCTCCGGTTAGGCATTCGCGGGGGCCGATGACTCGGCGGGTCCGCTCCGCTATGTCCTAGCGATGATGTTGGACAGCCACCGTTCCCCGCGCCCGCCGGTCGAGCTTATCGACACCGACACGATCGTCGCCGACCTGCGGGATCTGGCGCGGACGCATGCCGGCCGCGAGCGCGAGTTGCGCACCGCGGTGGCAATGCGGCTCAAAGCGGCGCTGACCCAGGCACGCACGCAGGCCGAGGCCCTGCTCCTCAAGGACCGCCACGGCCGGCGTTGCGCCGAGCGGCTGTGCCAGCTGCAGGACGAGATCATCCGCATCCTGTTCGAATTCGCAGGCTCGGAGCTCTACCGCTCGCCGGTGGCGTCGGAAGCCGAGAGCATGACGGTTGTGGCGACCGGCGGCTATGGCCGCGGCTTGTTGGCGCCCGGCTCGGATATCGATCTGTTGTTCCTGTTGCCCTACAAACAAACCGCCTGGGGCGAATCGGTCGCCGAAGCGCTGCTCTATTGCCTGTGGGATATGGGGCTGAAAGTCGGTCACGCCACGCGGACGGTGAGCGAATGCATCCGCCAGGCCAAAGCCGATATGACGATCCGCACCGCGATGCTCGAGTCCCGATATTTGTTCGGCGACGCCAAGCTCTATAACGAGCTGACGACGCGGTTCGACAAAGAGGTGACCCAAGGCACCGCGCCGGAATTCGTCGCCGCCAAGCTCGCCGAGCGCGAGGAGCGCCACCGCCGCGCCGGGCAGTCGCGCTATCTGGTCGAGCCGAATGTCAAGGACGGCAAGGGCGGGTTGCGGGATCTGCACACGCTGTTCTGGATCGCCAAATACGTCTACCGGGTGCGCGAGCCGGAAGGCCTGATCGCGCGCGGCGTGTTCGACCGCGACGAATTCACCATGTTCCGGCGCTGCGAGGACTTTCTCTGGTCGGTCCGCTGCAACATGCATTTCCTCGCCGGCCGCGCCGAGGAGCGGCTGTCGTTCGACATCCAGCGCGATATCGCGGTGCGGCTTGGCTATACCGCGCATCCCGGCCTGCGCGACGTCGAACGCTTCATGAAGCACTATTTCCTCACCGCCAAACATGTCGGCGATCTCACCGCCATTCTGTGCGCCGGTCTCGAAGACATGCAGGCCAAGCCCGCGCCGGTATTGAGCCGTATGATCGCGCCGTGGCGTTCGGCGCGCAGCCCGAAAAAGCTCGACGACACCGATTTCGTCGTCGACAATAATCGCATCAACATCGCGCGCGCCGATGTCTTCAAGCGCGATCCGGTCAATCTGATCCGGATGTTCTGGCTGGCGCAGAAGCACAATCTGGTGCTGCATCCGGAAGCCATGCGCACGGCGACGCGCTCGCTACGTCTCGTCGACAAGAGCCTGCGCGAGAACAAGGAGGCGAACCGCCTGTTCCTGGAAATCCTGACCTCGAAGAACGCCGCCGAGATCGTGCTGCGGCGCATGAACGAGGTCGGCGTGCTCGGCGGTTTCGTGCAATCCTTCGGCCGCATCGTCGCGATGATGCAGTTCAACATGTATCACCACTATACGGTGGACGAGCATCTATTGCGCTGCATCGGCGTGCTCAACGAGATCGAGCGCGGCGGACGGCCCGAGTTCGCGCTGTCGAGCGACTTGGTCAAGACCATCCAGCCGGAGCACCGGACCGTACTCTGCATTGCGCTGTTCCTGCACGACATCGCCAAAGGTCGGATCGAGGATCACTCGATCGCCGGTGCGCGGATCGCGCGGCGGCTCTGCCCTCGGCTTGGGCTGAACGCCGCCGACACCGAGCTCGTGACCTGGCTGGTCGAAGTGCATCTGGTGATGTCGACGGTGGCGCAATCGCGCGACCTGTCCGACCGCAAGACGATCGAGAATTTCGCCGCGGTGGCGCAGTCGCTGGAACGGCTGAAGCTCCTCACCATCCTTACCACCGCCGACATCCGCGCCGTCGGGCCGGGCGTATGGAACGGCTGGAAGGCACAGCTTTTGCGCACGCTCTATTACGAAACCGAGCCGGTGCTGACGGGAGGCTTCTCCGAGGTCAACCGCGCCCAGCGCGTCGCGGCAGCCCAGGCCGAATTCCGTGCCGAAATCCGCGATTGGCCGGCGCGGCAGATCGACACCTATATGGACCGGCTCTATCCGGCCTATTGGCTCAAAGTCGATCTGCAGCACAAGCTGGCGCATGCGCGTTTCGTGCGCGAGATCGAGGCGGCGGGGAAAACGCTCGCGACCTCGGTCGGTTTCGACGCGGCGCGCGGCGTCACCGAACTCACGGTCTTCGCGCCGGACCATCCGTGGCTGTTGTCGATCATCGCCGGCGCCTGCGCGCTCGCCGGCGCCAATATCGTCGACGCCCAGATCTACACCACGACCGACGGGCTTGCGCTCGACACCATCTCGGTGTCGCGCGAGTTCGATCATGACGAGGACGAGGGCCGGCGCGCGGCGCGAATCGGCGACGCCATCGAGAAGGCGCTGCGCGGCGAACTCAAATTGCCAGACGTGGTGGCGAAGCGCGGGCCGCCGAAGGGCCGCCTCAAGGCCTTTGCGATCGAGCCCGAGGTCACCATCAATAACCAGTGGTCGAGCCGCTACACCGTGGTGGAAGTCACCGGCCTCGACCGGCCCGGCCTGCTCTATGAACTGACCACGACCCTGTCCAAGCTCAATCTGAATATCGCCTCCGCCCATGTCGCGACCTTCGGCGAGCGCGTCGTCGACGTGTTCTATGTAACGGACCTGCTTGGCGCCCAGATCGCGACCCCGACCCGCCAGGCAGCGATCAAACGGCCGCTCTTGGCGCTGTTTACGGCGCCGAGCGAGGGAAAGCCGGGAAAAGACGCGGCAGCGGAGTAACACTACCCCTCGCCCTTGTGGGGGAGGGAGCGCCTGAGTAACCGGCCCTTAAACCGCCCAATCTACCGTGTTTTCAGCGCGTGTTTGGCGCCGGGGACCGGTTATGGCTTGGCGGGAAGGTCGCAAGGGGACGGGGGGCTTAAGCCTCGACCTCCGCCTGCGACCGGAGGACCGCACCGGCGGGCCGCCGCATTCCCGCTCGGGCGGACCGCGCCGCGGCAGCCATAGTCCTTCGCCACGCCCGGCCAAGAAGCGCAAGCGGGGAGGCAAACGCCGCTTCGTCTTCGGCCGCCTGATCTATTGGGGCTTTGTCCTTTCGCTTTGGGGGCTGATTGCCGGCATCGGCACGCTCGCTTGGATCGGCATCCATCTGCCGCCGATCCAGTCTTTGGAAATTCCGAAGCGCCCGCCCTCGGTGCTGATCCTCGGCGTAAACGGCGCGACGCTTGCGACCCGCGGCGACATGGGTGGGGCGGCGGTGCCGCCCCGCGAATTGCCGGATTACGTGCCCAAGGCATTTGTCGCCATCGAGGACCGCCGCTTCTACTCGCATCACGGCGTCGATCCGCTCGGCATCGCCCGCGCACTGGTCGCCGACGTGTTGCGGCGCGGCGCTTCGCAAGGCGGTTCGACCATTACGCAACAGCTCGCCAAAAATCTGTTCCTGACCCAGGAACGTACCGTCTCGCGCAAGCTTCAGGAGATCGCGCTCGCGCTCTGGCTCGAACACAAATATTCGAAAGCCGAAATTCTCGAGCTTTATCTCAACCGGGTCTATTTCGGCTCCGGCGCCTATGGGGTTGAAGGCGCGGCGCAGCGCTATTTCGGCAAGTCGGCGCGGCAATTGACGCTTGCCGAAGCCGCGATGCTGGCCGGCCTCGTGCAATCGCCGTCGCGGCTCGCGCCGAACCACAATCCGGACGGCGCCGAGCGCCGCGCCGCGGTGGTGCTCGCCGACATGGCCGAGCAGAAGATGATCACGCAGGACGCCGCGAAGCTCGCGCTCGCCAATCCGGCGCGCGCCATCCATCCGTCGGGCGGCGGCTCGGTCAATTACGTCGCCGACTGGGTGATGGACGCAGTCGACGACCTCATCGGCAAGTTCGACGAGGATATCGTCGTGCAGACGACGATCGATCCTGTGCTGCAAACCGCCGCCGAGCAGGCTTTGGACAACACGCTCAACGCCAAGGGCGACAAGCTCAATATCGGCCAGGGCGCGCTGGTAGCGATGACGCCCGACGGGGTCGTGCGGGCGCTGGTCGGCGGCCGCAATTACGGCGACAGTCAATTCGACCGCGCCATCGACGCCAAACGCCAGCCCGGCTCCTCGTTCAAGCCTTTCGTCTATCTCACGGCGCTGGAACACGGCCTGACGCCGGACAGTGTACGCGAGGACGTCCCGATTTCGGTGAAAGGCTGGAAACCGGAAAATTTCGAGCGCGACTATGCGGGCCCAGTGACGCTCACCCAGGCGCTCGCCAATTCGCTCAACACAGTGTCGGTGCGCCTCACGCTCGAATTCGGGCCGGAAGCCGTCATCCGCACTGCCTATCGGTTGGGCATCACCTCGATGCTCGAACCAAACGCCTCGATCGCGCTCGGCACTTCGGAAGTCTCGCCGCTCGAAATGGTCACGGCCTATTCGACCTTTGCTAACGGGGGACTGGCAGTGACGCCGCATGTCGTCGAGCGGATACGGACTGCCGACGGCAAGACGCTCTACGACCGGGCCCAGCCACCGCTCGGCCGCATCGTCGACGCCCGCTACGTCGGCATGATGAACACGATGATGCATGAAACGCTGGTGTCGGGGACCGCCCGGGGCGCCAGTCTGCCCGGCTGGACCGCCGCCGGCAAAACCGGCACCAGCCAGGATTTCCGCGACGCCTGGTTCATCGGTTACACCTCGCATCTCGTCACCGGCGTCTGGCTCGGCAATGACGACAATTCGCCGACCAAAAAGGCCGTCGGCGGCGGGTTGCCGGTCGAAATCTGGAGCCGCTTCATGCGGGTAGCCCACCAGGGCGTGACGCCAACGCCGCTGCCAGGGCTCGGCTCCTCCTGGTTCAATCCGGTACCGCCTTCGGCCGCCGTGCCGGCTGCCGCCGCCGGCGATCGCAACAATCCGCAACCCAGTTCGGGTGGTCTCGATTTCTGGCTGCTCAACAAGCTGTTCGGGCGGCGCTGAGGCAGAGCCTGTGGGGCCGAGGGCCTTGCTTAAATTGAACGGGATTCAATGCCCGCGCATCTTGCGCGGGTAGCGCTTTGGAGGCACTTTAGCGGTCTGGCCGATCGCTGTTAGAGCGTCAATGGATTCGAAAACAGGGGGCTGTGATGTCGCGATCACTTGGCATGCTGGCAATGGCGTTAGCTCTGGCGTCGTTTGCGATTGCCCCGGCGAAAGCCGAAGACAAGGATGCATCGGCCAAGCCCGTGCATGTGGCGCCGCGCGTGATCTTCCAGTCCGGCTCCTGTCATAATTTCGGTTATAAGTGGCCGGGATTTTCCTTCCCGATGCCGGTCCTTTGGGCTCCCGAAAAGACCGTGACGGCGTGGATCTGCACGCATGACTTCAAGCTCGCGCCGCATAGTTGGCCCTGAGCGGATCTGAACCCGGAAATCGCTATTGGAGCGGCACTGACCGACTCGCACCGCGGCGAGGGCTCGCCCGATCCTCAATTGCCCTGCATGTAACTCGCGCGCGGCGGAAAGCGACTGAGCAAGACGCCTTCGATCGCGACGAACAACCCGTTGATCGCGAAGCCGATCAGGCCGACGACCACCAATAACCCGTAGACTTCGGCGGAATGGAATTGGCGCTGGCTGATGACGATCAGACTGCCGATACCGGGCAGGCTGGTCAGCATTTCGACCAGCAAGGTGATGATGATCGCGAGCGGGATGGCGCCGCGGACGCCGACCAGAAACGCCGGCACCGCCGACGGCACCACGATCTTGGCGAGGGTCGCGAAACGGCCGAGCCGCATGGTGTGCGAGACTTCGACCAGAAGGTCGGACAGGCCTGCGGTCGACGAGGCGGTGTTGAGGAGGATCGGCCAGACCGCGACCAGGACCACGATCACGAGTTTCAAGCTCTGCACATAGCCGAGCAGGAGCACACCGACCGGCACGATCACCGGCGGCGGCAGGCCGCGGCAGAATTCCAGCAGCGGCCCGAGCGCCCGGCGCGCCGCGCGCGAGCGCCCGATCAAAAGACCCAACAGTCCACCGATCAGACATGCAAAGACAATGGCGAGGATGAATGTCGTTAGTGTCGCGCTGAGCGCGGTTAGGAGCCGGCCGTTCTTTGCCAGGCCGGCAAGACCCACCCACCAGGCGCTCGGCGGCGGAAAATAAGGCGAGCCGTGCGGATTAATGATCTGCCAAAGAGCGAGCAACCCGAACAGCGGCAACAATCCGCGCAACGGCGGTACGCCGACGCGCAAGGCGGCGATCCATGGCGCGCCTTTAGACATCTGAGCCTTTAGACATCGGACATGGCCTCCCGCCCATAGACCGGCAAAAGCCGGCGCGCGACGAGGAGGAGGCACGCATTGAGCGCGATCGCCAGCACACCAATGAACAGCACATAGGCGAACATCTGCTCCGGTTGGATCGCCAGAAGCGCGCTGACGACCGCATAGCCGAGGCCGTGCGGATTGCCGATCATCTCGGCGATGATCGCCAGCACCAGCGTGGTGCCGAGGCAAAGCCGCGCGCCGACCAGTATCGCCGGCCCCGCCGCGGGCAGAAGGACCTTGGCCAAGCTCTGCAGTGGCGTCAGTTTGAGCGTGAGGCTCACGTCGTGCAGCCGCGACGCCACATTGGCGATGCCGCCCATGGTGTTGATGAACATCGGCCAGATGCTGGCATAGACCATGACCACGAGCTCGGTGGTCAGCGAGAAATTGAACAGCAGCAAAGCCACCGGCAGAAATGCGATGGCGGGTAGCGGCCGCAGCACTTCAAGCGAGGCGAGAAACCAGCGCCGGGCGAAGCCGGACAGGCCGAATACCACGCCGAGCACGCCGCCGATTAGACAGGCCAGCACCCAGCCGATCAGGATCGAGCGCAACGTGTGGAGCGTCGCGGTGAATAGTTCGCCCGAGCGCACGATGCCGACGAACGCCAATGCGATTGCGGACGGCGCCGGCAAATAGTCGAAGCTCACGGCGCCGCTGCGCACCGCAAGCTCCCAGATGGCGATCGCGGCTATGAAAGTGACGGCACCGGGGAGATTGAAGGATTCGCGGCGCATAGCGCGTCAATGTCCGCCGGCGCTGAGCACCGCGGCATGGATTTCGGCCCGGTAGTGCAAAAACTCCGGTGACTGCCGGGTGCGGATCTGGTCGCGCGGCCGCGGCAATGCAATCTCGACGGTCTTATAAACGCGGCCGGGGGGTCCTGCGAGCACTACGGCACGGTCGCCGAGATAGACCGCCTCCTCGATATCGTGGGTGATGAAGACGAAGCTGGTGCCGGTTTGCCCGTGCACCTTCAAAACCTCGTCCTGCAGCGTCGCTTTGGTCATGGCGTCGAGCGCGCCGAACGGCTCGTCCATCAACATGACTTGCGGTTTGAGCGCCAGCGCGCGGGCGATCTGCACCCGTTGCTGCATGCCGCCCGACAGTTGCCAGGGATGATCTGAGGCGTTCTTTTCCAACCCGACCATCTGCAGCGCCTGCCGCACCCGCGCCTCGATCTCGGTGCGGTCGAGCTTGCCCTCGATGCCGAGCGCGACATTGCGCGCGACGCTGCGCCATTGCAGGAGCGCGTTGGAATAATCCTGGAACACGACGACCACGTCCGACGGCGCCCCGGACACGATCGAGCCGCGGAAACGGATCGTCCCGCTCGACGCCGGCACGAGCCCGCCGAGAAGCCGAAGCAACGTCGATTTGCCGGTGCCGGACGAACCGACCACGGTCAGGAATTCGCCGGCGCGAACATTGAGCGACAGCCGGTCGATGATCAGCCGCGGCTCGCCATGCGGAAACAATTCGAGGCTGACGGCGTCGCATTCGTAGACATTCCCGGCAGCGGCCGGCGCGGCTTCGGGCTTCCGGTCGTCAGTTTTCTCCGCCATCAAGCTTGCCGCCATGAAACCCCGCTCATTGTGGCGCCACCACGATGCGCTTGATGTCGAGATCCTTCAGCGGCGCGCCTTGCGACACCATCACGTTGCGCCAGACGTCGAGCTCGGCCGGCGTGATGTGGAAGTCGTAATGCGGCAGCGGGATGCGGGCGACGACGGCGTCCGGCAGACCGGAATAACTCGCCAGCACTTTCCGAGCCTTGGCTTCGTCGCTCCGAATCGCCTGCAAGCCGCCTTCGAGCGAGGCCACCCAGCGCTTGAGCACATCGCCATGGGCGCGCGCCCAGTCGGCATCGGCGATCCAGAACGGAAACAGCACCGGATCGGCCACCGCCAGCAGCGGATCGCCGATCGATTTGAAACCTTGGCCCAGCATCTGGCCGACGAACGGCTCAAGCGGCTCGACCGCGTCGACGCGACCGGATTTCAATTGATCGAGCATGGCGGTGAACGGCGCTTCGAGGCCGATGACGGTCGACGGATCGGCCCCTTCCTTCGCCACCCAATAGAGCAGCGCGACGTGCATCACCGAACCGACGCCCGGACCGGCGACGCGTTTGCCGGCGAGATCCTTGACCGAATTGATGCCGCTGTCGGCCTTCACCATCACCTGATAGGATTTATTGGCCGACGTCTCGAGCGTCTCGCCCGCTACGGCTGCAATATTCAAGCCGCTCGATACCGCGTTGAGGAGATCTGGCGCCGTCGACGGCGCCAGATCGAACTGTTTGCCGAGCGTGCCCGGCAGATTGATCAGGTTGGGAAATTTGGTGAAGGTGACATCGAGACCGTTCTTCTCGAAGATGCCTTCTTCCTTCGCGACCAGCGCCGGCAGCCAGGTAACGACCGGGATATAGGCCACACGCAATTGCGTGGTCTGCTGCGCCTGCGCCACGCCGGACAAAGAGGTGAGCCAGACAGCCAGCACGGCCAGGAGGGCCGTCGGCTGCAGCGACGCGGTGATCGCCCGGTTCAGCTTGGTCTTGAACATCGTTCGTTTCCCCCATTGTCGGCGCGGTCCAAGACCTTTGCCGCTATTGTCGCGCGAAGCGTGCCGCAGCATACAGATGCGAGGAAGGCGGTCCAGTGCCGCAGGACGAGATGGGCGGCGGCAGGCCGGGGAGGAGAAACGTGCAGCAGAACGTGAAATTTGCGTCGGACGATGTCGAATTGTCGGGCGTGGTTCATATTCCCGACGGACGAGCCGCCGGCGAGCGCCGCCCCGCCATCATCATGATGCACGGCTTCGGCGCCAACAAAAGCGGCGGCCCGGAATGGATTTGCAAGCAATATGAGAGCTGGGGCTATGTGGCGCTGCGCTTCGACTATCGCGGCTGCGGCGAGTCCGGCGGCGAGCGCGGCCGCGTCGTTCCGCTCGAGGAAGTCGCGGATGCACGCAATGCTCTCAGCTATATGGCGATGCGACCGGAAGTCGACCCGGCGCGGATCGCGCTGTGCGGATCGAGTCTTGGCGCCGGCGTCGCCGTCTATGCGGCCGGCATCGACCAAAGGGTCGCGGCCGTGATCCTGGAAAACGGCCTCGGCAATGGCGAGCGCATCATCCGCGGCATGCATACGCCCGAGTCCTGGGCGACATTTCTGCAATTGATGGCGGATGGCATCCGCCATCGCGAAACCACCGGCACCTCGATGATGCTTCATCGCTTCGATATTTTCGAAATGCCGAAGGAGCTGCAGAAGAATCTCACCTCGAACAATTCCCTGATGCAATTCACCGCCGAAACCGCGGTCGGCTTTTTCATGTTCCGGCCGGAGGAGATGATCGCGAAGATCGCGCCGCGGCCGATCCTGATCCTGCACAGCGCCCGCGACCGGGTCTGCAATTTCGAGGAAGCGTTCAGCCTGATGCGGCGTGCCTTGCCCCCGGCGGAACTGCATCTGATCGACGGCGTCGATCATTTCATGTTCGTCGACCCCGACCCGCGCGTCGCATTTATCCTGCGCAATTGGCTCGATCGGTTCTTTCCGGTGAAGGCTTGAGATATGGAGCAGGCTTGAAAATTGGGCCGCAACGACGCCGATCAGCATCGCAACGGGCGATGCCAGGCTCTTGCGCGGCGGGGCTCGACGGCG
>Ga0181526_10000226_pt1 | contig 61900 bp, 48 predicted proteins | sample PEATcosm2014_Bin_35_FD_119750 | JGI IMG/M metagenome (GOLD analysis project Ga0181526, IMG submission 119750) | Peatland microbial communities from MTU Mesocosm Facility, Houghton, MI, USA - PEATcosm2014_Bin06_30_metaG | ecosystem: Environmental > Terrestrial > Soil > Wetlands > Peat | place... | reverse complement strand
GCGTGTAGCTTACCTGTACTAATCGCCCGTTCGGCTTGACCATAAAATTTACTCGGTGCAGAAACAGCCGTCAGCACTCAGCCATCAGCTTTCAGTTCGAACTTGTTCGAAAGCCGATGGCCTCCTCAGAAGCGTCAGAAACTGGACGCAACTGAAGACACAGTACTGACGACTGGCGCCGACGAAATCGCCAAGTAATAGAGGCGGGGCTTGCCCCGTCTCCCCAATCTATTCAGTTGTGAGGCTTCGTCCTCAAGCTCTTTCAAAAGTTTGCCGCCCATCGGCGGAGTAAGCAGCCCCAGCGAACAAGGTTGAGCTGATGGCTGACGGCTGATGGCTGACGGCTCCAAGTTGTCGGTGATCTTACCGCGGGGGTTCCACCCGTTCCCATCCCGAACACGGAAGTTAAGCCCCGCTGGGCCGATGGTACTGCACGCGAAAGTGTGTGGGAGAGTAGGTCGTTGCCGGCATAAAATAAAGGCCACGTTCTTAATTGAACGTGGCCTTTTCCGCGTCAGCACATGTCTAGGTTTGGTGTGGAGCGGACACTCCTGTACGCTGCCTTTGATTTTGCTCGTGCCTTTGACTTTGACTTCGAATTTGTCCTTTGCGTCCGAACAAGTCCAGAGCAACCCCAAGGTCAAAGGCGGCGGACAGGAGTGTCCGCCCCACACGAGTGTGGGAGAGTAGGGGGGGCCTGGCCCACCCTTTCGCTCATCAACTCCCGAGGGTGTGACCTGCCCTCGAAAAACTCAACCAGCTAGAATTGGGGACCTCACGTCGCGGCGGTAGCGACGAAGGAGGACCATGGAGATGAAGAGAGGACGATTCAGCGAGGAGCAGATCGTAGGGATTCTGAAGGAGCATGAGGCAGGGAGGAAGATCGCGGAGCTGTCTCGAGAGCACGGCATCAGCGAGGCGACATTGTACGGCTGGAAGAGCAAGTACGGTGGGATGGAGGTCGGAGAAGCGCAACGGTGAATCAACTGGATCTTGCGCTCCTCGCACCAGCCCAAGAAGTGCCGCGAGGTCAGCTCCGGTCCGTTGTCACAGCGGATTGATTCTGGCAGGCCCCGCTGCTCGATCACCTGCTCTAAAGCGCGGGTCACTCTCTGACTCGACAAACTCGCCTCTTTGTCCAGGCTGAGATCGGCCACCAGTTGCTTCAATCGGCGGTTCTCGTCTTCCAGCCCCCGCAATCGGAGAATAAAGCGAGAAATCCACCTAACTCCTTATTGCGGAATATTTTGAAAATAAGTCCTGTGCGCTCTAGATTTTGGCGGTAAGACTCCCCCTAACCCCATGATTCCCCAACGAAGGGGGGAAGGGGGTGGTAGTAAACACGGGTTAATACCTTTAAAGTTAACATGCCCCGCTCGCTGGTCGCCTGCTTCGCGCCGGGAGATGCTTGGTACGCGTTTCCGCACTCAGGCGTATAATTCCCAGCCAGCAAGCCATTAGGAGGAGCCAACATGGCCAAGACCAAGCAGTTCACAATTTCGATTGAGAATCGACCGGGTACAGTTGCGGAAATCGCTCGCACACTGGGAAGCGCCAAGGTAAACATTCTCGCTCTCCTCGGAACCGCGCAAGGGACGACAGGCACGGTGGAACTCGTCGTCGAGGATACACGGCGAGCCAAGAAAGCGCTGGACGGAGTAGGCGTAACTTACAAAGAAACCGCCGCCGAGGAGTGCGAGTTACCCAACAAGCCTGGCGCACTGGCGGAGTGCTTGGACAAACTCGCCGCTAAGGGCGTCAACTTGAATTCGATCTGCGCCACCACCTCGAAAGGCGGGAGAAAAGCGGTTGTAGTCTATACCGTCGCGGCGGAACAAAAAGTCGCGGCAGCGTAAGGCGAGAGGTGGCGATAGAGTGTGTTAGTAAGAGGCCACGTTCGGTAATGAGCGTGGTCTTTTTTGTGTGAATCTTGTTTGCATGATCAACGCACAACAAGGATCCAAGGCCGCAGACAGCAACATCCCCCACATACTCAGATGGTAACTTGCGAGCGATCACTTAGGTAACCTCATCATCCCACCGCGCAACTAATCTTTCATCGAGGGGTTTCTATCCACATGAACAATAAATTCACCAACTCATTGCTAATCCTGGCAGTCGGAGGACTCATGCTCGCCGGTTCCGCCTCTGCTCAAACCTCAACTACTTCTGGTGCGGGACCTGGCGTGGTCGATCCAGGGCATCCGCGTGTCAATCAGGTAAACGGCCGTGAGGAAAACCAGCAACAACGCATTGGCAATGGCATCAAGAGCGGCAAATTGAACTCGCAGCAAGCCGCCAATCTCGAGAAGCGCGAGTCCAGTGTGCAGAACCGCGAGCAGAAGGACATGGCGGAGCACAACGGCCATCTCACCAAGGCCGAGCAGAAAGGGATCAATCGTCAGCAGAACCGGATTAGCAAGAGCATTTACAACGACAAGCATTCCAAGTAATGGAGTCTGATTTCCCGTAGAGACGCGGCTGGCCGCGTCTCTACAGTGGAAGAACCTGCGCCATCGCTAGCGGCTAGTACTTTACGATGGCCGCGAACGACTTGGGGTCGAGCGAGGCTCCGCCCACCAAAGCACCGTCGATTTCCTCCTCGGACATCAGGGCATGCGCGTTCTCCGGTTTGACGGAGCCGCCGTAGAGGATGCGGAGTTTGTCGGCGAATTCCTGGCCGAAAGATTCGGCGGCTTCGGCTCGGATGATGGCGTGCGCGTCTGCGGCCATCTGCGGGGTTGCGGTCTTTCCCGTGCCGATGGCCCAGACCGGCTCGTAGGCGACGACCAGGCTGACGGCTTTCTTGGCCGAGACCTTGTGAAAAGCGCGGAGACACTGGCGGCGCAGCACATCGTCGGTAAGTCCAGCTTCGCGTTCTTCGAGCACTTCTCCCACGCAGACGATGGGGACGAGTCCGGCCTCGAGGGCAGACTTGAGCTTAAGGTTGACGGTGTCATCGGTCTCGCCGAAGTACTGGCGGCGTTCCGAGTGCCCGATGATGACATGGGTGACGCCGACGGCGACGAGCATCGCCGCGTTGATTTCACCGGTGAAGGCGCCGTCCTTTTCCCAGTAGAGATCTTGGGCTCCGATGGCGACATTCGATCCTTTGGCTGCGGTGACGGCGGCGTCAAGGCAGAGGTAGGTGGGGCAGACGACGATTTCGTCGCGGCCTTCGTTGCCATCGGAGCCGCGGACCAGAGGCAGGAAATCGCGGAAGAAGTCACGGGTCTGTTCGGGGGTTTTGTACATCTTCCAGTTGGCAGCGATGAGTTTTTTTCTCATGAGGGACCTTTTGTGAAGATAACGGAAATTGCCAGGGATTCGCGGGAGATTTTTTCGGCGGCCCGGACGTACGTCTTGCAGGTGGCAACGTCGAAGAGCACGAAACAAACGTGTTCCACATGGGTGCAGGGCGGCAGAACTTCGACAATGGTGCGAACCGCGATTTCAGCGGCCTCGTGAACAGGATAGCCGAAGACTCCGGTCGATATGGAAGGGAAGGCCAACGATCGGATTCCGTGGTCGTCGGCGATGCGGATCGACTCGCGATAGCAACTGGCGAGCGTCTCGGCCTCGTGCTGTTGGCCTCCGCGGTACACTGGGCCGACAGTGTGAATTATATATTTGGCGGGCAATCGTCCGCCGGTGGTGATAACCGCTTTGCCGGCGGGGAGGGCGCCGATCTTGGCCACGATGCGCTTGCACTCCTCGAGGATCGAGGGGCCGCCAGCCCAGTGAATGGCTCCGTCCACGCCTCCGCCGCCGAGCAGAGACGAGTTGGCGGCGTTGACGATGGCTTCCGTGGTCTCCTTTGTAATGTCGCCGGGGCCGCAGAGTTCGAGCATCTTGCTGTTGGCGAAAGTCAGTTGGGCTGCGAAGTCGGACATAGCGGCCCCTAAAGGGGCAGTCGGCGAAGTGCCGCTTTCGGCATCGCTAAAGCGATGTCCTGATACAAAGCATAGAAGCTACGAGCCAAAAGCCAAAAGCTACACCTGACACCTATTTCTTATCGGTCAGCGCTTCGACCCCTGGCAACTTTTTGCCTTCCAGAAATTCTAGCGAGGCGCCGCCGCCGGTTGAAATATGTGTGATCTTGTCGGCTACGCCAGCGGCTTTGACGGCGGCTACGGAATCTCCGCCGCCTACGATCGATGTGGCTCCGGGATTTTCCGCCACGGCATGGGCGATCTTGAAGGTGCCTTTGGCAAAGGGCGCCATTTCGAAAACGCCCATGGGACCGTTCCAAACAATGGTGCGGGCGCGGGCTACCTCTTCGGAAAACGCTTCGATCGATCGCGGGCCGATATCGAGGGCCATCATGTTGGCCGGGATGGGCTCGCCGCGGCTGACGATTTTGGTCAAGGCGCTGGCTTCGACACGGTCGGCAATGACGTGATCCGTGGGCAGGAGGAACTTGAGCTTGTGAGTTTTCGCCTGCTGCAGAAGGTTGCGGGCGAGTTCGATCTTGTCTTCTTCGACCATACTCTTGCCAACGGATTCGCCTTGCGCTTTGAGGAAAGTGTAGGCCATACCGCCGCCGATAATGAGAACGTCAACTTTGCTGAGCAGGTTCTGAATGACTCCGATTTTGTCGCTGACTTTGGCGCCGCCCAGGATGGCGACGAAAGGGCGCTCGGGGTTCTGCAGGACGCGGCCCAGATATTGCAGCTCTTTTTCCATGAGCAGCCCGGCGGCGGATTTTTGCAGGAACCGGGTGATGCCAACCGTGGAAGCGTGGGCGCGATGGGCAGTGCCGAAGGCATCATTGACATAGAACTCCGCAAGCGTCGCGAGTTGCTTGGAAAAATTCTCGTCATTCTTTTCTTCTTCGGCGTGGAAGCGCAGGTTTTCAAGCAGCAGCGCCTGGCCTTTCTCGAGCTTGAGCGCCATTTCTTCGGCTTCGGCCCCAACGCACTGCGGGCAGAAGCCAACGTTCTCGCCGCGCGATAGTTCCTTGTCGAGCAGCATGCGGAGACGCTCGGCGACGGGTTTCAGACTCAGCTTTGGATTCGCCTTGCCTTTGGGACGGCCCAGGTGAGACGCGAGGATGAGGCGGGCGCCGTGACGCAGAGAGTACTCGATGCTGGGCAGGGTTTCGCGGATGCGGGTGTCGTCCATGACGCGGCCGTCGTCGAGTGGGACGTTGAAGTCGACGCGCATGAAGATGCGGTGATCGTTGAGAGGAAGATCGCGTATAGAAAGTTTGGACATGGGAAGCGCTCCGTCATTCGACGTTGGTTGTCCGCCGTTGGTCGTTCGTCATTAGTTATCCAGGTACGACGCTACCAGAAACTTACAGCCCTTTGGCCGACATCAGGTTGATCAGATCACGGACACGGCAAGAGTATCCCCACTCGTTGTCATACCACGAGATCACCTTGACGCAGTTGCCGCCGACCACCAGGGTCATGGGCGCGTCGACGATGGAGGAGCGGGCGTCTCCTTTGAAATCGGACGAGACCAGTTGGTTCTCCTCGAAGCCGAGGTAGCCCTTCAGCGGGCCTGACTCGGAGGCTTTTTTCAGGGCAGCATTCACCTCTTCTTTGGTGGTCTTCTTTTCCACCCAGACGACGAGGTCGACGACCGAGACGTTGGGCGTGGGTACACGCATGGCGAAGCCGTCGAGTTTGCCGGCCAGTTCGGGGATGACGAGTTTGAGCGCTTTGGCGGCGCCCGTCGAGGTCGGGATCATGTTGATCGCCGCTGCGCGGGCTCGCCGCAAATCTTTGTGCGGGAAGTCGAGGATCACCTGATCGTTCGTATAGGAGTGGATGGTGGTCATGGTGCCGCTGACGATCTTGAAGTTATCGTTGACGACCTTGGCGACTGGGGCCAGACAATTCGTCGTACAGGAAGCGTTCGAGATGATGTGGTGCTTGGCGGGATCGTACTTGTCTCCGTTCACGCCGAGCACAACCGTGAGGTCTTCGTTCTTCCCGGGGGCCGTGATGATGACTTTTTTCACGGTGCCACGCAAATGCTTCTTCGCTTCGTTGGCGTCGGTGAACTTTCCCGTGGACTCGATAACCACTTGAGCACCCACGGAGTCCCAGGGCAGGGCAGCGGGATCTTTTTCCTTGAAGACTTTGATTGTCTTGCCGTCGATCGAAATACTGTCGGCGTCGGCGGTGATTTTGTGCGGCAGGTTGCCGAGGATAGAGTCGTACTTGAGCAGGTGGGCCAGAGTCTTGGGATCTGTGAGATCGTTCACGGCGACGAAGTCGAGGTTTTTATCAGCGAGCGCGGTGCGGAGAACGTTGCGTCCGATGCGTCCAAATCCATTAATGCCGACTTTTACGGTCATGGTGCCTCCGAAAAAAATTTAATTGCCGAAGAAAATATGCAGGGGCCTGGAACAACCTTCGATGGTAACAGGCTGGAGCAGCCAGCGTAAACGTCATGCGACCATCCGTGCGGTGCTAATTTTCCCGAATTAGAACACTAAACTCGCTGGGGAGGGCCCGTTCGGCATAGTTGGACTCATGCAGGCCGATTCAAGCGGGCGTGATTTCGAGGTAGGCGTCGGTGTTGCCACAGGAACGGGACACGGGCGAGCCAATATTTTCGGTTGATCGCCTGGCGGACGCGAGCAAACTCTTCCGTCGGAAGGATGCGGATGGTTGCGGGGAATTCGGGGCCGGTGATTTTCCCGCGGATGGTGCAGGGCGCGATCTTGACTTGCGGGTTGTTGCGGATGCGCTTGTACTTTCCGGATTTGCTGTTCGTCATGAGGTAGAGTTTGTTGTTGTCTTCGGCAAACCAGATGGGCGTGTACACGGCGACGCCACTTTTTCGGAAGGTAGCAAGGCTGATGTAGCGCTGGCTCTGGATTTCGGTGGGGACGGTAGCCATGCGGATATTATAAAGTGCCGAAAGATTGTTGCTCGGAAGCCCGCGGAAATCACCTTCAACCTTTCGGTCGGCGGTTCCGCTTGTGCGCGCGGTCACATACAATAGCGAGCTAGTGAGACTCCGAAAATGAGCGAGACCATATGAGCGAGGCCTGGCAACCCTGGGTGGGCTGCACCGTCGATGGGAAATTTCCGCTGCTAAGCTACTTAGGCGGTTCCGATCACAGTTCCGTATTCCTTACCCTTGCGCAAGGGGGTGTGGGCGATCCCGCGAAAGCCGCCATCAAGCTGATTCCCGCCGACGCGGCAGACGCGGAAAAGCAATTGCTCCTATGGGAGACAGCCAGCGAACTGACTCATCCGCATCTGATTCGTATTTTCGCGGCGGGATGCTGCGAACTCGAGGGCACGGCGCTGCTTTATGTGGTGCAGGAGTACGCGGAGGAAAATCTTTCGCAGGTTCTGCCGGAGCGGGCATTGACAGCGGAGGAAGTGCGGAGGATGCTTCCTCCGATTTTGCGGGCTGTGCAGTGTGTGCATGGCATGGGGCTCGCGCATGGGCGCATCCAACCTTCAAATATTCTGGCCGTTGGCGACCAGGTGAAGCTATCGAGCGACGCTGTGGGCGTGGTGGGCGAGAGGAGGCGTGGCGCGCGGACGGCGAGCGCCTACGATCCGCCAGAAGCGGCAACGGGTGAGGTTTCGACGCCGGCCGACAGGTGGCAGTTGGGGATGACATTGGTCGAGGCATTGACGCAGCGCTTGCCGGTTTGGGACCGGGCACGACCGAGCGTGCCCGAAGTACCCGCGACAGTCCCAGAGCCATTCCGCGAAATTGCCAAGCACTGCTTGCAAGTTGATCCGGAGAAGCGATGGACGATTGCGGAGATCAGCGATCGCTTGGGAGCGCGTCTGCCGGTGCCGACTTCGGCCCAGACTGAAAAAACGGTTTCTGCGCCGGCGATCGTGGGCCAGCAGAATTTGGGTCGGCAGAACTTGGGTCAGCACAAAGCATCTGCAAAATGGCCCTACGCTCTGGGGTTAGCGGCGGTGCTTGCGGTTGCCGTTTTCTTGATCGCGAGACCAAAACGGTCGGGCCCTCCGGCGGAAGTACAAGCGACGCAAGCTCAGCACGGCGCGGCCCAGGAGAACTCACAGTCCGCGCCGGCCTCGACACCGCCCAAGCCAAAGCCGAGGCCCGCTGCGCCGGAAGCTGCAAAGGTCGGCCATCCCAAGGCCGGAGGAGCGACGCCAGAGGCGGGCGGCGAGGAAAATGTTACCGACGTTACCAACACTGACCATCAGAGCGGAGTTGCGCAGCGGGCGATGCCGAAGGTTTCGCCGAGCGCGCTCCGCACGATTCAAGGCAAGGTCAAGGTTCGAGTGAAAGTCGAAGTGGATACTGCAGGCAACGTGGCCAAGGCGACGCTCGACTCGGCCGGCCCGAGCAAGTATTTTTCGCACGCGGCACTCGAAGCTGCCCGGGGTTGGAAGTTTTCTCCGGGACAATCCGATGAGTCTGGCACCCGGGAATGGACGTTGCACTTCGCCTTCAGCAGGGCGAAGACGGAAGTTTCTGCGGTGCGCACAAAGCGTTAGGGCAGACAGATTGTCCAGCGGCTTCGAATGTTTCCCTTAGGTTTCGAATCGAAGGTCTGGGCGGCGTGGCTGAAGCGATGCCCTTACCGGGCTTCATCCGCTTTTGGACAGCCCGGACGTTTGTTCTCCCTGCGAGCAGTGCACCTACCTGCACGCGGTCAGAGCCCGCCCTGAGCGAAATCGAAGGGGGTGCCCGCCCACGCGGGCACTCCCGGTACGGCTATGTCGCGTAATACGCGGCATTCTTTTCCAGAAACTCCTTCTTGTCCTCTGGCAGTTCCTCTGCCACGAAGATCGAGTCCGAGGTGCAAACCGGAACGCAGGCGCCGCAATCGATGCAACCAGCGGGGTCGACATAAACCTGTGTCGCCGCCTCAAACTGCGGCTCGTCTTTCTTCGGGTGAATACAGTCGGTCGGGCAGACGTCTACGCAGAGCTCGTCTTTGATGCAGGTGTCGGTGATTACATAGGCCATGAGTGCTTCTCCTGTGATATTTTCTGCAACAGCCCTTATCTTAGCCAGTATGTCCGCCTTGGCAGTGACGTACATCACAGCCTGGTGTATCCCAATCACGCAGAATGGTGATTGCGGTCACAGGCAGGATATGGCCTCTTGCGGTAAAAGATATACATCTGCAATTAAGGGGAAGCACAGAATTGCCCGGCCTCACCCCACGACCCCACACAGCCGCCACCCAAGCGGCGGGCCGGGCATTCTCACCAAGCAAATTCGCACGAATATAAAATCCCCGTTACAACTCAACTTTTGAAGCCTTCCCCGCCGCATCATACGCGCGCGCCAGCCAATATGCCGCCCGTCCTGCAAGGGTGGTCGACGGTCCTGTTCTAACGGTGTGGTTCTTGAAAAGCACCGCGGTTACCCCGTTTCTTAGATTTGGTTAATCTTCAAGACTTTTATTTCTTATTCCGATGAGCATGAGAGGGTCGGTGTGCGCGAACCGCTCTTGCAATGAAGATGCTCATGGTGATTATCATGCTGGCGGTGCTTGTCGGCACCCTTCGCGCTCAAGAGGTGCGTTACGCTTTTGCAGTGCATCCTTACGTAACCTGCGGAGATCTGGCCGCTTCACGCTTCTGGACGCGGAGCACAATAGCACTGGTCGCGCTCGATGGAGCCGCAAAGGCTACCGACAGCTACATAACGCGCCGGAACATAGACGATGGGGGCGAAGAATACGACCCAATGGCACGTCCGTTTGTGCGGACGATTCCAGTTCAGATTGCGGCTACAGCGGCGTTGTTCGGCGCCGAAGTAGCCACCGCTTATATGTTGCACCGGAGACATCATCACAACGTGGCGCGTACAGTCCTGGTTGGGGGCGTGGTTATGAACGGGCTTGGAGCGGCCTCCAGCTTTAAGCATCGGGGTTGGTAGCGGTTGTATCCTCATTGTTCATCGGCGTCAGCCTGCAAAATCATACAGCTCTGCGGGATTCGTTGTGAGAATGCGCTGCCGCGTCCGCGACTCTGGAACCCAGTTCGTCAGCAAATCGAGGAGCGTGGCATCGACCGGCATCGCGCCTTGGAACGAGGGATGCGGCCAGTCGCTTCCCCATACCATGCGCTCCGGTGCAGCCTCGACCAGTGCCTTCGCAATCGGAGCGGCATCCTCATACGGGAAAGGTTGGGCGGCGGAGATACGATACGCACCGGAGAGCTTCACCCAACAGCTGCCTTCGCGCACAAGCGCGAGCAGGGCCGTGAATCCCGGATGCGCCAGCCCCAGTTGCGCGGGCATGTGTCCCATGTGATCGATGACGAAGCGGACCGGAAGACGTCGAAGTCGTGGCGACAATTCCACCAGGTCGCGGCCGTCAATGAGCAACTGCAAATGCCAGCCGAGCGGTGCAATCAACCGGGCGACCTGCTCCAGAATCTCCATCGCCAAGCCTCCTTTGAACAGGAGGTTGATTCGCACGCCGCGGAATCCCGCGTCGTGCAACCGCCGCAGCTCGTGCGTACTCGTGCTTGCGTCCACTACCGCGATGCCGCGCCACCTGCCGCCGGAAGCGGCCACTGCGTCGTACGTGCAACGGTTGTCTGTACCATAAACGCTCGGCTGGACGATGACGGCTCTATCCAGTCCGAGGGCCTTCAACATCCGCTGGTATGACTGAATGCTCGCTGGTGGCGGGGTGTAGCTGCGTTCCGGAACAAAAGGGTACTGCTCCACCGGACCGAAGATGTGCGCGTGGCAATCCCATGCGTTGGGCGGAACGGCAACCTTCGGCCTGCCGGGGTCGGAGTTAGGAGCCGCGCAAACCGGGATTACCGCCTCGCCTTCGGTGCTATTCGCCTTTCTGCTATTCATAGACTCGCAGTTCTTTGCCCTTGGTCTCTGGGAGCAGCAGTACTGCCAGGATCATGACGACATAAGCTGACACCGCGAAGATGGCAATCGCTTTGCCCAGCGAGAGTCGCGCGCTAAGAAAGCCGACCAGCGTCGGGAACAGGGCGCCAATCCCGCGGCCCAGGTTATAAGAGAAGCCCTGCCCCGAGCCACGCAGGCGACTCGGGAACAACTCGGTGAAGAACGCGCCGACCGGGCTGAACGAGCCGGAGGTGAAGAACCCGAGTGGAAAGCCGAGCAGCAGCATCACGATTCCGTTGCTGATGGGCAAATAGGTATAGGCGGTGACCGACAGGGCACAGCAGGCGGCGAACAGAATCAGGGCCTTCCTGCGTCCGATGCCGTCGGCAAGATACGCCCCGGTCAGGTAGCCGCAGAAGGAGCCGGCGATAATGACGATCATGTACGTGCCCGTATTCAGGACCGAAAGATGCCGCACGGTCTTCAAATACGTGGGCAGCCAGGTTGTGATCGCATAATAGCCGCCCTGGACGCCCACCCCAAGTAGCGATGTCAGCAGAGTGATCTTCAGCATAGACGGAGAAAAGATCTCGAGAAAATGAGGCTTGTCGCCGCCGGCGGCGAGCTTTTCGCGCGTCCGGGTGTAGACCTCCGGCTCGGGAACGTGGCGCCGAATGTAGAAGACCAACAGCGCGGGCAGGATGCCGATCCAGAACATGGCCCGCCAGGCGAGGCCTGCGGGAAGCCATGAGAACAACGCGACCGAGCATATCGCGGCAATTCCCCAGCCGATGGCCCATCCACCCTGCACGGTGCCCACGGCTTTGCCGCGGTGCTCGGCGCGAATCGTCTCGCCCATCAGCACCGAGCCGACCGCCCACTCCCCGCCGAAGCCCAAGCCCTGACATCCGCGAGTAATGAGCAATTGCCAAAAGTTGTTGGTGAATCCGCTCAGGAAGGTGAACAGCGCGAACCAGAGGATGGTCCATTGCAAGACTCGAGCACGCCCGAAGCGATCCGCCAGTAGTCCCGCAAGCCAGCCGCCCACGGCGGAGATCAGCAACGCCGCCGTTCCCAGCATACCTGCCTCGCCTTTTGTGATGTGCCATGCCGCGATCAAGCTTGGAATCACAAAGCTGTACACCATCACGTCCATGCCGTCGAGCGCCCACCCGCCAAAGGTAGCGATAAAAGTGCTGCGCTCCGGTGGCGATAATTCCGTAAACCAGGCGGCATGTCCGTGCTTGCTTGCGGGAGCTGTAGGTGGATGGAAAGCAGTATCCATGGTGATGCCTCTCAGCTATCTACGGAGAATCGGAAGAAAATCTACGAAAGTGTATACCAATCGAAGGCGAGGCAGCTTCCAGATGAGCAGCAACGGCAGAACAAGAGGCAGCGCAAAAAGGGTTCAACGAGCAGCAGCGCTTATGGCTCCATCACGATCGAAGATGGCCGCCGGCGGGACGTGTTCGTGCATCTCTCGGATGTAAAGGCAAAGGGCTATCGGAAACCCGCCTCCACTAAATCGCCATCTTGGTATAAGATTCCAGTCGATATCTGTAGCCTCTTGAAAGTGCCCTCCAGGCTCATAACCGCCTGGCGAGGAGAGCCCCATGGAAGCGCGTATCCTCGACGAATTCCGCGCCGTCGTTGGCAAGGGTTTGATCACCGAAGCCTCTCAGCTGCACACCTATGAATGCGATGGGCTGACGAACATGCGTGTTCTGCCTCAGGCGGTTCTGCTTCCCACTTCAACCGCGGACGTTCAAGCGATTGTGCGGATCTGTCAGCGCGAAAAGATTCCCTTTGTAGCTCGAGGCTCGGGCACGGGACTCAGCGGCGGTGCCCTGCCGGTAGAAACTGGCGTGCTTATTAGCCTGGCCCGCATGAACCACATCCTCGAAGTGGATCTACCCAACGCGCGTGTGGTCGTGGAGCCGGGCGTCGTCAACTCGGATGTTACGCAACGCGTGGCTTCGCATGGTTACTTCTTCGCCCCCGATCCTTCGTCGCAGTCGGTGTGCACAATTGGCGGGAATCTTGCGGAGAACTCGGGCGGCGCGCATTGTCTGAAATACGGATTCACCACTACCCATGTGCTGGCAGTCGAGGTAGTCCTTCCCGATGCATCGATCGTGCATCTTGGCAGCCGGGCGCTGGACCGCCCGGGATACGACCTGCCGGGTATCTTTGTGGGATCGGAAGGAACGCTGGGAATCGCGACCAAAGTAGCACTGCGCGTCGTGAAGAAACCGGCGGTCATCCAAACCCTGCTGGCCGCTTTCAATACCACCACGGAAGCGGGCGCGGCGGTTAGCGGAATTATTGGGGCCGGAATGCTGCCGGCGGCCATCGAGATGATGGACAACCTCGCCATTCAGGCAGCCGAGGCCGCGGTGCACGCCGGGTACCCAAACTGCGGCGGACTGCTGCTGGTGGAACTCGACGGCCCGGCCGCGGAAGTCGAGCACTTGATGGACCAGGTGGGCGAGATCTGCACGCAATGCGGGGCTTGGGAGATTCGCGTCGCCCAGTCCGACGCGGAGCGCGCACTCGTCTGGAAAGGACGCAAGGCCGCCTTTGCCGCCGTGGGGCGCATCTCTCCGAACTACATTGTGCAGGACGGCGTAGTTCCTCGCACCGCGCTGCCCAAGATTCTCAGCGAAATCGAACGCATGAGCGCCGCGGACGGATTGCGTGTGGCCAACGTCTTTCATGCCGGCGATGGCAATCTGCATCCCCTGGTGCTCTACGACCGTCGCATCCCGGGACAGGAGGAGCGCGCCACGGAGCTTTCCATCAATATCCTGCGGCTGTGCGTGAAGTTTGGCGGGTCGATCACCGGCGAGCACGGCGTGGGCGCAGAGAAAAAGATGATGATGGGGGAAATGTTCGCGGAGCCCGATCTGGAAACGATGCAACTCGTGCGCTGCGCCTTCGATCCCGAACACCTTTCGAATCCAGGCAAAGTGTTTCCTCGCACTCGCATGTGCGCGGAGAGAACCGGCCCGTATCAACCGCATCCTCTGGAAGTCGCCGGGGTAGCGCAGTTCTTTTGAGGGTTATGGGAAATCATTCATCATCGCATCCATCGATCGCCGCTGTGGAAACCGCGTGGAGCGATCTGCAGGTCCTTGTCGGCGCAGAGCGCTTCCGCACCTCCAAGTTGGAGGAGGCGGTCGATGACGTTCTTCCGCACATGTTCATCGAGCCGGCTAATCCTGAGGAAGTCGCGGGCGCATTGAAGATCGCGACAGGAGCGGGTTTGCAGGTGATTCCTCGCGGCGGTGCGACCAAGATGGATTGGGGCAATCCGCCGCGCAGCGGCGAACTGATGCTTTCGACTCGCCGCTTGAACCGCGTCGTGGAGCACGCCTGGGCCGACATGACGGCGACGGTCGAAGCCGGGTGCACGCTCCAACAACTGCAGCAAACTCTTGCCGAGCATGGTCAGCGACTGGCTCTCGACCCTCTCTGGCCCGAGCAAGCGACCATCGGAGGGATTCTGGCGACCAACGACAGCGGGCCTCTCCGTATTCGCTTCGGAAGCTTGCGCGATTTGGTTATTGGCATCACGCTGGTTCTGCCGGATGGCACTCTCGCCAAGAGCGGCGGTAAGGTTGTAAAGAACGTCGCCGGATATGACCTCCCCAAGCTGGCGACCGGATCATTGGGTACCCTGGGAATCATTACGCAAGCGATTTTCCGGCTTCACCCCGTCCCGCGCGAAAGCCGCACCTTAAGCTTCTCCAATGCCGACAGCGAAACCATGAATGCTTTAGTGCTCGCGATTCAGGATTGCAATATGGTTCCCACCGGCGTGCAAGTTCGCGCCGGGAACTCCTCGACGCCGGAGGTCGATCTCCGTTTTGAAGGAACGACCGCGGGCTGTGATGCGCAAATTGAGCAGACCCTGCGCATCGCCTCCGGGGCACGCCGCATCGAGTCTCCGGCAGACGTCTGGAATGCGCGCTCAACATTGTGGAGCGGTGCCGAACCTTCCGTCGTGTGCAAGTTCAGCCTGTTGCCTGGGGATCTCGGAAACTTCTTAAACCTGATAAGGAAAGCATCGGAGCCACTGCATTTGCCTTGGAAGGTAGTCGCTCAGGCGGTCGGAGTCGGATACCTCCGGCTGGAGGGGAACGATACCGGTGCTCTTCTCAATGCACTCCAGGATTTCCGGAAGAATCTGGAGACTCGCGGCGGCTCGCTCGTCATCCTGCGCTGCCCTCTCGAAATCAAATCGAAAATGGATGTCTGGGGAAGCGCGGGCGATGCGCTGCCGCTGATGAGAAGCATCAAAGCGCAATTTGACCCGACGGGAGTGCTGAACCCCGGCCGGTTCATTGGAGGAATCTGAATGGCAGAACCCGCGAGAATACCTGCCAACGCCAGCTCTGGCGCCTTCGACGCGCACCACCCGCCCTCGATCGATTTGGTCAACGAGTGCGTGCATTGCGGGTTTTGCCTCGCCACCTGTCCCACCTATGCGCTTTGGGGCGAAGAGATGGATTCGCCGCGCGGGCGAATCTATCTGATGAAGCTCGGCTTGGAGGGTCAGGTCCGCCTCGATCCCACCGTTGTCAACCACATCGACAACTGCCTCGGATGCATGGCCTGCGTAACCACGTGTCCTTCGGGCGTGAAGTACGGCAAGCTGATTGAAGCGACGCGCTCCCAGATTGAACGCAACTACCAGCGGCCGGTAACCGACGGACTGCTACGCCGAATGATTTTGGACATCTTTCCGCGGCCCGATCGACTGCGCCTGCTGCTGGGGCCGCTGCGAATGTATCAGCACTCGGGATTGCAGTCGCTTGTGCGCCGCAGCGGTGTCCTCAAACTGCTTCCGGCAAGTCTGCGCGCAGTGGAGAACCTCGCGCCATCAGCCCCGCAAGCAGACGGCGCCGCGCTCCCGGAACGAGTGGAAGCGCAAGGCGAACGGCGTCTGCGTGTAGGGTTGCTGCTGGGATGCGTGCAGAGCGTCTTCTTCCCCGAGGTAAATGCCGCCACTGCTCGCGTGCTCGCCGCCGAAGGCTGCGAGGTAATCATTCCCAGGGATCAATGCTGCTGCGGTGCGCTCATGGTCCACGTTGGAGAAGAGAAGGCAGCGCTCGATTACGCACGCCGCACCATTGACGCATTCGAACGAGCGCAGGTGGATACCGTGGTGAGCAATGCCGCGGGCTGCGGATCGAACCTGAAAGACTATGGCTATCTGCTGCGCGACGACCCAAAGTATAGCGAGCGGGCGAAGGCATTCTCCGCCAAGTGTCGCGACATTTCTGAAGTCCTGGCTGGCCTCGAGCCGCGGGCTACCCGCCATCCAATTTCCCTGAAAGTCGCGTACCACGACGCGTGCCACTTGCAACATGCCCAGGGTGTGAGGGCGCAGCCCCGTGCTGTGCTTGGAAAAATCCCCGAACTGAAGATCCTTGAAACCGCCGAAGCGGCGCTGTGCTGCGGGTCGGCCGGAATCTATAACCTGGTGCGGCCCGAACCGGCCAAGGAGCTGGGAGATCGAAAGGTCCGCAATGTGCTGGCGACCGCGCCGGACCTCGTCGCCACGGGAAATCCCGGCTGCCTGCTTCAGTTGCGAAGCGGAATCCGGCTCGCCGGCAGCCAGGTACCGGTGGTTCATTTTGTGCAGGTGCTGGACGCTTCGATTCGAGGAGTGCCGGCACAATCCTTGCTTGCGGAGAAAGCTTCGTAAAGCATGAATGCCGATGGATGAGAGCCTGCGAGCGCAGATCGATACTTACCTGTCCCACCTCGATGGCTTGATGCGCCGCGGGCGCGAGCTTCGCGACACCTTGGCGAGCGATCCCTCCAACCCATCGGCGATTGCAGCCACTCGCGCCTGGCAGGAAGACTGCGGGGTGACGATCAATCAATTGTCCGGAGGCAGCAAGGCCCATTGGCTTGCCCGGTCGTTTAGCGAAGCCTTCCTGATGCGCTCAGCGGCTGGCCATGCCGTCGAAGGGGCAGCGCCAGCCGAGATCGTCCAGCGACTGCTCGGCGTTCTCGAGCAAGCGGTTGCTACGCTCTCCGGAATCGACGGCGACAAAGGTCCGGGCGTTAGTGGAGACTCGTCTGCATCGTCGGAGGCGCCTCCGCCTCGCCGCTTCGAGTTCGTTCACAACCCCGAGCTCCGGCCGGTGCTCGAGCAGGCCTACATCGATAGTCGGCGCGTGCTGCAGGAAGGGAACTACGACCTGGCGCTACGCACTTCTTGCGGAATTCTGGAGGCCATCGTAACCGACGCGCTGGAACACAAAGGGCAGAGTGCGCTGGCGGGATTGGGCGCGCCCGCAGGAAAGCTCGCCGAAGGGAAGATTGCCGCAGGAAAGATTGCCGATTGGTCGTTCGACACGCGGCTCGCCGTCGCCGAGAGGGCGGGAGTTATTCGCAACGGGTGCGCCCGGCTGCCGGCCGTCGCGCGGACGTATCGCGATCACACCAACGCCGACAGCGGCCCGAAGACGACGGTTTCCGAGCGTGATGCGCGAGTGGCCGGGCAGGTGCTTCATGTCGTGATGAGAGATCTCGACCCTGGCCGGTAATCCTGGCCATGTCAATCTTGGCCATGTCAATCTTCCAGGTCCTGACGGAACACCGGTTGCATGGGGTCGAGGCTGCCATCGATGACGGCCACGAGCAGCTCCCGGTATACGTTCTCTGCCTCTGACAATGACGCGTAGGCGCGTTCCCGTTGCAGCGCTCCACTGGCTGAGTAGATGAGCGTGAAATATCGGCCCGATGAATACTGAAGTTCGAGCAACTTGTTGGGCATGTCAGGATCGCCTTCCTGACCCAGCACGTCCATCAGCGCCACAGTCCACGGTCTACCTTTTGGGTCGGTGACGACCTCGCGCTCGAGGTATTGCCATTCGTCCATGCTCCACAATGGCATATTGATTCCGGTAGATCGTTGTTCCAACAGATCATGATTCCAGCAGCTCGTCGAGCGCCGTTGCGACCTGCGCACCGGTGAACGGTTTCGGGACGAGCAGGACTCTTCTGGCGTTCCGGGAACGGAGGCTCGCGTCAGCCTGCTCCGGTGTGTCACTGATGATGACGACGGGCAACTCGGTGTGATTCGGGTGATGCCGCACCGAGTCGAAGAGCGATTCGCTCATCTCGAAAGCGCTACAGTCCAGCACGAGGGCGTCGGCGCGTTGCTCCAGAACCAGTTCGTTGACGGCAGCGGTATATCCGGATGCGAAGACTTCGTAGCCGCGGTCACGCAGCGCAAACGTCAGCAACTCGGCAATCTCCGGCGTGTCGTCGATGAGCAGGATGCGGCGCAATTTCAATGCCCGCTACTTCTTGCCGGCTCCGGTGCCAGGCAGCCGCGCCTTCTTGCCTTCGCAAGGCTCCAGATCCATGGCCCAAACTCGACCGCCGGCCGTGTAGTAGCCACGATGGTCGTTTTCGATCATCACCCCCCATGCCTCGAGCGTGCGCATCACGAAGGTGTAGCCCTCGAAGTTGTTGCGCGTATGATCGAGCACTTCATTCGTGTGCCAGTTGTCAGTAAGGATCGCGTCGCCAGCGTGTACGCGCAGTACGGTGTAGTAGCGATCGAACGCCGCTTCCGTCCGTACCTCGCGCGTCGAACCGCCCTTTTTGCCCTCGGTGACGATATAGCTTTCCGGTGCTTCCGGAGGAGCCTTAGGTGGAGGGGTTGCCTTAGCATTCATACAGTCTCCGCAACGGTCTCAGCCTCTGCCGCAGCCGCCATATTGGCCAGGTTTTTTGCATCCGCAGCCTGGAGCAAGGGCTCGGGAAGCTCGACACCCATCATTCTCCACTGCTCGTTGGCAAACTTCTGCAAATTAGCGATGTGCTCGGCGTGAAGGTGGCCGAAGCGTCCTTGCAATTTCAGGTACTCGGATACGGGCCGCATGTTCTGCGGGCGGAAGCTGTAATCATACGTACGCTTCTCGGGGCTCCACTCCCAGATCGGGTAGAGTCCGCATTCGACGACGAGCCGGCCAAGGTCTATAGAGCGCGGTGTCTCGTACACGAAGCCCTTCTGGCAAGGGGTGTAGACCATCAAGTAGGCAGCGCCCTTGTGGTTGAGCCCCTTGCGCACCTTATTCATCAAGTCGATGGGGTAGCCCACGCTCGCAGTCGCCACGTAGCAGTGGGGATGGCCAGCCGCCATCATGCGAGCGAGATCTTTGGGATAGAGCTTCTTCGCCTCCGGAACCATCGGACCGGGAGGGGAGAAGGTTGTCATGCCGCCATAGGGCGTGCGCGACGACGCCTGGATGCCGGTGTTTGCGTACTGCTCGTTGTCGTAGCAGATGATCAGGCAATCGTGATTGCGATAGAGCGCGCCTGAAATCGAGGCGAGTCCGATGTCGGACGCACTGCCGTCGCCCGCCTCGCAGATAATGTTCGGATAGGCGCCCTTCCACTTGCCCTTTCGGATCATGGCTTCATAGGCGGCGGCGACGCCGGCGGTGAAACTGCCCGCGCTGCCAATCTGGGTGTGCGCCCAGGGCACATTGTAGGGCGTACACAAATACGAACTGTTCGCGACATACATGCAGCCTGTCGGTCCGACCAGGATCGTATTGTCGCCCGCTGCTTTGCTGGTCATCCGGTACTGAATGGACGGCCCGCAGCCGGCACAGGTGCGATGGCCGGGGACGAACGGCTCGCTCGACGGCGTTTCAGGGTTGTAGAAACGCGCTCCTTGATTCGGGCTGTCGAGAATCGGCAGCAGCTGCCGCTGAACTTCTATGGTTGCCATATTCAGTTCCTCCGTAGCCGGGCGGCGCGCCCGGCTCTCCTTCACAAGAATCTCTTATTCCTCGAATCCGACCCAATGGGTGCGCTTTTCGATCTTGCCGCGTTTCTGCGCTTCCAACATCTTTTCAGTCATCCAATAGAATTCCTTCAAGACGATGGCCTCGCCGCCCATGCCCGCCATGAACGAGACGACGAGCGGGCGCTGTGGGCTCTCGTAGAGAGCCGCGCAGACCTCAGCATATAGCGAGCCGCCGCTGCTCACGCTGCCGAGTCCCATGTTGGTCTCGATCACGCCGACTACTTTGAACTTGCTGAGGACTTCCTTTACGCGATCGGTCGGGTATGGCCGGATCGTCCGCAGCCGGACCATGCCGACTTTCAGGCCCTTATCGCGCATGTGCTGAATTGCGAAACGAGCTGTCACCGCATGGCCGCCCTGCAAGAAAAAGACGACGTCGGCGCCATCGGTCATGAACTCTTCGACCCAGGGGTCGTAGCGCCGTCCGAAGATTTTCGCGAACTCGTCGTGGACCTGCTCAATGACCGCCATTGATTCTTCCATGGCGCGTGCACGCTCCAACTGCAGCGGCGGACCCTGCTCCGGCATGATCTGCGGCCCGTGCGACACGGGATGCCGCGGATCGAGCGGATATGGATGCTTATAGGGCGGCAGGAATTCCTTCACCTGGCCCGGGTCGGGCAATTCGACGTCGCTGGTGATGTGGGAGACGAAGAAACCATCCTGGCAGACCATCTGGGGCAAAAGCACACGCGGGTCTTCGCCGATTCGATAAGCCATCAGGTGATTGTCGAATGCTTCCTGGGCGTCGCAAGACCAGCCCATCAGCCACCCCATGTCGCGCGTCGACAGCGCGTCGGTATGCTCGGAACCGAAATCGCCGGGCGGATCAAGGGTGCGGTCGGCGATCATCATCTGCACCGGCATACGACTGCCTGAGATCGGCGAATAAAGTTCGTACGCGAACTGCACACCTACTCCGGAACTGCCCGTGAACACACGCGCGCCGCTCGACGAAGCGCCGTGCGATATGCTCAATTGCGAGTGCTCGCTGTCGGCCACGATGTACTCGGCATCGAGTTCCCCATTGGCCACCATTTGCGCCAGAGCCATCATCGTCGCCGTGTAGGGACGGATCGGGTACGCCGCAATCACATCGACATCGGCGTACTTGGCGGCTTGCGCCGACGCGACGCAGCCGTTGATCCGGACCGTTTTCTTTTTCCCTGCCGTAACCGTTGCCATGATTGACTCCAATTCTAAATGTTCAACTCTAGATGTTCTTTGCGGCTCGCTCCCCGAGATTCCTCAGTTCCTCCGCCTGCCGTCCGTGCAGCCCCGGTGAGATCGCGAACGCCGTATCCATGCGCACGACGCCGGTATCGAAATCGAGTTCGGGCACACCCTCGAGGCAGCCCGTCGGACATTCTTCGATGCACACGCGGCAACCCTTGCAGTAGTTGACCAGAATCTTATAGAGGCCGTTCGAGCGCGACGGACGCGCAATGCACGGCTCGGGACAAACCAGGTAACAGTTGTCGCAGGCGTTGCAGGTGCCGCAACTGAAGCATCGGCTGGCCTCCTCGACCGCCTGCTCTTCGGAGAACGCCTGAATCACTTCCTCCTGCGTTTGGCGCCGGCTTGCCGGCGCCAGCATCGTTTGGTGGACGCGTGGGAAGTGCGGGAAATACGTCATGTTCATTCGGTTCAAATCGAAGATGACGTCGACGGGAATCGTCCGCGGCTGCAACGACTCGCCGCGCAGCACCTTGTCCAGATTGAATGCAACGCGCTTCCCGTCGCCAACAGCGTTCACCACCATCAGCGGCTGACCGGAGCCCAGCTGAACCACGTCGCCTGCCGCAAAGATGTTCGAGTCGCCGAGACGTCCGAAGCGGTCGATCTTGATCGTGCCGCGATCGGTCTTGAATTCGTCCGGCAACCAATTGAGCGCCGCCCGCTGTCCCACCGCGATGATCACGTTGTCGACGTGGAAGCGCTCGGCTGCGATTTCTTTATTGACAGTGATTGGCGAGGCGTTGATGGCGCCGGAGAAGCGCGCCGGATGCAGTTCCAAGGTCTCCACTTTGCCATTGCCGAGCACGGCGGTCATTGCCCGCCCATGCACCAACTCGACGCCTTCTTCGAGCATGTCGTGCAGATCTTCCGGGGACGCCGGCATCTCCTGGGGATTGTGCTCCACCGTGATCATGGTCACTTCCACGGCGCCTTGCCGCAGCGCTTCGCGGGCGCAGTCGATCGCGGTGTTTCCGCCGCCAATGACGGCAACCCGAGCACCCAGCTTGACCTTTGATGTGCCCATGCCGATATCGCGAAGGAACGGCAGTCCATAATGCACGCCGTCCTTGTTCTCGCCTTCGGCCCGCACGCTATTTGGCTCTGTGAGGCCCACAGCCAGCACGCAGGCATCGTAGTTCTTTTTCAAGTCATCCCAGGAGACGTCTTTCCCGACCTCGACGTTGGTCTTGATCGTTATTCCGAGCTCAACCAGGCGCTCGATCTCGCGATCAAGCACGTGCTGCGGGAGCACCCAGTCCGGAATCCCGCCGCGATTGAGTCCGCCTGCTTTCGGCGATTTCTCAAGGATCGTCACTTGGTAGCCGAGGCGCGCCAGTTGATACGCGGCGCTGTGGCCTGCGGGACCCGAACCGACGACGGCGACTTTCTTGCCATTCGGCTTGCCGGCTTTAACCACGTCGCGTGTCAGCGCCTGTCCGAGATCGCCGAGAAAGCGCTCGACCGCGCGAATCGAAATGGCCTCATCGTACTTCCCTCGGTTGCAGGCCTGTTCGCACGGGTGGTAACACACCCGGCCGGTGACCGAGGGGAAGGGCATGTCTTCCTTGATGAGCGCATACGCGTCCAGATACTTGCCGCGCTTTACCAGGTCGAGATAGCCCTGGATCTTTTCGTTGGTTCCGCAAGCGTTGTTGCAAGGCGGCAACTTGTCCCGGTACACCGGTCTGATCGAACGCCAGTTGCCGGTGGGGAACAGGTCTTGCCCCTTTTCCTGCGACGGCGCGGGTGTGATGCCTGCGAACGGAATCTTGAGGCGGTCGGGGATGCGTGTGCCTTTGGTCGACATGTGATCCTTTGATCCTTCCTATGCAGCCACTGGGTTCAGCTTCATGATGTGCAACTGGTCGAGCGCCAATTCGAATGCCCTCTTGTTCGCGATCATCGGTTCAATCGTCTCCATCTTCACGATGCCCGTAGTCTTCACGACGGCGGCAATGAGCGGAGCGGCGATATCGGGCGCGACGGATTTGTTGCGCTCGGCGGCGCCTTCGGTCGAAAGGCGGTCGAGACCAAGCTCTCCCAACCGGTAGTAGAGCCATTTGTGGTCTGCCAGGTGAGCGGCGTCCACGCACACCAGTTGGGCTAGCCGCTCGGCACCCGGCACGAAGCGAATCATGTACTCCGGTGTGTAGTGCGAGTTGATCACCAGCGTTCCCCCCGGAGGCATCCCGCGCATATAATCCCAACCCTTGACCATCGTCTGCTCGACCAGTACGACGATGTTGGGTTGCTCGTTTTCGTAGGTGAGCTCGTTCTCGAGCACGGCATCGCTCACGCGGCAATACTTGCGCGTCGGGGCGTTGGTGCGATCGGGATTGTCGACGTAATTCTCCATCGCCTGAGAGAACTTGCCCTCGAGTCGGGCGGAGGCGGAAATGGAGTTGACGATGTCGCGTCCTTCTTTGTCCATGATAATGCCGCGTGTCCAAACCGTAAGTTCCGTGTAACTCATGATCCACCCTCGTCCTTAGCATAGTTAAAGAACATAGTTATCAGTTGTTGGTCGCTAGTCGTTCGCAAACGACGAAGGACTAACAACCGTCTTGGGACTGCCACGATCGGACTCAAGAACCGCCAGGAAATCGCCCCGCAAGACAACGAAAGGCGCGACGCGAGTGCCGTCCTGAAATTCCGCAATCGCTAACAGCGTCGCCTTCTTGCACAGGCTTTCGATATCGGCGCCGGTGAGTCCTTCCATCCGGCCAGCGAACTCCTCGAAATCGACATCGGGCGCCAGCGGCACACGCCGGCAGCAAAGCCGCATGATGGCCGCGCGATCGCCAGCGTCGGGTTTGGTGAACGGGAGTATATAGTCGAAGCGCCCGCTGCGCATGAGCGCCGGCTCGATCCGCTCGGGACGATTGGTGGCTCCGAGCAAAATCACCCCTTTGACGTCGCGCAAATTGTCGATCTCGCGCAAGAGCTGGCTGAGAATCCTTTGATAGACGTCTGTACCAAACTGATCGGCGCCGAATTTGGGCGCGACTGCGTCAATCGTGTCGAAGAACAGAATGCAAGGCGCTGCCCGCCTTGCCTTTTTGAAAACTTCGCGCAACGCCCGCTCGGATTCGCCCAACCACTTCGAGTACAGTTGCGGGCCATCAATGGCGATGAGCGGGATCTGTTTTTCACCCGAGAGCGCTCGCGCCATGGCGGTCTTCCCGGTGCCCGAAGGTCCGACCAGCAGAATACCTCGCGGCGGCGCCAAGCCAACCTGCTCATAGATCTCGTCGCGCATGTGAGAATGCTCGATGACAGCATCGAGCAGGTGTTTTACCTCGCTGAGACCGCCGAGGGAGGCAAACGTCGCCGCGCTTTTCTCAATAAAAAATTCGCGAGTCGCGCTGGGCTCGACTTCCTTCAATCCGGCGAGAAAGTCGTCGCGCGTAACCTGCAGCGCTCCCAGGTCGGCAGATGCGGCGCCGGCCATCTGGAGTGGGAAGGCCGAGAGGAAGCCGCGCAACGCAATCATGCCGACTTCCTGTCCCAGCGCTTCGAGATCGGCGCCGACGAAGCCATGGGAATGCTCGGCGATCTCCTGCAGGTCGACGTCGGGCGCAAGCGGCATGGCGCGCGTGTGGATCCTGAGGATTTGCAGCCGAGCTTGAGTGTTCGGAACGCCGATTTCGATTTCGCGATCGAAACGGCCAGGACGCCGCAACGCCGGGTCAAGGACCTCGGGGATGTTGGTAGCACCGATGACGATGACCTGGCCGCGCGCCACAAAGCCATCCATCAAGCTGAGAAGCTGCGCCACGACGCGCTTTTCGACCTCGCCCACCACTTCGGTGCGTTTGGGAGCCACGGCGTCGATCTCGTCGATGAAGAGAATCGCCGGCGCATGGCGCGCTGCTTCCTCGAAAACCTCGCGGAGCTTGGCCTCGCTTTCGCCGTAGAACTTCCGCATGATCTCAGGGCCGTTGAGATGAATGAAGTGTACGCGGCTTTCGGCTGCTACGGCGCGGGCGAGCAGGGTCTTGCCGGTCCCTGGCGGACCGTACAAGAGCACGCCCTTCGGCGCGAGAATTCCCAGCCGCTCGAAGATGCGCGAGTGTTTCAGGGGCAGTTCGACGATTTCGCGCACCCGCGCCACTTCACGCTCCAGCCCGCCGATATCTTCGTAGGAAACCGCCGGAGCGCGGGCCGCCGTCTCCTCGCCTTCCACGACCCGCAGGTCGGTGCGTTTCCCGATCACGACAGGTCCCGAGGGAATCGTGCGCACCACCTGGAAGTTCACCGCCTTGGCAAACGTCGGCACACGCACGGCGCAGCCCGCGATGACTGGGACGCCCACCAGATCCTCGAGAATGCGGTCGGGTGCAATGGTTGCGGGCGCGACGCCTACCCATAACGGCGACAAACGAACGGCCACTGCCTGCTCGCACTCGATCGGCGCCACCGTTACTTGTTCCTGCAACCCAGCGCTGCAATTACTGCGGCAGGTGCCGTCGATCTGGACCATGCCTTCGAATTCTTCATCTGAAACCTCGGCGCGCGCGACACCGGTTGCTCGGCCGGTGATCTTGAGCACGTCGCCTGCTCGGGCACCCATGCGCAACAGATCGGCTGGCGTCAGTCGCGCAATGGCGCGGCCGACGTCTTCGACCCGTGCCTCGGCAACGCGCAGTGCAAGGGTTGCCGTGACAGACTCCGGTTCGTGAGACGCGATGGCCACACGGGCCATGTCATTTCCCAGTTCAGTCAACCCGATTGTCCCCAGACTAATCTGCTCGAGGGCTCACCCTTGGCCCTTGGCAGAGGTAACCGCTACGCTCAATTTAACGCGATCGCCCCACGAATTGCGAATCGCGAACAGCCACCCCAAGGGTCCCCCTTGGTCAAGAATCCTCAAGTACGATCTCTTCGACGTCTTCAATGTGCCGCCGCATAGCATCCTTTGCAGCCCCGGCATCATGGCGCTTGATCGCAGCCAGAATCCGGCGGTGGCCTGCGAGCGACCTTTCCGGGCGCCCTTTCAACTGCAAAGAGCGTTCGCGCGTGTCGCGCAGCAGGTCCATGAGAATGTCGAGCACCTTAAGCACAATGCTGTTACCGGATGCCAGAGCAACGCTGTAGTGGAACTCTGCGTCCTCGGCGATGGCGACTTCCCCCTGAGACAGCTTTCCTTCTTGCCGTTGCAGAATCTCTTCCATCTCAGAAATTTCGTCCGGAGAAGCGTGCGTGGCTGCGCGCGCAGCCAAGGGCGGTTCGAGCATCTTGCGAAAATCCAGAAGCTCGCTGACCAGTTCCTGCCGCCGCTTTAGCGCATTGGCAAAAGGATTGACCAATGACTCGGCCGATAGTTCGCGAACGATTGTCCCTGCGCCTTGACGCGGTTCAACCAACCCCATCAGTTCCAAGCTTCGAATCGCGTCACGAATGGAACTGCGGCTTACTTGAAGCATCTCTGCCAGTTCGCGTTCCGAGGGCAGTTTGTCACCGGGTTGCAGTTTCTGCAGAATCAAACGTTCGATCTGCTTTGCGACTTCTTCGTAGACCTTGTTTCTTCGGATGACCTCAAAGTCGGATTTCGCCGGTGCTGACATAGTCAACTGGTCCGATAAGTGGACCACGTGAGGAGCAGTATACTCCCGTTGTCAAGCGCACAGCAAATATTTTCTTGTGGCTGAATGAAAAAGGCGAGTGGAGGCTGGTCGGAATCAACGCCTGCGCGAAGCGCAAGTCAAGTAAGGATGGTCTGAGCGAAGAGTAACACCAACGCGAACCAGAAGAGTAAAACCAAGACGCCGGGAGAATGGGGTCCAGTGGGCAAGCAAGCGACTGCAGACACGGGCGCCAATTTTTTCAGGAATGTCAGGGACCCTTCCGGCCCGAACGGCGCAGGAAACTTTTCCTTGACAAGCTTGATTTCGATGTGATAAACCGGGCGGTCACAAAAAGTGGTCCGCTTTTCATACCGGAAGGCACTTATTTGCACCTCTGTAAAATCTTTCGGTTCGTGGCCCGAACGAACAAGGCAGCGCGCGTCCCGCGCGTTCCATGCCTTGAGGACAGGCCGTTTCGCAAATTATCCCGGGAGAGGAAACACATGCGCGCGCTAACAACGGTTTTCGTGCTTCTGGTAGTTTTTATGGTGCCCGGTTCGCTCGCCCACGCTCAAGGCACGGAACCCGCGAGCAAGACTGACGGATCGGTTTCCGTAGCCGCAACGAAGGAAGAGGTCAACCAGTTGCGGAGCGAGGTCGCCGCCCAGCGCAAGACCATCGAGGAACTGAAGGCTTTGGTCGAGAAGTTGGCTGCGGGGAAGGTAACCGACAACAGCTCGGCCCAGATTCGGCCCGTGGCTGACGCTGCTTCGGGAGAACCCAATTCGCAGACGCTTAGCGCTGCCGGCGGCGGTGCTGTTCGTCTGATGCCCGCGGTTCTCGTGCAGCCGAACCCTGTGGTCGAGGCGGCGCTCGTGGATCAGGCTCAACCTGCTCCGAAGAAAGATGCCCCGGTGACGGCAGGATGGAACGGTGAGCACTTTTTCATCAGGAGTGCGGACGGACAGTTCAGCATCAGCCCCTATGGCTATGTGGACACTGATTACCGCGCTTACAATGGCGACGGCGCACCCCCCGCCACCTTTGTTTTGCGCCGCGCCCGCTTTGGCTTTCAAGGCAACTACGGTTCCCACTTCGATTTTGCGCTGCTTACCGACGCTTCTGCCACTGCGGGCTCGATCGTGCGTGACGTTTACCTCAACGTAAGAATCCGGCGTGAGTTCCAATTCCAGGTTGGCCAGTTCAAGACGCCGTTCGCTCAAGAAGCCGGAACCGGCGCTACCAACCTGGACTTCGTCGAACGCGGATTTCAGTCGATGTTGTACCCGTCGGCGGCCTCCGCGTTCCGCAGCCCCGGCGTTGCTTTTCACGGCGATATTGACGGTGGTGTCATGCAGTATTGGGTTGGCGCGTTCAACGGCAAGGGATACGCCCAGCTCAACACCACCAATCAGCCCGAAGTGATTGGCCGGCTTCGCTTCTATCTGTGGCGCAAATCCAAGAACGAGTGGCTCAAGGGACTTGCCTTTGGCGGATCCGCGGATCGAGGCCGCTCCCGCGGTCTTTCCGGGGATCAAAGCTTTAACGGCACCCTGCCCGGCGGAGTTTACGACTTCTTCCCGCGGTTCGCCATTAACGGACCCATCCAGCGCTACAACGGTGAATTCACCTACATCAAATCGGCGTTCGCTCTGCGCGGTGAATTCGATCAACTCAATATGTCTCGCAACAACGTCGGCTCCGAACAGGTGGGAGGGCTTGGCTTCCTGAGTTATCCATCCATCATAGCCAAGGCCTGGAACATCAGCGCGACCTATCTGCTCACGGGCGAAAAACAGCCGGAAAACGGCACCCCCCGGGTCCATCGTCCGACGTTTGGTCCCGACACTCCAGGCGGCCAGGGACGGGGATGGGGCGCGTGGGGTGTCGGTGTTCGATTCATGGGCATCCATGCCAACGAACCTGGCGCGAACCTCTTGAACTATTACACGCCCGGGTTTGTGCCCACGTTTAATTACCACACCGACGAGATCACCATGGGGCTCACCTGGTATCCCAATTATTGGGTCAAGTACCAGTTCAATCTGGCGATTGATCAGCTGAAGGATCCCAGCACAATCGGCGCGGTGCCGCAGAATTACTACACACTCTTGCAACAGTTGCAGTTCAGATTCTAGGGGTGGTCCGCGCGGATATCCGACGCGGATATCGGCAAATGAGCGCAGTAGTTAATCAGTGAATCGATGCCAGGGCTGGCCGCAGGCTGGTCCTGAAGGGAAACCGCAGGAGGGAATTCGAATGAGACCGACCATTTTTGTTACTGTTCTTCTCACCGCGCTGTTTGTGATCCTGACTGGCTGCGGCACAACGCCGAATTGCCCAACTTGCGGCACGACGATCAACGGCAGCTACGCCGTCATCAACGTCATTCCCGTGCCCGAGCACAATGCCACCGGCGAGCCGGGCGGTCCATTCAACTCCTTCGACATTAGTACGATCGCCCCGAACCCGACGGGTACGGGAGGGCCTTATTTGGATTATATTTCCGACCGTATCGGCATTGCCATGCAGGTGATCGACACGTCCCAGGATCTCGCCGTGTTTTCAATTCAAGGCTCCAATGCGGTCTCCGACGCGGGAAACGGCGCCAGCCCATGCGATCCCAGCATTCCACCGATCGTCTCAGTGTTCGGCAATTTCACCCGGTTCGGTTGCAGGAACGCACCCTTTCATCTCGGTTCAGGCTTTGGTGCCAACGGTAATTTTGGCGGATTTCCGGGCGCACAGTGCTGCGCTTCCCGCGCCAATGGTGTGAATCCGATGTCCGGACCAGACGGCAATACCACCACTCTCGATGGCAAGTTCCTCTTTGTCGGCAATGGCAGTTCCAGCGTGGTCGTTTTCGACCTGACCACGATGAAATTAAGCACGAATCCGCCCACTGCGCCCACCGTGATCGCCGATTTTCCCACCGGGGTATCCGCCGACTATGACGGTCCGCTGGGCATCGCTCCCTGTGTTTCTTCCTGGAACGGCGAAGCCGGCTCCGCCGCCGATTGTGGAGATGATCGCGGCGATGAAATGGCCCTGGGCCCTGCCACCGCAGCCGACGGAACCACCCATCAGGTGCTCGCGATCATCAATGGCGATCCCGGACTCCCCTTTGTCACGTTTTTTGACATGACGAACGTCATCGCCAAGAACCCCGCCGACAGCCTGCAGTTGCAGCATTGCTTGCCGATCGATCAGACGACCCCTTACGGTCCTTATGCTGCGCCCTTACAGACGGGTTCCGATCCGAATGATTTTCCCACTTATCCCTCCCAGGGATTCTCACAAACCTGGGTGATACCGCAGGCCGGCGCCGCGTTCAACCCCCCCAGTTGCGTGGTTGGGCAGATCTATTACGACGGAGCAGGAGGTACGGCCTCAGTCGTGGGCGGGGTCGAACAAGGACTGAATGCCGGGGTTCCGGTCGATAACGTTGACGGTACGTTCCCATGCCCCGATCCCTCCAATCCGCAGGTCTTCAGTGGCGTTTCCGGGTCGGCAGCCGCTTCTTTGGTTCCTGGAATCGGCGTTACTCCTTCGGGGACGCCGTACACGATCCCCTGCCATCACGGTCCCCTGGTCAACTACAGCACGGGAGCATTTTGTAGCCAAACTGCGCCTTCCTCCAGTTGCGCTGGAGCTATAGCGCCCGCCGGGCTGGGAGGGATGGCATGGAATCCCAAGACGGGCCATTTGCTGCTGGCGAATGAGAATTCCATCCCCATCACAAAATTTGGAAGTATCGATGAAATCGATCCGAGGGTAGGGAACAATACCTGCGGGGGACCCTGTGGGCCGGTGGTGGTCAATAGCTTTGTCATGCCCAATTGCATGCCGACCAGTGTCGTTCAGGGTCCGGGCAATAATTTTCTGGTGGGTTGCGCGGACCATGATGGCGAGGCATTTCCACCCAACGAGTACGTGATTGATGGCACTTCAGGGGCAATCCTTGCCGAGATCACCCAAGTGGGCGGCGTGGACGAGACTTGGTACAACCCCAGCGACAACAAATACTATCTCGCGGCGCGCGACATGCTCCCCACAGCGGTCATGGGCGTTATTGATGCTGGCACGAACCTGTGGCTGTACAACATGCCAACCGGATCTAACGCGCACAGCATCTCGGTAGACCCCAGCACCAACCATGCCTTTGTGCCCTTTCAGGCGGGCGGAATCTGTGCGCCATACACTTCCGATGGTTGCGTCGGGGTCGTCGCAGAACAATGAAGATGCGCTCGCGCGGTGATATAGTTGTCTTAAGGCGCGAAGCTGAGAAAGCTTCGCGTCGCGTATCGTGAAGTGATTTATGAAGACTTCTAAGAGCGCGCTGCTTGCTTTCTCGCTTCTGCTGTTGCCTGCCTTGCTGGCCAGCGCCAATGAACCCACGAAGCCAAAACCAACCGACGTCCCTGCCACCGTTATCGCCCACTTGCCTTTGCCGCAGGCGACGGGAAGTCAAATGTTGCTGCAGAAGGAAAAGGGGAGACATTACTTGTACGTTCAACAGGCAGGGAAGCAAGGCTTCATGATCGTGGACGTCACCCAGCCGGAGAAGCCGAGCCTTTTGAAACGGACGGCAGAATCGAATCAGTCGACTGCGGGAAACCTGCAGATGGTTGCCCCCGATGTGGCGATCGCGGAAGCTCCGGAAAAAACGCCGACTACTCTCACTAGCAGCAACCGTCCCACCGAAACCGTGCGCGTGCTCGACTTGAGTGACCCGCGCAATCCAAAAACGCTGGAGACGTTCTACAACGTCACCAGCCTTCTTCCGGACGGTGGCCACGACTTGATCTACCTCACCAACAACGAAGGCCTCTGGATTCTTCGCTACAATCGCCCGTTCCGACTGGAGCCAGCCAGGAAAAAGCCACCCTGTGACTCTGAATCCGAGATCATGGCCATGCCGCCGGACTGCGACTAAGGCCCCATCGGAACCAAAGCGAACCTTTGCAAAAACTTACTGCTGAGAGGCTCAGCGCACCGAGCACTCCTTCTCGAGGGTCTTGATCGAAGTGATGGTCAACGTCACCGAGGAGGGAGCGCCCACCCTTGTCATAGCGTCGGAGCTGGTCATCATCGACGGTGACTCCGTTCCGGTTACTTCCACTCGGTGTCCCAGGTACTTGTGGAGCCTTATCTTGCCAGTCGCCTGAAGCTCGTAAGTCATGCCTGGGTCCTGTTTGGTCAGTATGTAATCTCCGCTAAATCTGCTGACGCAGCCTTGTATGGTTTCCTGTCCTTTGGAAGCTTTCGAGTTCTGCTGGCTCGTGTTGCTGGGATTGGCGTTTTGCGCCAGGAGAAAGCTGCTCGAAAGCAGCAAAGCAAACCACAACTTCTTCATAGAGATACCTCCTCTCACACAGCAGTGAGATGGCGACGCTATGGCGACGGTTGCACTTAATTTGTGGGACAGAAAGAGGACTACTTAACGCGAGTTTCCTGATAGTGCAGTTCTTTCCATTGCCCAGCGCGCTTCACCCAGAGTTCACTGATGTACACCCGTGAGTAGCGTATTTGCGCCTTGGGCGGAAACTGAATGGTGCTTTCGTAAATGACCAAGGCGGCATCCGGCCCTAGCGGAATCAGCTTGTATCCCCACAGCGTATAGTTGGCGACATTTTGCTCTACCAGATCGTTTACAGCTTGAATCTTGTTCCGCTCGCCCCGGCCATCGACTTCGACCCCCTGATAGTCATCCGCTAACAATTCGGCGTAACTTTTCTTGTCCTTGTTCTTCAGCGCTTCCCATTCGGTTTTGATCTTAGCTTCGAACATATCCTTCAGCCTCGAGTCGGCGGAGACGCTGCTAGATGGCCGGCTCTCATCAGTCTTAGCTGGCACGGTGGGTTTTTGCGCCAGAGTCAGACAAGCCAGCCCCGCGACGCAAACGAAGACAGAGCAAACTCTCATGATTCCTCCGAAGCGAAATGCAGCGATTCTTATCAGGTGCGCGCCAGCTCCAGCGCAACTGAACCCTATTGCAGATCTTTGACTTTCTTTTTCAATGCTGCGAGCAGTGGCGGAGGCAGTGCGGCATAGCCTTCCTGAACCGCAAATTGCTGGCCATCCGTGTACATCCAATCTAAGAAGTCGCTTAGCGCGGCGGCACGAGCGGGTTCAGACGATAGAGTTCGCAGGTAAATCCAGGAGAAACTGGTAATGGGAAAAGCATCAGCTCCGGGTGTGTTGATCAGCGAGGCGGAGAAGCCCTTCCAGCCTGGCGCCTCGGCCGCCTGGCATGCTGCGCTCATGCTCTCGGGGGAAGCTTTCACGAACTTACCGGCGCGATTCTGCACTGCGGCTTGGGGAATACTATTTTTCACCGCATATTGATACTCCACGTAGCCAATGGAGCCGGGGCTGTTTTTCACCTTGTCTGCCATATCGGAACTGCGTTCTGCCCACACCCCAACCGGCCACTTGGGTGAAGGGGTGACTCCAATTTGGTTCCGAAACTTGGAACTCACCTTGGAAAGAAAGTCAGTGAAAACGTAGTTGGATCCCTTTCCTGCGGGGCGGTTGACCACTTGGATCGGAAGATTCGGCAAAGTGATCCCGGGATTGAGCTTCACGATTTGTGGCGCATTCCACGTCTTCACATCGCCGAGGTAGATCCCGGCCAGCACTTCTCCCGAAAGCCGAAGCTCCTGGTTGATCTCGGGAAGATTGTAGATGGGAACGATCCCGATGATCACCACCGGTAATTCGATCAAGCTGCCTTCTTTCCGCTCCTTATCTGTCAGCTGAGCCTCCCCGGCAGCAAAGTCGCCCGCGCCATGTGAGATCTGCTTGATCCCTTCGCTGGTGCCGACCGGTAGGTATCGCATCTTCAGGTTGGGGTTGCGCTTGTACTCCTGTGTCCACCGGGTGTAAAGAGGCGCCGGGACGGTCGATCCCGACCCCACCAGGACAACCGCGTTTTGGGCATGGGCAGGAGCGCTGCCCAGCCCGAGAGCAAGAAGGGACAACAGCCAGATATGCGACAGCAAACAGCGGCTATAACCTCGCCGCGCAATGCTCACCGCCGAAAATCTTGCGGATACCTTCATCGTGGTCCTCCTGAATTGTGGCCGGACTGTCAAACGCAACCATCGTCCTGACCACCGCCCTACTGCAATTAGCCGATGACTGTAAGTTACCACTGCTTTGAATGAACCGAACTGTCGTGTAACGAATAGCGGTGTTGTCAGACTAGGAACGGCCATCGCTCCCAATCTAAGCAAGCGAGCATTCACGGAAAGTGGGCCTTTTACGACTACACACTTGCCCAGCAGCATCAGCGTCACATCGCGTTCGCCCGCTACCCACAGAAGAAGTGTAGGCTGGAAGACGCTCGACGAAACCAGCGCGTAACCTGCCTTGCAAAACGTAGTCTCAATTCATCTGCCGCGCGGTTAATCCACGTGCTCGCCCATCTCGAACCCTTCTTCGGCTGCGGGCAGCACGTCGCGGTCGCCCGCGATCCACACATACAATGTGGGCAGCAGGAAGATGCTCATTATTAGGGCTGCGATGAGGCCGCCGACGATAACGATGGCAAAGGGGCGCTGAGAGTCGGAACCAATCGCGTGCGAAAGAGCGGCCGGCAACAGTCCTAGAGTTGCCACCAGCATCGTCATCATAATGGGCCGCAGTCTCAACACAGCGCCCTCGACTGCGGCCTCCTCGATCGGATAGCGTCGTGCCCGGAGCTGGTTGATGTATTCCAGCATGATGACTCCGGTTTGCACCGATACGCCGAACAGCGCCAGGAAACCTACGCCGGAGGAAACACTGAAATTAGTGCCTGTGATCAACAGAGCCAGCAGACCGCCAATGGGTGCGATGGCAATGTTCGCGAGAATCAACAGCGCCCACTTGACGGATTTGAACATCGTGTAAAGGATAATGAAGATGATGAGGATGGTGATGGGGAGTACGATGAGCAGCCGCGCGTTGGCTCTTTTCTGGCTCGCGTATTCCCCCTCCCACCCGAGGGTGTATCCGGTGGGCAATTTGACCTGTTCGTTCACCTTCTTGATCGCCTCCTCTACCGTGCTGCCGAGGTCGCGACCGCGGACACTATATTTGATGGCAACATAACGGCGATTGCCCTCGCGGTAGACTTCCGAAGCGCCGTCCGTCACCCTGATCTTGCAGAGCTGTGCCAGCGATACTCGTTCCCCAGAGGGCGATAGCAGACGAATGTTCTCGATGGCTTCCCTGGTATTGCGATATTGCGGAAGGTAGCGCAGCGTAAGGTCGTAGCGCGCTTCGCCTTTGAGGACTTGGGTGAGTGCATTCCCTCCTACGGCGGTCTGAATCGCATCCTGGACGTCCGAGACATTGATCTGGTGCCGGGCGGCTTGCTCGCGGTCCACAGTCACGTTCAAGTTGGGTTGGCCGAGTACGCGAAAAACTCCAAGATCCTCAATGCCATTGATTTTGCGCATGATATTGACGATCTCATCGCTCTTCGCCTCGAGAACTTTCAAGTCGTCGCCGTAGATCTTGGTGGCCAGCGCGCCTTTCACTCCACTCACGGCCTCTTCCATATTGTCTTCGATGGGCTGAGAAAAACCCCAGACGGTCCCGGGGATCTTGTCGAGTTCGCGACCCATGGCGGCGATCAATTCGTCTTTGTCCTGATGGAATACGGGCCGCCACTCTTCCTTCGGCTTGAGGTCAACGAAGAACTCGGTATTAAAAAAACCCGTCGTGTCCGTCCCGTCATCGGGGCGCCCCACCTGGCTCGTACATCGCGGAACCTCGGGAAAGGAGCAAAGAACGACTCGGGCCTGGTTTGCGACCCTGATACCCTCGTCCGGCCCGGTGCTGGGCGCAAGTGTGCCCCGCACCCAGAGCGCGCCTTCATCGAGGTGGGGCAGAAATTCAGAACCGATGACGCCGCTGAAAGCAAGATAGTTCCCCACCGCCACCAGGAGCACGCACACACCGACGGTGACCGCACGGTGACGAATGGCCCACCGAACCGCGGTGCGATAGCGCTCAATCAGGAATTGCATGACTGGGTTGCGCCATTCCTGCGCTCCCTTCGCGAAAGCGAAACTGGCCAGCACGGGCGCGATCAAGATCGAGAAGAGCAAGGCGCCAAGCAGCGCAAAGGCCACGGTCCAGGCCATGGGATGAAACAGCCGGCCTTCGACACGCTGCAGTGTGAAGATAGGCAAATAAGCGGTAATGATGATGGCGATGGCATAAAACACCGGACGCTGAACTTCGTGCGAGGCCTCGCTGATTCGCTCGGCTGGTGTTTTGGAATCTTCGTTCTTGCGGCTTAAATGGCGCACGATGTTTTCGATCATCACCACCGCGCCATCGACCACCATGCCAAAGTCCAAGGCGCCGAGAGACAAAAGGTTAGCGGGAATCTGCCTCAAGTCCAAACAAATGGAGGCAAACAACAACGAAAACGGAATCGTTGCCGCAACGATCAGTGCGCCCCGGACATTGCCGAGGAATAGAAAAAGGACGATCGATACGAGGATCATTCCCTCCGTGAGGTTGTGCAGCACCGTGTGGCTGGTGAAGTGAACCAGATCGCTGCGATCGATAAAGGGAACAACCTTCACGCCTGGAGGCAAAATATGATTGTTTAGTTCCTGCACTTTGTCGTGGATGCCTTGCAGGGCCGTCTCTGCCGTTGCGCCTTTGCGAAGGAGCACGATTCCCGACACGACATCGTCGTTATCGACGATCTTTCCGTCCTCGCGATGAATGGCTTTGGCAAACTGGCCGAGCCGAATCTTTGGACCTTGCGAAACGACCGCGATGTCCTTCACCCGGAGGGGTGTGCCGTTCTTGGTCATGATGACTGTGCGTTCGATGTCCTGGGTACGGTCGACCAATCCGACCGAATTGACGTTGATCTGCTGCAGGCCTTCTTGTATGAAGCTTCCACCTGCGTTGACGTTATTGTTCGTGAGTTGTTGTTCGACCTGGGCCAGGCTCAGGCCGTACGCGACCAGTTTGTTTGGGTCCACGCGAACCTGGTATTCGCGGGTAGGGCCGCCGAAGCTCGCGACATCGACAATGTTCGGCACAGCTTTGAAATTCTTTTCGATGACCCAGTCTTCAATCGACTTCAGTTCCATCGGGTCATAGGCTGGATTGGTGCTGTGCAGGGTGAAGAAATAAATCTGGCCGACCGGGCTCCAGTCCGTTCCCATTTGCGGCACCACGTTTGGCGGCAGGGTCACTTGGCTCAGCCGCTCCAGAACCCGTTCCCGGTTCCAGTCGTTGTCCGATTCTTCGTCGAAAATCAGCTTCAGGTCGGAGAGTCCGAAGAGTGAGAACGAACGCAGATGCACTACATGCGGAATGCCGTTCATGACGATTTCAAGTGGAATCGTGATTTGCTGCTCGATTTGCTCCGCCGAAATTCCCGGCCATTGCGTAATGATCTCAACGTAGTTGTCGGCTACGTCAGGATAGGCCTCGATGGGAAGGTCATGGAACGCGACGATGCCCGCGGCAAAAAGCACCAGGGCTAGGCCCAACACAAGCAGGCGGTTGTCGAGAGCAAAATCAACGACGCGGCGGATCATCTATTGCTCCACCTATTGCTCCACCGTGTTTTGCAGTACCAGGGCATTTGAAACTACGCGATCTCCGGGCTTGATCCCGGAATCAACTTCCTGCAGGTTGCCGGGAAGCATGTTTCCCGTGACCACTTCCAGGCGTTTGAAATGCCCCGCGCTCACCGGTGTGTAAACCCACTCGCGATCGTGCAAGTGCAGAATGGCGGTAGCGGGAACTGCAGCCCGGGTTTCAACCTCTTTCCCGTAGAAGGTTGCAGTCACGAACATTCCGACGCGCATCATTCCGGGGTTGGCGACTTCGAGCCGAACCTTCGCCGTGCGGATGTTGGGATCAAGAACCGGCAGAATATTATCGATCCGCCCTTTCAAAACCTTGTTGGGATAGGCGCTCAGGCGGATGTCCGCATACTCACCGATGTGCACGGCGTCGAGATCATTTTCGTAAACGTCACAGATGATCCAGACATAGGACAAATCAGAAATGGTGAACGGATTGGGGCCAGAAAGACCCTGGACACCCGCCGCGTTGGTAACCTGTTGGTCCGTGATTACACCCGATATGGGCGCGGTAACGTCGACGATCCCCGAAGGATGGTCCTTGTCCACGCCCAGCAGTCGCAACTGTTCGGCGGCGGTATCCAGATCGACCTTGGCGTCCTGTTCCGTATCTTCGGCTTGTTCGAGAGCGCTCTTGGCGATGGCGCCCTTCTCGTAAAGAATCTGCGCTCGTTCGAGCTGTATACGCGCCAACCGCTCGTCGTTCACGGCCTTCAGATAGAACTGGTACGCGCCAGAGACATCGTTGCTTCGGACCCTCAGCAGCAACTGGCCTTTCTTCACCACATCGCCAAGCCTCGCCTTGATCTCTACAACTCGTCCTGAGGCTAAAGAGATCACCGGCACTGCGCGCGCTATGTCGGGCTGCACCACGCCCGTGACATTCAGGGCGGGCGCCGCTTTATGCTCAACTGCCGTCACCAATGGAAACAGATCGGGGTGGTCCACTTTGAAGTTGTTGGCATCCAAGTCAGGCTCGACCGTAGCTGGAGGCGGGGCCTCCGCCTTCGGGTCAGCTTTAGTTTCGCCGCAGCCGGCGAGGGACAGAGCAACCGCAAGGAAAAAGATGCCCGCGAGCAGCGAAAAGACGGGTGGAATCGCCCTGCCGCGATAAATCGTGTGTGTCATTGGATTACCTCCCGGCCTACGGCCATATTCACCTGGGCTGCGGCCGTCAGGTATGAGCCAACCAGGTTCACGTAATTCAATTGCACGCTGCGGTAGTCCGCCTGTGCGTTCAGGTAATCCAGCAACGAGCTCCCGCCGTGTTGATAGGAAAAGAAAATCGTGTCCCGCACCCGGACAGACATTTGCAGGTACTTGGCTTTGTAAGGGCGCAGCAGAACCAGATCGCTTTCGAGCGTGGCATAGCTGGAATCTACGTCGCTGAGCACCTGTGCCTCGGCCGCATCGCGCAATCTTTCATTGCGGGTGATATCGAGCTGCGTGCGCAGCTTCTCTCCCTGGTTGCGGTCGAAAATACGCAGAGGGATGCTGACACTGACGCCGACCGTATTTATGGCAAAGGGATTATTGGTGGATGAGTTGTGCGTATACCAGGCGCTCAGGGTCGGATCGGTTGAGCCGTTGGCCACCGCGAGCTTGTGGTCGGTTTGGGCCTTGTCCACGGCTTCGACCGCTCCCTTCAAGTCCGGCCGCGTGTCCATAGCGATCTTCCGGAACTCATCGCGGGACAGGAGTTGGTCGCTGAAATCGTAGGGCCCGGTTACGTCAAACTGATCGAGGGGCATTCGGGAATTGAGAAGCGTCAGGAGTTGAATCTTGGCGGTTTCCAGGCTCTCCTCGGCGGCTTGCAAATCCGATTCATACTGCACGCGCTGCAGCTCCAACCGGTCGAGATCGATTTGCGCAATATCGCCGGCATTGAAGCGAGTTCTACTGATATCGAGTACGTGGTCGTAGTAGGCAAGGTTGTCTTTGGCCAACTGGAGCACGGTTTTCGCCTGCAGCATTGAGACAAATGCGCCGCGCAAGCTGAAGAGCAGAGTTCTCTCCAAGTCGGCATGACTCGACTCGGCGATCAGAGTCCCCTTTTTTGCGCTCTCCAGGCGTAACTCTCGCTTGTGCCGCCGTTCGTGCAGATAGCTGATACTGGGCGACTCAAAAGTCCCAGCGAACGGCCGCCAGACTCCGTCGTGGGGAGCGATTTGGGTCCCGTCAGCCAGCAGACCGAATTGCGGATTGGGGCGCAGAAACGCGGTAATCTCCTGTGCCCTTGATTCGTCGATGCTTAGCTTGTCCGCCAGCAAGGTGGGGTTGTTCTGCTCAAAACGATCTTTAACGTTCTCCCAGGTCCAGCTTAGGGCTGGTGGCGCGGCCGGCGGCTGGGCTGGCTGCTGCGCGGGCGAAACCGCGGCGGTTCCTAGCGTTAGAACCAGGAGAAGCCAGTAATGTCGCTGGACTTTTCTGCGCATACAGTAACTCCGTCAGAAGCTCTCGGATTTTCCGAAGGCTTGATTGACATCTCGACTACTGTCTCCGTGGAGCGTCCGCCTCCAATTGACGGGGCTCTCATGAGTATGTGGGTTCCCTCGTAAAAACGAGGGAAATCGCCGTCAATTTTTCAAATGCAACGAATCGGAGATACGGCGAGTTACGCGAGGCGGGAACAAGGAGGAGCGCGGCTGGCATGGAGAATTGACGGCGCCACCGGTACGGAAACCGGCCGCGTGAAAAGTTCCTGCCATCCCTCGCTGCTGAGTCCGGGCGAGGTCGTGTTTGCGATAACGGCGGGCAGATTTTGCCAGCGGCCGTGCCAGGCAGATGCCTTGTCCCCCGCTGCCTGGCAGACGCCGCGCTTGCCGGGCGAGGACTCTTCCATATCGGCACGCATGGCGTGCAGGTCGTCGGTAGCTGAGATTACGGGGAACAGCAGAACCACTGCGCAGCCAAGAGCGCTGAGGAACATGAGCGGGCGCGCCGCCGGACTTCTTGCTGGACCTCTTGCTGAACTATCCGAACGGGTCGAAGAAGTCCGACGCCGCCACAGCAGGTAGGCGGGCACCAGCAGAGAAAGCCAACAGAGATTAAGAAAAAGCTCCATTCGAAATGCCCAGATCTTTTGCCGGGAACATCATACTGAACTGGTGCCACTACCTCCAGCAAATCAGGATAGCACAGGGACCGAAAGTAACTCGCTACCTGGCGGGGCAAAAGCCGCGAGGCGGCGTGTCCGCAGGACCCTTGTCACGCAAGTCGCCATTCGTTTTGAGGTCACTTGCCGACAAATGGATGCACTCGCATTCGCGATTCCGTTAATTCTTTAACGTCCAGCTCTGCGTCGTGGTTCGTATCCAACCGTTCGAACCCCGCTTCCATGAACTTCATCCATTCTTGCTTGGAGACCTTGCCGGTTCAGTGCTCGTGTTCATGGCGAGAATGTCCATGAAGGTGAGGATGTGAGTGCACGACGCCGCCGTGGGAATGGCGATGGGCGTGAATGAGGTTTGCCCTCAGAAGCAAGTCAGTGTTTGAGAGAATCTCCGATGGAGTCCCCTCGGCAATTACGGTGCCTGCCTCAAGCACGAAAACGCGATCCGCAATGTCTTCGACAATCTCCAACTGATGAGTCGCAGTGATCACGGTCCTCGCCGTGCCTTTCCACTGTTGAATGAGGTCTACGACCTGGCTCTGGCTCTTCGGATCAAGGGTCGCGGTTGGCTCATCGAGCAGCAGGACTTCGGGGTCGAGAACCAGGACGGAAGCCAAGGCAACCCGTTTTTTCTCGCCTCCTGAGAGCCGGTAAGGCGGGCGATCCTTCAGGTGCGAAATTGACATGAATTCGAGCGTCTCATTCACTCGCCGTATCACGTCTTCCTTGCTCCATTGCATTTGCAAAGGACCGTAGGCGATCTCGTCGAATACGGTGGGATTGAACAGTTGGACATCTGGATTCGGAAACACAAGAGCGACGCGTCGGCGGAAATTCAGCGCGAATTCCTCTTGCTGAAGGTGCTTTTCGGTGAGCGCCTCGCCCTTGAATGTGACCGTACCAGACGACGGAAAATAGAGGGCGTCCAGAATTCGCAACAGCGTGGACTTGCCGGAGCCATTGGCGCCAAGCAGCGCAACCCGATCGCCTTCTCCGATGTGGAGAGTGAGTCCACGGATCGCCGGGATCGCTTCGTAAGAGAAGCTGATGTTTTGCACTTCGAAAGTCGACGCCAATTCCCGCTTACCTCCCCATCCACACAGCCAAGCAGCCAGTAAAGAGGAAGGCAGTCAGGCCGACGTAATCGCGCGGTTTCAAGCGGAAGTCGGTCAAGAGTCGGACGTCTCCCCGAAAGCCCCGGGACAACATGGCTAGGTACACCTCTTGGCTGAGTTCGATGCTCTTGCTCAGTAACACTCCGGCGGTTCGAGCCGTCGTTTTGCGCCGCTCAGAACCGCTCAGTACACCGACAGTTCGGCTCCTCCTCGACTCGAACATCTGGTTCGCAGTTTCGATCAGCAAGAACACATAGCGGTGTGTCATGGCCAGCATAGTGACGATCTCGGCAGGAAGGTGCAGCGAACGGAGCGCCTTCAAGATCTGAGTCCAAGAGGTCGAAAGCACCAGCACTGTGGTTAGTGTAGCCGCCGTTTCCACCCGCAGCACCAGCAACACCGCCGTGCGCATCCCTTGGACGGAGATGGAAAGGTGCAGAGCTGGTGCCGTGAAAAGCGGCTCTCCGGGAGTAATAAATAAGGCGGGCAGGGCAATCACAGCCGTGAAGCCTAGAACCACAAGCCAGACGCGTTTCGCGAGTGACGCAAGGCTGACTCGGGCTGCAAACGCGATTGCAATCGCGACCAGCAAAATGGCTGCAATGGCCTCAAGCCGTCGACAGATGACCACCGAGACAACGAGAGTAAGGATTCCGATGACCCGGACGCGAGGATCAAGTTGCTGCAGCAGACCCGGTTGGCTTGCGGCATGTTCCGATTGCAAGGCCTTCGACACCGCTCGGGTGAAGCCTTGAATCGTCGATTCGAGAAAAGAATGTCGGTTCATGACCGCAGGCTCCCCCGTTGCCATTTTCTGCCAAGCGCTCTCGCGAGCAGGGAAGCCAAAACAAGGAAGCCCACCCCAAACATTGCCGAGAGCAAATATCCAAACGCCGGATTTCTGATAAACCTCGGCGCATAGCCGGGGAACGGCGCCGTCCACAGGTTCGACAACTTTTCGATCCCGACAGGCACGGAAGACGGAGGCGCGTGGTTCCCCGATGCGGCTGCGATCTGTTCCCGCGTGTGAGGATTCATCAAGTCAGCAGAAGACCATTCACCCCAGGCAGTTCCTGCCGCTAAGATGCCGAGAGGCGTGAACAACATGAGAAGTGCCACCGCCCACCAGAGTCGTCCTCGTGAAGGTTCAGGGCTCGCGCCCGGGATTATCGTACCGGGGATAATCGTACCTGGCGGCGGGACCAACCCGCTTACTCCTCGAAGCAGACCCAAATCAGCTCGCTGGAGATAGGACACCATTCCCGCCGATATCACCGCTTCAGCCAGCCCTGCAAACGTCAGATGTCCGATCATCATTGCCGGAATAGCCACATGCAACGGATAGGGCGCGTAGAGCGGCGTGCCGCTGGCGTCATGAAAAAGCATGGGCTGAATGCCAAGCTCAACAGCTGTAACCAAGGCTGAGGCGTTGATGGCAACATACCCAGCAACTGCTGCCGCTAGTACTCTCTGGCGGGATCTTAGATTCGAGTTCGCGGCAATCGTCCGGTAAACAACGTAGGCCGTGAAGGATCCAACGATCGCCATGTTGAAGCAATTCGCTCCCAGCGTGGTGATTCCTCCGTCGCCGAAGAATAATGCTTGGATGGCCAGAGCGATCGAAATGGCAAGAATTGAACCCCAAGGGCCGAGCACGATAGCGGCGACGCCAACCCCAACAGCATGGCCGGTTGTTCCGCCCGGCAGTGGCACATTGAACATCATTACAACAAAAGAGAATGCCGCGAACACCGAGATCAGCGGGATTGCGCGCGTGGCAAGAAGCTGCTTGATGCGCTTCAGGGACGCATACCAGCCCGAAGCTGCGAATAGATAGAGGGTCGCGCAGGTCGACGGGCTGAGGTAACCATCAGGAATGTGCATGATCTCGTCAATTTCTACCGGGTTTTCCTCTCCCAACGCAAGGTGATTCCAGCTAGATCATGTTAACTGGCGACGCGAGTCACGGCAGTGTCGATTGGTTTTGACAGAGTGTGCTGCATCGGATGCAAAGCAAACGGCAATATTGCCGCAGTAATTGTTGCAGCGGTTCCCCTGGTGAGCAGAGCCTAAAGCCCGGGACTCTGCCTGGCTATAGTTAGATGTCGGTCCTCTGCTCAGCATGCCGGATGAGAAACCAGCAGGGAGGATCGCCGAGGTGTGGGAAAAGGCTGTACACGCATGTTTTTTGCACTGGTGGATCAAAAATAATCTCGGCCTTCCCGTCTTTGTGCGCCACCTCGTAGTAGTGTTCGACCGTTACGCTGCCAAAGGGCTGACGCTTCGTGGCCAGACGGTATCGAAACACGCAATAGTCCGTAGCATACGCTATTCCCAGCAGGCCCACCCCAGCTAAGAACGATCGCAGAGCGACGCGCCGGAGCCATGCGCCGGATTTGTTGCCTTCGACCGCGTTCACGGCCTGAATTATAACCGCGCGCGAGCCGGCCCGGAGACCGAAGTGTTGACAATTCTTCACAAAAGTCACCCCGATTTACTCTCCCGCACGTCAAAAGTGTGTTGGAATATAAGTGATAAGATGCACCAGAAAGGTCCGGGAGAGAACTGTACCTACCGCTGCGTCTTTCCCCGGAAAGTGTGTCTCAGCTTCGGCATCGAGGCCGGGAAGCTTCAACTTCCATCAGAGGACTGTCCCTCATCGATTTGAGGAGTGCAAGTGACGGAACCAGTAACAGGCGCAGGTGTTTCGAAGAAATCCGAGCAGCCCCCAACCGAGAGTTTAACCACTCACAAGAGCCGCTGGTGGATCTGGCTGATCGTTGTGGTTGTGATCCTTGTCATTGTGGCTATCTGGCAACGCCGCGGTTCCTCCGACGCGAAAGCCAGCGGTGACGCGGCCACCCGCCCCGTTTTGGTGTCTACGGCGACGGCACACCAAGGCGACATCGGGATTTACTTGAATGCCTTGGGCACGGTGACGCCCGTTTATACGGACATGGTGACCAGCCGGGTGCAAGGCGAGATTACGCACGTCTACTATCACGAAGGGCAAATGGTTCGGAAGGGCGACCCCCTCATCGAAATCGATCCGCGCCCTTACCAGGCGGCATTAACGCAAGTCGAGGGACAATTGGCGCACGATCAGGCAGTCTTGAAGGAAGCCAAGATCGATTTGGAACGCTATAAGCAAGCCTTAGATCGCAATGCCATCGCCAAGCAGCAATATGATGATCAAGAGCAGGTCGTGCTGCAAGACGAAGGCACGGTGAAAAACGACGAAGGCCAGTTGGCGAATGCCAAGGTCAATCTGGTATATACGCATATCACCGCACCCATAGACGGGCGCGTGGGACTGCGGCTGGTCGATCCCGGAAATATCGTGCAGGCCAATAGCACCACCGTCCTGGTGGTAATCACGCAGCTTCAGCCCATCACGGTTATTTTCAGCATCGCGGAAGATCAGCTACCCCAGATCCAGCAGCAATTGCGCAAAGGAAAAAAACTGACGGTGGATGCTTTTGACCGTGCGGGGAGCGTGAAACTTGCATCCGGCACACTGCTGACTCTCGATAATGTGATCGACCCGACCACGGGAACCCTGAAACTCAAAGCCATCTTTGACAACAAAGACAAGGCTCTTTTCGCGAGCCAGTTCGTGAACGTCAAACTGCTCGTCGACACGCAACACAATATGACTTTGATTCCTACTCCGGCGATTCAGCGCAACGCCCAAGGCGCTTATGTCTACGTGATTAAGAATGACCAGACCGCCTCCATGCGGACGATTACAGCCGGCACTACCGACGGGTCGGTGACCGCCGTGCAGGGAGTTGAACCCCAGGAGGTGGTTGCTGTGAATGGATTCGATAAGCTTCTGGATGGCGCGAAAGTTACCATTCGCACGCCTGCCAAAGGCAGCGTCGGAGCCTCTGGGCAGCAGCCTCAAACCGGCCAGAATAGCGACAACCAACCCGCTCCGTCTGGAACCCGAAGTGGTGACTCGTCCGGAGGCAAAAACGGAGCTTCGCCGCGGTGAGTCCCTCTCGTCCATTTATTTTACGGCCGGTAGCGACGTCGCTCTTGATGGCGGCCATCTTGCTCGCTGGCTTCGTCGCCTATCTCCAACTGCCCGTCTCCGCGCTGCCGGAGGTCGACTATCCCACGATTCAGGTGGTTACGTTTTACCCCGGCGCCAGTCCCGACGTGATGGCCTCGGCCGTAACCGCGCCGCTGGAGCGCCAGTTCGGTCAGGTCCCCGGCCTCAATCAGATGACTTCCACGAGTTCCGACGGGAGCTCGATCATTGTTTTGCAGTTTTCACTCGAACTGAACATCGACGTCGCTGAACAGGAAGTACAAGCGGCCATCAATGCAGCTCAAACCTATCTGCCTTCCGATCTGCCGGTCCCGCCAATCTATAGCAAAACGAATCCAGCGGACACGCCGATTCTCACCCTGGCGCTTTCTTCCAAATCGATTCCTCTATCGCAGGTGGAAGATCTCGCAGACACCCGCTTCGCGCAAAAAATCTCTCAACTCCCCGGCGTGGGACTGGTCAGCATCAGCGGCGGTCAAAAGCCGGCCGTCCGAGTACGCGTGAATCCCACGGCGCTTTCTTCCTACGGCATCAACCTGGAGGATGTACGTACAGCCCTGCAGCAGACCAGCCTTGACCAGGCGATCGGCAACTTCGACGGCCCGCAACAGGACTACCAGATTCAAGCGAACGACCAACTGCTCAGCGCCTCCGATTTCGCGCAAGTCATCATTGCCTACCATAACGGGTCGCCCGTAAAACTGTCGGATGTGGCTACGGTCGAAAATGACGTGGAAAACAATCGCCAGGCGGCATGGATGAACGAAACTCCCGCGGTCATCGTCAACATTCAACGCCAGCCTGGTGCGAACATCATTCAGGTGGTCGACCGCATTAAGAAACTGCTTCCCCTGCTCAAGAGCAATCTCCCCGCTGCCATTCAGGTGGATGAACTAACCGACCGCACGACTACCATCAGGGCTTCCGTCAAGGACGTCGAGTTTGAACTCATGCTCACCGTGGCGCTCGTCGTCATGGTCATTTTTCTGTTCTTGCGTAATCTTTCCGCTACCACCATCCCTAGCGTTGCCGTTCCTCTCTCCATCGTGGGCACGTTCGGCGTGATGTATCTTGCCGGCTTCAGCTTAAACAACCTCACGCTCATGGCCCTTACGATTTCCACTGGCTTCGTCGTCGATGATGCCATCGTCATGATCGAGAACATCATCCGGTTCATCGAAGAGGGAGATCCGCCCCTCGAAGCGGCCCTCAAAGGCTCGGAGCAGATCGGTTTCACCATCGTATCGCTTACCATCTCCCTGATTGCGGTATTGATTCCTCTGCTCTTCATGGGCGACATCGTCGGCCGGCTTTTCCGCGAGTTCGCCATCACCTTGAGCGTCACTATCCTCGTCTCTGCGGTGGTTTCGCTGACGCTAACGCCCATGATGTGCTCGCGGATATTGAAAAGCACGCACGGGCGAAAACAGAGCCGCTTCTACGTGGCTTCAGAACGCGCCTTCGAACGCATCATTTCCTTCTACGGCAAGACTTTACAGTGGGTATTGAAACGCCAAACCGCTACTCTTCTTGTGGCCGCTGGCACGCTGGTGCTCACGATCTTTCTCTACATCATCGTCCCCAAGGGTTTCTTCCCGGTTCAAGATACAGGAATCATTCAGGGCATTTCGGAAGCAGGGCAGTCCATCTCCTTCCCCGCCATGGCGGAAAAGCAGCAGCAACTCACCCATTTGATCTTGCAGGATCCTGCGGTAGAGAGTCTTTCTTCTTTCATCGGCGTGGACGGCACCAATACAACGTTGAACAGCGGGCGTATCCAAATCAATTTGAAGCCCTTGGAAGAGCGCAAAATCAGCGCCTCGGATGTCATTCGCCGACTCCAGCCAAATCTGGAAAAGATTGATGGCATCACGTTGTACATGCAACCGGTGCAGGACCTCACCGTCGAAGATCGCGTGAGCCGCACGCAATATCAGTACACCCTCGAAGATCCCGATCAGCGCGAACTGAATTTTTGGACGGCCAAGCTCATGGCCAAACTGCAAGCGATTCCGGAGCTTCGCGACCTGGCCACCGATCAGCAGACATCCGGTCTCGCCGCCTCCCTGGTCATCGACCGCGTCACCGCTTCCCGCATGGGCATCACGCCGCAGGCGATCGACCAGATGCTCTACGATGCTTATGGGCAGCGGCAGATTTCCACCCTCTACACGCAGTTGAACCAATACCACATCGTGCTTGAAACGCAACCGGAATTTCAGAAGAATCCCTCGAAATTGCAGGACATCTACGTCCGTTCTGCTTTAGCTCCGACGGCACTCACTACCGCCCCCTCCAGTACCCAGACGATCACCGCGACCACGGCTTCCGGCAATTCTGCCTCCACCGCTCAGCCAAGCCCTGCCGCTTCCCCGAACACCTCTGCCAGTTCTGGTTCTGCCAATCCTGGCGCGGTAACGGCAGCGAATGGTGCCGCCATTCCCCTCAGCGCCATCACTCGGTTCGAAATGAAGAGCAGCCCCCTGTCCGTCAATCACCAGGGACAATTTCCCGTCGTCACCATCTCTTTCAACCTGGCACCCAATGCGTCGCTTGGCGAAGCCACCAAGGCTTTCGAAAAGGCCCAGCGGGAAATTGGCATGCCGCTCAGCGTACAAGGGGCCTTTCAGGGCACCGCCGCTTCCTTTCAAGCTTCCTTGTCGAACGAACCGCTATTGATTCTCGCTGCTCTTGTGACTGTTTATATCGTCCTGGGCGTTCTCTACGAGAGCTACATACACCCCATCACAATTCTGTCGACCCTACCCTCTGCCGGCGTGGGTGCGATTCTGGCCTTGTTGATTTGTGGCCAGGAGCTCAGCGTCGTCGCGCTCATCGGAATCATCCTTCTCATCGGTATCGTCAAAAAGAACGGAATCATGATGATCGACTTCGCCTTGGAGGCGGAGCGCAAAGAGCACAAGAGACCGGAAGACGCTATTTATGAAGCGTGCCTCTTGCGTTTCCGTCCCATCATGATGACCACCATGGCCGCCTTGCTGGCCGGCTTGCCGCTCGCCCTCGGCACCGGAATTGGTTCGGAACTCCGCCGCCCCTTGGGCGTCTCCATGGTGGGCGGCTTGCTCTTGAGTCAGGTTCTTACGCTCTACACGACTCCGGTCATTTACATCTTCTTTGACCGGCTCGCGCATCGTTATTCTTCGCACCGCGCGCCGGAAGGCGGACCTGAGGCTGTCCCCGCGGATTAATGCGGAATTGATACTTATGAGTCTCTCTTCTCCATTTATTAAGCGGCCCGTCGCCACTACCCTCCTGACCGCGGCCATTGCCCTGGCGGGTGCCGTGGCTTTTCGGGAGTTGCCCGTCTCGCCGCTTCCGCAGATCGATTTCCCCACGATTTCGGTTGGCGCCAGTTTGCCGGGAGCCAGTCCGGAGATCATGGCCTCCTCCGTCGCTACTCCCTTGGAGCGCCAGTTCGGGAGAATTGCCGGCATCACGGAAATGACGTCGTCCAGTTTTCTCGGCACCACCAGCGTCACGCTGCAGTTTGATTTGAACCGCAACATTGATGGAGCCGCTCGCGACGTCCAAGCCGCGATCAATGCCGCGCGCAGTTACTTGCCCACCAATCTCCCAGGCAATCCCGTCTATCGCAAGGTCAACCCGGCGGATGCTCCCATCATGATTCTGGCGCTTACCTCAACAGTGTATGACCGCGGCACGCTGTATGACGCGGCCTCCACCATCATGCAGCAGCGTCTTTCTCAGATTCAGGGCGTCGGGCAAGTGACCGTTGGCGGTAGTTCGCTGCCCGGAGTGCGCGTGGACGTGAATCCGACCCAACTCAACAACTATGGTCTCGGCTTGCAGGACGTTGCCGCCACGCTGAGCCGGCAAAATGCCAACAGTCCCAAGGGCCAAGTCACTGATAGCACAACCAGCGCGGACATCATAACCAACGACCAGCTTCTCAAGGCAGTGGACTACATGCCGCTGGTGGTCGGCTACCACAATGGCGCCGCCGTCAAGTTGTCCGATGTCGCGAACGTCCACGACTCCACGGAAGACATACGCGCGGCCGGCTTCGTCAACGGCAAGCCCTCCGTCCTCATCATCATTTTCCGCCAGCCCGGCGCCAACATCATCGATACCGTGGACCGCATCCGTGGAGCGCTTCCGGCACTGAAGGCCTCCATCCCTTCGGCCATCGACACGGAAATCGTGCTCGACCGCACCCTCACCATTCGTGCTTCCGTTCGTGATACCGAGCGCACCCTCATCATCTCGATTGCCCTGGTCATTTTGGTGGTGTTTCTCTTCCTCCGAAACGTCCGCGCCACCTTGATTCCCAGCGTGGCCGTCCCCGTCTCCCTGATCGGAACGTTTGGCGTGATGTACCTCTGTCACTTCAGCATCGACAATCTCTCGCTCATGGCTCTCACCATTTCGACGGGCTTTGTGGTGGACGATGCGATTGTGGTCATCGAAAATATCACCCGCTATCTCGAGCAGGGCATGGCGCCCATGGAAGCGGCGCTCAAGGGCGCTAGCGAAATTGGGTTTACTGTCCTGTCCATCAGTATCTCTCTCGTTGCCGTTTTCATCCCGATTTTGTTGATGGGCGGCATCGTCGGCCGGCTGTTCCGTGAGTTCGCCGTGACCCTCTCGGTGGCCATCCTCGTATCCCTGGTTATTTCTCTAACCACGACACCGATGATGTGTTCTCGCCTGCTGAAGAATCTTCGGGATGAGCGGCACGGCATAGCGTTCCGCGCTAGCGAGCGCGCATTCAATTCGGTCCTGCGCGCCTACGAGCGCAGCTTGGGTTGGGTCCTGGAACACTCCACCCTGACGCTAATCGTTCTTGGCATCACCATCGCGTTCAACTTCTACCTTTTTGCGATCGTCCCCAAAGGATTCTTTCCCCAGCAGGATAACGGCACCGTCTTTGGCGGTATACAGGGCTCACAGGACATTTCTTTCCAGGCCATGCAAAAGTCCACGGCGCACATCGTCAGCATCGCCAAAGCGGACCCAGCCGTGGCCAACGCCATGGCGTTCACCGGCGGCAGGGGTCCCACCAATGGCGGCTTTATCTACCTGGGTCTGAAACCTCGCGCAGAACGCAACGTGAACGCCAGCCAAGTGATTGACCGTGTGCGTCCTAAACTCTTTTCCGTCCCTGGCGCCAACACCTTTCTGCAGGCCGGACAGGATCTCCGTATCGGCGGACGTCTGAGCAGCGCCCAATACCAGTACACGATTCAGAGCGACAATTTACAGGATCTTGTGCAGTGGGGCCCGGTGCTTCTCCAACAAATGCGGAAATTACGGCTCCTCACCGACGTCAATACCGACCAGCAGAACAGCGGTCTTCAGGCGAGGCTTACCTATGACCGCGAGACCGCTTCGAGGCTCGGCATTACCCCACAGATGCTCGACAACTCTCTCTACGAAGCCTTCGGTCAAGCCCAGGTTTCCACCATGTATACCGCCATCAACCAATACCATGTTGTGCTGGAAGTCGAACCGAAGTACTGGCAGTCGCCGGTGAATTTGAACGACGTGTATATCCGGGCTGCGCAAGGGAAAGTCGTGCCGCTCAGCGCCATCGCCCATTACGAGCCGTCCACGGCTCCGCTGGCGGTGAATCACCAGGGCCAGTATCCCTCCGTTACCATTTCCTTCAACCTTGCCCCGGGTGTGGCTCTCAGCGACGCTTCCAGGGCCATCCTCAACATGGAACAGAAAATCGGCATGCCCAGTACGATTACCGGCATGTTTTCGGGCACTCTTCAGGCCTTTCAGTCTTCCCTGGCGACGGAACCTTTTCTCATTATTACCGCTCTCATGGCCGTCTATATCGTCCTGGGCATTCTCTACGAGAGCTACATCCATCCCCTCACGATTATTTCCACCCTTCCATCCGCCGGAGTCGGCGCCGTTCTTGCCCTCATGATCTTTCACAAGGACCTTAGCATTATCGCCGTGATCGGCGTTATTCTGTTGATCGGTATCGTCAAGAAGAACGCCATTCTGATGATCGACTTTGCGCTGGCCGCCGAACGCATCGATGGCAAAAGCCCTCGGGATGCCATTTTTCAGGCTTGCCTCCTGCGCTTTCGTCCCATTCTAATGACCACCATGGCCGCCCTCTTTGGCGCTTTGCCGTTGGCTCTCGGCCGAGGCACGGGTTCGGAACTCCGCAATCCTCTCGGCATCACCATTATCGGCGGCCTGATTCTGAGCCAAATGCTCACGCTCTACACCACGCCGGTCGTTTATCTCTCGTTAGACCGCTTGCGAGTCAAATGGCTGCGCGCTCACGGAAAGCTCGAAGGGCAAAAACATATCGAGTCCTTCGGATGAAAAGTTCTTATGCGCCACGCGAACTGGCCGCGGTCAGAAACGGCCAGAGCCGACATGCTGAAGTAAGGAGTCCGAGACACCGATGAAGGCAACGAACAAAATACGCGCTGCGACCGCCCTTCTCTGCGTCGCACTCCTCCTCCAGGGCTGCGTTGTCGGTCCGAAATACCATCGCCCCCCGGTCGACACACCGGGGACGTTTAAAGAGGTTACTCCCGACGATCTCAAGAAAATGGACGGCTGGAAAGTCGCACAACCCCAGGACAGCGCTCTGCATGGCAAATGGTGGGAAATTTTCGGCGACCCGCAACTGAACGCGCTCGAAGAGCAAGTCAGTATTTCCAATCAAAATGTCGCCTCTGCCTTCGCCAACTTCATGGCGGCGCGTGCCTTGGTGCGGGAGGCTCGCGCGCAATATTTCCCCACTGCTAGCGTCGGCCCAAGCATCATTCACCAGCACCAACCCAGTTCTTCGGGCGTTGCGCCTAGCGCAGTTTCCGGGGCCACCTTCACCGAATACTCTCTACCCTTCGACGCTTCCTGGACGCCCGACCTGTGGGGCCGAGTGCGCAACACCGTGCGCGCCAACGTCGCGAACGCGCAAGCCAGCGCCGCCGACCTCGAGAATACCCGCCTAACCGCTCAAGCGGAACTGGCGGTCGATTACTTCCAGTTGCGCGGGCAGGACGATCTCAAAGTTCTGCTGGATGCGACCGTGAAGGCTTATGCCGAGTCCCTGGATCTGACCAAGGCACTCTATGAAACAGGTATCGACTCCGACGAAGCCGTCGCGCAAGCCGAAACTCAACTGGAAGCCACCCAGGCGCTAGCCACCAACCTTGGCATTCTGCGGGCTCAGTACGAGCATGCGATTGCACTTTTAGTAGGTAAACCTGCGTCTTCCTTCTCGCTCTCCTTCGAGGCCTTGAAAACTCCCCCGCCTGCCATTCCGTTCGGCGTTCCATCGCAACTCTTGGAGCGCCGCCCAGACGTTGCCGCGAACGAGCGCCTCATGGCTCAGGCTAATGCGCAAATCGGCGTTGCCGTAGCCGCCTATTACCCAACGGTGACGCTTAGCGCTTCTTTCGGGCTGGAAAGCACGAAAGCCTCCAGTTGGTTTACCTGGCCCAGCCGGATCTGGTCCGTCGGTCCCTCCATTGCCGAGACGATCTACGATGGCGGCCTGCGTCGCGCCACCGTCGAACAGTATCGCGCGCAGTATGACGAGACGGTTGCCAACTATCGCAACACGGTCCTGACCGCGTTTCAACAAGTCGAGGATAATCTTTCCGGCCTGCGCATTCTTTCCAAGGAAATTCAGGAACAAGACACGGCGGTCGTGTCCGCCGAGCGCAGCCTGAAGTTGGCCACAGACCGGTACCGCCTGGGCATCGACCCCTACCTCAACGTCATTACGGCTGAGACCGCGCTCTTTAGCAACCAGCAGACCGCCGTGACCCTGCGGATCGCGCAAATCGTGGACAGCGTGCAATTGGTTGAGGCACTCGGCGGAGGCTGGGACGCCTCGACGCTTCCTACTCCGCAGCAGATCATTTCGCGACAGGCCCAGTTCTCACCGACCACTGCGGCCGAACCCCCGCAGAACCCGCCACCAGCCTCATCCACTCCCTGAGCAGCCCGGGCGTGAGGCGTTGAACAGAAGAGGTACGCGGAAGCGGAGCAGGAAATCGTGAGAGTCGCGAAGGCGCTGGAGGAGGAGTCGGCGACGGGTCAGTTGGAGCAGGCGGGACGCTAGGCGGGCGGCATGATCAGGATCATGGAGCGAACGGTTGTTCCTTGGAGCTGGAGCTGGAAACCCCCGGAGTAATCAAGGGCATCGCCTTCGTTCTCAAGTAATCGTCTACACTCGCGGCCGCCTTCCGGCCTTCGGCAATCGCCCACACAACCAATGACTGGCCTCGCCGCATATCGCCCGCCGCGAAAACTCCCGGCACGGATGACATATAGTTCTGATCCGTGGCCACGTTGCCGCGCGGATCGAGCTTCACTCCCAGCCGCTCGAGCATGCTCATTCCACTCCGAACCGGCCCCAGAAAGCCCATCGCGATCAGCACGAGATCCGCTTCTATCGTAAATTCAGTGCCCGGAATCGGCTCGAACCTCGGCGGTGGCCCAACCCGCACGGCGTGCAGTTGCTGAACGCGACCCGAATCGGAGCCAGTGAATTTTGTGGTCGCGATGCCCCAGTCGCGCACGCCGCCTTCTTCGTGTGCGCCTTCGCTGCGCAGTTGCATCGGCCAGAGCGGCCATGGCGTCAGGGGCGAGCGCTCCTCTGGAGGCTTCGGCATGATCTCGAACTGGTGCACGGAAAGAGGCTTTTGCCGATGGCAGGTTCCGAGGCAATCGGCGCCGGTATCGCCGCCTCCGACGATGACCACGCGCTTACCCGTGGCCAAAATCTCCGTTTCCGGGTCGATGGTGTCGCCGAAACAACGGCGGTTCTGCTGCGGCAGGTACTCCATCGCGAAATGGATTCCCTTCAACTCGCGTCCCGGCACGTTCAGATCGCGCGGTTGCTCGGCACCGCCCGCGAGCACAATCGCATCGAACTCGCCGAGCAAGTCCTCGACCGCGACATTCTTTCCCACCTCCGCGCCGGTAACGAATTTCACGCCCTCAGCGGACATCTGTTCCAGGCGGCGATCGATGATGTTCTTTTCCATCTTGAAGTGCGGGATGCCATAGACCAGCAAGCCACCGAGGCGATCCGATTTTTCGTAGACCACTACGGAGTGTCCCGCGCGGCACAACTGCTGGGCCGCGGCCAACCCCGCGGGCCCCGAACCGACGATGGCGACTTTCTTCCCAGTGTGGAATTTTGGCGGCTCGGGATGGATCCAGCCTTCCTGAAACCCGCGCTCCACGATATTTTTCTCAATTTGCTTGATCGTGACCGCCGGCTGATTGATCGCCAGCACACAAGACGCTTCGCACGGCGCTGGACAAATCCGGCCGGTAAATTCCGGGAAGTTGTTGGTTGCGTGCAGTTGGCGAACCGCCTCCTTCCAACGCCCGTGATAAACCAGATCGTTCCAATCGGGAATCAGGTTGTTGACAGGACATCCCGTCTGGCAAAAAGGCACGCCACAGTCCATGCATCGCGCACCCTGGGTGCGAAGCTTCTGCTCGGGAAAATCGAGATAGATCTCGAACCAATCGTTGACGCGCTCCGTGACCGGACGTCGCGGGGCAAGCTCGCGCTCGTATTCCAGGAATCCCGTGTCCTTACCCATGTTGCACCTGCTCGGCCGGGGCCGGCACGGCCGGCGGCGGACTCGGGATATAAGGCTGTCGTCGTCGGCTCACTCCGAGGACTCGCTTGTGCTCGTGGGGAAAGACTTTGATAAACCGTGACAGCGCCTCAGACCAGTTGTCGAGAAGCCAAGCCGCACGCGGGCTGCCGGTCAGTGCCAGATGCCGCGTCACCAGATCTTTGACCAGCTTGGTTTCGGCGAGCTGGGCGCTGCCGATCTGGGCATCCTGCGCATCGAGAACCGGCTCAAGGTCAACCGAGCCCAGATTGCAGCGCTTTTCCGTAAAGTCTCCACTCTCGTCAAAAACGTAGGCGACGCCGCCATTCATGCCGGCGGCAAAATTTCTCCCACAGGCCCCGAGCACCAGGACCAACCCCTTCGTCATGTATTCGCAGCCGTGGTCGCCGACTCCCTCGACTACCGCGGTCGCTCCGGAGTTGCGAACCGCAAACCGCTCGCCTGCGACCCCGTTGAAAAATGCTTCGCCGCTGGTGGCGCCGTAGAGCGCGACGTTGCCAATCAGAATATTTTTTTCGGGGGCGAAACTGGACCGTCGTGGCGGATACACCACCAAGCGCCCGCCGGACAGGCCCTTGCCTACGTAATCGTTGGCCTCGCCTTCGAGCGTGAGGGTGACTCCCTTGGCCAGGAACGCGCCCATACTTTGTCCCGCCGATCCATCGAGGTGAATCCGGATCGTATCGTCGGGCAGGCCCGCGGATCCGTAACGGCGGGCAATCGTTCCGCTCAGCATGGTTCCCACGGAGCGATGAACATTGCGCACTGGCAGTTTGATCACAACCGGTGCAAGAGTTTCAAGCGCAGCCTGCGATTGGGCAAGAAGCCTGTGATCCAGTGCCTGCTCCAAGCCATGATCCTGCGCTTGCACGCACCGCCGTGCCACGCGCGCCGGCATGGACGGATCATGGAGAATGGCCGACAAATCCAGGCCTCTCCCCTTCCAGTGATTCACCGCCGGCTGCACGTCGAGCATGTCGACGCGCCCGATCATATCGTCCATGCGGCGGAAGCCCATCTCTGCCATGTACTGCCGCACCTGCTCCGCCAGAAAGAAGAAGAAGTTGATGACGTGCTCGGGCTGCCCTTGAAATCGCTTGCGCAGCACGGGATCCTGCGTGGCGATGCCCACTGAGCAAGTATTGAGATGGCACTTGCGCATCATGACGCAGCCCATCGCAATCAGCGGCGTGGTGGCGAAACCGAATTCTTCGGCGCCGAGCAACGCGGCGACCACGACATCGCGGCCGGTCTGCAGCTTGCCGTCCGTCTGCACGCGGATTCGGCTGCGCAGATCGTTTAACAAAAGCACCTGCTGTGTCTCTGCTAAACCGAGTTCCCATGGAATACCGGCGTGCTTGATGGAACTCAGCGGTGACGCTCCCGTACCTCCGCTGTCGCCGCTGATCAGGACAACATCCGCGTGTGCCTTGGCCACGCCCGCCGCCACCGTGCCCACTCCGACTTCCGCAACCAACTTCACCGCGACGCGGGCTTGCGGATTCACATTCTTCAGGTCGTAGATCAGTTGTGCGAGATCTTCAATCGAATAGATATCGTGGTGAGGCGGCGGCGAAATCAAACCCACGCCGGGGATGGAATGTCGAATGCGCGCAATGACCTCATCGACTTTGTGCCCCGGAAGTTGCCCGCCTTCACCGGGTTTTGCGCCCTGCGCCATCTTTATCTGTAACTCGTCCGCGTTAACGAGGTAGTTCGCAGTAACTCCAAAGCGCGCCGACGCTACCTGCTTCACGGCGCTGCGCCGCAGGTCTCCGTTCGCATCCGGTTTGAAGCGTTCTTCGTCTTCGCCGCCTTCGCCGGTATTGGACTTCCCCCCGATGCGGTTCATGGCGATGGCCAGAGTCTCGTGCGCTTCTTTGCTGATCGAGCCGAATGACATGGCTCCCGTTGTGAAACGCTTTACGATTTCTTTGGCTGGCTCCACTTCTTCGATCGGAACTGGCTTCGCGCTTTTTTTCAACTTCATCAAACTGCGCAGCGTAGCCAGGTTGCTGCTCTGGTTGTCGATGAGGTCCGTGTATTCCTGAAAGGTCTCGAAGCTATCCTGCCGCACTGCCTGCTGCAGCTTGCTGATGGTCAGCGGGTTCAGCAAATGATACTCGCCGTTGACGCGCTGGTGGTAAGTTCCTCCGACCGCGAGTTCCGTCTCGGACTCAGTCAGGGGACGGAATGCGTGCCCGTGCTTCAATTGCGCTTCGCGGGCGAGCACTTCGAGGCCGATGCCTTCCAAACGTGACGCGGTGCCAGCGAAATAGGAGTCGATCAGTTCCTTATTCAGCCCGATAGCTTCGAAAACCTGCGCTCCCTGGTAGCTCTGTAAGGTCGAGATACCCATCTTGGCAAAGGTCTTCAGCAAACCTTTATTCACCGATTTGATGAAGTGCTTCATGGCAAGTTCGGGAGTCACGCCGTCCGGCAACTCTCCCCGCCGCGCCAGACTTTCAACGCTCTCCAATGCCAGATAGGGATTGATGGCGCTCGCCCCATAGCCACTGAGCAGCGCAAAGTGCATCACCTCGCGAGGTTCGCCCGATTCCGTAATCAGAGCGACCTGAGTTCGCGTCTCCTCCTGGACGAGCAGGTTGTGCACGGCGGCCAGCGCCAGCAGGCTGGGGATGGGAGCGTAATCCTTGTTCACGCCACGATCGGAAAGAATCAGCAGCGTGTAGCCGGCTTTGCCCGCGAGCGACGCGCGCTGGCACAACTCGTCGAGCGCCCGCTTCAGTCCCGCTTCTCCTTCGCTGGCACGAAACAGCGCGGGCAGCGTGATGGCCAGCAGATCTCCAGTCGAGACGCGGCGCAGTTTCTCCAGTTCGAGATTCGTCAGCAGCGGGTGGGCCAGCTTCAGCATGTGACAGTTCTCGGGCTCTTCCGAGAGAATGTTGCGCTCGGCTCCGATGTAGCTGATGAGCGACATCACGATCTCTTCGCGAATCGGGTCGATGGGAGGATTGGTGACCTGTGCGAAGAGCTGCTTGAAGTAGCTGAACAGCGATTGAGGCAGGTCCGAGAGACAAGCGAGGGGCGTATCCGTTCCCATGGAGCCAACCGGCTCTTCGCCCTTCGCGGCCATCGGGCCGAGGATCATGCGCAAGTCCTCATCGCTGTAACCAAACGCGCGTTGCCGGCGAAGCAGGGTTTCCGCATCCGGGTGGTGCATGCGCGAGGGTTTGGGCAACTGATCGATCGTGATCTGATTATCTTTGAGCCACTCCGCATACGGCTGCCGCGAAGCCAGCCGGTGTTTGATTTCCTTGTCAGGAACGATGCGGCCCTCGACCGTGTCCACCAGGAACATTTTCCCCGGTTGCAGGCGGCCTTTCATCTTTACGTTTTCCGGTTCGATGTCGAGCACACCGGCTTCGGAGGCCATGACAACGTGCTCGTCGTTCGTGACCACGTAACGCCCCGGCCGCAAGCCGTTGCGGTCGAGGATGGCGCCAATGACTCTGCCGTCGGTGAACGCGATGGCCGCCGGCCCATCCCAGGGTTCCATCAGGCACGCGTGATACTCGTAAAACGCGCGCTTCTCCAGCTTCATGTGGGAATTGCCAGCCCACGATTCCGGAATCAGCATGGCCATCGCGTGCGGCAGGCTGCGCCCCGCCTGAACCAGGAGTTCGACAGCATTGTCGAAGTTCGCGGAATCGCTGCCATTCGGCGCAATGATGGGATAGAGCTTCTTCAGATCGTCGCCGAACAAGGGAGACTCCAGCAGCGACTGGCGCGCGTGCATCCAGTTGACGTTGCCCTTGAGCGTGTTGATCTCCCCATTGTGCGCGATGTAGCGATACGGATGCGCTCGTTGCCAACTCGGGAAGGTGTTGGTGGAGAAGCGCTGGTGCACCAGACACAACGCGCTGGTCACGTCGGGATCGGAAAGCTCCTTGTAGAAATTGGCGATCTGCGGGGCGAGCAACAGACCTTTGTAAACAATGGTGCGGCAAGAGAGCGAAGGGATGTGGAACGTTTCCGCATCCTCGATGCCAGAGGCTGCGATCTCGCTCTCGGCGCGTTTGCGCACCACATACAGTTTTCGCTCAAAGACGTCTTCATCGGTAAACGCCCCGCAGCCTACAAAAATCTGCTGGATGTAGGGCTGCGAACCTCGCGCCACGCGGCCAATCGCGGCGGCTTTGACAGGCGTATCGCGCCAGCCGAGTACCGTTAATCCCTCTTCCCGCGCAATCCGTTCCAGAACTCCCTCGCATTGCAAGCGCTGATGTTTCTCGACCGGCAAAAATGTCATGCCCACGCCATAAGCGCCGGGCACAGGCAGTTCGAAACCCAACTGGACGCACTTGCGCGCAAAGAATTGGTGTGGAATCTGGAGGAGAATGCCGGCGCCATCGCCGGTCTCTGGATCGCATCCGCACGCCCCGCGGTGGGCCAGGTTAAGCAGCACCTGGATTCCCTTGCTTACGATGTCGTGACTCTTGTGGCCGCGAACGTGGGCCACGAATCCGATCCCGCAGGCGTCGTGTTCTTGCGCAGGATGGTACAGACCTTGGGCGGGCGCAGGAAGATTCGTTTTTGTTCGACGCGTCGTCATCGGCATCTTCTGCGGCATACTCCGCCGCTCGCGGATCAGTTGTTCTTGAGTGGGGACTCTGCCCGCAAAGGCTACGGGGGGCCGTGCGCTTCGGCTCAGGAACACACTACCTCAATTTATTAGTTACTGCTATTTAGGCAAGAAAGTAAAACTCAGAATTTCGATACAAAGAATGCAAATTTCAGAATTTCGAGGTTTCCGGGCGAATTTAGGTAGTGGGTCAGTTTGAAATTGTTTTAAAAGGGCACGGCTTCCAGCCGTGCCGCAACTGCCATGAAATCAATGGCAGCTTCAGCCGCTGGGGGAATGTGAATTTCAAATTGACCCACTACCCGAATGTAGCTAATTTCCCGCGAAACCTGCTAAATCCATTATAATCCGGCATAAACTCAATGGATTTCGATCAGCTCATCACGTTTTTGGAAGTGGCCAAACAGGGCAGCTTTTCGCGCGCCGGAGAGAAAGTCTTCCGCTCCCAATCAGCGGTCAGCGCCCAAATCCGCCAGTTGGAGCAGGAGTATGGCGATCGCCTCCTCGACCGCTCGGGCAAGACCGTCAAGCTCACCCCGGCCGGACAAGTGTTCTATGACTATGCGGAGCGGCTGAAACTGCTGCGCGAGGAATCGCTGATGGCGGTAGCGGACCACAGCCGCACTCCCCGCGGCACGCTTCGCGTCGGTGCCAACGAGGCGACCTGCCTCTACGTTTTGCCGGAGGTGTTTGCCGAATACTGCCGGCTCTACCCGCCCGTTCAGATCAACATTTACCGGAATTTCAGCTACAAAATTACGGAGAAGCTGGAGAACGGTTCCATCGAAGTGGGCTTTCTGACTTTGCCCATCCAGTCCGCGAGCCTGGAAATCCAACCGATCTTTCGCGACAAGCTGATGCTGATGGTGAGCCCCAAGAATTCCCTGGCCAAGCACAAAACCGCGTCCGTCCACGATATCGTCAAACATCCCCTGCTGCTCCCCAAGACAGGCCATACTCGGAGGCTCATGGACAAGCTGTTTCGCCCTTATCGCGACGAACTGCAAGTTCGCATGGAACTGCCGAGCATCGGCATGATCAAGAGTTTTGTGGCCGCCGACCTCGGAGTGTCTATCATCAGCGCGTCATTCGCCCGCGATGAAGTGGCCTCCGGCCGAGTCAAACTGATTGACCTTGAGGATGCGGAACTTTTCCGCGAACTGGGACTGGCCTACCGCCGCGACCGGACACTTTCCTGCGCCACGACTGCATTTATCGATGTTTTGCGCCAATTGACCACGGCCAAGAAAAAGCACGCTCCACTTCAGGCGTGAACTACCATCTCGTACCGTAGCAACCCGCGGAAAAACTCGGTGTTGCACTTGATTTTGGGTGGCGCAGCGGTTCACCGCTGCGATATTTGGCTTTGTTTTCAGAGTCGGCTTTAGCCGCTGAGGTGAGACTGCCACGCGGAGAGTACTTTTTCCGCAGCCTGTTCAGCCGTGCCGTAACTGCCGCAAAATCAATAACGGCTTTAGCCGCCGGGGGAATGAATGTGTCTACCGGCCGGTGCGTCCTATTTATGATCCAGGGTCATGTTAGTTTGCCGTTCACTCTCCGCAACTTCGCCCTTGCCAACTGCAATCTTCCTGCTATTATTCTGTGCTCGTCACCCGGACACGGTTGGCGAGTGCTGTAGCAGGATTGACGTTTCTGTGCAAGCAGTCGGAAATCGCGCCTTCGTCTTCGCGGCTTCTCCGCATTTCGTCGCGGGCAACTCTTCGACGAGATGCAGGGGAGCCGTTTCTGTTGGTGCGGTATCGCCCGCACGCGGCAACGCCAGCAAAAAAATTCTTGCGCCGTTTCGAGGGGATTGCCCGCATCGGGCAAATCGATAAGCGACACAAGAATAATTCTTAGCGATAAGGGGAAAGGAGTTTTTGTGAGAGAGAAGGGTACTGTGAAGTGGTTCAACGGGGCGAAGGGATACGGTTTCATCCAGCGCTCCACGGGCGAGGATGTGTTCGTGCATTTCTCTGCCATCCAGGAGAACGGCTACCGCTCGCTGAACGAAGGCGAGACGGTAGAGTTCGATCTGCTCAAAGGCCCCAAAGGCTTCCAGGCAGGCAACGTCGTGCGCGCAGCATAAATTTCTCCCACCAGTTCGCAAACCCTCTCGGATCGGTCGAGAGGGTTTTTTATTGTGCCGGTTTTCATATCATGTTGTGCCGGGTTTCGTATCAGGGCATCGCTTTAGCGGTTTTTTGTCATACCTCTCTAGCAGGTTGCGGAAAAACTCGATGTGAAGCGGACGCAGTACCACGAAACTCTCTTGTTTCCACAGCACAACCTGATAAGAAGAAGGCATGCGCGGAAAAGACGAGCAACAGTTGGACGT